>WBZP01001348.1_pt1 | contig 23662 bp, 25 predicted proteins | sample 5204301 | NCBI WGS metagenome assembly WBZP01 (sample SAMN12412401, study PRJNA552823) | activated sludge metagenome | isolation source: activated sludge from nitrification reactor of wastewater treatment plant... | place: USA: Pennsylvania | collected 2017 | reverse complement strand
GTTTCTTGGTCAGAACCGGTAATACTTTCTACAGACATACCAGCACCAGTAATAATGCCGTCTACGCTGGTTGCAAGTGCTGGAAAGTCATATTTACTCGGCAGTGCATCAAGAACAATCTTACTGTTTGATTCTGGTGTACCAAGCACAGATTCTGGGCTTTCGCTAAATGCTGTATACGATGCAACTAACTGATCTTTGGCAGCTATGTTCTTTTCTAACTGTTCATTAGCCGTATTGCGCTTACTAATAACCTTATTTTGATACGATATTTTATCTATAAGTGCTTTACTGGCAAATAAACTAAACACAACAACTGCTGCTGCAATAGCGGCCGCAACAATAACAGTGGTGTTCGCCTTATCGACTAGAACGTGCTTTGTCGAAAGTTGCCCAAAGCCCTTTGGTAACGATCGTGCCATTACTGTGCCCCCTGTTCTGGTGTTGAGCTCGGCGCAAAAATATCACCGGATGGTAATTGCGTTTGCGAACGTGTGGTAACTATTGTAGGTATTAATAATTTTATATCCGGATTTGCAGATGAGAACAATTGATCATTAAACTTAAAGGTAATGCTAAACGTGTAGCCCTCTTGTGACTTTGAAAATGTAGATAGAACAACTTCGCTAAATGCCCGAGTTGGTTCTTGGCCTTCCTGGGTTGTTGCAATTTCTGTAAACTTTAATGTATCAACATACTTGTTAATCAGTTCAATGGATGAAGCTTCACCGTCAACTGTCCAGGTAAGCTCATCATTTTTAATTGAGTACTTTTCTAAGGTGACAGAATCTGGTGTTGTCTGCTGTAAATACGTGAACAAGCGCGACATAACAGGTTTTGCATCGTGTAGTGGCGTTAAGGCTACTAATTGGTTTTGAATGGTCAATATTTTATCTAAATCTGGCACGGCCTTTATGTTTTGTTCGCTCTTTTCTATATCTTTTTGCAAATTACTTAGCTGCAAATTTTGCGCACCATAGGCGATAGACGCTAAAATACCGACTATTCCTAGTGACACTGCTATTGCAATAACAGATATGCTAATAACCGTGCGCTTTGTTCGTTGCGCTTTAACGTATTCTGCCTTAATACTGGGTAATAGATTAATCTGAATCATTCTACACGCTCCGCCAAACCTGCTGCTACGCCAAAGTGGTTACTAACTGCTAATAGTTCGTTTTGTTTATCTGCAGGGAATGTAACATTGCGCCAGGCATTACCTATTTCTACATTTAAGCCAAATTTATTGGCAATATAGAGTGGGAACTCTGGCAATGTTGACGCGCCACCGGTAACGACTATCTTTGTAATAGGCGCATTTGGGTAGCGGGTTTGGTAAAACTTAATAGATTTTTCTATCTCGGACACCAAGTTGTCTACCGTACCAATGATAGCGTTGTATATTTGGCCTTCTAGTTTATCTTTACTTAAACCAAATTTGTATACGAACTGCTCGGCTTGCTTTTCGTCTATGCCTAAGCCTTGCATGGCTGCTTTTATGATAGATTCTGACCCGGTTGGGATAGACCTATTAAGCTTTGGTGTAGCACCCGAAATAACCACTAAATCTGCATAATTTGTGCCAATGTCTACTACTACCTGTGGTGATGTATCATCACCGCTTGTCATGGCACGCGCGAGTGCAATGGGGTCTGGTTCAAATGCAATCACGTTCAAGCCAATGGCTTCTAACATGTCTAAGCGTTGTTCTACATAGGTATTAGCAACACTAGAAATTAATACCTCTACTTTATTTGCATCTACGGGTGAATCACCCAGTAGTGCCCAGTCTATTTTACTTTCATCTAAAGGCGTTGGAATTAACGTATCTGCCTGAAACTTAATGTTCTTTGCAAGTTCTGTTTGGTTTAAGCGTTCAATGTCTACAACCGTAGTAAACACACGTTGCGACGGCAAGCCAACAGCAACGCTCTTCGTAGTAACCCGTGATTGGTTAACGAGCTCTTTTATTATACTTGCTACTTTTTGTTGATCTGCTTTTGCGTCTGATAGAACTAGTTTTGTGTCTACGGGTGTAAGTGCGTATTTTACTAGCGCTTTTACGGGCCCACTCCCTCTTAACTGTACTAACCGGATTGCCGACGTTCCAATATCGAGGCCAAAAAAGTCTGAGACGCCACTTAGGACACTCATACTAATCATTTTAAAGCATAACTGTTTTTATGCAAACTCTTTTATATAAATGAGTTTACAGTCGTGGCGGTGCCACAAAAATTGCATCGGTGTCTGCACCAGACGCTGTCGTATCACGTAAGAATGGTTTTGCAAAGTATAGATACGTTGGGAAATTTACTATTTCTGCCGTTGCACCAGTATTATTAGGTAAATTCGTACCTCGCGTATCACAGTTTTGTATACCCTTGCTAATCTGGCAGTTTTGCTGTTCGTCACCCCCAGAAGCATTAAGGTATCTGCTACCCACCGCTCTTCTAAAATCTATAGTTGGTGCAGAAATCGCTCCATTAATATTTAGTGGTTCTCTGCAAGTTTGATGTATTCCATTCTGAGGCTTCTTAAGCAATGGACCAAACCCCGCAATGCCGCACGTATATATACCCGATTTAGAAACTAAAATGGCATCAACTCTTCGCACATTATTATCTATCACGATAGGACCTTCAGAAACAATGAGTAGAACCCCCGCATTACTAGGATCGGTGTATGACGTTAAATTCACAATATCACCTGCAATCATAAGCATTTTATTTGTAGGATTTGTAATAGTTACCTTTTTATCATAGGTTGTCACACCCGCACCTATAGTGTCACCCCAACCAATGAAAGGTATCCCATTGCTCCAACCCACCGTACCATCATTAAGAACATAGCAACCATTCTGTGGTGTGTTTAAGCCACCGCTGTCTATTTGGGTACAGTTCGTTGGTAAATTGTTTTTAACATCTTCGTATACAGAAGTTGCCTTTATACGGTTTAAATCTGCGCCAACATTAGCAACATCTAACCCATTTGGTGGATTAGGCGCAGCTATTGGTAGAGTCCTAAATGACGACGTATCAATCTGCACATTGCCAAACGATAATGCAGCATATTGGTTTACGCTCCCCCGCTGAACAGCGTTATTTGGATCGCCAGTATCATTAAAACGAATTTCGCCATTGGTTGCATAAATGTCGTTGCCATAGAAACGTGCAAATGGCACTTCTATAACACTAAATTGACCAAACTTACGCTCATTTGTATCAGGTACATATGATTCTGTACCATACGTAGTTCCTGGCGCCAATCCATTTAATATACCAGCATAAGCATCTAACGGTATTGGCTTTGTAGTATTACTACAGCCATAAACACCGCCATACTTTGCATCTTGTTCAATATTATTAATACCTAGGTCTGGTACAGAATAATACCATTTTACTATTATCCCAACCGTCGGGCATGGTCCAGCGAAAATGACGCCCACGACTGTAGTAACACCCGGCCCACCTTTTTCATATTCTGCCCCTGTGCTAGCCGTTGGTGTTGGGTCAATTACATCTACGCAAGCCTTTGTGCCTAGAGAATAACCAGAATAATCATACAATGTTGGTGATGTATCATCATCTACATACGGGTTATAGCTAATTTGCTCACAGTAAGTTCCAACTTGTGTGAATGTATACGTTCTAGAGGCAGTTTGGTCAGAATCGGTCGGAGTTAAATCAGTATCTTTGAACCTATAATTCCAACATCCTGGAGAATCAGCACCACTAGCACTGCACTGAGGCATAGAACTGCTACCAGCTGCAATCACAACATCACCATCAACATCTTTATGCAAAGGTGCGCCAGAGCTATACAACCGATGTGTAAATGTTGCTGACTGACCAACTATAATAGTCGGCTTGTTCACCGAAGAGTCAGGTATGATGTCCCAGCCAATTACTTCCAGGGTTTGAGTAGCATCTGCACCTTTTGTAACATACCCAGGCGCACTTGATACACCTATTGTCCTGGTTCTTGTTCCGCGTGTATCATATGTTACGGTATAATCGCTGCTAGCACGTGGATTATCACCTGCAATCGCAGCCGATCCACTAGTAGAGCTTTCGCCAGTTACACTCCAGTTAAAAGTGTCGTCATCTACGTTTTGACGATTAGAAGCGGTTACTCTCTGCTGAAACGTAAATGACGTACCAACATTGATTTTGTGATACGAGCTTGGTGATGGTGTTAGTGTAGCGGTTCTTACACGCTCAACTCTATATGTAAGCACTATCCTATAACTAAAGCCGTTAATATCATTCTTACTCGATTCACTAATTAAAGCCGTTCCATTGACAGCCCCCCAACCTACTGCCTTATAGTCACTCGGTATATTATCCGGTGCATTCCTTCCTGTAAAACGAAATTTTCTGTTCTGGTTGCCGAGCGCACCGTAACCACAAGATAACTTCCATGCATTAGGTTCTGTACCAGAGCCTTCAAAAGTAAGAGATTGGGCTTTGGTGCCACCACCTGGTGGATCACAACTTTCAAAATTCTTCGATTCGCCTGCTGGATTAAATGTATGGTCTTTAACCCAATTATTGCCAGATGGTGGTACAATACCGGCATCCCTCGTACCATTACCGGGATCCCAAGACTCTACCTGAACACTATAATTATTACCCCACCCAATACGATTGCCCTTTTCATTCACCAGCTCGACATGCACTACAACATTCATCAATGCACCATCATCAAAACAGCCATCAGCAGATGATCCACCTTTCATATCAAATTTTGTTACATTGCCAGATGAGGCACTTGCAGTTCCATTGCCCACAAAGACTAAAATAAGTGACGTTAATACCAAGGTGGCAATCGTTAATATTGGTATTCTTATGTTGATAAGCTTACTATACATTTGTTACAACCTTGACTTCATTTGCTTTGTTATTAACCATATCGCTAAATTGGCCATTAGGAGCTGGGTTATCTATAACAACATAAAAGTAATACGCAAGCAACACGCCATCTTTACCATACCCAGGAACACCACTCATACTGGCTGCTCCGTTCATCTCATATACGTCAGTAACACCTTTAGTTTGCTTAGAAAGCAATGCTAATTCTGATTCATTAAGAATTTCTTTTGAGCTGTCTTCTGTATACATTTCACCTGTTGATGCATCTAGATAAAATATTTCACTATTATTTGCTGAATATCCATATGATAATTTGGGGTCAGCAAGCACTTTTTTTACAGTATCTGATACGTAGTCATAGTTAACATTATTCGCTATTTCAGTATTTAATAACTGCGCTTGCTCTTGCGCATACACCTTATCTGCCTGTATTACAGATAAATTGCCAAAATCAGCTGGTGGCTGCTCCTGCCATGCGGCAAAATGCTGGCTACACGGGAAAATCAATCTCGCTACATGCTTATTCCCTTTTGTAATATTTGAAATATTTATTTCATATATTTCTGCCTCAGCTGCATATTGCTGATTTATGGTCGGTTCACCACACTCTACATCAGTACAGTAGCGACTGCTTGCTAATGATTTTATTGCATCTTCTGATGTCGCAATACCAAACTCATTAGCAACTTCGCGCTTCTGCAGCACATCAATAACAAACTCTTTGTACTCTTCATCACTAAAAACAGATGGAATTTGATTCGTATGAAAATCCTCGAGCATTGACTGGTATTGGCTGGTGCTTATAGTTGTTTTACCAATTTTAATTGCCACGTCTTCATTTACATTGTTGTTTTTAAAAAGTAATACACCTATTAATATAGAAATTATAGCTATAGTAAAAATAGAGGCTATGATAACTATCTTAGTACTACGCTTGCTGCGGATAGTTGTAGATGCACTACTAGTAACTGTTGTTTCCGTAGGCACCTTATCAGATTTTTGTGATTTTTTTCTAAACATGCTATTTGATTACTATATAAAGCTTCTGCTTATCATTTAATCATAGGATAGTGGCCAAGACAATGCTTAGCCATTATTTTTATATAGCAGTTTGTTACATTGAATATAGTTAAGTGTAATACTTGAAAATTTATATAATAACCATATTCGATACAACAAATATAAATGTTATAGGTCCGGCCTGGCCGGGAATGGCGCTTTCGCGCCAAACCCGGCCAGAACCGAACCGTCGTGTAGGCTCGTCGATGAAGACGATCCTACTTGACCTTCACGGTAAACTTACCCGTGTAGGTCTTGAAACTCGGAACAGCGGCGGCGGTCGCCGTGAGGCGACACGACCCCTTCTTCTTGCCAGCAACAAGCTTGCCGGCCTTGACCACGCAAACCTTCTTGCTGGTCTTGGATTGCCACTTGACCTTGGCCCCTTGGTGGGTGACCTTGGCCAACTTGGCAGTCTTACCCCTCTTCAGCACCTTAGCGGGTGACTTCAGGGTCTGATCCGCCAAGACGGGTGGTGGTGGTGTGACGATTGGGCACCCACCATTGCTGGCAGGACCCGCGACCGACGGACACTGATCTTCGGCATCCGACACGCCGTCACCGTCAGTGTCAGGTGGCGGCGGTGTGACGATTGGGCACCCACCATTGCTGGCAGGACCCGCGACCGACGGACACTGATCTTCGGCATCCGACACGCCGTCACCGTCAGTGTCAGGTGGAAGCAGTGGACAACCACCATTCTCGGCAGGACCGGGAACGGTTGGGCAGTCATCACCAATGTCTCGTACGCCGTCACCATCGGTGTCAGTACAATCAGGCCATGTTCCCGAATCGCTCTTGACGAGTTCATCGTTAACGTAGACCTGTGCCGTCCACACTTCGTTGGGCACATATGGCACCAGAAAGAACGTCTCTGCAGCACCATCAAACGGCGCTACTACGACAGTACGCTCTTCTGTACCAACAACGAACTTGGCGTTGACAGATGCGGCAGTGTCATTGCTGACACCAGTGAAGACATTGGGGTCTTCATTGGTAGAACAGAAAGGCGGAAAGATTTCCGCTGTGACGCCTGCCGTAGCGCTGGCTGGGGTGGTTCCGAACACCCCGGCCAGAACGAGCGCCACTGTTCCCAGCAGCGCCCAAAGGATCTTCGGAATGTTTTTCAACATACCGAATCACCTCCTTTCATTGTAGGTCTTCGCGGCCGGGGTGGCCGTGAAGTACAAGGCTGAATGTGTATATTGCAACACACCCAGCTCTCATGCCTATAATAACAGATTATGTGCAAAAAGTAAATACTTTTACGCTTACACATTTTTACTTGAATACACGTGACTCTGTGAGCTACCTCTGTTATACTATTCTGAATGAGTGTTTCTATTGGAATAGTAGGTTTACCAAATGTTGGTAAGTCTACCTTATTTAACGCATTAACCAACAATACTATTTTGGCAGCGAATTACCCGTTTAAATTGCAAAAATATATAATCAAATTGATACAATAGCTGTTTTAAAGTATACTTATAAGATAACTTTAAGGATATATTTATGACAATTATTGGCTTAAAAGAATTTTCGCAAAATGCTGGCAAAATTGCCGAACGCGTCGCCAAGGGCGAACGGTTTACCGTTGTAAAACGTTCTAAACCCGTATTTGAAATATCTGCCCCATCTAATACTGCTAATACCGAACGAGAACTCAAAGAATGGACTAGGCAGGCCATTGACCACTACCGGCCAGCTTTGAGGGAATTACATAATAAATAACCATGCTATATATAAGTGCAGATGATATTGTAACCATCCATGATGCAGTTATTAATGAAATTGGTGGCTCTTTTGGTATACGCGAGCCAGGCTTGTTGCTGTCGATTGCTGAAAAACCAAAAGCAAACTTTAATGGGCAAGAATTATACCCAGATATTTTTGTAAAAGCCGCTGCGTTATACGAAGGGCTTTGTAATTACCATGTTTTTGTAGATGGTAATAAACGCACTGCAGCTATAGCAATGTATCGCTTTTTATACATTAATGGTTATGAACTAACAGCGACAAATAATGAGCTCGTAAAATATACTCTGCATATCGCTACTAAAAAACCAGATATTTTAGAAATTGCTATATGGATTAAAAAACATAGCCGAAAGGCTAAAGTGATATGAGCGTAAGTATTGGAATAGTAGGGTTACCTAATGTTGGTAAAAGCACCCTGTTTAACGCGTTAACCAACAATACTATTTTGGCAGCGAATTACCCGTTTGCCACAATAGAGCCAAACACTGGTATTGTGCCGATCCCTGACCCGCGTTTAGACGCATTGGCACAGCTGTACAACAGTAAAAAAATCATCCCGGCTACGGTAGAATTTACCGATATTGCAGGCTTGGTTGCTGGCGCTAGCAAGGGCGAAGGCTTGGGTAATCAGTTTTTAAGCCATATCCGTGAATGTGCAGCAATAGTGCAAGTGGTACGTGATTTTACCGATAGCAATGTTATTCACGTAGATAACAATCTTAACCCCGCCAATGATATAGACGTTATTAACACCGAACTTATATTGGCGGATTTGCAAACGCTACAAAAAGTATTGCCACGATTAGAAAAAGAGGCTCGTGCCAACCCAAAAACGACACCACAGGTAGATTTATTAAAAAAAGCACAGACCTTGCTTGATGCAGGTAGTGCAATTAACAGTGATGAAGTACTCCGATTACAGATAGCGGATTATAAAGAATTACAGTTGTTAACGGCTAAGCCGATAATTTATTTGTTCAATGTAGATGAAACAACTTTGGTAGATGAACAAAAGCAGAAAAAACTTGCACAATTAGTAGCTCCTAACAGATGTCTTTTTGTAAATGCCAAGTTAGAAGACGAACTACGAAGCCTTGACGAAGCCGACCGAACAGAAATGCTGGCAGAATACGGTGTGCAAGAATCGGGCCTTATACAGCTTATACATGCTGCCTATGAAACCTTGGGTTTGCAGAGCTATTTAACCGCCGGTGAAAAAGAAGTACGCGCCTGGACAATAAAAAAAGGCGCCACCGCCCCACAGGCAGCCGGCGCAATACATGGTGATTTTGAGCGTGGCTTTATTGCCGCAGACATTGTAGATTACGCAGATTTAATTGCTACTGGTTCTTTACCTGCTGCACGCGCCGCTGGCAAAGTCCGCACAGAGGGCAAAACCTACATTATGCAACCTAACGACGTCGTCGAATTTAAGTTCAACGTTTAACTTCTTAGCATTGCTATGCGGCTCAACAATTGCTGCATTTTTGAAATTCGAGCTTGTTCGCCATATGCTAACTGCGGAATCTTTTCCCACTTGCGTTGGTTTTGTTTGGTAGGATTACTAAAGATATCTTGTAGTTCTTCTTGGGATATAAAGACGGATAGCGAACGATTCAGTAGCCCATTGAGCTCTTCTATAGTCGATAGCGGTGGCTGCTCTAGATCTTGCATACTCCAACTCGCATCATATCTGTGCTCAAAATAGGCAATCTGACCAAAATCATCGACAACAACATCTGTTCTTGGCTGTATGCCCGATAGTTTTCGCATGAGTGACATTTTTGCAATAGGCGTATCGCCGTTTATTGCAGTAAGCTTATTCACAGCTATTGAACGATACTGCTCACCGGGCTTTAGCAGACACGGTTGCACGCCATGTAGATCATACCTATATGCAGCGCCTTCATCGCTAATTCTGACAACAATACCATCATATATTGCTAATGTTTCTTGCCCTTCGCCAGGATGCATGCGTGATTCTGTTGCATCTATTAAAGCACCGTGCGCTAAAGCTAACCGTTCTTGAGGGTAACTCTCACCTATGTATCTCATTACAATTATATTATATCACAATTATAAATTATTGCAATATTAATAGTCTTGTGTATTCGTTTCTGCATCTGGGCGTGATATCGGTTGATGTAAATTACAGTACAGCAGCTTAAGTAATGTAAGTCTGCCTAAATGACCTTCATTACTTGGCAATAAGTCTTCGGCTTTTTCTCTGGATTTGACGACACTAACCATCTTTGTGCTTGGATCTATTCTATATTCTTCTTGCTTTTCTATGGGCGTGCCAAAACGTATAGCAAGCTCAATATCTTCTTGCGTTTCTTCATCGCGAATAATGCTAAACTGCACAACTTCACCACCGAGTTGTGGTGGTGTTTTAAGATAACAGCCTATAGCAAGAAGCGCTTCTCTGCCTAGCCTTTGATTAGTATATGTACTTGTGAATACTTCATCAAAAATATAATCACTATTGGCAGGATTAAGAAAAACAAGTTTTATACTGTCTATTAAGGTATCAACCAATTGTTCGTATCATAATTGCGACAATGGATCTATAGAGTCATCATTATTTTGTTCGGGTGAGTTATTCATAACTATATTCTAAAAAGACGCATGGTGGGGCGTGGGCAGAATTGCGCCACACGCCCCACCTTGGCAATCAGCTCGCCCGTATATACTGGCGGGTACAGGTGGGGGTCCAGAACATAGTTGATACCTTGTTCCAGACCATGTCAGACAACACTGGGTTCTTGCCGGGTTGCACCAATTTGACCACCGGTCGCACCCATCGGTACACCTTGCCGTCTTGCCCTACAACGTACGGAACGTTGATATCGGGCATGAACGCGACGAGATCGTTGGACTCGTTTGGACCGAGTTCATGATCCCACTTGAACACCGTGACCGGTGCAGAATTGAGTTTCTGCTTGCCACGAAGGATCAAACGGAACGTCGCCCACTTATCGACGTACAGCGTGTCGATTGCAGCAAACAAGTTGAACGTACGAGCATCGTAGTTCTCTTTGCCCACATAAATCTGCTGCAGGCACCATGGTGGTTGCACGCGTGCCGACGGCTGGGGAGCGACTTCGAACTCCTGGCTGCCGATGTCGTCAGTTGCTTCTGACACAACCGGTGTCGGAACGTTCTGTGCCCAGGCGTGCCCAGACACAGATAAGACAACTGCCGTAACGAGTGCTACGGCAATTGTGCGAGCTGTTACTTTCAATGTACCATTCCTCTCCAATATTGTCGGGATGATTGCCACGTATTACAATAGCATATTTTTATTTTTTTGCAAGTAATACGTAAGGCACTTATCCCTTGACTACAAGTAATTACTCCTCTATACTATAAGTATGGATACGAAGTTCTCAATCAAACAGTTTAACGCTCGCTTTCCAGACGATGCTGCCTGCCTTGAGGAAGTAAAGCAACTGCGCTTCGGCAATACGCTCGAATGCCCAAAGTGCACGAAAGAGAACAAATTCTATCGTGTTAAAGGTCGCTCTGCATATGCCTGTAGCTTCTGTGGTCATCACATCTACCCACTCAAGGGTTCCATATTTGATCATTCAAGCACTGAGCTTCGCCTCTGGTTCTATGCCATATATCTCATGGCACAAACTCGCGCTGGCATTAGTGCTAAACAGCTCGAACGAGAACTCGGGGTTACGTACAAGACCGCCTGGCGTATGTTTAACCACATACGACAACTTATGTCTGCCGGACAAAACCCACTGACTGGTTCTGTTGAAGTTGATGAAGCCTACTTTCACCCAAACCCGCAAAAGCGCACCACTGCCAAAGCTCATAATAGCCAGGTAGTCTTTGGTATGGTTGAGCGTGGTGGACGAGCAACAGTAAAACATGTCAAAAGCTCAGGTGTCCGGGTGCTCTCAAAAGAGATTGCAGCTGGTGTAGATAAGAGTGCTACGGTCTACAGCGATACCTACGGCTCATACAGACACCTCACCCGTGCTGGCTATATTCACTTCACGATTAATCACAGTGCGCAGGAGTATGTTGTCGGGCACCGTCACACCCAAAACGTCGAGAACCTATGGAGCAATATTAAGCGCGGCATTACGGGCGTCTATCGTCACGTTGACCCAAAGTACTTACAACTCTATGTCGATGAGTATGCTTTTCGCTACTCAAATCGCAAAATGCAACCAAAATACATGTTCGACTTAATCCTCACGAAAGTGGCAACCTACAACTTGCCGAAGAAACTCAAGCCTTCGGCTTAGGTTGTGGCTTCTTTTTCTGCGGCTGCACGGCCTTTTTGAGGAAGGCATCAAAGTCCGCTTCGGCGCCCTTACGACCACCGGCTTTGAGGAAGTCCGTAAGTTCTTTATCTTTCGCTGGACGCTTCTTTTTTTGCATGTATCTAGTATAGCGCACTACTACATCTGTTGCTTCTTGAGGCTCTTAAAATCCCCACTATCGATATGTACCTATTTTCCGTATTTTTATCTCTGTTAACTCTTCCTTTTTACTCTCCTTTTCTTTATATATACATATAGACACTAAATTAAGTAGGTGTGTAGATGCGGAAGTACGAGCCAAAGACCAGGTATACCATTTCAAGTAGTCAAGTAGAGTTGTTGCTTTGGGTAATGAAGTACAGGTTTGTTAGTAGTGATTTGTTAGCAGAATGTTTAGGTAAAGATAGATCAACGGTATACGAGAGATTAAGTGTATTAGTAGAGCAAGGATACTTGGTAAAGCTGTATGACAAAACATATAGATTGCGGCAACGACCAGTTATTTACTACCTCGCTCCGCTCGCCATACGCTATCTCAAGAAAGCTGGCTACGAGCGTACCCAGCTCCACTACAAAAATAAAACCTTCACCGACGATGAGATTGACGAACAGTTCTTGCTTGGTCGGCTGGCACGGGCTGTCCGCAAGCCTTACGGCAAAAAGTTCGCTTTGTACACGAAATACCAGCTCGACCCAGACGCCTTTTACCTCACACCACCGCCATATGCCAAGCTAGTCGGTGCAAACGATACCATCCCAGATTACTTCATTGAATATTTCCCGCCGCTCTACGAAAGCTGGAAAATCCGCAAACGAATTAACCAGCATACGAGTTATGCGGATGAGCATAATGAATACACTTATCCGCATCTGCTACTTATTTGTGGCAACCAGAACACCGAGAAACGGGTAGTACGGATGACGACAGACCTATACGCAGATTTTGATGTGTTTACGACGACTAAGGAACGGCTGCTGAGTGGCAAGAAGAAAGTATGGCTACGACCGTATGAGGTGGATTGGGATGAAGACTTGGAATTTCACTCATTGCCGTTGGAGTATGAGGAATAGTCTTCGATTCCTTTAACGAAATCAGGGCTTTGCAGTATGGCGGCAGGTTCAATGAGATGCCATATGCCAACATATTTCTTGTGCAGTTCCGGGTTATCGCTAATGAGCTGGCCTAGTGCTTTTTGGCGCCGAGTGATAGCTTGCATATCCTCGGATGAACCACTTATCGTATTATCGACCACTTCGCCTAAATTCCAAGCGGTTTGTGCCCGGTGTACTGCCTGGTCTAGGTACGTGGCAGTAAGCGCCGTACGTCCTACTTCACCACCAACGTACGAGGTCAGGAGGCTACCGAGCTCAATACTTTGCTGAGACGCTACGGAAATACCCTGTCCGAATAATGGATTCAGGCTAGCGAGAGAATCACCAACAGGCAAAAATCCTACCAAGGGCTGCTCGAGCAGGTCATAACGTCTGATGTAAGCTGATGTCTTGCGAAATAGATTTGGCTTGCTTAGGGGCTGTGCATTATCAATGAGCTGACTCACCGCAAGGTCATCATCCAGCGTTCTTGCGTACTCTTTTACTTCTTCCGCTGTACGAGGCGGAGTGTCTCGACCATGACCCGAGACCGACACATACCATCGTCCATCAGTAATCGGTGATACGAGCGCACCTCGCGAACTGCCGACGTGCGGTAGACTAAGCCAAAAGTCAGGACAGTCTTGATACGCTTCAGGGCGCTTGAATTGTGTGCTCACATACCATTGATCAACCCGCTTCTCGTCTACTGGCGGCACATCGAGACCTTGCTCGGCTAGCCAACGATATGCTTGTGACTTACCGCCGGTTGCGTCAACGACCACCGAACCACTTATTATTTTTCTTCCCCGTTCTGCCTCAACGACCGCACCGGCTATGCCTTGCTCATGTGTACACAGGCCAGTAGCACGTCCCAGCCCTCGGACAATGTTTTGTCTTTGCATAAGTCGTTCACGTGCCACATGCTCCATGACTGGTCTCCACGCAGACATAAGCCTCAATCCAATGTTACGTTCAGGCATTGGCATGCCAAGCTCATGCACGTGTGTTTGATCTGAAACGCCCGCGTTACCGCCACCAGCTTTTTGTAAGTTATCAAGAAAACCAGGTAAGAGGGTTTCTAAATTAATTTGTGCCACACTAAGTAGGTTATGCAATTGTTCATCCTGGGGTACGCCACGCCGAGCCTGAGGTTCCTCTGGAAGTTCATCCCGTTCGATAATAACCACTTCATCGAAGTGGTTAGATAGAGTTGCCGCTGCCGCAATTCCAGCCATGCCGCAACCAAGTACGACTGCACGTTCTGAAACTCGTGTGCTTTGTTCTAAGTATTCCGTCATCTGATGCTATCTTAACATTTGCCTCCAATTATTGCATTATTATCATTCTCAAATTAAAATGAAATCAATGAGTGAACTAACGAGGGAGCAAGACTTAAAGTTTAATATTTTGGCCAATGGAATCGTCATTGATCCAGAAGCTGAATCTGCTTGGCTCGACCAGTACGAGGGGCCGCTTACGCTTGGTGAATACGCATCGACAAGCGGCATCTGCCTAAAAGTAGAAGATGGGGGGGATGGCGTCTACATCAATGCGCCTTTCGAAGGTGAATTTACCAAAGGCGCAGAGGCAACACTGCGCTACGCTGGGCGATTTGCAATCGAGCGTGCCGGCGAGGAGTTCGAGACTAGCATTATTCCTGTACCTGCCTATCATGGGCTGACGTATACTGACGGCGATAAGGTGTTACCCTACACTAATCTTGGAGTAACGCATACCGACCGTGTGCGCATTTCACCAGTCGAGGGATGTGGTATGGTTTGTCGCTTTTGCAATATTCCATATGAACTCAAGTATCGTCGCAAGCCCCAAGACGAACTATTAGAAGTAATCAAGCTTGCTAAAGACGATCCACAAAATCCCGCTAGACACGTGCTCATTAGCGGCGGCACACCTAAGATTGAAGATGAGCCATGGGAAGATGACACGTACGAGTACATAGCCTCCGAATCACCACTTCCTGTCGATATTATGATGACGCCCCGCGAAGATCCTGGGTATTTACGGCGGCTTGGTTCGGCAGGCATCAATCAGCTGTCGGTAAATATCGAGGTGTTCAGCCCGGAACGTGCCCGTCGACTTATTCCTACAAAAAATCGCCGTTTCGGGCCTCAGGGTTACCTGGATTACATTGAAAAAGCCGTCGATGAACTTGGCGTTGGTCGTGTGCAATCTCTTATCCTCTTCGGTCAAGCAATTGAGCCAATCGAGCACACTATTGAAGGAGTACAGGCGCTTGTTGATCGCGGCTGCATCCCGGTACTGAGCCCATTCCGGCCTGATGTGCGCACCCCAATGGAGCATGACTCACCGTCTACTGAAGAAGAAATGCGCATTGTCTACGAAAGAACAATGGAGATCTGTGATAATTCAGCAACCGGTGTAAAACCTGGTCCGCGCTGCGTACCATGCCACCACAACACCGTCAGTTTTAGTGACGGCGGTGATTTCTATATACCACTCGACAAAGATATCACGTCGCCACTCCATGCCTAATCTACTTTCTACTACTGAACTACGTCGACCTGATATTGAGCAGTTGTTTGAAGCCGCAGATGCACTGAGTGAGGCCGAACCACACCCAATTGATACAAGCCAACAAGGCGGCCTGTTATTCTTTGAGGCATCAACCAGAACTAGACTAGGGTTCGAGACCGCTGCCTGGCAGCTCGGCGTTAAGACGATCGCACTCTACGAAACAAAACTCACTGATGCTATGAGCGCGGCTGAGAGCATCAGTGATACCGTCAGAACACTCAACCCACTCGTTACGTTTTTTGGTGTGCGACACGCAGATCCAAATATATTCGAACAAATTACTCCCTTTACTAATCATCCAGTTATCAACTGTGGTAGTGGGGACGCTCAGCACCCCACGCAGGCGCTCATAGATAGTTTTGCAATGACACATAAGTTCGGAGGACTAGATGGTCTAAACATCACGATGACCGGCGCGCTACGTCATTCGCGAGCTGCCCGCTCCTTGTTCGAGCTCCTGAGCCAATTCAATGGCATTACGGTCACTAGCTTCACGGAACCGCAGCTTCAGTTCAATGACGCGGAAATTGCAAGATTCACTCAAGATGGCAAGAATCGATATATATTTACAGATGATATGAAATGGGGAGGAGAACAAGTTGTCTACAGTGCCGGTTTTCCACCTAAAAATGCAAGCGGAACATTCGACCAAGAGACTCGTGATAGATATAGAATAACTGCCGATGTCGTCGATAAACTGCAGCGGGATGCTATTATTTTGAATCCTCTACCTCGAATTGATGAAATCGATACAGTGGTTGATACAGTGTCACAAGCCTACTATTTTAAGCAAAATGAACTGGCATTGCCTATGCGTAAAGCAGTTCTTGCACGGTATTGTCTACAGTCCTAAAACTTGTGCATCAAAATCAGTATGCACTTCGAGCATTTTCTTTTCGACTTCAGCTCGGGTTGTTCCAGTCTGCACTTGGTATCCAATATACCCACTGACAAACACTGACTCTTTTTCGTAAAACTCAGTAACAAACGACTCACCAATGCTAGAAAAGGGCATTAGAATATTATTTTTTGTATATTCACCGATAATCTTTGAGCCCGTTTCAGATGGCATGAGCTTACTGTGTCCCCATGAGAAATCCAAGTTAGTATCAAGTTGTTCTTGATTGAGATTGACTGCTTCATCATTCAGCGCAGCAAGCTCAAGGTCGGTTAAATTAATGTCCTTTTTTCCTAAAGCTAGCGCATTGCATACATAGCCACCTTGATGTCGAGGATTAAGGTCGACCATCACTAGCTCGTCATGCGCGTTTATGAGAAAATCACAGCCAAACAGCCCTTTGTAACCTCGGCCAGCAAGGTACTTACCAATTATGTTAGTAATTTCTTTAATTTTTCTTATATGATGGTCGCTCGCAACTGTGGGATACATATTCCCCAGATAACGATTGCCATGTAAAATTTGATCAGCAATCATGAGAGTATAAACCTCTCCCTCGGCGGTAACGAGTGCGTTCACATTTGGCGCCAATACAATGTCTTCAAAAATCTTCGAAACAACGAACGAATTTTCTTTATTGATTGCTCGTAGATTTGCCAGAAAAGCGTGCAGCATTTCAGTCGTGTAGATAAGCCCACTTTCAGCACCTCCAGACGTATAAGCAGCACTGATATAGCCTGGCACGAGTGATTCCGCATGGTCAATAATATCTGCCTCTGATTCAAAAATACGAGCCTCATTATACGGTAGGCCTAATTGCATAAACAGTTTGGTTTGGTTCACTTTACTGTCTAGCTCGCGGGCAATCTTAGCATCTGGCCCAAGTACTACTATACCTGGCAGGTTTGGCTCAAGAAATGAGGTGGTAAACGGAAAGACAAACACCTGCTTTTGCTTGCCAAGAAGTTTCTGCGTGATCTCAGCAACCTCGGGGCTGTTGCAAAATTCGACATTAACATCTTCGTAGTCAGGCAAATACACAACTCGCTTGCTAAGCTCATCTGCGAGCTTATAGCCTTGCTCATTGAGAATAATGTAATTCGCTCTCCGGTAAGCTTCTGACGGCCAAGCGTTAAGAACGCTAATCTCACGAAACTCACCGCCATATCGTTTCGATAGCGATTCAGCCATCATGGTATTCATGTGCTCAAAACGCAGGCCATGAAGTGAGAAAAAGTATTGTATGTCGTTTGTGTATATATCTTCGTCAAGCAGTAGGTCCATAGTCTCATTCTACCAGAGGCAATGTGACTACTTGTATTCGAGGTATAATTGCCTTTTTATTTACTATGTGCATCAGGTAAAAACGCTCTAGGTTACCTTTGGCACCCTTTACGTCAGAGTCTGCTTTACGCACAACAACAAATAACTGTTTTACCCAGTTTTCAAAATCGCGTAATATTTTACGACGCATGGCATCGTTTTTAATAACACCATTATGTTTCGCCCCATTGCCTGCTTCGAACTGGGGCTTACACATAGCAACAATTTGTGTTTTTGGGCCACTCACCTTTGCAATGTGCGGTAGAATGGACCGCAAACTTATAAAAGAAACGTCAATTACAATAATATCTATGTGCTCAGTTGGCATAAACCTGCGGATATCGGTTTGTTCGTGAAGAATAATTTTATCATGGCCCCGTAAGCTCGGGTGTAGCTGATTAGTGCCTATGTCCACCGCGAATACTTTTTGTGCGCCATGCTGCAAAGCGTAATCGGTAAAACCGCCGGTACTACTGCCAACATCAAGCACTATTTTATTTGTAAAATCAAGCTGTAATACCGCCGCAACACTAGCGAGTTTGAGCCCCGCCCTGCTGACATATGCTTCTGTGGCAACAGACGTAACAATAGCGTCTGGCGCAACAAAAAATCCAGGCTTTTGGATAACAGTGTTATTCACTTTTATATGCCCAAGCCGAATAGCACTTTCTGCTTGCGAGCGACTTGACGCAAGCCCGTGTTCAAGCACTATTTTATCGAGCCGCTGCTTTTGCATATACGCTTATTTTTCTTCTGAATCGTCGCCAGGATGCAAATCATGCAAACCAGGTAAGCCAGACAAGCGAATTCGCGCTTCGTTATTCATCATCTGAAATAATTCTGTAACACTAGCAAGTGCGGTAGTGCCCATTCCCAAAACTGTTTGACTCGCGTCTTTAGAGCGCTCGACGACGTTTTCTGTGACGCCTTTACTTGCTTCTGATGCTTTGCCTGCGGTATTACCGATAAGCCGAGCCAAAGCCCTAGGAACAACTTTGTATGATTCTACGTCTGTTGGTATACCTAAAATGTCTTTATTTCTTTCGCTCACGATACGCTCCTGATTCTGTGTCAATTGATATTACATCGCCCTGCTTAATAAATGCAGGTACTTTGACTATTATACCTGTTTCTACGGTTGCGTCTTTTAAAACGCTGCTGGTTGTATCGCCTTTAACAACATCTTCTGCGTATGTAACCTGTAAAAAGACGTTTTTTGGGAGCTCTATATTAATGACAGTACCGTCAAAACTTTGAGCCTTAACTTTATCACCCTCTTTTAAGTAGCCTGTTTGGTCTTCAAGCATATCTGCAGTAACTTCTATTTGATCATAGGTATCATCATCCATAAAGAAATATGTTTGACCATCGTTATATAGATACTGAACATTGCGATAGCTAATGTCAGCCGGTTCGATAGATTCATTCCCTTTAAAAGTTTTTTGTAGCACCTTGCCGTCTATTAAACTTTTGATGCGTACATTCACAATAGAACCACCGCGGCCCATTACTTTTTGCCCATATTCGAGCACTTTATACGGTGTACCGTCCATCTGAAAGACAGCACCTTTTTTTAGATCTGTTATGCCAAATGCCATTGGTTTATTCTCCTTTGTCAAATAGGGTTTGCGGATTAGATACTCGGTACTGAAATTACCCCATTTCCCCGTTCCCAGTTACCAGTCCCTAACGTCTTTATTTGTTGGCGACAAACGGCAGTAGCGCGATGTGTCGAGCTTGCTTGATTGCGCGGCTTAAACGGCGCTGTTGCATTTCTGTTAAACCGGTTCGTTTGCGGCCTTCTATTTGTCCAAACTGATTTGTAAACCGTTGTAAGGTTTTTACGTCTTTGTAATCAAAGTAAATTGCACCTGTAATTGGCTTTCTTTTTGGCTTTGCCATAATAGTAATTCTCCTTTGTAGAATTAACGGGTTTGGGGATTAGATACTAGGTACTGGAATTACCCCATTTTCTAGTTTCTATTCCCTTATCCCTTAGTTGATTAGAATGGGATTTCTGATAAATCAATTGGTTCGTCGCTTATGTCTTCTATAACGACATCTTTTTTCTTTTGCGGTTGTGCAGCTGGTGCATCTTGCTGTGAATACGATGCAGAATCACTAGCGCCTTCACCACGGCCACCCAAGAATGTTACATCTTGGGCAACAACTTCTACCTTGTTACGTTTTTGACCATCTTGCTCCCAGGTACGGTTTTGCAAACGACCGCTTACAAGTACCGGGCGGCCTTTTGTCACGTATTGCTGTACTCGCTCACCGAGCGGCCCCCAGGCAATCACATCAATGTAATCTGTGGCTTCTTGCCAATTACCGCTAGCATCTTTATAGCTACGGTTCAGCGCTAAGCTAAAGTTACAGACGCTCTGACCATTACTTGTTGCGCGCAGTTCTGGATCGCGCGTTAAGTTACCCATTAATATTACTTGATTAAAACTTCGTGCCATATCAATATCCTCCGCTTGCTAATAGGTATTATTTTTCTTCTGCTTCTTCGTTGTTTGCTTCTTCTTTTTTAGCGTGTTTTGCGCGTGATGCCTTAATGCTTTCAGCCTTTTTAATAGCCTTTACATCTGGCTTGGTAATAAGAAAGCGAATTACTTCATCGGTGATGTTTAATGTCGCTTCTACTGGCGCAACTGCAGCCGCATCCATTGACACTGTATAAAATACATAGACTGCCATATCATGGCCTTTAATATTATAGGCGAGCTTACGCTTACCCCAGTTGTCTTCTGCAGTGACAAAGCCACCATTATTTGTGATGATGGCTTTTACCTTATCAGAAGCCTTATCCAAATCTATTTCTAAATCTGGATCGTATAAAATTGCCAGCTCATAGCTGTTCATGAGAACCCCTTCCGTTGGCTTTTAATAGCCTGCGCGCCCTATTGACCGCAAGCTGAAGTTAATAGTAGTGGTATTGTACCAGCATTACCCCTGTTAGTCAAGCAGCTTCCACTGCGAATGAAGCCACTCTAGTTAAAGGGCTAAACATCCGTTCCTCGACTCTTCGTCTGTTTCTTATGGCTTTTCGTATGTATACCACAGACCTGTCTGGTACAGTAGGTTTTAAAAGCCCACTCGACAAGACATCGTGATAGTCTTTCTCGACAGGCACGGCAACAATATCTGCTGAGTTTTGCAAAATAGTATGTCCAAGTTGTCTTCTATGCTGAGTATTGCGCGTATTAACAAATTTATCGAGCAATTCTATATCTGTTTTGATAGCATTATCTAAAACGAGCTGTCGGAAAAATACTCGTATAGCACTTTCGCCATAGGTAAAATATTTATAATCACCATGGTCTATCGTTCGTAATTTGTCATATTCTCTTTCGGTCATATCCCTTTCAACCGGCTCTGCTCCTGTCAAATCAATGCCCTGTCTTGGAATATAGCCAGCAAGCGCAAATATTATTGTTCGGAAACGTTCATTATCCGACTCTGGTATAGTTGGACCTTCATAAAAATTATGATATGCATGCTCTCCGTAGTTGTGGTATTTTGCTTCAACAGTTTGTAAACGGCAAACGCGTAAAGCAAGTCCACTTATCGTTTTTAGTCGCAGATCAGACTTTGGAAAAAACGCATGATTCTTATTAACGACATTGAGACCCCGCAAATTATCTATATCTCTGCCACTAATAATTGGATATGGTAGACCCGTCAAGCTATCTACTGGAGTAGGTATAGTGTTCATATATAATCAATGTTCATTACCCATTTAAAAAGACGCCATTGCATTTTGTGCGATGGCGTCTTTTTGGAGTATATGACCGTGCATAGTTGCGGTAGCGAGCCGCAGCAGGATAAATAGACTTTTACATCCTCCTGTCTATGCTTCATACGCTTTCACTCCTTTAATATTTTTATTTGGCGTATATGCTTATATATTAGTACCGAAATTTTTAAAGCACAAGCTTTTTTATAAAGACACCCACGTCGTATGCTGTTTTTATAGAATATACAGCTTATGGTTTGGTATACTACTACTTGAAAGCAGGTGGAAACACAGACATGATGCCAAAACTGTATGAGGCCATAGAAACACTCGTTGCGAGGGGTGTTCCGACACAATACGTACCAAGTGCGCTTATTCAGGCAGGTTGGCCACCAGAAATAGTAAACCAAGCCGTTGATGCCTGGATGACAACTCATGGGCGCAGCCTACATAAAACAGATTTTAAAAACTGGCTAAAAAAATACTATCGCATTGCCGTACCTGCCGTTGTTGTTGTTGTGTTCATAAACTTAATTGCAGACGGCATTGCCCTATTAAAACCATGGCCAATCAAAATATTGGCAGATAGCGCATTTGGTGAAATACCCGCACCTGGCCCGCTTGAACCATATACACATACACCAACACTAATACTGTACCTTTCGCTCATAAGCATTGGTTTATTCATATTAGGGGCGCTCTTTGGTTACATACAAGATTTTCTACTCCTTAAAATTGGATTTTGGCTTAATCGTGGCATTAAGGCAGAATCACTGAACCATATTTTACATTTGCCGCTATTTCACCAAGAACGTCTTGCCAAAGGTGACTACGTGTACCGCCAAAATATTGTCACTAATAGCTTATCTGACCTAGTACTCGCATCGACATCATCTATTATTGGATCGATAATAATGATCTTTGCCATTTTGATTATCATGTTTAAAATATTACCAACGCTGACCGTTTTTGCCGTCATTCTTATACCTTTTTTGTTTCTTACCATGAAACTGGTGGGTCCTAAACTCGGAAAGTACAACCAAGCACTCAATGAAATCGCCTCTGATACAGCTGCAAAAGTTACCGAATCTGTTGATAATGCTGAAACGGTGCAAGCATTCACACTCGAGCGCAAACAGCTCGCAAATATAAATAAATTATGGGAAGTTGGTTATTTATTTACTCGAAAAAGCATGGTCTGGGGTAAAGTGCTCGAAGACGGTAATGGCTTACTTATTATTATTGCAACTTCTGCAGTGATGTTTTTTGGTGGGTCTGCAGCGCTACGTGGTGAAATTAGTTTTGGTGATTTACTCGTGTTTATGACCTATATGGGCTATTTGTTAAACCCTGTACAGGAATTGGTTGGGCAAATTACTTCGCGTAATAAAAAACTTATCGACGTCCACCGCGTTTACGAAGTCTTAAGCGATCACGAAGGCATAGAAAATCTTCGTAAAGACAACCTGCTACCACCGAAATTGCACGGTACAATAACCTTTGAGAACGTCAGTTACAGTTATAAAGACAATGCAGTCCTTAATAATGTCAGCTTTACTATTCAGCCTGGCGAAAAGGTTGGTATTATTGGACCAAGTGGTGGTGGTAAGAGCACAATATTAAAGCTGGTACCTTTGTTTATTGAACCAGATGCTGGTCGTGTTTTACTTGACGATTTCGATACACAAACAGTATCGTTACATGACTTACGCAAACGAATTGCTTGGGTTAGCCAAACACCTCAGTTGTTTGACGGTACTATTTTGGATAATTTATATGATGCAGATATAGATAGAACTATTTCGAGTGATGAGATTGTTAATGCCCTTGACGTTGCGAATGTAACAGAATTTGCCGTAAAGTTACCTCTTGGTCTTGATACGCCAACTGGTGAAAATGGCGGTAGTCTAAGTGGTGGTCAACGCCAACGAGTTGCGATTGCACGCTCGCTACTACGTGGTGCGCCAATTATTTGTTTAGACGAGCCAACTGCCGCATTAGATGCAAAAAGCGAAAACTATATTAAAGATTCACTCACAGAGCTTATTCAGGGTAAGACAGTTATGATGGTCAC
>WBZP01002074.1_pt1 | contig 23674 bp, 18 predicted proteins | sample 5204301 | NCBI WGS metagenome assembly WBZP01 (sample SAMN12412401, study PRJNA552823) | activated sludge metagenome | isolation source: activated sludge from nitrification reactor of wastewater treatment plant... | place: USA: Pennsylvania | collected 2017 | reverse complement strand
GGATGTTGACGCCGAAGTCCATAATGGTGGCGCGGCGCCCGTCACTCAGTCTTTTGTTGGCCAGCACGGTCCCCAGGAGGTAGCCCGCATCATCGATCAGGGCGCGGCCGGTTTCCAGGATCAGCAGCGGCAGTTCATCGTTTTTGAATCCGTAGTTGAGCAGCACATTGCTGATCGCTTCCGCAAATTCATCCATGGTGGGCAGGGTGTCTTTGGCCGGCAGGTAGCTGCCGCGCAGATCGTTGGCAGTGGGCAGACCACCCCCCATGTCGATATACTGCAGGGGATTGTTCAGTTGTGTTTTGCAGTTCCAGGCCAGGTCGCAGAGCTTGGAGGCCGCCACGGCATAGGCGCTCGTTACCATCATATAAGTACCGATATGACAATGCAGGCCCACCAGGTTCAACTTTCCGGAATCTACAATTTTAGTGAGGGCCTGCCAGGCAGTTCCGTTTTCATAATTAAAGCCGAAGCGGTCCCAGATGGGGTACACGCCCGTATCCATATTTACCCGGATGGCCACCCTTGGTTTTTTGTTCATGCGTTCGGCGATACCGATCAGCTGGTACAGTTCGTCGAAATGATCAATGTGAATGAGTGAGTCGTGTTCAATGGCCATCTCCAGTTCGGCATCGGTTTTTTCCGGGCCGTTGAAGATGATTTTATTGCCCGGAACACCGTTGCCCAGCGCTTTACGGTATTCAAATCCGCTCACCACCTCGCCCCAGCTGCCTTCCTGGTGAAAGATATTGCAGACGGCATTGAGGTAATTGGTTTTGTAGCTCCAGGCAAACTGCACTTTGGGGTAGCGGGTGCTGAAGGCGCGTACGGCGTTGCGGTAGGTTTGACGGATAGTGCGTTCGCTGAGTACAAAAACGGGAGAGTCCCATCGTTCGATGAGTTGTTTCACCGGTACCCCGTCAATCTGTTTGACTGGCTCATATTCAGTACGGGTGCCGAATTTATTCATCAGGCCCGCGTTCATGCGGAGGATGGTGGGGCGTTCGTAGGGGAGTTTGGTCATGGTTTCGTTGTTAGTGTTTTTTTACACAGGGCTTCGCCCTGTGTTATGGTATTTCGCCCCTCCGGGGCTGTGCTCGAAATGTTATTCCTTCTTTTTTCCATTGGGCGTTGCCCTATGCTATGATATTTTGCCCCTCCGGGGATGATTACATGCATTTCATTTTCATTTTTCATAGGGCGTTGCCCTATGCTATGATATTTTGCCCCTCCGGGGCTGGTTCCACATCAACGCTTTTCCCCATCGCTTCAATCTTTTTATTCCAGGTTGCGGTGGAACATTACAATTCACCCCTACCGCTGATTTGCTGGAATTCATGCACGTCGGTGATATGATCCCAGGAATAGCGGATAAAAATCTTTCCCACTTCATATCCCGTATAGGGTTGTACCTCTTCTCCTAATGCCAGTCGCGCCAAAGCGGCCGGCTGGTTTTGTCCGGCCCCGGCGGTAAGATAAATCCATGCCGGAAACCGGGGGTTGATCTCCATGATATAGGGAACCCCTTCCGGCGTGCGCATGATTTCCAGCTCGCATCCGCCTTTCCAGCGGGTAGCCTGTACAAACCTGCGGGCAACTTCCAGGAGTGTTTCATCTTCGAGTGTAATGCCGGCCCAGGCCTTTCCTTTATCCGTTATATATAATTTCCGCATCGGGATAATGCTGATGGCATTTCCTTTACCATCACCCAGTACCGCGATATTGATTTCAGTTCCACTGATGAATTGCTGCACAATGATGGGGAAACCCCATTTGGCGCTGAGTTTATAAAAAGCTTTCTGGGCCTGTTCGAGTGTATGTGCTACCACCGCGTCATAAAACTTTCCTTTCACTACCAGCGGGTAGCCCAGTGTTTCCGCACAGCCGTACAGCTCGCTGGCAGCATAAATCACCCGGTCGGCCGGAACAGAGAGGCCATACTTCTGGCCAAAGGCGAAGAGGTTGATTTTATCCCGGGCATCAAACTGCTCCTGGGTGGGCAGAAAGGTATCGATACCCATGGATTTCAGCTGCGGGCTGATGCGGATGAAATTATGCAGTTCCGCATCGAAATTGGGGATCAGCACCTGCAGCCCTTCTTTATCGTGGATGTAGGCAAGTCGCTGCAGCAGGGCGTCGCAGCCGGCGGAAGGATAGGGAATCTGGTAACTTTTATCCACCACTTCATGGAGATAAATACCGGGTTCCAGGGTTTCATATACCAGCCCGATGATACGTACCTGTGGTAATCCATCACGCAGGGCGCGGATCACCGCCACACCCGGTCCGGGGCTGTCAATGGCATTCAGTCCGGTTACGGCAATCACAATCGGAGCAGGATGTTCTGGCATGGAAAAAATTTCGGCGTTGAGCAATCGTTTAGTACTCCAGCAGGTTGGCTTCCCGCAGCTGCGCGGTGAAATCATCCCAGTCCTTTTCCAGCACCCCCGGGGCTACATCATAGCGTTCAAGCAGCTGCTGTTTGATTTCAGCGGCCGGAATACCTTCTTTCAGCTGGAGCAGTATTTCAGCGGCGAGGGGATTGGCTGAGTAGGAATCTCCCGTGCCGGGGTTGAAAATGAAACCGGATTCACTGGTAGCAATATTTTTCTTCAATCGCATGGTAATAGCATTGGACTGACGGCGGGGAGCCAGGTTTAAAGGAAATATATTTTTATTTTCAAAGCAATACGGCTGGTTGGTCTGCCATGTGCACCGGCCAGGGTTCAAAAACGGATACTACCAGGGCCGCAACTTTACCCATATATAATCATCCATCAGCACATTGTTTTTGAAAACCGCCTTTCTGCGCACGCCCTCGAGGTAGAAACCGTTTTTCTCGAGTACCCGCATACTGGCTTTATTGGTTTCAAACACCTCGGCATACAGCCGTACAATATCGAAATAGTAAAAGGTATACTCCACCATCTGCCGCACGGCTTCTGTGGCGATCCCTTTTCCCCAGTGGGTTTCCCCGAGCCAGTAACCCACTTCTGCAGAGAGGAGGTACACATCACTGTTCAGGATCAGCCCGATACCACCCACTGCTTCACCATCGAGGTCAATTGCGAAATTCACTGCCGGGGTGGCCCCGGCATTTTTTTCCAGCCAGGCCTGTCCTGTTTCCGTGGTGTATGGATGGGGAAAATAATTCCGGAGGTTATTCCATATATGGATATTGTTGGCATGGAGCACGAGGCTGTTTAAATCGGCGGGCGTCCATTGCCGGATGGTGACTGCCATAGATATAAAGTTAATGAAATCAGCTTTCATCTCTATGACCCGTGAATCATCGAAGGGTTTGATGTATGCTTTCGTTTGCGGGAAAATCTGATCAGAGCCACCGCGGCTTCCCCGTTTTTTCGTAAATTTTCAGTCTACAATTCATTACGTATGCACCGGATGCTCGTTTTTCTTGCTGGCTGCTTTACAGCTGTTTCGCTCACGGCCCAGCCAACGCTTACCCTGCAGCCGGTAATCACCGGACTTTCACAACCCATGCAGTTTGTGGATGCGGGCGACAGCAGCGGCCGTGTTTTCATCCCCCAGAAAGGGGGTACCATCCGGGTATACGACCGGGATTTTGTTTTAAAGCGTACATTCCTCACGCTTACCGGTATCCCCACCGGCGGAGAGCAGGGGCTCCTGAGCATGGCTTTTCATCCTGATTTCCGGAACAACGGTTTCTTTTTCATATATTATACCAATGGCAACAGTGATCTCGAGATCAGCCGTTACCGGGTCAGCGCTACCAATCCTGATTCGGCGGATGTGGCCAGCCGCGTGATAGTACTCACGATTCCTCACCCCACCTATACCAATCACAATGGGGGAGAACTTCATTTCGGACCGGACGGGTACCTCTACCTCAGCACCGGAGATGGCGGGGGCGGAGGCGACCCGGGTAACAATGCCCAGAATACCAGCAGCCTGCTGGGAAAGCTGATACGCATTGACGTGAGTACCGGCAATACTGCCCCTTATTATACCGTGCCGGCCGGGAATCCCTTTGGCAATCCGGTATATGCCTATGGATTAAGAAATCCCTACCGCTGGGAATTCGACCGGCAAACCGGGGATCTGTGGATCGGGGATGTTGGACAAAACGCCTTTGAAGAAGTCAACTACCGCCCGGCAGATTCCATCCGGGGCACCAATTTCGGCTGGCGCTGTTATGAGGGCTTTAATAACTATAATACCAACGGGTGCGGCCCGGCTGCCAGTTATACCCCGCCGGTGCTGGTGTATCCTACGCCGCCCCGCGCTTCTGTTACCGGGGGTACGGTGTACCGGGGTGAAACCTGGACCGATCTGCAGGGCTGGTACCTGGCCTGTGATTTCTATTCGGGGCGTTGGTATAAAATGAAGTACAATGCGGGCACACAGGTGTTTGATACCAGTTCCCAGGTACTGAGTCCAACCGGGATCGTGGATTACGGAGAAGATCAGGAAGGTGAAATGTTTGCCGCCTGCCTCAATAACGGTACCGTGTACCGTATCACTACCGGTGCGCCCATCGACTATGTTTTTACCGGCAACGGCAACTGGAACAAGGCATCGAACTGGAAGAAAAGAGTGGTGCCGCCCGCGGTGCTTCCTGCCGGATGCCGCATCCTGATCCGTCCGGCAGATGGCGGAGAATGTATCCTCAATGTGCCGCAAACCATCCCCGCCGGTACGGAGATCATTGTGGAGAATGATAAGCAGTTCCGGATTAACGGAAACCTCACAATTCAGTAAGTGGGGGAAAAGGGTTCAAGGTTCAAAAGTTCAAGGTTCAAGGTTGGCTCCGGGATAGAAAGGTTTCAAAGGTTCCAGAGGTTCAAAGGGTTCAAAAGGTTGGCTCCGGAAGAAGGTTCATTTGTATTTCATCAAATCCCTTTGCGTACTCTGCGAAAACCTTCGCGTTCTCTGCGGTTAAATTTCACGCAAAGCCGCCAAGGAGCAAAGCGGCTAAGGGAGAAGGTCCATCGGCACATCATCAAATTACCAAATCACTTTGTGTCCTTTGTTAACTGCTTTGTGAACATTGTGGTTAAGCATTTCACGCAAAGCAGCTAAGGGAGAATGTCCATCAGCACATCACCAAATTACCAAATCACTTTGTGTCCTTTGTTAACTCCTTTGTGAACATTGTGGTTAAGCATTTCACGCAAAGCAGCTAAGGGAGAATGCCCATCAGCAAATCACCAAATTACCAAATCACCAAATCCCTTTTGAACCTTATGAAGCGTTTACTTCTGTATGCACCAGCGAAAGGTACCAGCAGAAGCCCGCGAGCAGAAAGGGGTGTTCAGTAAAGGGAAGTGGTTTCCGGTCATGAAGATTGCGCAGGCTGCAATGACCTGCCAGGCGCTGTTCGGGATCGATTACTTCCAGTTCGTTCGACTGGTCATTATTCAATCGGCAGCGGTATTGCTGTTCTCCCAGTAACAGCACCGCCTGGCTGCTGGACCATTTATCCCATTGCAGCTGACCGGTTTCAATCCCATATTCATTTTTGAGAATACTTCTGCCGGAAAGTGATCCTGCGCTGTGCAGGTAAAAAAGCCGGTGAAAGCCACCCGCCCGAACCCGGATACTGTTCTGTGCCGGGTTGTACCTGAGTACCACCTGGGTGTGGCCGTCTTTTTCAAGCCGGTATTCCCGGATCGCAGCGGTTGGGCTGCTGACAGAATTCCAGTGCATACTGTAGGTAATTGAGTGTAAAAATTACACACTCACCGGAACAGATGCAACACCCGGCCCGGTTGGTAACAATTTCGTAACATCAGCGACATTTTTCAGCATTTTTGAACAGATTATCAACCCTTTCCGGGGAAAATCCGCTCTGATAACGAACTGTTATAACCGCATCGGGGAGCGAATTCCCGACAAATTTGGGAAATCCAGCTAAAATATTTGTCAAAAAAAATGCTAATTTTATTAGTGTTGATAAAAGAAACCTCCTATCTTTGTTTCCACAATTAGATTTACAGCATTAACCAGATACATCCACTAAAACCTATACACAATGAGCAATGCAGAAAAACTGAAAGCGCTGAAGTTAACCATGGACAAAATCGACAAGGACTTTGGCAAAGGATCGGTCATGATCATGGGCGAAAAAACCCAGGCGGAACAGGAAGTAATATCCACCGGCTCATTGGGTCTGGATGTAGCACTGGGAATTGGCGGATTGCCCAAAGGCCGTATCGTTGAGATTTACGGACCGGAAAGCAGTGGTAAAACCACCATCGCCACCCATGTGATTGCCGAAGCGCAGAAAAAAGGCGGTATGTGCGCCATCATTGATGCGGAACATGCATTTGACAGCCATTATGCACAGAAACTGGGCGTTGATATAGATAATCTCCTGATCTCTCAGCCCGATTATGGCGAACAGGCGCTGGAAATTGCCGACCGCCTGATTCTTTCCGGAGCGCTGGATGTGGTAGTGATCGACTCCGTAGCAGCCCTGGTACCGAAAAGTGAACTGGAAGGTGAAATGGGCGACAGCAAGATGGGTCTGCAGGCCCGACTGATGAGCCAGGCCCTGCGCAAACTCACCGCTACCATTTCCAAAACCAACTGCTGCTGCATTTTCATCAACCAGCTGCGGGAAAAGATCGGGGTGATGTTCGGGAACCCTGAAACCACCACCGGCGGTAATGCGCTGAAGTTTTATGCTTCCGTACGGCTCGATATCCGCCGCATGGCACAGATCAAGGATGGCGATGAAGCGGTGGGCAACCGCGTAAAAGTGAAAGTGGTGAAGAATAAGGTGGCGCCGCCTTTCCGCAATGCGGAGTTTGACATCATCTTTGGTGAGGGCATTTCCAAAACCGGTGAAATCATTGATATGGGGGTAGACCTGGGCATCCTGCAGAAGAGCGGCAGCTGGTTCAGCTACGACAGCAACAAACTCGGTCAGGGCCGTGATGCGGTGAAGGAACTGCTGCGCGATAATCCCGAAATGGCCGCGGAAATTGAAGCCAAGATCCGCGCGAAGATCGCCGAGATGCAGGCCGCTTAATAAGTTTTCGATGGGTTAGTAAATACAGAACCGCTCCGCAAGGGGCGGTTTTTTTATTAAGAGTACCTGGTGAGCGTACCTGGTGGTTGAGATGGAGGCTTCCCATATCTCAATGAAAGCACAATGATGTATTTTAGCTATGATGAGCTTTCACCGGTACATAATATAAATGCATGTTACAGCTAGTCGCCCTACTCGCCCTTTCCTGGTTGCTGATCTGGTTTTTTGAAAAAAAGAATCTGTCGGTACTGGGGTTAACCCCTTCTCCCCACCGGTTGAAATATTTTATCCTCCTTTTTTTGGTTTCAGCGGCCCTGGCTGCATCGGCTTTTCTGCTGAGAATGTACTTTGTCAGGGAAGTATACACCGTGAACCCCTCAATGACTTTTTATTCAGTTGTACAGGAAACCTGGTACCAGTTCAGGACGGTGTTAACCGAGGAATTACTTTGCAGGGGCGCTGTATTGTATATCCTGATTAAAAAAGCCGGCCGGATAAAAGCTGTTTTTATTTCTTCTGTACTGTTTGCCGTTCTGCATTGGTTCAACGCAGGTGTATGGGGCAACCCGGCGCAGATGCTGATGGTATTTGCTTTTACCTTTACCATGGGGCTATTATTGGCATACGCGTATGCACAAACCTTTTCACTGCTCATTCCCTTTGCCATTCATTTTGGCTGGAACCTCACACAGAACTATATTTTTCCGGAAACCGCAGCCGCTAAACACCTGCTGATACTGGCTTACCCTCCGCCTGAAGTAACGCTGTCCTATCTTAGTTTTTTTACCATGCTGCTCCTGCCTAAGGTGGCCGTAATCATCATCAACTTCTTCATTGTAAAATCCCATCCACGCGTAGAAGCGCCCTGAAGGATGATGCCGCATCCATCATTTCCATATGCTGGTAAACAGGAAATGGATGCAGCTGTCATGCGTACTTTTGTTATCTTACTTTCTTAACCGCAATTCTTACAGATGAAAAAAATCATTGTTCCTTTTCTTGCCGTGCTCCTTTCCACGCTGGCTCTTCCGCTTGCGGCCCAAAAAACTAATGTCAGTGCTTTGATCGCCGCAAAAGCAGCAGAGATAGAGCAGAAAGTGATTGCCTGGCGGCATGATATTCACCAGCATCCGGAACTGGGTAACCGGGAGTTCCGCACGGCGGAGCTGATTGCCCGTCACCTGGAATCACTGGGAATCGCGGTACAGACAAAGGTGGCGGCTACGGGCGTGGTGGGTGTATTAAAAGGAGATCAGCCGGGACCGGTCGTTGCCCTCCGGGCCGATATGGACGCGCTGCCCGTGGAAGAGAAGAATGACCTGCCCTTTGCCTCCAAAGTAAAAGCCACCTACAACGGGAAAGAGACCAGCGTGATGCATGCCTGCGGACACGATGGGCATGTTGCCATCCTGATGGGTGTTGCCGAAATACTGGCGGGCATGAAGAAGGAACTTACCGGCACTGTGAAATTTATTTTTCAGCCTGCCGAGGAGGGTGCTCCCAAGGGTGAGGAAGGCGGCGCTGCGCTGATGGTGAAAGAGGGTGTGCTGGACAACCCGAAAGTGGACGCGGTATTCGGGTTGCACATGGATGCACTGACCGAAGTGGGAAAAATTACCTGCCGGCCCGGTGGCTTTATGGCGGGCGCCGTGGATATGAAAATTAACGTACAGGGTAAACCCAGTCATGGTGCTAACCCCTGGTTGTCGGTTGATCCCATAGTCGTAGCTGCGCAGATTGTCACCAACCTGCAAACCATCGTGAGCCGCAATGTGAACATCACCGAAAATCCGGCAGTGGTTACCATTGGTTCCATTCATGGCGGCAACCGGTTTAATATCATTTCAGAACAGGTGGAAATGATGGGCACGGTAAGAACCCTGAGCAAGGCGGATGAAGCCCTCGTGTTTGGCCGCATCCGCCAGATCGTGGAAAAAACGGCCGAAGCAGCCGGCGCCACTGCCACCCTGGAATTGCCGTACTCAGTGTACTATCCTGTTACCTTTAATCATACCGACCTCACCAACAGCATGCTGCCATCCCTTAAAAAGTCAGCCGGCGATGAAAATGTACTCATTGTGCCCCCCGTTACAGGTTCAGAGGATTTTTCCTTTTTTGCAGAAAAAGTGCCCGGGCTGTATTTTTTTATCGGCGGACTGACCAAAGGAAAAGATCCGAAAACCGCTGGCCCGCATCACACTCCATCCTTTCTGATAGATGATGCGGCATTTAAAACCGGGGTAACCGCACTCTGTAACCTGGTGTTTGATTACGCTTCCCTCTCCAGAAAATTCAAAAATTAAAGTCCCCCTCACTACAAAACCTTACCTGAATCGTATACACTGTTTGACGGCATGCAGGAATGAAGCAGTATGCATGATCATGCTGCCTGCAGGTTGACCTGTTCCATTTCGCGGAGCACCCGATTGATTTGAAGAAAATGCCTTTGTTCATGCGCAATGAAAAACCGGAAGGTATCCCCCAGTTTAAGGGTGATGAACCTGTTCAGCGAAGTGGGAATGCGGATGCTTCCGAGATCAGCCGTCTTGGCAACCTGCAGCAGTCCGAGTAAACGGTGCTGATGAGCGATACATTCACGGAGCATCTCCTTTCCATCCGGTTGTGCCGAAGGAAGCGCATTTTTGGGCGCTTTCATTTTACGGGCAAAGGTCTGGTCAGCACGGGGCTGCATCATCCGGGTGAAGTAATTGCCCAGCCAGCCGGGGTTGAACAGTATTTGCGGCTGCGTTTGGTGCAGGTGAAGCTGCTGTTCAACGGCATTGCCATAATACCGGCTGTAGATATTCAGGTGTTCCAGCACCTGGGCAATACTCCATTTCCCTTCTCCGGGTATTTGTTCCAGCACGGCTGCGGGTTCCTGTTCGAGGCGACCGGTTTCCAGGATCAGTTGTCTTACGTCGGACTGCAGCATTTGCAGTAACCGTTGGCTGTTGTACATCATGTTTGATCATTTTAGAACACAAATGTCAAACAGGTGAGCAGGGTCATTCTTGGTAAATACCATGATTTTTCAGATGCGGACAGTTGTCAGCAGTTTGCTGAAGTTGGTGGCATCCATGCCGAGATAGGAAGCCAGGTATTTGTGGGGTACTAAGTTCAGTATATGCGGACTGCGGCGCAGCAGGGTTTTGAATTTCTCTTCGTTACTGAAGCATTGCAGTTCGATATGCCGTTCCAGCGCGCCTTTCAGCGCGAATGAGGTAACGGTAATCAAAAATTGCTGAATGCGGGGAAATTGCAGGATCCGCTGCTGAATCTCTTCGTAACTGATGCGCAGCAGCCGGCTGGCAGTGAGCGTTTCCAGGAAGTAAGCCGAAGGTGTTTGGGTTAAAAAACTGTCGGCCACCCCGCTGAACGAGGGCGGATAGGTAAATACAATGGTGGCCTCCCGGTGATCATCGCCCAGGTAAAAGGCTCTTTGTACACCTTCCACCACAAAATACAGGTACCGCTCGGTTTCGCCGGCCGCCGTAAGGATGGTTTTTCGTTTAACCGTTACCGGTTGCCAGTCATTGGCAAAAGCGTCCAGTTCTGCTTCAGCAAGCGGATAGAGTTTGGTGAGGTAGGTTTTAAGTAGACCGGTTTCCATCATAATAAAGATAATTCATAGCCTGTAAAAGGAGTATTTGCACCGGGTTATGATTTTATGTATTTTCAAAATGTAACAGCGTACACATGCCTTCAGCGGACCAGGCGGGAAAGCCTCTTCCTTCGGGTGCAGACAGCCTGTGATAAATGCAAAGCATCACCATGACTACCTTCATGCATCTGCAGCCTGTACTTGAAAATGAATGGGTTATTCTGCAGCCGCTCCGCGCAGCTGATTATGATGCATTGTATGCCGTGGCGGCTGATCCTGCCATCTGGGAACAGCATCCGGCCAAGGAGCGCAGCACACCGGAAGGCTTTGCCCGTTTTTTCCAGGAAGCCCTGCAGTGCGGCACTGCCTTTTCCATTTTTGATAAACACACGGGTGAACTCATTGGCACCAGCCGGTATAAATTGTCAGATGAAACCACCCGGGCCATTGAAATTGGCTGGACGTTCCTGGCAAGAAAATGCTGGGGTGGTTTTTATAACCGCGCTGTGAAAGCATTGATGGTGGAATATGCATTTCGCTTTTTTGATGTCATCCTTTTTTATATCGATAAAAACAATTTTCGTTCACAAAAGGCTGTTCAGAAAATCGGGGCAGTTCAGATAGAATGGCTGGGGGGAAAACAGCTTATGTCGCGCACACCCGATACGGTAATTTTTGCGCTTGCGAAGCCGTAAAATTCAGACTCCCCGGGTGTACAATTGAAATAATAAATTACCCGCTTCCGGGTATTGAAGGGTACGCTTAATTACAGAAATTCGTATATCACCATCTGTTTTTAATATGAGTAAAAGTCAGACCTATCTGCGTTTTTTTACTGCTATCCTGCTTTGTCTTCAATCCGCTTTCATCATGGCCCAGGGAATTACCAATCCTTCCCGCGCGTGGGGCACTTATTATGGAGGTACAAGACGGGATGAAATTCATGCACTCACTGCGGTGGGTACGAATGCGGTATATGCAGCGGGCTGGACACAAAGTGATGGATCCAACGTAATCTCTACTACCGGCGCGCACCAGGTGAACCGGGGCAGCACCAGTACCGGCTCCAGTGGCCGGGATGCCATGCTGATTAAATTCGATGGCAATGGGGTGCGGCAATGGGCAACCTATTATGGGGGCAACCAGGAAGACCAGGCTTTCGGGCTGGCAGCAGATACAGAGGGTAATGTATACATGGCCGGCAGAACCCTCAGCGGCAGCGGGATCGCAACACCTGGAAGTCACAAATCCTCTACTTTCTCCAACGATGCTTTCCTGGTAAAATTCAATGCCAGTGGTGTTCGTCAGTGGGGCACCTACTATGGCAGCCAGTTTTCTCCGGAAGACGGGGTGGCCTGTGCGGTGGATACAGACGGAAACGTGTACCTGGTGGGTAACTGCACCGGCAGTACCGAAGGCATTTCCACCACGGGTGCGCACCAGGTGAGTATTGGCGGATCCACCGATGCGTTTGTGGTAAAATTCAACAGCAGCGGGGTGCGTCAGTGGGGTACCTTTTTTGGCGGAGCGGGCAATGATTTTGCTACCGGTTGCGCAGTGGATACAGAGGGTAACCTGTATCTCTCCGGGTACAGCAACAGTGCCGCCGGCATCGCCACACCGGGCAGCCACCAACCTGCACAGGGAGGGGTTGGCAATGATGGCTTCCTCGCGAAATTCAACAGCAGCGGGGCTTTACAATGGTCTACCTATTATGGAGGCGCTGAAGTGGATTTTGCCTATGCCTGCCGAACAGATACTGAAGGAAATGTGTACCTGGCCGGTGTAACCCAGAGCACGGCAGGGATTGCCACGAGCGGAAGCCATCAGCCGGCCAAGGGGGGCACCAACCTCGATGCCGACGCTTTCCTGGTGAAATTCTCGGGTACTGGTGTACGTCAGTGGGCCACTTATTACGGCGCATCCGGCAGTGACGGGGTGTATGCGCTCGCCGTTAACGCTGACGGAGATGTTTTTATGGCCGGCGGCAGCAATAGTGCTTCAGTGATTGCTACGAATAATGGGTTTCAGACAGCGGTGGCAGGAAACGGCTTGCCCACAGATGGTTTCCTGGCCATTTTCAACAGCAGTGGGGTACGGCAATATGGTACCTACTATGGAGGTGGATTCGATGACAACAGTACCGCCCTGTCATTGGATGCGGAGGGAAATACCCTGATGGCGGGCCGTACCCTGAGTACCGGCTCCGCATTGTCAACCAACGGTGCTCACCAGCTTGCTTTTAATGGAGATGAAAACAGCGCCTCCAGCAGTTTTTATGATGGATTCGTGGTTAGGTTTGGCACCGGTGGATCAGCGGCAGTTTCCTACAGTTTTACCGGCAGCGGCAACTGGAGCGATCCTGCCAACTGGCAGGGCGGTCAAACGCCACCGGCCAATGTTCCCTCCGGAGTGGTGATCACCATCAACCCGGCAGGAACAAACGAATGTGTACTGGATATACCGGTTACCCTTTCGCCCGGTGCCATCCTGAACGTGGCAGAAAACAAAAGATTCCGAATAAACGGGAACCTGCAGATTCAGTAACAGCATATTTTCGGGTAACCGATATGGTTACTGCAGCCTGATTTCATCATGGAAACCATTACTGTCAAAACCTTCGACAATTACTTTACGGCTAATATTTATCTTACCCGGTTGCAGGCAGCAGGGATTCATTGCTGGTTGTATGATGAGCACACGGTTACGATCGATCCCATCCTTACCAATGCCATCGGCGGCATTAAACTCGTGGTGAACCGGGAAGATGAAGCCCGCACCCTCAAACTGCTCCGCGCCTGGCATATTGAGTACATGCTTTCCGCTACCTGTCCGCAATGTGGCAGCAACAGTTTTACGCAGGTCACAAAGAAAAAGGCAGGAAACTATCTCACCGCCATCCTCACCTGGCTGTTTTCCAGCTATGCCATTGCGCCGGAACAGGTGTACCAGTGCGGGAACTGCGGGTATGAATGTGAAACGCTGCCGGAGGAAGGGGAGCAGGGAACAAGGAACAAGGAATGATGAATGATGAATGTTGAATTTTGAATGAGCCTTCTTAGAAGGTTCTTTCCTGCCATCCGCCATCCGTCATCCGCCAACAGAATTAAGAACAGGTAACAGGGGAATTTTGAATGATGAATTTTGAATGAGCTTTCTTAGAACGTTCTTTCCGTCAACCATCAACTATCAACCGTCAACTTTCTCCAACCATCAACCTCTTCATCCCGCTATGGTTTTCGCATTCACAAACTCCCGCATCCCTTCCCTGCCCAGTTCACGGCCGTAGCCGGATTGTTTGATACCGCCAAAAGGAAGCCGCGGGTCACTTTTTACGAGGGTGTTGATGAATACACTGCCGGCATCGATATGCCTTGCCAGTGCATGCGCTTTATCCAGATCCCTGCTCCAGATGCTGGCGGCGAGTCCATACGGACTGTGATTCGCAAGGGCGACGGCAGCCTGTTCATCTTCCGCAATGGTTACACAGGCCAGCGGCCCGAAAGTTTCCTCATCAAAAGCTGGCATCCCGGGCTTAACGGATGTCAGCAGGGCAGGCTGCACATTGCAGCGGTCAAACTCGCCACCATACAGCAGCCGGGCGCCTGCTCCCACACTGCTTTCCAGTTGGCGCTGGAGGTTAGCAGCCAGGTCGGGACGTGCCAGCGGGCCTGTGCTGATGCCCGTTTCAAAAGGGTTACCCTGTTTCAGGTTTTCCATTTCTTTCAGTAGTTCACCGGTAAAGGCATCGGCCACCTCTTTCACCACAATGAAACGCTTGGCGCTGATGCAGGTTTGACCCGCATTGTTCATGCGCGACAGCAGCGCTGTTCCAGCGGCAGCTTTCAGGTCCGCATCTGCCAGTACCAGCAGCGCGTCTGATCCGCCCAGTTCCAGCACGGTTTTTTTGGTGTGCTTCCCGGCCAGGGATGCCACAGCACTGCCAGCCCGGTTGCTGCCGGTAAGGGTTACTCCCTGCACCACACCTGCCTGTATTACCTGTTCTGCCAGCGGTGTGTCAATGATAAGGGATTGAAATACGCCGGCCGGGGCACCCGCTTCCAGGAACAGGGATTCGATTTTTTTCGAACAACCGCATACGTTAGGTGCGTGCTTCAGGAGGGTGATATTTCCAGCCATCAATGCAGGAGCGGCATACCGGAACACCTGCCAGAAGGGGAAGTTCCAGGGCATGATTCCCAGCACTGCCCCGGTAGGTGCGTATTGAATATAGCTGCGCGAATACCCTGCTTCCCGCGGGGAGTCGGCCAGGAAGGTTCCGGCATGCTCCACGTAATAACGGCAAACCCAGGCGCATTTTTCAATCTCGGCCATCGCCTCTGACAGCACTTTGCCCATTTCGAGGGTAATGAGCCGGGCCAGTTCAGCCTGTTGCTGCATCAGCAGATCAGCCACCCGCATCAGCACGTCTCCCCTTTGCTCAAATGAATATTGCCGCCAAACGGTAAATGCCTTTTCAGCACGCGATAAGCAATGATCCACCGCAGCAGGATCCATCAGGGGATATTCCGCAATTTTTTCCTGTGTGTAGGGATGAATGGAACTAAAATGGCTCATGTTACTGGGCGGTTCTGGCAGCAGGGCAAAGCAAGGAATAAATTTCTGAATCGAGGAATTGGCCGTTGAAGTAAAAATTCTGCCGGAAATAAGCCTCCTTCACAAAACCGCAGCGCAACAGCAACTGCCGGGAGGCATCATTGCCCGGGTTGATATTCGCTTCCATGGAGTGCAGTCCCATTTGGTTAAAGCCAAAATCGATCACTGCTTCCAGCGCCTCCCGGGCCAGGCCTTTTCCCTGGTGATCCGGGTGGAGGGCATAGCCAACCTCTGACCGGTAGTGGGCGTGCTGGGTGCGCCAGAAACCGATATAACCGATGAGTTCAGGCGACTCCCGGAGGCGGATGGCCCAGGCGATGCCTTTTCCCTCTTTCAGTTCAACATGGATCAGTTCAATAAACTGACGGATATCCTCCATGCCCCCGGCACGGGGCCGGTCAATATATTGCATTACCCCGGGGTCACTGCGTAGAAACAACAGAGCATGGCGGTCATTTTCAACAATGGCATCCAGCCGAAGTCGGTCAGATGTTAACTCCGGAAATGGGTCAAAGTATAAACGAAGCATGGTAAACAGGCTGATATAAAGAGGTCACAATAATAATCCATATTAATTATTGCAGGCTTGCCATTTAAGAAGTTTATTTACATGAAATTCCCTTTTTATGCCTGCAATCCTTCGGTTCTTTTTACTGTTATTTCCAGTTACGCTCTTTGCACAAAGGGGTATACCTGTACCAGAAATGAGTCAAAGTGATGTAATCATCAGTAACTTTCTTTCTACCTATAATATTCCGGGAGCTGTTGTTGCCATTGCACGTAACGGTAAAATAGTGTATAACCGCGCGTTCGGTTATGCCGATATTGCCGGTACGCGGCCTATGCAACCCTACCACAAGCTAAGGATTGCCAGTGTCTCAAAACCACTTACGGCCATTGCCATCATGAAACTGGTAGAAAACGGTCAGCTTTCCCTGAATGCGAAAGTGTTCGGACCAGGCGGCGTATTGGAAAACCATCCTGTTTCCGCCAGCGCCACAATAACAGACAACAGGATATTTAACATCACCGTACAGCATTTACTTGAACACGCGGCCGGCTGGAACAGGGATATTAACTGTAATCCTAACCCTACGGCACCGTACCCGTATTTTTTTAGCGGTTGTGATCCCATTTCATTTCCGCTGCGGGTAACCATGCTCACCGGAACCAGTAATCCTGTTTCTAAAAATGCGCTGATTGAATTCCTGTTGGAAAGAGGACTCAACTTTGCACCCGGGACTGCTTACAGCTATTCAAACATCGGATATCTTGTGCTGGGCAGGGTAATTGAACAGATAACCGGAATGAGTTATGAAGCCTATCTGCAACAGCTTTTCGCTCCGCTAGGTGTGTATGATCTCCACTGTGGTAAAAACCTCAAAGCCGATCAACAGGAGCGAGAATCGGAGTACGTTGGCAATGGTTATACCAACCTTTCAGTATATGGAACCGGGCAGAATGTTCCCTGGGAATACGGTGGTTTCAGCGTGGAAGCCATGGACGCACACGGGGGATGGATTTGTACTGCGGCCGATATGCTCAGAATTCTGACCTCTGTGGATGGTTTCAGTACCAAACCGGATATCCTCCAGTCATCCACGATTAACACGATGGTAAGTCCTTCGGTCAATAACCAGTATTACGCCAAGGGATGGCAGGTAAATCCGTTCAATAACTGGTGGCATACCGGTGCCCTGGACGGAACTGCAAGTGAACTTGTACGAACTGCCGGTGGCTATGCATGGATGATTATTCTGAACAAGCGAAACATAACGAACAATAATTTCTGGACAGATCTGGATAATCTCGGATGGAACTGCCTTTCTGCTACCACAAACTGGCCAGCCTGGGATCTGATGCTGGCGCCCACTTCAAATGCAAATAGTCTGCGTTTCTCGAATGTGGCTAATAATTCGGTTACCATTAGCTGGACTAACGGAAACGGAACTGCCCGAATGCTGGTTGCGAAAGCCGACAGCAATGTGAATTCATTTCCGCTGGATGGTACAGAATATACAGCAAATACGGCATTTGGCTCTGGCGGCCAACTGGGAAATAATAACTACGTAGTTTATAACGGCACGGGCAACAGTGTCACAGTTACAGGTTTGCAAAGCAACCGAAAATACTATTTCAGGGTGATTGAATATAATAAAAGCAGTGCGGGGGGAAACCAGGCTTTGTATCTGCTCGGAGCAAATCCTGCGGATTATGTTATTACAACCCCTGTATTTACTTTTAACGGAAATGGTAATTGGAGTAATCCGGCCAACTGGGCAGGGGGGCTGGTTCCACATCCCCAGTTACCACCCGGTGTTCAGATTCTTATTAACCCTGCGGGTGCTGGTGAGTGTATATTAAATGTGCAGCAGCGGGTAACAGCCAGCGGATCCCTGGTTGTGCAATCCGGAAAGAAATTCATTATACAGGGAAATCTTATCATACAGCAATAAGCAGTCCGCCTGAATTGTGTGCCAAGATTATTCAGACTTCCTGCCAGCTGCCTGACTACATTCAGCCCGGAATAAAGAGGTAGTCACACAACTCTATCCCCTGGCTCGTCAATTATATCCATCAGAACCGAAGCCCATGTGCTCACACGGTTCTTTTCCATGCACTGAATTATTTTGTTAATATCGGTCTGAAAAACCGTATCAGCAGGAAATAACTTTACTTTAAAGGGTTAATTAATAATGATTGTATGTATGTTAAACCCACTTGGCTGCTGCAAACACTTACTTTTTTTTTTTTTCTTTTTCCTTCAGTTCATTTTGCCCAGCTATCGGGCAACTATATAACTACAGTATCCCAGGATGGCAACCTCCAGGCTGATGCCAATGGGAACCCCATCAGTTTTACAGCAGCACCGAGCCTCTTCATGGCCAGTACCGTGAACCAGGTGAGTTCGATGCAGGCCATTGGTTTCGACTTTATCTTCATGGGTCGCTACTACAGCCATTTCACCGTGGGCACCAATGGTTGTATCAGTCTCGGTGTGGGCAATTCTGCCAGTACAATACTTACCGGCAGTCAGGCCAATGATCTTACCCGTACAGTGGCTTATCCACCTGCTGTAAACAACGGAGCCGTCATCGCGCCCTTCTGGGACCGCATGCATACGCCCAATACCCTGCCCAATGTGCAAACCCTGCTCACGGGTACGGGTAACCAGCGTTGCCGGTTGATTGAATGGAAAACCGTGGTAAATACCAACGGCCTGCAACCCGCCAGCACGCGTTTTCAGTGCCGCTTGTATGAAGGTTCGGGCATGATTGAATTTGTGTACGGAGAAATGAGCATAGTGGCCGGTTCTTCAACCGTTAACGCTTCCGTTGGGTTTACTGCAGGAGCCGGCGATCAGCAGTTCCTGGCTTTGCAGAATCTCAGCAGCTTTACCTTCACCAGTTCGGCGGCTGCGGAGCCGGTTACCCAGAATTTGGTGAATACGGCTGTTGCCGGCACTATCACCGGGCTGCATTCCCCCACCGAAGGTGCCCGCCGCCGGATGCTTTTCACACCTCCGCCAGTTTATTCCGGTGCGCCGTTGCCTGCCGGAAACCTGGAGATCAGTGATATAGGCGCTACCGCTATGCAGCTGGACTGGTCTGATCCCGTTACAACGGAAGTGGCCTGGAATATATTGGTTTCCACAGATGGTCTTAGTTATCTCCCCTTTGCCGTACTACCGGCGAACAGTACCCGCTTTATTGCGGCCGGCCTCACAACAGGCACCACTTATTATTGGAAAGTTGTACCCTGTACAGAAGGCAGCGCCGGCATCGCAGCACAGAACAGCGCCACCACAGCCTGCTCCCTGCAGGGTGTTTACCGGGTAGGTGCCGATGGCGCTATACCTACATTGACAGCAGCCCTCCGCAAACTGCAAACCCACGGAGTCACCGGTCCGGTGCGGTTTGAATTGGGCAGCAGCTACGATCCGGCAGGGGAAACCTATCCGCTGCGGGTGCCCAAACGCCGGCTGATTCCCTGTTCAGGGAACAGTTTCAGTCTGCTGATCACCGGGGCGGCAGATCTGCAGGCGGTGAATCTTACCGCTTCCAATGATTCAGCGGTGATCCTGCTGGACAGCTGTGATTATGTAACGATCGACGGAAGGCCCGGAGCCGCGGGAAATATCAATGCCATCACCCTTACCAACCTGCGGGCGGCCCCCGCGCTGGTGCTCTTCAACAGTTCGGGTAATGTTCTGCGTTATCTTAACCTGGAAGGTGGAAAACTGAATTCAACGGGAACCAATGCGCTGCTCTGGTTGTATGGCACCCAGGGCGCCGGTAGTGATAACAATATTATTGAACAATGTATGCTCAGTGCCACCGCTGCAACTGCCGGTGGCAGAAATGTGCTGATGCTTTCCAGTACCACCGGTACCATTGTGAACAACAGCAATCAGATCACCGGCAACCGCTTTGCGAATTCCGAGCGTTACAGCCTTTGGTTGCAGAACCGGCATGAAGGCACCCAGATTAGCGGCAATCATTTTTATCAAACCAAACCTGCTTTCCGAATAGATGACAATGCCCGGATGATACAGGTGGAATATGCTGATCTTAACAGCGATGTTCCCACCCGCATTGAACAGAACTATTTTGGTGGCACCCAGCCACAGGCGCTCGGTAACCCCATGCCGGTGCCTTACCGCGCCAGCTTTGCCTGCATTGATGGTCGTGGTGCTTTTCGCATTGCAGGAAACCGCTTCCGGCGTATGGACTGCTACAGTGACTCCGCTGTTTCTGAGGCTTTTGTATATGCGGTTAAGATTGAAGACGACTTGGCTACAGGTACCATCGCTGCAGACAGCAATTTTACAGGCGGGCCACTCGTTGCAGATTCAATCACCATACGGCAGCAATTCCCTTTTTGCAAAACAAATGCCGGTGGCATGCTGGTGGTAAGCCAGTTTGGCACCGTGCTGCTTACCCGCAACGAATTCCGGCATTTTAATGCCCGGGCCGTTCCCGATGCCCAGGTAAATATCACCATGCTGATGTCGGCTAATTACTGCCGGCTTACGGCTAACAGGGTAGAAGGCCCGGTGATCAATCATTCCGGCGGAGAAACAGCCGGCATATGGATTACCGGCGGGGGGAATTGTGTAGCAACGGGAAACAGTATACGAAATATGACAGCCACCCGGCCTGGTCAGGAGAGTACTATGTTCGGTATCCGCATCGGCGGTATCATCGACAGTATCAACCACAATACAGTTTCACACCTGCAGCACAACCAGTATGATGATCAGCAACCCGGAACAATGCTTTATGGTATTTATGTACGCACCAGTTCCGCTGGAGGAGCCGCCAACCAGGTAAAAGGCAACCGGGTGTTCAACCTGCTGAATGGAAAAGTAATGGGGGGCGGGGTTACAGGGATTTATTGTGAATCGCAAATTGATGTGCTGGCCAATGAAGTACATTGCCTGGTAGCGAAAGCGGGAACATTGAGTATATCAGTTTCAGGTATAGAAGGAAATGGAAGGCTCCGCAACAATATGGTTTCCCTGGGTCATGACAGCCTGGGCAATTCGGTTACAAACGGTTTGATTTATTATGCCGGCATTTACGGTTCCAGTGATCTGCAGCACAACAGTGTGTACATCGGGGGTGAGGGAGTTCAGGATGGGTTTTTAGGCAGTGCTGCTTATGTGAACCTGAATACGGGGGGCAACTTTGCTTTTTATAATAACAACATTTTCGTCAATACCCGTTCCAACGCTTCTGCTTCTTTTCAGGCAAAGCACATGCCTGTCAATGTAAACCAGACGCTCGCAAGTAATAACAATCTCTTCTGGCATACCGGCAACGGCAGCATTTTTGGCACTTATATGGGTACCCGTTACAATACTTTTTCTGAATGGAAGCAGGCAAGCGGGCAGGATCAAACCTCCTTGCTGGCTGATCCGCTGTTTGTACAACCCGTGGCACCTGCAGGCCAGGTAAACCTGCACCTGCTGAATGGAACGCCTGCCGAAGCGGCCGGAAATGTTAATTATACCGAAACAGTTGATTTTGACGGTCAGCAACGCAGCCAGCTTACACCGGTTGATATTGGCGCCGATGCGGGGATTTTTACCTGTGCGCCTGCGGATGCAGGACAGGATATTCTGGTGCTCAGCAATACCACACTGCGGCTGGGTCCGGTACAGACCGGGGTGAATCAGACCTATCTGTGGGAATCCATTCCGGCGGGCTTTACATCAACAGCAGCCAACCCGGTAGTCGTGGCCGACAGTACCCGCATTTATGTACTGAACATCAATAACGGCGGATGCATCAGTCGTGATACGATGCAGCTCAGCGTGCTCTTAATGCCGCAAGGGCCAGCCTGTGCCAACAGCGCCTACAGCATCAACGCCCGGGTACTCGCCTCCGGGGGCTACCAGTGGCAGGTTGATACGGGATCGGGTTTTGTCAGTCTTCCGGAAGGCGCTCCCTATACCGGCACGCAAACCCAAACGCTGCAGATCAACCCGGTGCCTTCTGCCTGGTATGGTTACCGCTACCGCTGCACTGCCGAAGGCATGACCGGTGTGGAATTTGAACTGAAAGTGGAAAATCAATGGACAGGCACCGTGAGTAATTTCTGGAGCAATCCCGCCAACTGGAGCTGCGGAAGCCTGCCCGACGGAAATACCGATGTGGTGGTATTTAGTGGAAATATTACCGTGGATGTGAACAGCAGCTGCCGGACGCTCACCGTGATGCCGGGCGCTTCGGTGACGGTTGCGCCGGGAGTCACGTTAACGGTTACCCGATAATCAGTTTAAAGTTTGAAGTCTCAGGTTTAAGGTAATTCCCAACGTTAAACTTTAAACCTTGAACCTTAAACTTTCTTAAAACTCCGCGCTCTTCGGATACCTTGGGAATGGAATCACATCCCGGATATTGCCCATGCCGGTAACAAACTGCACCATGCGCTCAAAGCCCAGGCCAAAGCCTGCATGCGGGCAGGCGCCGAAGCGGCGGGTATCCAGGTACCAGTACAATTCTTCAGAAGGGATGCCCATTTCCTGCATGCGTGCTTCGAGTTTATCGAGGCGTTCCTCCCGCTGGGAGCCACCTACAATTTCACCGATGCCCGGCGCGAGGATGTCCATGGCGGATACCGTCTGGCGTCCCGGCTCACAGTTGTCATCCAGTCGCATGTAGAATGCCTTGATGGCGGCAGGGTAATTGGTGAGGATCACCGGTTTTTTGAAATGCTTCTCCACGAGATAACGCTCGTGTTCACTCTGCAGGTCCATCCCCCAGCCGGTGATCTCGTACTGGAATTTTTTCTTCTTGTTGTGATTGCTCTCTTTCAGGATGTTGATCGCTTCGGTATAGGTAAGCCTTTCAAATTTATTATTGAGGACAAACTCCAGTTTTTCGATCAGCCCCATCTCACTACGTTTGTCCTGCGGCAGTGATTTTTCTTCCTCTGCCAGCCGCTGTGCCAGGAACTCGAGGTCTTCCCGGTTATTATCCATCGCATAGCGGATGAGGTACTGAATAAATTCCTCGGCGAGGTTGGCATTGTCTTCCAGATCATAAAAAGCCATCTCAGGCTCAATCATCCAGAACTCGGCCAGGTGGCGGGTGGTGTTGGAATTCTCCGCGCGGAAAGTAGGACCGAAGGTATAGATATCACTGAAGGCCATCGCCGCCAGTTCGCCTTCCAGCTGTCCGCTTACGGTAAGGTTGGTGCTGCGGCCGAAGAAGTCTTCTTTGAAGTTGATGCTGCCGTCTTCATTTTTCGGGGCACTGCCATCAATCGGTAAGGTGGTTACGCGGAACATCTCCCCCGCACCTTCCGCATCGCTGGCGGTGATGATGGGGGTATGCATGTACACAAAACCTTTGTCGTTGAAAAATTTATGGATGGCATAGGCCAGCGCATGCCGTACCCGGAAAACCGCGCCGAAGGTGTTCGTGCGGAAGCGCAGGTGAGCGATCTCGCGCAGGAACTCGAGGCTGTGCTTTTTAGGCTGCAGCGGATATTTTTCTGCATCGCTGTCGCCCAGTATCTCAATAGTATCAGCCTTCAGCTCCACTTTCTGCCCCTTACCCAGGGAAGGAATGAGCTCGCCGGTAGCCTTGATACAGGCGCCGGTGGTGAGGCGCTTCAGCAGGGCATCGTCAAACTTTCCCAGCTCTGCCAGTACCTGCAGGTTATTATTGGTGCTGCCATCATTGACGGCGATGAACTGGTTGTTGCGGAAGGTACGTACCCAGCCCATCACTGTTACGGTTGTATTTACCTGATCGCCTGAAAGCAATTCCCGGATGCGGGATCTTTTGTTGAACATAACCTGGTTTTTGAGGGTGCAAATATAACGGTGATTTGCCATGAATGCAGGTTTTGAGGCTTTCTGCAGCATCCTTACCCGTACATTTCTTCGGATTGCAGCCGGGGCCCTTTAGTTTTGCAGGATGAAAGTA
>WBZP01002073.1_pt1 | contig 23687 bp, 16 predicted proteins | sample 5204301 | NCBI WGS metagenome assembly WBZP01 (sample SAMN12412401, study PRJNA552823) | activated sludge metagenome | isolation source: activated sludge from nitrification reactor of wastewater treatment plant... | place: USA: Pennsylvania | collected 2017 | reverse complement strand
CGAAAAGTGGCGCACCCCGTCGATATGAACGGCTTCTGGGCGCAGCTGGAGCTGTGGCAGAAGCTGTGACGGCTGCTCGGTCGGCGCTCGCGTCGTCGATCGCACGCTTCGCCAATCGCTTTGTCGTCGCTAGCGAAAGTCGTCGTCGTCGTCGCTGCTGTACGGATCGCGCACCGGCATCGATCCGGGACGGATCATCGTCGGCTCGTCCGCATCGAGCGCGAAGAGCTTGATCTCGCCCTCATCGCGACGACCTGGGCAGATCTTTTGCAGCAGCGACCAGACGTTGCGACGAATGTCATCGATGCTGCGCGCTTCGGTGGCTGGCTCTAAGACCTTGCCGATGAAGCTGTCTTTGCCGCTGCGCAGGACCTGAAGAAAGCGTCCGTCCTCGGACTCGAAGTACACCCGATCGCGCTGTGGGCACTTATCAAGCTGTTCGCGCATCCGTCCATCGATGCGTACGCCAGCAAAGAGCTTTCTTCCGGTATCGACTCGCATGCCTTGGGCAAAGCACGCTAGCATTCGCCCGCTTCACACGTCAATGCAGGGTAAAGACTTCGCTTCACCGCCGATCTCCGTCGCTGTAGCATCGGGACGCACGAGTGCTCACCTGCGCGATGCCTGTGCGTCGGCAGCGTCCGAATCGGCTGACGTAGAAAAAACAGCTGCGCCGGCCTCGTCGCTTGATCCGTCGCAAGTGCTCGGCTGGTGTGTCTACATCCTACGCTGTCAGGACGGGACGCTCTACACGGGCTGCTCGTCGGCGCTGTCTCGGAGGCTTGTCGCACATGCCAAAGGCAGCGCCAAGTACACGCGATCCCGACTGCCTGTTTCGCTGCTCTACGCCGAGTCGGTTCGTGATCACAGCGAAGCGCTCCGTCGAGAAGCCGCGATCAAGAAGCTGACCCGTGTTCAAAAGCTCCGACTGTGTGGCATCACTTAGATACAGGCTGACAACTCTTCCGAGGAATCCATGCTAGGCGCGCTGTACTTCTTTCTGTCGCTGATCCTGCTGTTTCACGCCGCTGGAGTGGTTCGTCCGCGCTGGCTGCCTCAGACGGTGGGACTGCTCGCATCGGTGACGCTCCTGCTCGTGGCGCTGTTTGTGCCGCAGCTCGTGGCGTTTGGCATGCTCGTCAGCGTCGCGTTTGTGCGCTTTGGTGTGCTGGATTCGCCGCTGGGACAGCTTGGGCTGGCCTTGCATGTCGTGTCGTGGATCGTGCTGCTCGGTTACTTTTTGCGGCTGCGTCATGTGCTGCCGGTGCTCGATGGTCAGCCGATTCTCGACGAAGAACAGCCCTTTCCACCGCCAGCTGGCCAGCCCAAGGCCCGTGCCCAAAGACCGTCGCTGTGGCCCGCTGTGTCGCTGCGCACGCGCTCGATGGCTCAGGTCGAGGTCATTCGCGACGTGATCTTCCGCGAAGTCGACGGGGTCCGGCTGCGACTGGATGTCTATCGACCGAGGAATCGTCCCGCGCAGCTTCTTCCGTCGGTGCTGTTCGTTCACGGTGGCGCGTGGGTCGTCGGGAGCAAGCGTCAGTCGCCGTTTCTGATGTTTGACCTGGCCGCCGCTGGCTACGTGGTGTTTTCGGTGAACTATCGTCTGGCTCCGCGCTTTCCGCTGCCCGCTGCGATTCATGACTGCAAAGCGGCGGTGGTCTGGGTGCGAGAGCATGCCGCGCAGTACGGCGGAACGCCCGAGGCGATCGCGATGGGAAACTCGGCGGGTGGACACCTGGCGGCGATGCTGGCGTGCTCGGCGCAGGATCGATCGCTCCAGCCCGGCTTCGAGGACAAAGACTGTAGCGTCCGTGCGGGTGTCATCCTCTACGGCCTGTCGGACATCGCGGGAATCTTTGAAGATCATCCCAATCCCGTCGCGCACTACCTGTTCGAAGAGCTGGTCTTCTGTCGCCGCTATCGCGAGCACCAAGATGTCTATCGTCGCTCGCAGCCCGTCAGCTACCTATCGGCAGAGATTCCGCCGCTGCTGCTCATCCACGGTGAGCACGACGTGATGATTCCGATCCTCGAGGCGCGCAACTTCTACGATCGACTCAAGCAAGCCGGAGCCCGTCGGGTTCACCTGTGCGAAGTGCCGCTTGCGCCGCATGCCTTTGAGATCGCTCCGACCCCGCTTCAGCAGCGCACCCAGCGCATCATCGAGAGCTTCCTTCAAACGCTGTAGCGCCTTCGCTCGCAGCCCGCACACGGTTTATCACTTGTCTTGAATTGGGTAGTTTGTGTTACGATTCTGGGCGGCCCAGTCGCTTCTCGCTGGCCCCCAGGATCCCATGACGCACAGCACCTACCCACGCTTTGAAGTGACCGCTCGACTGGAAGATCCCAAGAGTGAAGAGCCCGCCAGCGTACTGGGCTTGTCGTCGAGCACCGTGACGTTTACCTGTGACGAGCCGCCGGGAATCGGGAGCGAAGTTGATGTCGTGGTGCATCTGCCGGCGCTGCGCTCGTCGGTGCAAGCGCACGGTCGGGTCAAGTTCCAAAGCCGCTTGTCGCCCGCTGATGTCGGCGTCGAGCTGCTGTCCGTCGAAGGAAACGGGTCCGAGCTACTGCGTCGCTACCTGGATCAGGTGCTTAGCCTCGACGGTGGTTGGTAAGCTGCCCAAGTAGATCCTGCGCTTCATCGGGCAATCCCGTCGAGCAGCGCGGACACAACGTCGGAACCTTGTCGCTGTGTGGATCGGCGACCTTGACCCCGCAGGCACAGACAATTCCGACGAGCCGAGCCGGGTTTCCGCGCACCAGTCCATACGCTGGAACATCACGCGTCACCACCGCTCCTGCCGCTACCATCGCAAATCGTCCGACGGTGATTCCACAGACCAAGATCGCGCCCGCCCCGATCGCTGCGCCTTCACAGATCCGAGTGGGCGTCACGACAAAGTCATGGACTCCGCGAAGCTTGCCGTCGGGAAAGATGGCGCGCGGCTCTCGATCGTTGGTCGTCGTCGCCCGAGGTCCAAGGAACACGCCGTCTTCGACGATCACCCCGTGATACAGGTAGACGCCGTTTTGGAGCTTGCAGCGCGCTCCGACGAAGACGCCCGCGTCGATGTACGAATCTTTGCCGATCTGAGTCTCATCTCCGACGACAGCATCTTCCCGAACCTGCGCTTGATTCCAGACTCGTACGCCGTCACCCAGTCGCGCGCGTGGTGATACCTCGGCAGTCGGATGAATGAACACGGCCATCAGCGGATTCCCTCCCTTACATCATCGTTCTTTTTCGCAAGCTGCATTCCCGATACATTTGGAACGCCTTGGCATCGCGACCCCAGAACATTACGACCATTGCGATCGCACATAGACCCGAATCGTAGAGAGGCGCAGATGAAGTTCAGCAGTACGTTTGCTCGCTGTTTTGCGGTGGCTGCAACCCTGACCACCTTGGGACTGTCCACGCAGAGCTTTGCCCATGCGGTGCTGACCGATCCGGTGTCGCGCGACGGCGCAGACGCCAACAAGACCGGCCCGTGTGGAACCGCCGTCATCAAGAACGGACCGACCACCTATACGCCGGGCCAGACGATCACGGTGAAGTGGAACGAGACGGTCAATCACCCTGGCTGCTTCGTCGTGGAGTGGTCCAAAGACAACAACGCAACCTTCACCAACCTAACGACCGTCAAGCACACCACGGTGGGAGCGACTCCTCGACCGTATTCGACGACGGTGACGCTACCGGCTGGCGACTGTCAAAACTGCACGCTGCGGCTCATTCAGCACATGCTGGCGAATGACACGCTGACTTGTCCTCCGGCGACTCCAGCGGCGGGATCGCTGTACTACTCGTGCGCGCAGATGGTGTCCGCTTCGCCAGACATGGGCGCAGCGCCGGTTGATATGACGGTGACAGAGGCGGACATGACGACGCCTCCGACGGATGATGGCGGTTCGATGTCCACTGGCTGCAACTTCCCCGGTCATGCGGCCACCTCGGCGGGCGGACTGATGGTGCTGGCGGCTGCGCTCGGTCTGCTGCGTCGTCGTCGCTAAGTCTGGCTCCCTGCGCGGCGGGCGTACACGGTGTGCGCTGCGGGTTTGCTCGCGTACATCCGTCGTGGTAGCGTCCCTGGCCATGCCCGATCCGCGCATCGTCGTCGTCGATGACAACCAACGATTCTGCGAGCAAGTGGTCGCTGCTTTCGCGGAGGTCAGTCTCTCCGCCCAGGGCTTTTCCCGAGGCAGCGAGGCACTGCCCGTCATCTCCTGTCAGCACCCAGAGCTCTTGGTCGTGGATCTGCTACGTCCAGGTTCCGAGGGGCGCTGGCTGCTAGAGCAGATCTTTTCACCGCACGCGGTCCAAGGTCCGCTGGCAGTGCTGGCGCTGGTGGGTGTGACCGACGATCTGTCGATTCTTCCTGATGGGGTCGATGCGCTGGTGCGTCCGGTGTTTCCTCGTCAGGTGGTGGCGTCGGCGCAGCGGCTTCTGCCCGGTCAGTCGGTGCGAAGTGGTCGTCTGCAAGCGACGCTACGAGGTCTTCCCGCGATCGTCGAGTCGCAAGCCGTTCACTCGGTGCCTGCGGCGCGATCGGGGCCGGTTCCGATTGCGGTGCAAGACAAGATCACGGCCCGACAAGAGGCCGATCTGCGCGCGTTCGACGTCGAAGACTCGGACTTTGAGCCGGGAGAGACGCTGCTGGCCCCCGAGAGCATTGCCGCGCTGGCCAAAGAGATGATGCGACCACAGACCGACGATGTGGCGCTCCTGAGCAGCAGTGACCTGCTGGCCATCGACGAAGACTTGGTCGCGGGTGAAGAAGACACGCAGCCTCGGGATGGTCTTCGCTTGTCGCGCAGTCCGTCGGTCAAGGTCCAAGCTGCAGCGACGCAGGGCGAAGAAGTACTGTCGGGCGACCTGTCGGTGATGCCGCTGCTGGAAGTCATCGATCTGCTGGCCCAGAAGCGCCACAGTGGCATCCTGACCGTCACCGCGAGCGGTCGGCAGGTGGTGGTCTATTTCCTCGATGGCCTGATTGCGCAGGCGACGGCCCAAGGTCTGCCTTCGCTGCGACTGGGACGCTTTTTGCTGGAACTGGACGGTCCGCTGCGTCAGCCCGAGATCGACGCGGTGGCGGCGCAGCTTCAGGCTCGTTCGGGTCCGCTGGCAGCGAGCGGTGAGTCGAGCCCCGATAGCTTGCTCGGTCTGCGCCTGCTGCGCGCCGGGTTGCTGCGACGAGAAGACCTGTGGCAAGCGCTGTCGCGCCAGACCTGTGAGCTGATCTGTGAAGCGCTGCGGATGCCGTCGGGGCGCTTTGTGTTTGCGCGGACCCGGCAGCTTCCGCCGAGCGTGCTGTCCGACGAGCTGGGTGGCGCGCTTCAGCTTGATCCGACGCATGTGCTGCTGGAAGGCCAGCGGCGCATGGACGACTGGAATCGCTTCGAGCAGGACGTGTCCGAAGGGGCGATCTATGTCAGCCATGGCTCCGCGACGAGTGAGCTGCTGCGCTTTGGGCTCAGTCAGTCCGAGCTGACGGTGCTCGGGCTGTGTAACGGGCGCGCCTCGGTGGCGGACATTGCCCGGGAAAGTCGTCTACCGCTGACCGAGGTGTCGCGGACGCTGTCTCGACTGCTGGCGCTGCGGCTTCTGCGACGACGGCTGCCGGCGCTGCTGGCACTGTAACAGGGGTCACACCATGCGCGTCGCTGCGATTCAGTTCAAAGCCGACAAAAACGATCTCTCGGGCTCGCAGAAGCGGCTGCTTGCGCTGTGTGAAGAGGCCGCGGCAGGTGGCGCATCGCTCATCGTCTGTCCTGAGATGGCGATGACCGGCTACCTGTTCCGTGATGCCGACGATGTGCGTCGTGTCGCCGAGCCGGTCGATGGGCAGAGCTTTTCGCTCTTGTCGCAGCTTGCCGCCGCGCGTGGCTGCACCATCGTCTGTGGCTACCCGGAAGTGGCACGCAGCAAAGGCCAGGACCGCTTCTACAACTCCGCCTGGATCATCGGAACCACCGGAGAGCTGCTCTACAACTACCGCAAGCGCCTGCTCTACGACGCCGACAAGACCTGGGCGTCACCCGGTGACACGCGCTATCCGCTCGTCGCGCGTCCGTTTGGGTCGCTCACCGCCGGGATCTGCATGGACCTAAACGACGACGACTTCACCGACTACTTGCAGCGCGCCAAGGCTCGAGTCATCGCGTTTTGCACCAACTGGCTCGAAGAGGGCCACGACCTGTACTTCTACTGGCGCTATCGGCTGCTCGACGTTCCCAGCTACTTTGTCGCTGCCAACACCTATGGCGATGAGAGCTGTCCCGGCCACGACTTCACCAGCTTTGCCGGGCAGTCGGCCATCTTCGATCCCAAGGGTCGCCTGCTGGCTTCAGCGCCTCGCAGTGGTGATGTCGTCCTGACCGCACAGCTTTCGATCCCTCGCTAGCGTACGGCTCGATCGATCCCGCTTCGTCCAGCCAAGTGCCCAAAAACAAAAAAGCCGCAGCGGATTTCCCACTGCGGCTTTTTGTCGGGGCGAGAGGATTTGAACCTCCGACTCCCTGGTCCCGAACCAGGTGCGCTACCAGGCTGCGCTACGCCCCGCTAAGTCAGCGAAACAGGTGGTACTTCTACCGGGTTTTGACGGGTCCTGTCAACCATTTTTCCCGGCGGAACCCAAAAGTTTTGCCCACTTGTGGGCGTGCCGAAAGTTGATCCTGCCCGGTCGGTTGTCGAAAATGCCTCACGATGACCAAGTCGTCCGTGTCTGACCCCGGTTCCTCGTCACCGCCGCTGCCTGCGTGGCTGATCGACTCGCTCGGTCCGCCTGCGAGTCCTCCCGACAAGCCGATCGTGGTGCAAAAGTACGGGGGCAGCTCGGTGGCCGATCCAGATCGGCTGAAGCTGGTGGCCCAGCGCGTCTCGGAAACGGTGAGGCAAGGCTGTCGGGTGGTGGTCGTCGTGTCGGCGATGGGCAAGACCACCGACCAGCTCATCGCCTTGGCCCGCAGCGTCACCCAGTCGCCGCCTCGGCGTGAGCTGGACATGCTGATTTCCAGTGGCGAGCGGATCTCGATGGCGCTCTTGGCGATGGCCTTGTCGGACCTGGGGCACGACGCGATCAGCTTCACTGGCTCGCAGTCGGGTATCTTGACCAACGACCGGCACTCGGGCGCGCGCATCATCGAGATCCGTCCGGTCCGTATCCTCGATGAGCTGGAGCGTGATCGCGTCGTCATCGTCGCCGGCTTCCAAGGCATGAGCTACAAGCGCGAGGTCACGACCTTGGGGCGCGGCGGATCGGACACCACGGCGGTGGCCTTGGCGGCGGCGCTTTCGGCGTCGGTCTGCGAGATCTATTCCGACGTAGACGGCGTCTATTCAGCCGATCCGCGTGTGGTGCCCGACGCCAAGCACATCCCCGAGATCGGTCACCGCGAGATGCAGGAGCTGGCCGACCACGGGGCCAAGGTCCTGAACGCGCAGGCCGTCGAGTGGGCGCAGCGGGCGGGGATTGTCATCCATGCCAAAAAGACCCAGGGCTCTGCGCGTCATACGGTGGTGCAAGCCGATGCCGAGCGACCGCGAGAGCGAGGGCGCGCGACGGCGGTGACGGGAACGGCCCAGGTGGTTGATCTGTACAGCCAGCAGGGCAGCGCGCTTATGCCGCTGCTCGGCCAGCAAGGCGTGATGCTGCGGCACTTGGCGATAGACGGTGAGCGACTGGAAGCGACGCTGACGCTGGATGATCTGCCCGACTTTGCCCGGACCGAGTCGGCGCTGCGGGCCTGCGATCCGGGGCTTCGCCTGCGCGATGACCACGGGATGGTGACGGTGGTGGGACCGGGGCTGGGGAGCGATCCGCAAGGGGTCGTGCGGGCGCTGTCGGCCCTGCGTGCGGCGGGACACCGGCCCGATCGGGTGACGACCTCGCCGCTGCGGCTGAGCGTGTGGCTGCCCTGCGCCCAGGTCGATCCGGCCACCCGGCTGCTGCACGCGCTGCTCTGCTAGGGTCTGAACCCTTTGCCAAGTGGTTGTGGGAGTACTCAGGAAGGGTCGACACCCTGGCGAAAGTGGTTGTGGGAGTACTCAGGAAGGGTCGACACCCTGGCGAAAGTGGTTCAGGGACTACTCAGGAAGGGTCAACACCCTGGCGAAAGTGGTTGTGGGAGTACTTGGGAAGGGTCGACACCCTGGCGAAAGTGGTTCAGGGAGTACTCAGGAAGGGTGATCGCCCTGGGTTGAGTGGTTGTGGGAGTACTTGGGAAGGGTGATCGCCCTGGGTTGAGTGGTCCGGGGAGTACTTGGGAAGGGTCTGGACCCTGGTCGGGTGGTTACGCCCCAGCTTCCGTCGCAGCGCGGGGAATGATGGCGGTAGACGTGCCTGGCTCTGCCGCTTGGCGGTACGATGACTGCCATGAAAAAGTCGTTGCTGGTGTCGCTGTGTGCCTTGGCGGTGGCCGTAGGCAGTGGCGCGCAGGCGGTCAAGAAGAAGCCGCAGGGCGTGCGCGAGTCGAAGTTCTGGAAGGTCGATATGGATCACAGCAAGGTGCTGGGTCCGGTCGATCGGGTGAAGGCGGCGCTGTCGCTGGACCTCACATCGGTGACGACCGATCAGCCGCAGTACTGGCCAAACGAAAAGGTCTACCTGAAGGTGATGGCGCTGGGACGACCGTCCGCCGAGGTGTCGGGCAAGCTGGCCAAGCGCGACGGACAGAGCCAAGACGTCAAGGGCAAGCTGGACGCAAGTGGCGTGCTGGTGCTGGAAGTGCTGGACGGAACGGCGCGCAAGCTGGAACTCGGCGAGTACCGCATTGATGTGGCGGTCCAGGGCGGCAAGGGCAAAGGTCAGGCGACGTTTTCGGTGGTCGAAGGCACGCTGGGATCGCTGTCGTTTGCGCACGAGTGGAAGAAAGTCACCAAGGCCGACGAGCTAGAGCGGATTCGCGGGGCGTGGTTTCTGGGCAACGCGGCAGGGGCGGGCAAGCGCTGGGGCAACGGCCTGTCGTTCAAGAACGAGCTGCGGCTGTCGAACCAGCCATTTAGCGGTGAGGTGAAGGTTCACTCGCGCTGCATGCTGCCGGGCTGTAATGGCACCTACGCGGGTCCATCGCAGACGGTGATGGTCGAAAAGGGAGAGCTGCTCGGTACGCTGAACGTCGGCGGGCACTCGGGTCCGTTCCAGATCGAAGTGGTGTCGCCGCGTGGCAGCCTGCGTCATCAGTTTGAGGGCTCTAGCCACGTCGAGCGGGACATGGTGATGGCGGCAGGCGGCGTGAGCTACTTGCACAAGGTCGGCGTCGCCCCGTATGAGCGCACGGTCCAGGTGCCGGGTCGCGATCTGTTTGTCGAAAGCCAGAAGCAGGGCAGTGATCCGTTCGTGGTCAGCTCGCTCATCGCGCAGTCGGGCTCGATTGGCATTGAGGTGACGACCAAAGTGACCTCGGCGGCGCTGTTCGTTCATACGCCAAACCCTGACGGGACGTTTGTGTCCAAGCAGCTTCAGCTCGGGGGCGAGCTTGCGGCAGGTCGCAAGATCGATGTGCCGGTGTCGGGACCGTACTCGCTGGTCACGATCGGCGGCTTTGTCGGGGAGACGTTCAAAGAAGGCTGGGCGCTCGCGTTTCCGCCGTCATCGCTCAAGGTCAGCGTGCAGGCTGCGAAGGAAGGCAGCCCGAAGGCGACGATTCCGGTGCAGATCGCGGCAGAGGATGCAGGCAAGGGCGTGGCGGTGTCGGCGATCCTTGAGGTCTATGACAACCGGGTGCCTTCGCGTAGCCCGGCGACTCATCTGAACTCGGCGGTTGGTGACTCGGTGCGCAGCGCGTCGCAGTCGGTGTCTTCGTGGAGCGACAACACCGGCATGGAAGACGATGCGTCCGAGCTGGATGGCGAGATGATTGAGCGGGCCGAGCGCAAGAAAGAGTCGTCGTCGCCGATGAAGTCGATGGCGGCTCCGTCGGCTCCACCGGCTCCAATGGGGTCTATCGGTGTCGGCGCGTTTGGCATAAGCGGACGGGGCTCGGGTGGTGGCGGCTACGGCGGCGGCAGCCAGATGGCCAAGCGCACGATGGGCAAGAAGATGTCGCTTGGTGGCGTCAGCTCATCGGGGGGCGGCGCGCAGGGCGGCGGCGATGGTGACGAAGAAGAGGCGATGAAGGAAGAAGTCCGCGAGGGCGACAAGAAGGTGGTGTTCTGCCAGCGGATTGTGACGGACGCGAGCGGTCGGGCGCAGGTCGAGGTGCAGCTGCCACCGCAGACGGGCCGGGTGGCGATGCGGGTGGTGGCGGTGCAGAAGCTGGACTTTGCGCAGGCGCAGACCGAGCTGGATGTAAAGCGGGTCGCCGGGGCTGAGGCGAGGCTGCCGAAGACGTTTGTGCCGGGCGCGACGCTGACGGTGCCGATCGATACGGTGAACGCCACGCAGAGCACGCTGCGGCTCCTGGTGACGGGACCGGGCGTCAGCAAAGAGCTTGCGGTGCCCCCAGGGTCTGCCACGCATCAGCTGACGCTGACGATGAACAAGCCGGGGGTGCTGGCGCTGACGGTGCAGGGGCCGGACGGCAAGGTCTACGACCGGCGCGAGCTGCCGATGGATACGATCGGCGAGCAGAAGGTGACGTTCTCGCGGCTCCAGTTTGGGGACGGCGGGCCGGTGACGATTGCGGCGGATGAAACGGCGCGGGTCTATGCCGGTGCGGGGCCGCTTCTGCGCGGGATGGCGATGAACGTCTATACGACCAGTGAGTCGTGGTTTGGGCACGCCGAAGCGCTGTCAGCGCGGGTGGCGGTGCGGTCGGCGCTGCTGGCGGCTGTGAAGCGTGGGCTGCTGAGTGACGATGGCTTGGCGCACACGCTGCGGACGTCGGTGGACAAGGACGTGCGTGATCTGGACGAAGCCTTCTGCGACAAGGGCGAAGGGCTGTGCCGTCCGTATCCGGGGCTGCCAACGAGCCCGCTGTGGAGTGGCTGGGTGGCGCGCAACCTGTTTTCGGCGGTGCGGTCGCTGCAAGTGGCGGCGTCGCCGGATGTGCGGGTGCAGCAGGCGCAGCAGAAGGCGCAGGCGCTGGCGGATCGGATTCGGCAGGCGCTGGTGAAAAAGGGACTCAAGACCGAGGAGCTGGGCGGCTTTGATGGCAGTGGTCAGGACGTGGTTCCCGTCGAGATCGGCGGACAGGTGGTCTACAAGGTGATCACGGACGATGCGGTGACTCGGTGGGCTTCCGAGAAGCTGCTGCCGAAGCTCGACCTGGACCGCAAGGAGGCCGAGCTGGCGTTTGCCAAGGCGTACGACACGTTCCGCTTTCTGCGGGCGTTTGAGCGAGTCGGTGCGACGCAGTACCTGACCGAGCTGGCGATGGCGTTTTATCAAAAGGGTGACCGAGCGCAGTTCGCGAAGCTGTATCGGCAGGTGAGCCGCAACATGATCCTTCTGCAAGAGCCGGGGCTGATTCAGGGGCCGGCGCTTCTCGGTGGGGTGTACTCGACGCCGATGGCGCTGGTGCGGTTTATCGAGCTACAGCTTCTGATCGGAGCGAGTGCGCCGGTGCAGACGGGGCTGCGCAAGGCGGATGGCAGCCCGCTTGGCTTTGAAGAGACGGTGGTGGGTCCGGCGACGATTGCGGTTCCGGCTGGGGCGATTGCTCGAGTGGACCGGGCGCAGCTTCTGCGGATGACCAAGACGACGCAGCCGTTTGCCAAGGTGTCGGTCAGTCGCGCGGCGGCGAAGGTCGGTGAAGAGCTGGCGATGACCGTGGAGCTGGATGCCGATCGCGATCCGCTCGAGTACTACGCGCTCATCGCGGTGCCTTCGACCACGTCGGTGAAGCAGACGGAGGACATCCTGTCGGATTATCGCGGGCAGCTCATCTACGGTCAGCAAGGGCAGGGCGGGACTCAGATGCAGCTACTCACCGTGCCGTTTCGAGGCAAGCGATCGCTGCGCCTGCTGCTCGAAGGGGCGTACAAAGGTCAGTCGCCGGGTCTGGTGATGATTCGCCACATCGAGAGCCTCCAGCACGTCTGTGGTGTGGAAGCGCCGGTGGTGTCGGTGGACTAGCGGGCGCGGCGGAAGTCGCGCACAGACGGAATGTCGGGATGGGGCGCGATGCCGCGTGACGAGTCGTCGGTGAGCAGGTGGACGCACTGGGCGTCGCCAAAGTGGACAAAGTAGCTGTTGATGTGGGTCGGCTCGTTGTCAAAAGCCGCGAGCACGGTGCCAAGCTGGGCGATCAGCGAGCGGGCGCGAACCTTCCAGTCGTCGTCGTGCTCTTCGAGCGTTGGCTTCATCAGCAAGTGAACCTGCTGCGCATCGGGAACCGGGAAGCCTTCGCGGGCCAGGCAGGCTACGGTGCCCTGACGCATGGGCTCGTGGCGTCCGGTGCAGTAGGCGATGCGGGTGCCGAGGGACAGGACCTCGCGCACGAAGTCCACGGCGCCAGCGACTGCGATGTCGTCGACACAGTACTCGCTGGTAAAGAAGGTCTGCTTCCAGTAGCGACGGACTTTGGGGACCAGCGCGTCCAGCTCGTGATCCTGGATGCCGACGCAGCGAAGTGGCTTTTCGACGGACCAGTCGGTGAAGTGATCGGGCTGACAGCTGGTGAGTCGCGGCTCTCCCAGGTGCTGACCGGCTTCGCGCACGATGCGGGCTTGGCGCGGCTTGTTGTCGAGCAGCGTGGAGTCGAGATCGAACACGAACACACCACGCGGGCCCAGCGCAGCGGCCTTTTGCAGCGCACGATCGAGCACACCCGGATCGACGGCGCGACCATGAGCGGCGGTCCAGAAGCTGGGATCGCGCGGTGCGCTGCTGTGCGGGTCGCGTGGATAGTGATGGTCAGGAACTTGGTTCGTAGTCATCGGCGGCGCGCAGGCTAGATCAGGCTGGTATGTGCTGTCGAGTGCGATGCCGACCCAGGCGTTTTTCTTCCTGTTTCCAGATGGATGCGTTGTATGCCTTACATGCTTCACTTAAAATGTATGAGACATGTCAGAGCCAGCCGTCGCTGCGGCCAGCGTGGGGCCAGGTTCCATCCTGGGCGGGAAGTATCGTCTTCTGCGCGTCCTGGGATCGGGCGCCATGGGCACGGTCTACGCGGCGCTGCATGAAAAGCTCGGACGCGACGTCGCCATCAAGGTGCTAAACGCGGAGCTGGGCCAGCATGGGGACGCGCTGGTTCGCTTTCAGCGAGAGGCGGAGCTGGTTACGAAGCTGGGACACCCAAACATCGTCGCGGTCTACGACTTTGGACAGTGCCCGAACAAAGCGCCGTACTTCGTGATGGAAGTGGTGTCGGGGCAGACGCTTAGACATCGGCTGGAGCAAGGACCACTCGGAGACGATGAGATCATCGCAGTGTTTGCCCCGCTGCTGTCAGCCGTCGCCGCCGCCCACAGCGCCGGCGTGGTTCATCGCGATTTAAAGCCCGAAAACGTGATGCTCGTGCCTCGGACGGATGGGCATGGGGCGATGCCGCTGGTGAAGCTGCTGGACTTTGGGGTGGCCAAGATTCGGCAGGACAGAGAGCCGGAGCCAGCGACGGGAGCGCCGGATGCGGGGTCTGCGGCAAAGGATGTCCTGGCCACTGCGACGGGCGCGCTGATGGGAACGCCGGCGTATATGTCGCCAGAGCAGATCAAATCGACGGGAAGCATCGACGGACGAGCGGACATTTACGCGATCGGTGTGATGCTGTTTGAGTCGGTGACAGGTGATCGTCCGTTTGTGGGCGATACGCTGGCGGCGCTGCTCGGGTCGCACCTGTTTGGGCAAGCGGCGAAGCCGTCGGTGGTATCGAAGCGAAACAAGGTTCCGGCGCGGCACATTGACACGGTGCGGCTCGACACGGTGATCCTGCGGACGCTGGCGAAGCTGCCCGAGGAGCGCTATCCCGACTGCTTGCAGCTACGCGACGATCTGGACGTGGTGTGGGGACGGCGCGGGCTGTGGCAAGAAGCGAGCGTCGGGCAAGCGGTGTCGACGCGCCCGGTAAAGCGATCGCCGCTGGGTCCGTCGCGGTGGCGCTGGCTTGTGCCGCTGGGGCTGGGACTTGCGCTCGTCGCAGCACTGACGCTGCGAACGCTGTCGCCGCAGGGGTTTTCGTCCGACTCGACGCCGGGGAAAGCACTGACGGTGATGCAGACGGCCCAGCGCGGGTCGCTGGTGGAAAAGCGGGCGCTGGCGCTGGCGATTGAGTCGGTGGGTCGACGGGCACTCTTGCCGCAGCTGATCGAGCTGCTACGCGATGAAAACGAGCCACTGCGGCTGCTTCTCCCGACGGTGTATGCGCTGGGTCAGTCGGGGGATGAGCTGCTGCTTGCGGAGCTGACGAAGCGGACTTCAGCGGCGGTGGGTGCGCAGGCGATCGAGGCGCAGGCGGTGCGGCTGCGGTTGGGTGCGCAGGATGCGGTGCCGGTGCTGGACGCGGCAGCAGCGACGGAGACGGTGACGCCAGAAGCGCGACTGTGGGCGGCGCTGGCGCTGTCGCAGGCGGGCAAAGCTCAGACGGGGGCGCTGGCGAAGCTGCGAGAGCGGCTGGTGCGACCCGGTGTGCAGCTCTCGAAGGGACTGCGGCTGCTGCTTCTGCTGGAGCTGGTGCGTCAAGGTGATGCAGCGACGGAAAAGCAGCTTCGTGAGCAGGCGGCGCAGCGTCCCGTGACGGAAGCGAGCATCGACGCGCTGCTGTCGCTGGCCCAAGGTGGCAAGACGGATGCGCTCCTGACGCTGACGGAGCTGCTTGGGTCGGTGTCTGGGGATGAAAAGTCGCTCGTTGTGCTGGCGCTGGCGCGTAGTGGAAATGCGACGGTGCTCGACGAGCTTCGCAAGCTGCTGGATCAAGATGCTTATCGCCTACGGGCTCTGTCCGCCGTGGGTCACTTGGGGCCAAGTGCAACGTCCGTCGAGGGACAGCTTGTGCCACTTTTATCGTCGTCTGATGCTGCTGTGCGCCTTCATGCGGCGGCAGCTTTGATTGCGATCGCAGAGAAGGAAAGTCATGTCCGACGAGACTAACAGCCTGATCGGGCAGGTTGCTGGCGACTATCAGATCGTCAAGCTGCTCGGAGAAGGCGGGATGGGCGAGGTCTTCGCTGCGCAGCACCGCACGCTCGGACATCGCACGGCGTTCAAAGTCTTGCGACGCGAGATCATGAACAACCAGGAAGCCGTCGAGCGCTTCCGACAAGAAGCGCGGCTGATCGCGCGGGTCCGTCACCAAAACCTGATCGATATCTTCGACATCGGCGAGCTTCCCGACGGGCGACTGTACTACGTGATGGAGTATCTGTCGGGACAGTCGCTGGCGAGCCTTCTGGAAAAGCGTCGGCTGCCGTTTCGCGAGGTGATGCAGATCATGCGTCAGCTCTGCGCGGGTCTGTCCGCCGCGCACCAGGCTGGCATCGTGCATCGCGATCTGAAGCCGGAAAACCTGTTTCTCGTCGAGAGAGCGGGAGAGCCGCCGCTTTTGAAGCTGGTCGACTTCGGCATTGCCAAGACGGTTGGCGTCGACGGTGAGTCGATGAAGCTGACGCGGACGGGATCGCTTGTGGGCACGCCGTTTTACATGGCTCCCGAGCAGATCAACGGCGGAAAAGTCGATGTGCGGACGGATGTGTATGCGCTCGGCGTGATCCTGTACGAGATGTGTACGGGCAAGCTGCCGTTCGGCGGTGAGACGCTCGGCGAGGTGCTGATCGGACACCTGCAAAAGACGGTGCCGCCGCTCGAAAAAGACACGCAGCAGTTTGGCATTCCGCAGGCGATCGCGCCGATCTTGGCGAAGCTGCTGGCCAAAAATGCCGAAGATCGCTACGAGTCGGTGGCGGCGCTGGTTCAGGATCTGGATCGGCTTCAGCGTGGGGAGCAGACGACGGCGGGACTGGACAAGCGGCTGACGCTGTCGAAGCTACCGCAGGTGGAGCTGTCGAAGCAGCGACGGATGGTCATGTTGGCGCTGGTTCCCTTTGTACTGTGTGCGATCTTCGTCGGTGGCTACATTCTGTTCGATAAGCTGCGGAGCCGAGGACGAATCGAGGACATCGACATGGTGTCGCTGCGATCGCTGGCGCTGAAGATCTTGCAGGAAGGTCTTCTCGACGGAGATCCGGCGGTGCGTGGGCAAGCGGTGTCGGCGCTGGAAGACAGTCGGGACAGTCGTCACCGAAGCTTGCTGGAAGCGAAGCTGCGCGACGCGGATGCCCAAGTGCAAGCGGGGGCAGCGCGGGCGCTGGGGGTGATCGGCAACCGAGGTGCGACGGCGGCGCTGCTTCGTCGAGCGGATGAAGGCGGCGATCCGATCGTGATTGTTTCCGTCGGTGAATCGCTGGCAAAGCTGGGGGCTCCGGCGGGACGAAACTTGCTGGAACACTCGCTCGGGGAAGATCGCTATCCGCAGGTTCAGCTTCAGGCGGCGCTGGCGCTGCTGGATCTGGGCGACGACAAGGCGAAGACGCTGCTGACGAGCAAGATCGGACAGGGCAAGCCGACGGATGACAGTCGGATCGAGATCTTGAGCCACAAAGCGCAGCTTGGCGACGATGAAGCAAGAGATCAGCTGGTTCAGATCTTGCCGCAAGGAATGCCGTCGAGTCCTCGTCAGATTCGGGTGGCATCGCTGCTGGCATCGCTGGGCGACGACAAGGCGCGCAGTCTGCTGTCGGAAGTGGCGATTGTGCCGGGGACGCTTCAGGTGAGTGCAGCGCATGCGTTGTGTCTGCTCGACGATCAGAGCGGTCAGCCGACGCTGCGTGTGACGCTGTGGGCTCCGGGGACGGCGATGCCGCAGCGAATCCTGGCGGCGCAGGGAATCGGACACTGCGGCGACAAGCAAGACGCGAGCAAGCTGTCGCAGAAGCTGATCGGCGGAGAGCGGAGTGGGCTGCTTCGTCAGGCGGAAGCGGGCGCTTTGCTGAAGCTGTGCGACGGTGATCCGATGGTGCTGGCGGAGCGGAGTGTGAGCTGGGCAGAGCAGGCGCTCGGCGACGATGACTGGAATGTGCGTGCGCAGGCGGTGGCGGCACTGGCCGACGTGAGCGCTCCCAAGGCGCTGCCACTTTTGCGCAAGGCGATGCACGACGCGCGGGAAGAGGTGCGACGGGCGGCGGCGGACTCGCTGGGTCGCGTCGGTGGCAAAGATGCGATGGCGGCGCTGGCGGAAGGACTGAGCGATCAGAGCGCGCAGGTGCGAATGCAGATGATGCGGGCGATTGCCAAAGCGTCGCAGCTGGCGTCGGGCGATGCGAACATGAAGGGCTCGCTGGTCGAGGTGCTGAAGAAGGGCTCGGGACAGGGCGGATCGGGTGAAAAGGTGGCGCGGGCGGCGGCGCTGGTTGCGCTCGGTGATAAGACTCAGTCCAAAGAAGTGGAACGGATGGTCGCGACGGGCGATGCCGAAGCGCAAGCGATGGCGGTCGAGATGAGCGATGACGTTCCACAGAGCAAGCTGGACTGGCTGACGAAGATACTCAGCGATGAAAAGGCGGGCTTTGGAACGAGGCTGCGGGCGGCGGTGTCGCTGGCGAAAGCGGGCAGTCGAGCGGGCATCGGGCTGCTGCAAGAAGCGGTGGCGCGCGGCGGGGCGGAAGCGGTGTGGGCTCAGTCGGCGCTCCGTCGACTGGGGGAACAGCCTGCGAAAGAGCTGACGGCGGACGATTTGGGCGCGACGATGCAGTCGAAGGACGTAGAGGTGCGCCGATCGACGGTGGAAGCGCTGTCGGGCTGGCCCGCGAAGCAAGCGGTGCCGTATCTGCTGAAGTCGGCCAAAGATCCGAGCGTGCTGGTGCGCAGTCAGACGCTGGACAGTGCGTCGGCGCTTCCGTCGAGTGGTGGTGTGCATCCGGGGCTGCCGGTGGTGCGGCTTTTGACCAAAGATTCCGACGCGGCGCTGCGTGAGCGGGCGATGACGGTGATGGCGAAGCTGACGCGAGAGAGCGGTGGCGATCGAGGCACCGAGGCTGCGCGTGTGGTCGATCCGAAGCAAGGCAGCGAGACGGGCAAGGGAACATCGACGCAAGCGGGCTCGTCCGATCCTGCGGGCAGCGCAAGTCCGGCGGGCAGCGGGACAGCGGAGCCGGGAGCGACGCAGGGTGGAAAAGGCATGATTCGCATCGAGGCTCCGGCGGGGATGCAGATTCAGATCGACAAGCAGGCGTACACCGTCGGAAGTAAGCCCATTGAAGTGCCGGTGGGAGAACATCGCATCACGTATCCCGGCGGGCAGCAAGAAGTCACCGTCGTGGCGGGAGAGACGATTTCGATCAAGATCTCGGCGTCGCAAGTGACCGAGATGGTTCGTGCGGGCGTCGAGGCGTTTTCGCGCAAGGACTATCGCAAGGCGCGCAAGCTGCTCGAAAAAGCCAGCACGCTGTGTAGTCGCAAGAAGGAAGAAAAGACGGTCTGTTCGTCGGTGGGCTACGAGCTGTCGTTTCACTTGGGTCAGACGTATGAGGCGCAAGAAGCGTGGGCGCAGGCGATGACGGAATACGACAAGATCGAGCAGCCGGGCTTCTTCGGCAAGGTGAAGGCGGACGGACACCGCGCGGTGGCAGAGGCGATGAAGCGGATTTCTCCGAAGGTGGGTCGTCTGCGCGTGAGCAAAGTCGTCGCTGGGCGCTGTCAGACCGAGGACATTTGGATGCCTCCGGGGCGGCATCGTGTAAACGTCGGGGGCGGTCAGATGGTGCAGGTCCGTCCGCAAGAGACGATCGAGGTCAAAGGGTGTCCATGAGCGCGCTACGTGCTGCGAGTCGAGCCGTGCTGGCCTGGGCGATCTTGTCGTCGCTGGTTGGATCGTTTGTCGAGGCCAAGAGTGCTCGCAAGACCAAGGCCAGCGCGGAAGATGTGCAGCAAGCGGCAAAGCTATTGTCCGACGGAAAAGCTGCGCTGGTTGCGAAGAATAACGGGCAGGCCAAGACGCTGTTCGAAGACGCGTATCGGAAAAATCCGTCGGGAGAAGCGCTGTTTCAGCTGGGCAAGCTGGCGGAGTCGGAAGGTCGCACGGTGGCCGCGCAAGATGTGATGCGGCGGTTTCTCCAAGAGACGACGGGCGACGAGGATGGGCCGGACCAAAAGGAAGCGCAGCGGATCGTGGCTCTGACGGGGCCAGCGGCGGGTGAAGTCAACGTGCTCGGAGCGCGAGGCGCGTGGGTGCTGGTCGACGATCACTTGGTGGGCGCGCTGCCGCTGCCGCTGCCGCTGCTGCTGGAGTCGGGAAATCATCGCATCATCGTCGAGCTGGGCGAGCAGCGAATCGAAGAACAGGTCAAAGCGCTGCCGGGTCAGACGGTGGAGATGCGCTTCAACCAAAAGACCGGCACGGTGGTGGTGTCGGTGCCGCCTGCGCTGGTGCTGCTTATCGACGGAGACTTTACGGCGGAACAGCAAAAATCGCTGCTTTCGGCGGTGAGCAAGTCCGTCGCCAAAGAGCGTCAGGTGGTGGTGGCGGGAGACAAGGCGCTCAAGCTTAGGCCGCAGCTGGCGGACTGTCTGTCGTCGTCGCAGTGTCTGACCGAGCTTGGCAACGTGAACGAAGCGCTGTTTGTGCTGCGGGTGCGGGCGAAAAAGACAGCGAAAGCAGCGACGGCAGCGCCGATTGACAAGGCCAGCTGGAACTTTGACGTCGAGGTGTTTGATCCTTCCATCGGGGAAATGGCCGCTCGGAGCGCGGTTGGCTGTGACGACTGTGCGGTGGATCAAGCGCTGCAAGGCGCGTCGGGACAGCTCAGCGCGGCGCTGGTTCAGTCGGCGAGTCGCGGGCGTGGAACGGTGCAGATTTCGTCTTCTCCGACGGGTGCGGATGTCTTTTTGGCGGGGGAAAAGGTCGGGATTACGCCGTTTAAAGCAAGTCGCTTTGCGGGATCGCTTCCCGTCGAGCTGCGACTGCTGGGACAGCCTCCGTATAGCGCGACGCTGACCGTCGAGGCGGGGCAGGTGGCGCAGCTGGATGCGGTGCTGAGCAAGCTGGATGAGTCTCCCGAGCCAGAACCGGTGATGCCGCCGCCGGTGCCGAAGCCGATTGTCTATCGTACCGAGGTGATACCGCGTCCGAAGTGGCGTCTGGCGCTCGGTGGGAGCCTGGTCGGAGTGGGCCTGGTCGGACTTGGCTTTGGAGCTTCCGCGCTGCGCGTCGACGGTACACCCGCATCGGGGGCACCGTGTCCCGACGGAACGAAGACGTGCAATCTGGTGTTTGACACCGCGAGGATTGGCGGCGGGCTTGTCTCGTTCGGGGTTCTGTCGGTGGCGAGCGGAATCGTGATGATGGCGCTGCCAGGACCGAAGCGGCAAGTGCAGGTGTCGACGCTGCTCGGGCCGTCTTCGCTGGGTCTTGTGACGCGCTTTTCGTACTAGCTTCGAAGCGGGTTTCCTGCCGACGAAACGTTGCTACCGGTGTAGTGTGAAGTCATGGTGATGCGACCCAAGCTGCTGGCTGTGATGTTGTGTGTCTTCTCGCTGCTGCAGGCGGACGGGGCGCTTGCGGTGGGGACTCCGCCGTCGCCGCCGAAGAAACCGTCGGATGCACCGCTTTCGACCAGTTCTTCGTCGCAGGTGACGTTGCCGCTTACGGACTATCAGCAGCTCAGTGCGCGTCCGGCTGTGACGGTGGTCGAGACGCTGCGAATCGAAGGCAGCTTTGAGCCACGGAGCTTGATGCTGACGCTGACGGGACGGACGGCGGGCACTGGTCCTACCGTCGAGGTTCTATCGACAGCGGCGGGCGCTCGACTGTGGGGCTGCGAAGGCGATGCGATCCTGTCACGAGGCGGATCGGACAAGTATGAGCTGACGCCGCTTCAGCCTCGGTTTTCGCTGCGCTGTCAGGTCGCGCTGCAAGGCGGGGACAGGCTTCAGCTTTCGACGTCGCCGCAGGTGCTGTGGATTGACTCGCAAGTGCGCGACGGAGAGCTGATCCGCGACGAGGAAGAAGGTGGCAAGCAGCGCTTCACCGTCGTTCACGTCACCAGAGATCAGACGGAAAAGGCGCTGCCGGTGTCGGCGATTGGTCGCTATCACATCACGATGTCTCCCGAGGGCGCCGGCTTTGCGTACACGATCCTGTTGCGCAATCCGAATCGCTCGCATCAGCGCTTTTCACTGTCGCCGCGTAACGGCGAGCGGGTGCAGCAGCTCGATGCGGCGCTGTCGTGTGAGCAGCAGTCGGGGGACTATGGCTGCAATGTTCCGCCGGGTGAACACACCCTGACGCTGCGGGGAAGCCTTCCGTCGACGGCGTTTCGGCCTCCGGTTGCGGCGAGTGTTCACTATCTGCTGCTCGACAGTCATCCACTGCTGCGACCGGCGGTGGAGACGGTGGCGCAGCGCATCAGCGTGAGTGAGACGGGACTTCGGCCTCAGTATCGCGGCGCGCAGGGCTTTTTGATGGATGACCGTCAGGTGCTGTCGTGGCGCGTGGTGCGGCTGGAAGCGCTGCGCACGCAGAGCTACGCGGTGACTTCGGCGGGGACGACGTTCTTTTTGGGCAGCGACGGTCAGGTGCTGGGGGAAACGTCGCTTGTGCTCGACAACCAAGGTGCGGCAGAGCTTCAGGTTCCGATGCGCGCGGAGCCGACGTACGCGAGCCTGGGTGGTGAGCCGATGCTGCTGACGAAAAATGAGACGGGCGCGCTGCTCTTGCCGCTGTCGCAAGGGGAGCAGTCGGTGTCGCTTCAGCATCGGCAGTCGTTTCAGCGCACGATTGGGCTTGGCTTTGGGAGCCTGTGGCTTCCTGAACTGGCGGCTCCGGCAGCGTCGGCGCAGATTGAGCTTCGCTACGATCGCGACTGGCTGCCGATCTATGAGTCGCTGTCGCCCGAAGTTCGCTTTCCGTCGCTGTCGTTTGGTGAGCTGTTTGTCCTTGGCGTGCTGCTCATCGTGGCTGAGCGGCTGCTGCTGGCGCTCGGGCTGCTGCGGCTGCTTCGGCTTTCGATTACGCTGTGTCTGGGCATTGCTGCTGCGACGGTGAGCACGTTTATGGTGCTGCTGTGCGTGACCGAGATGGTGATCGCTGGACTCTACATTTTGCCGTGGCTGTTTGGTCAAAAGCGGCTGTTTTGGCTGGTGGTCGGTGGGCTGTGCATCGGTGGCCTGTGGGCGCTGCTGATTGGTGGGCTGGTGCTCGGCGGACGGGCGTCGGCTCCGATGGCTTCGAGCGCAGACGTGAGCTATTCGCGCAAGGTATCCAAAGAGTCGTCTGATTCCGGTGAGACCCTTCGCGAAGACAAGCCCAAGCAGCCCGCGTATCAGGGTCTCCCGCCCAAAGAGACGATTCCGTGGGGTGCGACGCGCAGTCACATCAGCCGAGAGCGCTTGTCGAGCGAAGGCCGCGCCGTGCAAGTGGTGATGCTGTGGCGTCCGGTGGTTCAGGGGATCGGCGCTGTGTTCTTTTTGCTGGCCGTGCTGCAGCTTGCGGCGCGACAGGGACTTCTGCGGATGGGTCTGCAAGCGCGCTGGCGCCGGGTCTTGGAAGCCAAAGCTGCGTCGGAAAGTCCTTCCGCTTGACAGTGCGCGGCTCGGGCTGTTAGGCCCTGGGCCGCCATGCGCATCTACTTTGTTGGTTCCCACGCTACTGGAAAGACCACCATGACTCGCTGGGTCAGCCGTCGCTACGGCTTGCCCATGATCACCGAGGTGGCTCGCGCCGTCCTCGCCGAGCTTGAGATCGACCTCGACAGCTTGCGCACCGACATGGAGCGCGTGAGCGACTACCAGCGACGGGTCTTCGAGCGTCAGATCGCGATCGAGAAGCTGCAAGAGAAGGGCTTTGTCTCGGATCGCGCCTTTGACAACCTGGCGTACGCGGCGGAACACGCGCTGGCGCTCGGCGAGATCATGTCCGGCCAGAGCGGCGAAGAAGTCCGTCACTACATGGAGTGGGTCGCTGAAGGTGTGGTGTTCTTCGTGCGTCCGCATCGCTCGCTGCTGCGGGAAGACGGTGTGCGCGCGGGCGTCGACTGGGACTCGGTGGTGCGGATCGACGGCATGGTGAAGCTGCTGCTTGAGCAGTTCCGCATTCCGTATCTGCCGATTGACACGCCGTCGATGCAAGAGCGAGTGCGCGCCGTCGAGTTTGTGCTCGGTCGGCTCGGGCTTCAGCAAGCGGTGATCGAGCACGCTCCGCCGCAGCGCAACATCGTGACGCTGGTCAAGCGCTCGTAAGGTTTCCAGACGGTGGCGAGGCACATGACGACGCAGCACGCGAACTCGAAGTCGCGACGAAAGAGCGAGCACTTGGCGCATCAGCCACCGTCGCATACGCTGCTGGATACGATCGACGAGGTTGTGACGGTGTTGGAAAAGCCGCTGCTGCGCGGCGTGTCGCACCAGATCGCATTCTTTTTCGCGTTTCCGCTCGCGTACTGGCTGATCGGACAAGCGGCGTCGGATACCGCGCGGCTGTGTGCGATGGTGTACGGCGTGTCGCTGATCGCGCTGCTCGGGATCTCGGCGCTGTATCATCGCAAGCACTGGCAGCCAGCGGCGCGGGCCAAGATGAAGCGGCTCGATCACGCGAACATCTTTCTGTTCATCGCGGGCAGCTACACCCCGATCACCGTCGTCGGAGTCGGTGGTTCCTTCGGCAAGCTGCTGTGCGCGATCTTGTGGGCGGGCGCGGCGTTTGGTGTGCTTCAGACCGTGTTTTGGCCGACGGCTCCGCGCTGGCTTCACGTCGGAACGTATGTCGTGCTCGGCTGGACGGGTGCGCTCGGGCTGCCCGGTGAGTGGCGC
>WBZP01002071.1_pt1 | contig 23700 bp, 21 predicted proteins | sample 5204301 | NCBI WGS metagenome assembly WBZP01 (sample SAMN12412401, study PRJNA552823) | activated sludge metagenome | isolation source: activated sludge from nitrification reactor of wastewater treatment plant... | place: USA: Pennsylvania | collected 2017 | reverse complement strand
CAGCCCGGGCACACGGAACTCCCCGCGCAGCCGCAGCAGCCGGCCGGGCACGCGCTCCTCGACGCGCCAGAAGTCCAGCGGGTCGCCGACCCGCAGGGTCTCGGGGTTGCGCCGTCCGCGCGCCAGCCCCACACCGCCAGAGGCCCGGTCGAGGACGCCGCGCACCTCCCACGCGAGCGGGAAGGAGTAGTAGCCCTGGTCGCCGCCGAGGCCCTCGACCACGGTCCAGAGCGTCTCGGCGTCGGCGTGCACGATCGTGGAGCGGTCGTCGGAGTACAGCGACCCGCCGGCCCAGTCGGGGTCGCTCGGCAGCGGGTCGCTGGGGGCGCCCGGGAGGCTCGAGCTCGACCACGCGGTGCGCACGTCGGCCTCCCGGATGCGCGCCAGCGCCAGGCCCACCGCGCGCTCGTAGGGGACCAGCCCCTCGGGCGGGTCGGGGATGAACCCGGCGATGTCGTGCTCGCTGCAGACCGAGCGCATCGTCAGGCTGTCGACGAGCGGCTTCGCGACCGCCTTCGGCACCGGCGTCACCAGGCCGACCCAGTTGCTCGACAGCCGCGGCGTCAGGAACGGCATCCCGACGACGATGCGCTGCGACAGACCTGCCGCGCGCGCGTAGCCGTGCATCATCTCCTCGTAGGTGATGACGTCGGGCCCGCCGATCTCGAACGTGCGGTTGATCGTCCCGGGCAGCTCGGCGACGCGCACGAGGTAGTAGAGGACGTCGCGGATCGCGATCGGCTGGGTCTCGGTGCGCACCCAGTTCGGCGTCACCATCACCGGCAGCCGCTCGGTGAGGTAGCGGACCATCTCGAAGCTGGCCGAGCCGCTGCCGATGATCACGGCGGCGCGCAGCTCCACCGTCGGTACGCCGCTGCTGCGGAAGATCTGGCTGACCTCGGCGCGGCTGCGGAAGTGCTCCGACATCGCCTCGACCGGCAGGTCGGGGAGCAGGGCACCGACGTAGACGATCCGGCCGACCCCCTCCTCGCGCGCCGCCGCTGCGAAGGTGCGCGCGATCGTGCGCTCGAGCTCCTCGAACCCCTCGCCCGCGAGCAGGGAGTGCAGCAGGTAGTAGGCGACGTCGACCCCGCGCAGCGCCTCGTGCACGACCGCCGGGTCGCTCGCGTCGCCTGCGACGACCTCCACCCGGTCGACCCATGTCCGGTCCGACAGCCGCTCCGGGTGCCGCGCCAGGACCCGCACGTCGTGGCCGGCGTCGAGCAGCTCGGGGACGAGCCGGCCGCCGATGTAGCCGGTGACGCCGGTGACGAGGATCCGCATGCCGCTCAGTCTGGTGCGCCCCCCGGCTCGCCGCGCGCCGGGGCGACCGACGGTGCCGGAGACGTCTCCGGCCCAGGAAGGGAGCGGGGCGAGGTCAGCGGGTGACGGCGACGGCGACGAGCGAGAAGGCCGCGACGACCACGGCCATGATCCCCAGCGGGACCAACCAGCGGCGCCAGCCGCTGCGGTCGTAGCGCGCCACGCCCGCCGCCGCGCGGATCGACTGGCCGTTCGGGTCGTGCTCGGAGAACTGCTGGCTCACCCGACCACCGTACGTCGCGGAACCGACGGAAGGGCGTACGAGAACGGTCGTGCTGCTGACACAACGGCTTCCGGCCGCTGGACCACGTTCCGGGATCCCCTGTCCTGCGATGGCCGCCGTGGTGCGTCGAGGGCGACGTGCGAGCGATCCGCTGGTTCCCGTGACGGAGGGACACTGATGCTCGACCATGTCGTCGTGGGGGTGCAGCGTCTCGATGGCCTGACCGGGCTCCGGTGGTGGGCTGCCCTGGCCGTGTTCGGGTCCCACACGGTCGCGATCACCTCGGCCTACGCCTGGGTCGCGTGGATCGGGTGGACCGGTGTGGCCTTCTTCTACACGCTCTCGGGATTCGTGCTGGCGTGGTCGGCCCCGAGCCGTGACACGCGGAGCGCGTTCTACCGACGCCGCTTCGCACGCATCTACCCCCTGCACCTCGTCGGGCTGGCCCTGGCCATCCCGGTGATGTACAGCGCGGACGGTCCGCTCGCGGGCCGCCCTCTGCTCTGGGCTCCGCTGCTGCTCGCGATCGTCCTCCTGCAGGCGTGGTTCCCCTTCGCCCCGACCATCGCGTACGCCGCGAACCCTGCCGACGGGTCGCTGTCCGCCGAGGCGTTCTACTACGGGCTCTTCCCCCTGCTCGAGCGGGCGTCGCGGCCCGTGCGCGGGTGGCTGGCGCTCGCGGTCGGAGGTCTGGTCTGGCCCTGGCTGCTCGCAGCAGGGCTGGCTGCGGCTGGGCAGCTGAGCATCGAGAGCACGCTCGCCCAGGTGGTCATGCGGTCGCCGATCGGCGCACTCGGCCTGTTCCTCACGGGGATCGGACTGTCTCGGGCGGTCCTGCTCGGATGGCGTCCTCGCTGGTCGGCGCTCGGAGCCTGCGCGATCCTCGTGCTGTGCGTCGCAGCGCTCCTCGTGGTGCCGGTCTTCGTCCCCGGGAGCACCGAGGTCGTGCAGTTCTACCTCGTGTTCGCCTTCACCGCGCCTGCCTTCGCCGCGATCATCGCGTCCGTCGCCTGCGCAGAGCTCGCCGGCCGACGGGGCTGGCTCTCCGGGCCTCGCATGGTGGCGCTCGGCCGTTGGTCCTTCGCCTTCTACCTCGTCCACGCCACGGTGCTCTACGGGTTCCGCGACCTGCACGACGGTCCGTACGAAGGTCCGGCCGCCCTCGCCGTGATCGCGTTGGCGCTGGCCCTGTCCGTCCTGTCCGCTGCGCTGTTGCACCGGTACGTCGAAGCGCCGGCAGAACGGCGGCTCCGTCGCGGTGGCGCGATCGTCGACCTGCGCACGAGCCAGCCCTCAGCCTCGACGACGCCGACCCGCGGCTGACACGGGACGACAGCCGGTTCCGAGCGGTCGATGCCGTCGCGCACCTGTGGCGTGGAGGGCCGTCAGGCGGGCGGGGCGGCGGGCGGGGTGGTGCCCGGGAGGTTCTGGCGCTGGAGGACCGGCACGCGCACGCCGGCGTCGTCGAAGGCGAGCTTGAGGCGCTCGCGGATGGCACGCGCGGCGACCATCTGCTTGTCGGGGGCCGCCTTCGCAGTGATGCGCACGAACACCGCGTCGCCGCTCACGCTCTCCACGCCGGCGTACGTCGGCGTGCCGAAGAGGGTGTCGTCGTACTGCGGGTCGTCGTCCATCTCGGAGCCGACGCGCTCGATGATGCGGCGCACCCGGTCGAGGTCCTCGTTGTAGGCGATGGGGACGTCGACGATCGCCATCGTCCAGCCCTGCGAGCGGTTGCCCACGCGCAGGATCTCGCCGTTGCGGACGTACCAGACGACGCCGGACATGTCGCGCACGCGCGTGATGCGCAGCGAGACCTCCTCGACGGTGCCGGTGGCCGGGCCGAGGTCGACGAAGTCGCCGACACCGAACTGGTCCTCGAGGACGAGGAAGACGCCGGAGAGGAAGTCCTTCACCATCGTCTGCGCGCCGAAGCCGAGCGCGACGCCGATGACGCCGGCGCTCGCGATCAGCGGCCCGAGGTTCACGCCGATCTGGGCGAGGATCAGCAACAACCCGATCGAGAGCACGGTGAACGTCGCGATGCTCTTGAGCAGCTGGCCGAGCGCCTCGGCGCGCTGCTCCCGCCGTGCCGACATGAGCACCGCTGTGAGCTCCTGCGTGTGCTCGGCGGCGCGCGCCTGGCCGGGGCGCTCCTCGCGCAGCCGGCCCTTCGCGTTCTCCGTCACGCGGGTGATCACGCGCAGCAGCAGCCACCAGACCAGCAACGAGATGACGACGATGAGGATGATGGCCAGCAGGTTCGTGGCCATCCACGTGATCACGACCTGGTACCAGGGGTCGGCCGCAGCCGGCTTGGGCGTGGGGCTCGCCGCCACGGTGACCAGGAATCGCATGCGCCCAGCCTAGTTGAGCGTCAGGCCCGTCCACCGCGCGGCGAACGCCAGCACGTCCGCCGACTCCTCGACCGACTTCGACAGCTTCCGCGCCCCGTGGCCGACGTCGCCCTCGGTGCGGATCACGATCGGCCGGGTGCCGGCGGTCGCGTGCTGCAGCGCGGCGCAGAGCTTGCGACCGTGCATCGGGTCGGTGCGGGTGTCGTTGTCGAAGACCACGAACATCGTCGCCGGGTAGTCGATGCCCTCGCGGGCGTTGTGGTAGGGCGAGTACCCCAGCAGCCAGTCGAGCTCCTCGGGGACCTCGGGATCGCCGTACTCGACCGTCCACGACAGCCCGAGCTCGGACTCGACGTACCGGACCATGTCGAGCAGCGGGGCCATGCAGATCACCGCGCCGTAGAGGTCGGGCCGCTGCGTGACGGCCGCCCCGACGAGGAGGCCGCCGTTGCTGCCGCCGTTGATCGCCAGCTGGTCGCGCGTGGTCCAGCCCTCGCGCTCGAGCCACTCGGCCGCGGCGTGGAAGTCGTCGAAGACGTTCTGCTTGCTGCCGAGCATCCCGGCGCGGTGCCACTCCTCGCCCTCCTCGCCGCCGCCGCGCAGGCAGGCCACGGCGTAGACGCCGCCGGCCTCCACCCAGGCGAGGGCGACGGAGTTGAAGCCCGGTGTCATCGAGATCCCGAAACCGCCGTAGCCGTAGAGGATCGTGGGCCGCGGGCGGTCGGGCTCGGCGCTCTGCGACAGCACGAACATCCGGACGACGGTGCCGTCCTTCGACTCGTACTCCACGAGCTGCGAGTGGATCTGGGGGACGTCGACCTCGCCCGGGGGCTTGGCGTAGAGCGCCACCTCGCCCGTGCGCGCGTCGTAGGAGTAGACGTGCACCTGGGTCGTGAAGTCGGTGTAGACGAACCAGATGACCGGACCGCCGTCGGGGCGCTCGGCGAGCCCGCCGAGAGTGCCGACGCCGGGCAGCGGCAGGACACCGGCGCGGGCGCCGGTCTCCGCGTCGTGCAGCGTGATCTCGCCGACGCCGTGCCGGGTCCACGACACCGCCATCACGGGGACGTCGAGGTCGGGGCCGTCGAGGAACGCGAAGTCCTCGAGCACCGCCTCGTCGTCCTCGGGCACGAGCTCGACCCAGCTCTCGTAGGCGAGGCCGTGCGGGTCGACGACGAGCACGCGGCCGCGCGGCGCGTCGCGGTCGGTGTGCACGAGCACCCGGCCGTCGCGGGCGAAGTACAGACCGGTGTTGGCGTCGACGTCGACCTGCACCTCGCGGAGCGCGGGCGACTCGAGCGGAGCCGTCGTCAGGTCGGCGAGCCACAGGTCGTTGCGCGGCTCGGTGCCCTCCTGGCTCGAGAGCTGCAGCCAACGGCCGTCCATGCTCACCTGGACGCCGAAGTACGACGTGATCGGTCGGCCGGCGCCGAAGATCTCGACGTCGGTCTCCGGGTCGGCGCCGAGGCGGTGCAGGTAGACGCGCCGGTGGTACTGCACCTCGTCGGCGGGCACGAGCGACGGGTCGAGACGGCGGACGTAGTAGTAGGCCTCCGCGCCGGGCAGCCATGCGACGGGGGAGTAGCGGGCGCGGTCGATGGGGCCGTCGACGACCTCTCCGGTCGCCACGTCCAGCACGCGCAGGACCGACTCCTCGGTCCCGCCCTCCGAGAGCTGGTAGGCCAGCAGGTGGCCCTCCTTGCTCGGCTGCCAGGTGTCGAGCGTGGTGCGGCCGGTCGGGTCGATCGCCATCGGGTCCAGCAGGACGCGCTCGGTGCCGTCGGGGTCGACAGTCCAGAGGACGGAGAACTGCTGGTCGGGGTCGCGCCGCATGAAGAAGCGGCGGTCGCCGCGGAAGATCGGGACGCCGATCCCGCCGGCCGCCACCAGCTCGGTGACGCGCGTGCGCCAGTGCTCGGCCGTCGTCCACGTCGCGCGCTCGTCCTCGAGCAGCGCGTGCTGGGCCTGCGACCACGCGACCGTGCGCTCGTCGGACGGGTCCTCGAGGTAGCGGTAGGGGTCGGGCACCGCGCGACCGTGGCGGTCGTCGACGAGGTCGAGGCGGGGGGCATCGGGGTAGGTCGGCACGACCGACACCCTAGGCACGGGTCGGCGCCGAGCCGCGCTCCGGCACCCCGACGGGCTAGGCGCCCGACCCCGACTTGGGCGGCAGGCTCCGCGCGTACGCCGCACTGCGGTCCGTCCACGCGGCGACCTGGGCGACGTCGCCGAGGTCGTCGGCGGGAACGCGCAGCCAGCCGGGCATCGGGCGTCCGCGCATCTCGGCGACCTCGGCCGAGGTCGTGCCGACGAGGTCGTCGGCGTCCGCGGGGTCCACGCGCACGAGCGCCCCGCCCTGGTGGCTGGCCGCGATGGCCATGTGCCCGTCGACCATGAAGGCGAGCCCGCCGAACATGGTCGACTCGGTCACCCCGGGCTGGTCCTGCAGGCACTCGCGGATGCGCTCCGCCAGAGCGTCGTCGTACGCCATGCCCCCGAGGCTCGCACGCTCCGCAGCCGTCACGCAGCAGGAAGCGCCCGAGACCGACCGTACGGAGGACCCGTCGTCCTCCGGCCCGCGGAGCACCCCGGACGGCCGTCGCGCCAGGTGACGGAGGGAGGTGCGTCCGATCCTCGGCGGGAGCCGCGACTCCCCGGCACGGCGTGGCTAGCGTCGAGGGCGAGACGCAGGGGCGATCGCGGCCCCCAGGGGGAGGGCCCGTCCCGCGCGAGGGAGGCGCCATGAAGCGCCACGTTCTCGTCACCGCTCTCGCTGCTCTGCTGGTAGCCGCCTGCGGCTCGTCCGCAGGCTCCGGCGCCACCTCCGCGTCGCCCGCGCAGACCACGCCGACGCCGTCGGTGTCGGCCATCGCCTCGTGCGACGAGCTGAAGGTCGCGGCGGCCCACGTCACGACGTTCGTCCACTACGTCGCGCTGAACGTCGGCAGCGACAACGACTCGAGCGCCTACTTCACCGAGCTGCGCGACACGGTGGCCTCGCTGCAGGCGTCCCAGTCCATGTGCCCGACCGACGCGAAGGCTCAGCTGGCCGCGCTCGCGGCCGGCGTCGAGACCCTCGCTGCGGCGTACCGCCCCGGGACGTCCGCCGACGTGATCGCGGCCGACAAGGCAGCGGTCGACGCCCTGCTCCCGCTGGGAGAGGCGGCGTACACCGCGCTGGGCATGGATCCCGCGCCGTGGAAGGACACGGCGCGCTATCCCGTGTGAGCCCGCCGACCCGGGCTCCGGCGGCATGATCGGGGGATGACGGAGCTGCACGAGCTGTCGGCGCTGGAGCAGGCGGCGCTGGTACGCCGGCGCGAGGTGTCGAGCGTCGAGCTGACCGAGCACCACCTGCGCCGCGCCGACGCGCTCGACGCGACGGTGGGCGCGTTCATCACCCGCGCCGACGATCTCGGTCTCGGGCTCGCCCGTGCGGCCGATGCGCGGGTCGCCGCAGCCGTCGAGGGCGAGCCGCTGCCGGCGCTGCTCGGCACGGTCGTGCCCGTCAAGGACCTCGACGCCGTCGCGGGCGTGCGCATGACGGGCGGCTCGGTCGTCTTCGACGTCGTGCCCGAGCAGGACGACCACGTCGTCGCGCTCATGCGCGCCGCGGGTCTGGTGATCACGGGCAAGACGAACGCGCCCGAGTTCGGCCTGCCCTGCTACACCGAGCCCGACGTCGCGCCGCCGGCCCGCACACCGTGGGACCTCACGCGCTCCGCCGGCGGTTCGAGCGGTGGCGCCGCCGCTGCGGTCGCGGCCGGGATCGCCTCTGCTGCACAGGGGAACGACGGCGGCGGCTCGCTGCGCATCCCGGCGAGCGTGTGCGGCCTCGTGACCATCAAGCCCTCGCGCGGCCGCATCAGCAACGCGCCGTGGCCGGACTCGCTCGGCGAGCTCACGACGCACGGACCGCTCGCGCGCACGGTCGAGGACGCCGCCGCGCTGCTGGACCTGATGGCCGTCCCGGCCCCCGGCGACGGGCTGCTGCTGCCGCCGCTTGCACCCGACGACTCCTTCCTCGCCGCGGCCCGACGCGAGCCCGGCCGGCTGCGGATCGGTCGCTACGCCGTGCCCGTCATCGCCGAGACCGACGTCGACCCCGCGGTGCTCGCCGTCTACGACGACGCGTCGCGGCTGCTCGAGTCGCTGGGGCACGTCGTCGAGGACGTCGCACCGCCCTTCGGCCCCGACCAGGTGCACGCGTTCGAGGCGGTCTGGTCGATCCTCGCGCTCGGCGTGCCCCTCGACCCCGCCGACGAGGATCGGCTGCGACCGCTGACCAGGTGGCTGCGCGAGCGCGGCCGCGGCGTCTCCGGCGAGCAGCTCTCCGCGTCGGTGTCGCTCATGCGCTCGCTGACCCGCAGCACCATCGCCGCCACGGCGGCCTACGACGCCGTGCTCACGCCGACCCTCGCCCAGCTGCCCGCCCTCGTCGGCGGCCTGCGCGACGACGCCGACCCCGCGGCCGACTTCGAGGCCCAGAAGCGGTTCACCCCGTTCACCTCGCCGTACAACATCTCCGGGCAGCCGGCCGTGTCCCTCCCGCTCGGCTGGCCCGAGGTCGACGGGGTGGTCCTCCCGGTGGGGGTCCAGCTCGTGGGCCGCCCGGGGGAGGAGGCCGTGCTCCTCGGGCTGGCCGGGCAGCTCGAGCGCGCGGCGCCCTGGGCGCATCGCCGTCCCGCGGTCTGAAACCGTTTGCACGAAAGCCGGGGTCCCCCTGGCGATCCGACCCCTGGGCGCGACAGGATGCCGGGTGTGAACCACGACCTCGTCGCCCTCGCGTCCGCCTACGGAGTCGCCACCGAGTTCTGGGACCAGGCCGGCGCCCACCAGGAGGTGTCCGAGGACACCGTGGTCGCCGTGCTGGCGGCCCTCGGCGTCGACGCGACCACGCCCGAGGGGGTCGCCGCGGCGCTGCACGAGCGCCGGATCCGCGACTGGCGCAGGACACTTCCGCCGGTCTTCGTCGTCCGCGAGGGCGACGGGGCGACCTGCTGGGTCCACCTCCCGCACGGCGACGGCGCCCGGATGTGGATCGAGCTCGAGGACGGCGGATCGCGCTCCGACGTCGTGCAGGTCGACCGCTGGGTCGAGCCCGTCGAGGTCGACGGGACGCTCGTCGGCGAGGCGACCTTCGCGCTGCCCGGCGACCTGCCGACGGGCTGGCACCGTTTGCACGCCGAGGTCCAGGGAGCCGACGGCGGCGTGCACACGGCGTCGACCGTCCTCGTCGTCACGCCGCGCGCGCTCGCGCTGCCGGAGCGGCTGCGCCGCCGTCGCGGCTGGGGCTTCGCGGCCCAGCTGTACTCGGTGCGCTCGCGCCGCTCGTGGGGGCTCGGCGACGTCTCCGACCTCTCCGACCTCGTGTCGTGGTCGGGCCGCGAGCTCGGCGCCGACTTCGTCCTGGTGAACCCGCTGCACGCCGCGTCGCCGGTGCCGCCGATGGCGCCGTCGCCGTACCTGCCCGTCACCCGCCGCTTCGCCAACCCGATCTACCTGCGCGTCGAGGCGATCCCCGAGTACGCCTACCTCACCGAGGAGCACCGTCAGCAGGTCGAGGTGCTCGCCCGGACCGTGCAGCCGGCCAACACCTCGGCCGCGCTGCTCGAGCGCGACCCGGTCTGGATGGCCAAGCGCGTCGCCCTCGAGCTCGTGTCGAAGGTGCCGCGGTCGCTCGGCCGGCAGTCGGCCTACGACGACTTCGTCGCGCGCGAGGGCCAGGGCCTGGAGGACTTCGCGCTGTGGTGCGCGCTGTCGGACAAGTACGGCGAGCCCGCGGTGTGGCCCGAGGACCTCGCCGACCCGCACGGCGCCGCGGCGGAGAAGGCGCGTGCCGACCTCGCCGACCACGTCCAGTTCCACCGCTGGTGCCAGTGGGTCCTCGACGAGCAGCTCGCGCAGGCGCAGGAGGACGCGCACGACGCCGGCATGGCGATCGGCGTCATGCACGACCTCGCCGTCGGCGTGCACCCCGAGGGCGCCGACGCGTGGGCACTGCGCGACGTGCTCGCCAAGGACGTCGCCGTCGGGGCGCCGCCGGACATGTACAACCAGATGGGCCAGGACTGGTCGCAGCCGCCGTGGCGCCCCGACGCCCTGGCCGAGGCCGCGTTCGTCCCCTACCGCGACATGCTGCGCACGGTGCTGCGGCACGCGGGCGGCATCCGGGTCGACCACGTGCTCGGGCTGTTCCGGCTGTGGTGGATCCCCCGCGGCATGCCGGCCAACGCCGGCACCTACGTCCGTTACGACCACGACGCGCTCGTCGGCATCCTCGCGCTGGAGGCGCAGCGCGCCGGCGCGGTCGTCATCGGCGAGGACCTCGGCACTGTCGAGGCCTGGGTGCAGGACACCCTGCGCGACCGCGGCATCCTCGGCACCTCGATCCTCTGGTTCGAGAAGGACGACGCCGACCTGCCGCTCGCGCCCGAGCACTGGCGCGAGCTCGCGCTCGCCAGCGTCACCACCCACGACCTGCCGCCGACCGCGGGCTTCCTGGCGGGGGAGCATGTCCGGCTGCGCGACGAGCTCGGTCTGCTCGCCACGTCGTACGACGAGGAGCTGGCGTCGCACGAGGCCGACCTCGCCGCCTGGCTCACGGCCCTGCGCGAGCGCGGGCTGCTGCGCGACGACGCCGGCGAGGCCGACGTCGTCGAGGCGCTGCACCGCTACCTCGCGCGCACGCCGGCCCGGCTGCTCGCCGTGTCGCTGGCCGACGCCGTGGGCGACCGCCGGGCGCAGAACCAGCCCGGCACCGACCAGGAGTATCCGAACTGGCGCGTCCCGCTGTGCGACGGCGACGGCGCGCCGGTGCTCGTCGAGGACCTGCCCGACCTGCCGTTCCTGCGCCGCCTCGTCGCGGCCGTGCGCTCCTGACGGCCAGGTCCCGTCGCCCGCGCGCGGGGGCTCCGGTGGCGTCCGCATGCGTGTGGGGTGGCCGCAGACCCGGCGTACGCCGACCCCCAGCCCGTAGGATCACGGCCATGCCGACGCGCACCCGTGCCGCCCTCGTCGCGGCCCTCGCCCTGGTCACCTCCGTCGTCCTGGCCGGTCCCGCTTCAGCGACGACCACGCCGCCGGGCAGCGTGATGGACCAGCAGGTGGAGACCATGTCCGCAGGCACCGCGCTGCTGGTCTTCGCGGGCATCCCGCTCGCCGTGGTCGCGCTCGTGTGGCTGCTCGTGTCGGCACCGGGCTGGACCCGCAACGGCCGCCCCAGCGACACCGACGCGTGGACCGGCGACGCCGTGGTCGTGGGCGCCGGTGCTCCGGCCGCGGCGATCGGCGCGGGGGCCGCGGATGCCGCCGACGAGGCCGGTGCCGCTGCTGGCGAGGCGACGGGTGGCTCGAGTGCCGCCTGGTGACGGCCTGACCGACGCGCAGCGCGCGCGTCTGGCCCGGGCCGTCGAGACGGCCGACGGGGCGACCGGTCTGTCGTTCCTGGTCCGGGTCGGGGTCCTCGACGGCGGCCGCGCGGCGGCCGAGGCGCTCCTCGCGGCGCAGGGAGCCGACGCCGCCCGGACAGTGGTCGTCGCGGTCGACCCGCCGGCACGCGCCCTCGAGATCGTCACCGGCTCCGCGGCGTCGAGCGTCCTCGACGACCGCACCTGCGCGCTCGCCTCGCTGACGATGACGACGTCGTTCGCCGCCGGCGATCTCGTCGGCGGCCTGTGCCGCGGTCTGCAGGTCCTCGCCGACCACGGCCGTTCCGTCGCCCACCGCCACCTCGACACCCTCTGACCCGTCGAGCGGTGCCCACCGCCGGAACGCCGGCGCGTGGACACCTGTCAACGGGTCAGGAGTCGCAGGCCCGGCAGCGCAGCGAGCGCTCGATGCCGTCGCGACCCTCGCGCACGAGACGGCGCGCACCCGAGGGGACGTCGTCGCGGGCGAGGAACCGGTCGGTGAGCTCGAGCATCTCCGGCTCGATGATCTGCGAGGGGTAGAGGCCCGTCACGATGGTCTGCGCCGTCTCGTTCGTGCGGGTCGCCCACACGTGCGGGATCGCGTCGAAGTAGCGGTCGAGGAAGGCCCGGTGCAACTCGTTCTGGTCGGGGTGCACGAAGCCGGCGATCGTCGCCACGAGGAGCGCGTTGGGCAGGTCGTCGGACTCCACGGCGGCCGCGAACGCCGCCTCCTTGGCCTCCATCGTCGGCACGAGGGCCTGTGCGGTGGCGGCCTGACGGCGGCCGGTCGCGGTGTCGTCGTGCTCGAGCTCGGTCTCGATCTCGGCCGGGTCCGCGGCGCCCTGCGCGAGGAGGCGCTGCAGGAGCGTCCAGCGCAGGTCGGTGTCGACGACGAGGCCCTCGGGGGCACCGCCCTCGAGCCAGCTGCGCACGACAGCGGTCTGCTCGGCGGTGCGCGCGGTCGCGGCGTAGGCGCGTGCGAACGCGAGCTGGTTGTCGCTGCCCGGCTGGGCGTCGCCGACCAGCCGCAGCAGCAGCGCGGACCAGCGGTCGCGGTAGCCGTCGTGCTTGCCCGGGCCGGCGAACTGCTCGATCGCGGCCTTGGTCTGGCTCAGCAGCGTGGTGACGACGCTGATGTCGGTCTCGCTCGGGAGGCCGGACTCGACGAGCGCCAGGAAGTCGCCCATCGGCATCTCGGCGTCGCGCAGCATGTCCCACGCCGCCGCCCAGATCAGCGCGCGGGCGAGCGCGGAGTCCAGGGACGCCAGCGACTCCACGGCCGAGCGCAGCGACACCTCGTCGAGACGGATCTTGCAGAAGGTGAGGTCGTCGTCGTTGAGCAGCAGCACCGCCGGCTGCTGCACCCCGACGAGCTCGGGGATCTCGGTGCGCGCGCCGACGACGTCGACCTCGAGACGACGGGTCCGCTCCAGGCCCGTGGCCGTGCGGTCGTAGAGGCCGATCGCGATGCGGTGCGGGCGCAGGATCGCCGGGACGCCCGGGGGCGACGACGGCGGCTCCTGCTCCACGGCCACGGACGTATAGGCGCCGTCGGGGCCGACCTCGACGTGGGGGCGCAGCAGGTTGACGCCCGACGTCTCGAGCCAGGCGTGCGCCCAGGTCGAGAGGTCGCGGCCGCTGGAGCGCTCGAGCTCGACCAGCAGGTCGGACAGGCGCGTGTTGCCCCACGCGTGCTTGTCGAAGTAGGCCTTGAGCCCGGTGAGGAACTCCTTCTCGCCGACCCACGCCACGAGCTGGCGCAGCGACGACGCGCCCTGCGCGTAGGTGATGCCGTCGAAGTTCACCTCGACGGCCTCGAGGTCGACCATGTCGGCCGCGATGGGGTGCGTCGACGACAGCTGCGCCTGCCGGTAGGCCCAGCCCTTGCGCTGGATGAGGAACGAGGTCCAGGAGTACGTGTAGCGGGTGGCCTCGGCGGCGGCGTGGTAGGCCGCCCACTCCGCGAACGACTCGTTGAGCCAGAGGTCGTCCCACCACGTCATGGTCACGAGGTCGCCGAACCACATGTGCGCGAGCTCGTGCAGCACGGTGTTGGCGCGCGCCTCGTAGGCGTAGTCGGTGACGCGCGAACGGAAGACGTAGTCCTCGAGGATCGTGACGCAGCCCGCGTTCTCCATCGCGCCCGCGTTGAACTCCGGCACGAAGAGCTGGTCGTACTTGCTGAACGGGTACGCCGTCGCGAACTGCTTCTCGAACAGCTCGAACCCCTGCTTGGTGACCGTGAGGACCTCGTCGGCGTCGAGGTACGGCGCGAGGCTCGCGCGGCAGAAGACGCCGAGCGGGTAGGTGCCGTGCGGGCCGACGTACTCGTCGCGCACGACGTGCCACGGACCCGCGACGAGGGCGGTGATGTACGTCGACATCCGCGGCGTCGCCGGGAAGTCCCAGCGCGCGAGGCCGGCGTCGACCGGGACCGCCTCGGGCGTGACCTCGTTGGACACGACCTCCCAGTCGGCCGGTGCGGTGACGCTGAGCCCGAAGGCGCCCTTGAGATCGGGCTGGTCGAAGCAGGCGTACATGCGGCGCGCGTCGGCGACCTCGAACTGCGTGTAGAGGTAGGTGCCCTTGTCGACCGGGTCGAAGAAGCGGTGCAGGCCCTCGCCGGTGCGCATGTAGACGCAGTCGGCCTCGACCACGAGCTCGTTCTCGAGCGAGAGCATCGGCAGCGGCAGCCGGGTGCCGGTGAAGGTGGCGAGGTCGAGGTCCTCGCCGTTGAGCACGGCACGCGTCACGCGCTCGGCGATGATGTCGATCCAGGTGGACTTGCCCGGCGACGCCGAGAACCGCACGGTCGACCGGCTCGCGAACGTCGTCGTCGACTCCGACGTCGCGCCGGAGAGGTCGACGTGGACGTCGTAGGACTCGACGGAGACGAGGGACGAGCGCTCGGCCGCCTCGGCACGCGTGATGTTGGTGTCCGTCACCGGTTCCCCTTCCGTTCCGGTCGACCCCCGCGAGGCTCACCGGTGAGCCGGAGGACGACCTCGTCCCCGGCGGCTCGCATCCTCTCACGAGGACCGCCTCCGACCGCAGATCCGTGCGTCGCAGGGGGGTCCGACCGGCAAGGCTTGCGGCGGCGCCCTCGGGGGCCCCCGATCCTGGGGGCTCGGGGCCGTGACGTGGGGGCCCGGCGCGTCCTGCCGTGGCCGGGCGATCCTGCCCGCCGAGGCAGACCGCGCCCCTCCCGGCGCGTCGGGGGGTGGGAGCGCGCGCGGAGCGACCGCTACTGTGCGCGGGTGATCACCGCCGCAGACGCTCCGCAGGGCGCACCGGGTCTGCGCGCTGTCGCAGCCGGCAGCGCCGCGGTGGCCCTCGCGTGCGCGGCGCACGTCCTCGCCGGCGGCGCGGTGCCGCACCTGCTCGGCGTTCTGGTCCTGCTGCTCCTGACGGTGCCCGTACTGCGCGCCGCCCTCGGCACGCGGCCGTCGCCGCGCCGGCTGGCGCTCGTCATGGTCGGGGCCCAGGCCGGGCTGCATGGGGCGTTCTCCGTGGCCGCCGCCGCGGTGTCCAGCCCGTCGGCGTCGATGTCCGACGCCGGTCACGGCATGGTGATGGGGACGACGTCGGCGGTCGGCTCCGGCACCTGGGCGATGGTCGCGCACCACCTCGTCGGTGGGTTCGTCGGCGCGGGCGGTCTCACGATGACCGCGCTGCACCTGCTCGCGGCGGGCGCGCTCGGGCTCTGGATCGCCGCAGGCGACCAGGTCCTCATGACCCTCGTCGACCTCGTGCTCGCTCCGCGACGCGTCCGGGTCGCGCGCGCTCGAGCGGCGCTGCTGGCGGCGTGCCTGCGGCTGGCCCACGACACCTACCTGGCCCTTCTCCTGCCCCGTCGTACCGATCCGGGCACGGCGCCACGCCCCGATCCCGCCCTCGTGTCGGTCGTCGTACGCCGCGGGCCGCCCGCGATGCTCCAGCCCCTCCCCGCCTGACGCCCCACCGCGTCGCCGGGACGTCCCTGCGCTGCCCGGGCGCGATCGTGCCGGGGTAGCGGTCGCCGACCTGCTGCGCTGCCCACGGGTCCGTCCCGTGAGGCCGTGAGCGCGGTCGCGCCTGTCAGCATCCGCACGGCGGCCTCGCCGCCGCCGGCGTCCCGAACGGTCCCACCATGCGACGACTGTCCCTGTCCGTCCTGCTCGCCCTGCTGGTCGTGGTCTCGCCCACGGCCGCCGGCACCGCCTCGGCGCACGACCAGCTCGTGTCGTCCGAACCCGCCGCGGGCTCCACCGTCGATGCCCTCCCGGAGGACGTGACCCTCACGTTCGCCGAACCGCCCGTCGTCCTGGCCGGCGGTTCCGGGAGCGCGGTGTCGGTGACCGACCCGATGGGGCAGGTGATCAGCGCCGACCACGCCGACGTGTCGGGGTCGACGCTGTCCACGGTCCTGCACCCGACGATGGTCATGGACGGCGAGTACCAGGTGGCCTTCCGCGTCGTGTCCGGCGACGGGCACACCGTCGAGGGCGGCTACCGGTTCACCGTGAAGCGCGGTGCGGCCGAGCCGACCGGTGGCCCGTCCGGCCCCACCACCGGGAAGGCGACGCTGGTGGTCTCGGCCACCGGTGCCGGCATCCCCGGCGGAGAGGGCGTGGCGGCCGGTGAGGCGTCCGGGACGTTCGTGGTCGACCTCGCCTCCTCGACCCTGTGCTACACGATCGTCAGCCAGGGGCTGAGCGGGATCACCGCGGCGCACATCCATCCCGCGAGCACGAGCGATCTCACGATCGACGACGAGATCGCGATCGCGGTGAGCAACGCCGGGATCGACGCCGGACACGAGGTGTGCGGCCCCCAGCGCCGTATCGACCTCGTCCGGTTCGTGACGCACCCGGAGCGGTTCGCACTGATGCTGCACACCCAGGACCACCCCGAGGGGGCTGTGGCCGGCGCGTTCGTCGTGCAGTCCTCGACGATCCCGTCAGGGTCGTCGGCCCCCTCCTCGTCCACCGACGCGACCGTCGCAGCCGCGGCGCACGACCACGGGGGCAGCAGCCTCCCGCTGGCCCTGCGCCTGGGTATCGCGGTGCTCGTCGTCCTGGCGCTCGTCGCGACGGTGACCGGTCTCGGTCGTCGCTCGCGCCGCGCGCACCGGTGATGACGTCCGTAGCACGGCCGTCTCACCGCACAGCCGACTCCAGGAGCCACTCCATGTCACGCACGACCTCACGGCGCTCGCGCGCCGTCCTCCTGACCGCCACCGTCGTGGGAGCCCTGGCGCTCGCCGCGTGCGGCACGGCCTCCGCCCCGGGACAGCCGCCCGGCCCGACGACGCCGTCCGGGTCCGGATCGAGCTCCCGGACCACCTATCCCCTCACCGTGACCCAGTGCGGTCGGACGCTGACCTTCGACAAGGCACCGCAGGTGGTCGTCGTCGACGGGGAGCGGTATGCCCTGCCGCTGTTCGACATGGGGGTCGGAGACCGGGTCACGGCACTGTTCAGCCATCTCGCCGGCGCCATCCCGCCCGATCTGGGCACGCCGAAGGACGTCCTCGCGAAGCTCACGTCCCTGCCCGCCCTGGTCGGCACGGCGCAGAGCGCCTACCCCTCGAAGGAGGCCTTCCTCGCCGCCAAGCCCGACCTGGTCGTGGAGGCCTACGACGGCGACGCCGGCAACGGCGACCGCAAGGGCACCGACGCTCTCGTCGCACTGGGCATCAACGTGTTCACGCTGTCTCCCAGCTGCACCGGGGCGTCGCTCGCGGCGTCGATGCAGGACACCGTGACTCTCGGTCGCATCCTCGACGTCCCAGACGCGGCGCAGCAGCTGGTGGCGTCGTGGAACAAGCGCATCGCGGCGGCGACGGCGAAGGCGGTAGCAGCCGGCAGCGGCACTCCGTCGGTCTTCTTCCTCGACGGCATCAGCGACAAGGGCGAGATCTGGTCCAACACCGGCACGTTCGCGCGCGAGCTCGTCGCCGCCGGCGGAGGCCGGCTCGTTCCTGAGTCGGGGAACGCCGGCGACATCTACAGCGTGTCGAAGGAGTCCGTGGTCACGTCGAACCCCGACATCCTCCTGACCTACAACACCGGGGCCACGGTCGACGCACCCGACAAGGTCGCGGCGTTCTGGCCCCTGATCGCGGGCTCTCCGGCCGAGAAGGCGCGCACCTACACGGTGGTGCCCTACCCCGACGGCGCCGGGAACGTCGAGTTCATCGAGCACCTCGCCGATGCCGTCGTCGCCTTCAAGTCGGCCGCCTCATGATCCGGGCGGCACGTCACCCCAGATCAGCATCCGGAACGGAGCTCACGATGAACGTCAGACCGCATCGATCTTCGGTCGTGCTCATGGCCGCGGCCGCTGCTCTCGGGCTCGCTGCCTGCGGCACGTCGGCCACGCCGACGACCTCGACGGCGTCAAGCGGCGGCGCAGCGGCGTCGAGCGCCTCGCTGCGCACGGCCTACCCCGTCACCGTGACCGACTGCGGCGGGCGCACGACGACCTACGACAAGGCGCCCTCGCGCGTCGTCACCCTCGACCCCGCGATCGCGGAGTCGTTGCTGCTGCTCGGCCTCAAGGACCGCATCGTCGGCTTCACCGAGTTCCAGACCCCGGGCCAGCGCTGGGCGCCGACCAAGACGGAGATGGACACGCTGCCGGTCATCAACAAGGACATGAGCTACCCGTCCAAGGAGGCCGTGGTCGCGACCAACCCCGACCTGGTCATGTCCATCTACCCCTCGGCCCTGCTCGAGAACCCGACCCTCCCCGACCGCGAGGGCTGGCAGAAGCTCGGGGTGAACAGCTACCTGACGCTCGCCGAGTGCCACAAGTCGAGCGCGCCGGTGACGGACCTCTCCGACCTCTACACCGACCTCACCAACTTCGGCGTCATCTTCGACGTCCAGGAGAAGGCGAAGGCCGAGGTGGCGAAGCTCAAGGCGCGCGAGGCGACCGTGCGGGCGACCGCGATGGCGATGCCGTCGATGACGGTGTGGAGCTACAGCGGCGAGGACGACCCTTACCCGGCAGGTGCCGCGGGGACCCCGAACGCGATCATCACGATGGCCGGCGCCGCGAACGCCTTCGGCGACATGGCGAAGGACTACGACGCCGTCTCCTGGGAGGAGATCGTCAAGCGCAACCCGTCGGTCGTGTGGGTCATGACCGCCGCCGGCCCCGGTTTCGTCAACGAGGCCTCCGGGATCATGGACAAGCTCGCCAAGGATCCGCGTCTGAAGAACGTGACCGCGGTCGAGAGGCGCTCGTACGTGGTGGTGTCCTACGACGACGGCGGAGTCGAGTCGCCGCGCAACGTCGACGCCCTCGAGCAGATGATCGCCGGTCTGCAGAAGGCGATGAGCTCATGAAGCTCCTCGTCCCCGCGCTGGTCGCCGCCGCAGCCGTCAGCTTGCTCACGGCCTGCGGGGCGGTCGGAGTGGGCACCACGTCGTCGTCCGCGCCGGCACCCGCCCCGCGCTCGTCCACGACCGCGTCGGCGGCGGCGCGCACGGTGTACCCCGTCACCGTCACCGACTGCGGCGGCCGGACGACGACGTACACGAAGGCGCCCGAACGGGTCGTCACCATCGACCCCAGCATCGCCGAGTCGCTGCTCGTGCTCGGCCTCGGCGACCGCATCGTCGGGCTGACGCAGTTCTACGGACCCGACCAGCAGTGGGCGCCCGTGAAGGCGGAGATGGCGACGCTCCCCGTCATCAACAAGGACGGCGCCTACCCGAGCAAGGAGGCGGTCGTCGCGGCGCAGCCCGATCTGGTGACGTCGATCTACCCGTACGCCTTCATGGACCCGCTGCCCGACCGCGAAGGCTGGCAGAAGCTCGGCATCAACACCTACGAGTCCCTCGGCGAGTGCGACGGTGCGCACGCCACCGACTTCTCGCTGCTCTACCAGGACCTGCGCAACCTCGGCGTCATCTTCGACGTGCAGCAGAGGGCCGAGGTCGCGGTGCAGACGCTGCAGACCCGGGTCGAGGCGGCGCAGCAGCAGCTGGCGGCGGCGGGCGTGCATCCCGGTGTGATCCTCACGCACGACGGCACGAAGGAGCACCCCGGCGCCTACGGCTCGACGGCGAACGCCGTCATCACCATGGCCGGCGGCAGCTACCCGTTCATCGACATCCCGATCGAGCGGGCGCCGACGTGGGAGGAGTTCGTGGCCGCCCAGCCTGACGTCATCTGGATCATCCCCGACGCCGGGCCCTCGGCGGCCGAGGTCGAGGCGGGGCTGGCTGCCGACCCGCGCACGAAGGACCTCAAGGCCGTGCGGGACAAGCGGTTCGTGGTCGTGCCGCAGGCCGACGCCACCGTCGAGTCGCCTCGCGACGTCGACGGCTTCGAGGCGTTCGTCGCCGGGCTGCTGGCGCTGCGGTGACCGTCGTGGGGACGCCGCGCGGCACCGCCGCCGTCGAGAGCTCGCTCCTCGAGTGGCGCCGGCGCCGGCGCTCGTACCTGATGACGATGCTCGCGCTGACCGGCGTGCTCGTGGTGTCGGTCGCGATGGCGCTGTCGTGGGGCGCGGTCACGGTGCCGCTGGCCGACGTGTGGGCGATCGTGGCCGACCACCTGCGCGGTGCGGGCGATGCGGCGCGGAGCATCACCGGCGACGTCATCATCTGGCAGATCCGCGCGCCCCGCGTCGTCCTCGCGATGCTCGTCGGCGCCGGGCTCGCCGTGGTCGGCGTCGCCGTGCAGGCGATGGTGCGCAACCCGCTGGCCGATCCCTACGTGCTCGGCGTCGAGAGCGGCGCTGCCGCCGGGGCCGTGGCGGTCATCTACTTCCTCGGCCCGTTCTCGGTGTCCGTGCTGAGCCCGACGATGGGCGCCTTCCTCGGCGCGCTCGCGACGATGGCGCTGGTGTTCGCGCTGGCGCGCAACGGCGGACGCGTGTCGTCGCTGCGCCTGCTGCTCGTCGGCGTGGCGCTGTCGTACGGGCTCTCGGGCTTCACGAGCTTCGTGCTCTACGCCTCCCACGACCCGGCGGCCCAGCAGCAGGTCATGTTCTGGATCCTGGGCAGCCTGGGCGGCGCGACGTGGTCGCAGGTGCCGCTCGTCCTCGCGGTGGTCGGCGGAGGCGCCGCGTTCTACTGGTGGTGGTCGCGCCGGCTCAACGCGCTCGCGCTGGGCGACGCCTCGGCCACCTCGCTGGGCATCGACCCGGACCGCACCCGGATCGTGCTGTTCGTGGTGAGCTCGGCGATGGTGGCGGCGATCGTCTCGACCGTCGGACCGATCGGGTTCGTCGGCCTCGTCGTCCCGCACGTGACGCGCATGTTCGTCGGCGCCGAGCACCGACGCGTCCTGCCCGCCTCGATCCTCGTCGGGGCCACGTACCTCGTGGCCGTGGACCTGTTCTCGCGCGTGGTGTTCGCACCCAGCGAGGTCCCGATCGGCATCGTGACCGCGGTGCTCGGTACGCCGTTCTTCCTGTGGCTGCTCAAGAGCCGCGGGAACCAAGTGCTGGTGGACGCGTCGTGAGCGGCCTGACCGCGCACGGGGTGAGCGTCGACCTGTCCTCGACGCGGATCGTGAGCGAGGTGTCGATCGACGTCCCGCACGGGTCCTTCGTGGGACTCGTCGGACCCAACGGCAGCGGGAAGACCACGCTGCTGCGTGCCCTGCACCGCGCGCTGCGTCCCGTCGAGGGCGTCGTGACGGTCGACGGCGACGACGTCTGGGCCCTGGCCGCGCAGGAGGCGGCGCGACGGATCGCGGTGGTGGCCCAGGAGAACCCGGCGGGCTTCGACTTCACGGCGAGCGAGGTCGCCGCGATGGGCCGGATCCCGCACAAGCGCGGCATCGCGGGCGACACCGACGACGACCGTCGGCTCGTGGCCGAGAGCCTCGACGTCCTCGGCCTCTCGCCCCTCGCGCACCGTGCCTTCAACGCCATGTCCGGCGGGGAGCGGCAGCGGGTGCTGATCGCGCGCGCCCTGGTGCAGGAGTCGGCGGTGCTGCTGCTCGACGAGCCCACCAACCACCTCGACATCCACTACCAGCTCGACGTCCTGCACCGCGTGCGAGAGCTCGGCCTCACCACCGTCGCCGCGCTGCACGATCTCAACCTCGCTGCCGCGTGGTGCGACCACGTGTACGTCCTCGACGCCGGGCGCGTGGTCGCGGGCGGACCGCCGCACGAGGCGCTCACGGCCGAGCGGGTCAGCGAGGTCTTCCGCGTGCGGGCCACCGGGTTCGTGCACCCGGTCACCGGCCGGCACCAGCTGCTCTTCGACCGCGAGACGGCATGACCCCCGACCGCCCCGAGGCGTGGGACCGCGGCTGGCTGCCGACGGTCACAGAAGCGCGCCCGGCAAGTACGGTCACGCTCGACGACCTCGGCGACCCCGCCGTCGTGGACGAGCTGCCCACGAGGCTCGAGCCGGTCACCGGACCGGGGCCGCGTGAGACCTCGCTGACCGTCCTGCACCTCGCGCTCGGCGTCGCGACCGACTCGGTGCTCGCGGCGTACGTCGTCGACGGGGCGTTGGTCGACGTCGTCCCCGGGATGCTCGGTGCGGTCCTCCGGGACGACGGGATGCCGGCGGCCCTGTGGGTCGGGGAGTGGTCCGTGCGCGAGGGGGGCGGCGAGCAGGTCGGTGCGCTGCTGCGCGACCTCCTCGCACCGGTCGGCGACCGTGTCGCGGAGCGGGCCGGCCTGAGCACCCGGGCCGTGCGCACGGTCATCGACGACAAGCTCCGGGCCGAGGGCCGGCGGTTGCGCCTGCGCGACGGCGTCGAGGACCCGTCCCGGGTCGAGGCGGTGCTGCGGGGCACCGGGTTCGTCCCGCGGGTGCCGCAGCGCTGGGTCGACGTGACGCCCGACGGCGGCGGCGTCGTGCGGCTGCCCGTGCCGTCGGTGTGCTGCGTCCTGCACACGCGGGCCCGCGACTCGGCCTGCCCCACGTGCCCGAAGCACGACCCGGCCGCTCGGACCCGTCGCACGCAGGACTGGTTGGAGTCCCTCGACGACGCGGGATTCCGCGAGACAGCCGGCCGGGAGCGCGTCATCCGTCCCGGGTGATCGGGTGGCTGCGTCGGGACGAGGGGTTAGGCTCCTTGAATGGTCAACGACGCTGCTGCCCCCGCCACCGAGGCCGTCACGGCCGACTTCTGGTTCGACCCGATCTGCCCGTGGGCCTGGATCACGTCCCGCTGGATGCTCGAGGTCCAGCAGGTCCGGCCGGTCACCACCCGCTGGCACGTCATGTCCCTCGCTGTCCTCAACGAGGGCCGCGACCTCCCCGAGAGCTACCGCGAGCTCCTCGACAAGGCCTGGGGCCCGGTCCGCGTCGTCACCGCAGCGCGCCTGGCGCACGGCGACGAGGTCGTCCTCCCGCTCTACACGGCGATGGGCAACCAGATCCACCCGGGCCAGGACAGCGACTACGTCGGCGTCGTCAGCAAGGCGCTCGCCGAGGTCGGTCTCCCGCACGCGCTCTCGCGCGCTGCCGAGACCGACGACTACGACGAGGAGCTGCGCCGCTCGCACCACGAGGGCATGGACGCCGTCGGCATGGACGTCGGCACGCCGGTCATCCACGTCCCCGGCCACGACGGCCGGACGATCGCGTTCTTCGGCCCGGTCATCACGCCGATCCCGCGCGGCGAGGCCGCCGGCCGGCTCTGGGACGGCACCCTGCTCGTCGCCGGCACGCCTGGCTTCTACGAGATCAAGCGCACCCGCTCCGAGGGCCCGACCTTCGGCTGACCCGGCGGATGCTGCTCGGGTTGCTGGGGTGTTCCGAGGGATGTCACCCCGATACCCCGAGCAGCACGCGACCGGACCGGTGGGCGGCCGGGGGCGGGGGGCTGGCACGATCCTCCCCATGCGCGTACACCTCGGAAGCGACCACGCCGGGCTCGAGCTCAAGACCGCCCTCGTCGAGCACCTCCGCTCGCAGGGCCACGACGTCGTCGACCACGGCGCCCACGAGTACGACGCCCTCGACGACTACCCGCCGTTCTGCATCGCCGCGGCGCAGGCTGTCGTCGACGACCCGGGCAGCCTCGGCGTCGTCATCGGCGGCTCCGGCAACGGCGAGCAGATCGCCGCGAACAAGGTGAAGGGCGTGCGCGCGGCGCTCGCCTGGTCGACCGAGACCGCCGAGCTCGCCCGGCTGCACAACGACGCGAACGTGGTGTCGGTGGGCGGCCGGATGCACGACCTCGACACCGCCAAGGGCCTGGTCGACACCTTCCTCGCGACGCCGTTCAGCGGCGACGAGCGGCACGTGCGCCGCATCGCGATGCTCGCGTCGTACGAGACGACCGGCGAGGTCTAGGTGTACTGCCCAGCGAGGTTGGTCAATCTCGTGATGGGCGGGCGGTTCCCGGTCGCGGTGTGGGGCCGGTGGTGGTTGTAGTGGTGGATCCATGCTGGCAGAGCCTTGCGCCGAGCCGA
>WBZP01002070.1_pt1 | contig 23702 bp, 21 predicted proteins | sample 5204301 | NCBI WGS metagenome assembly WBZP01 (sample SAMN12412401, study PRJNA552823) | activated sludge metagenome | isolation source: activated sludge from nitrification reactor of wastewater treatment plant... | place: USA: Pennsylvania | collected 2017 | reverse complement strand
AAAAGGTTCAAGAGGTTCAAAAGGTTGGCTCCGGAAAAAGTTGCTCATTCCCCGGCGGGTCTCCTGCAAGGGACCCGACGAAAGTTGATGGAGATCGGGTACTTGAAATTTGGATGAGCAGCGCCGGTTCCCCTGACGGGAGAAACGGCTTGGAAAAAGGATGATACCAACCCTAAACTCCTAAACCCTAAACCTCCCTAAACCTTCCTAAACCTATCCTGAAAGAATGGAACGCAGATCTTTTATGATGGCTATGATGAACACCGATTTTTTCGAGTGGTATTTCTAATGATCGGCAGATGATTGCCGCAGATACGGCCTCCGGCCGTGAGAAATCACTCTAAACTCTAAACTTCTAAACCCTAAACCTCCCTAAACCTCCCTAAACCTTCCTAAACCTTTCCTCCCCTTCAACATTAGCGTTGCTTTAACGGATTTTTGCACAATGATTGCGGACAGGTACAGTACTTTGCCCAGTAAATCCCTAAAACAGTACACAATGAAAAAAACCATCTGTATGGCCGCAATGGCCCTATTCATCTGCCTGGGTGTTGCCGCCCAGGATTACAAAACGGCCGCAGGTGTTCGCCTCGGTCCTAATTCTGCCTTCGTTACCGCCGGTTTATCCATTAAACATTTCCTGAATGAAAAAGCCGCTGTGGAAGGTATTGTTGGCATCAATGACGGTATCGGTATCTGTGGCCTTTATGAAGTTCATTTCCCCATCAGTGCCGTCAATAACCTGCAGTGGTTTGCCGGTGCAGGCGGTTATTTCGCTTCCCGGAACAGCACCACCAACCTGGGTGCGGCGGGCATTATCGGACTGGATTATAAATTCGAAGAAATACCCCTCAACCTTTCCCTCGACTGGAAGCCCGAACTGAACCTGATCAGTAAAGTGGCTTTTGAATCTTCCGGACTGGGTTTGTCTGTACGATACACGTTTTAGGTTGACAGGGAGGAAAGTTGACGGTAATACCCTGATCGCCGGAACGCTTCAGCGGTCTGGCGTTTAAAGAAAAAGGAACGCCGATTGAACGGATGATTATGATGTTCGCTGATCAGTTTTCTGATTTTCAGCCAGTACTTTATTGGATCAGGTTATGATGGACGCCACTACCGGCCTACGGCCGGAGTATTGTTGATGGTTGAAGGAAAGTTCCTTCTAAGGATATCAATACAATAGTCATCACTTGTTCTTCTCTTTGTGATCCTTATAGTCTTTGTGACTCCTATGTTTACAAAGTAAATAAAAGTTCTATGAGATAGTGTAATAAGATACCATGAGATTTGAAGTTTAAAGTGAAAAAGAGTGAGAGCACATTAGTGGCTAAACAGCTTCCAAAGTATGTTCTCACGAAGAAATGGCCTCACTCTTTTTTATCTCTTCGAGTTTGAACAGAATGTAAGGAACCCCACAAGGCGGAGTATCCAGAATATCCAACCAGGAGACAAAACGAAGGGAGATTTTTCACTTTTCATTTTTAAACTCAATGGTATGAAAAGAACTGTAAAACAGGTTGCCGGGATTGATGTATCCCAAAAAGAGTTAGTTGTCTGTTTAGGAAGAATGTATGATAACTGGACTCCTGAACTGTATGCATCCAAAACCTTTCCTAACACTGAAAAAGGTTTTGATGCTTTTGTTCAATGGGTTAATAAGTTATCAGATACAGGATTAACGGTAAGGTATGTAATGGAGGCTACGGGTGTGTATCATGAATCATTGGCTTATTGCCTGCACAAGCAGGGTTTGGAAGTAAGTATTTTACTTCCCAATAAAATAAGCAACTATGTAAGAACACTGGAAGTTAAAACCGTAACAGACAAAACAGCCAGTGAAGCAATAGCTCTTTTTGGATTAGAGCGAAAATTGGACAACTGGAAACCTGCCAGCCCGTTGTATAAAAAGCTGCGGCAACTCACCAGGGAAAGAGACCAGTTGGTACAAGCACGAACCAGCGCAAAAAATCAATTGCATGCTGAACAATCGGAAGCAGAGCCAAACAAATCCACGGTGGCAAGAGTAAAGAAACAAATTACACTTTTCAATAAGCAGGAGCAGGAAATAAAAGATGAATTGGCAGTGCTGGTAAAACAAAACGAAACTGTGAAACAAAAAGTAGCACTCATCACTTCTATTCCGGGCGTTGGCTCTTTAACAGCTGTAACCGTTTTGGCAGAAACCAATGGCTTTGAGTTGATAAGAAATAAAAGGCAGCTGACTAGTTATGCAGGGTTGGATGTAAAGGAAAAGCAGTCTGGAACGTCTGTAAAAGGTAAACCGAGGATATCAAAAAAGGGCAACAGGTTTTTACGTAAATCCATGCATTTGCCTGCACTGGCAGCCATCCGGCATGATGAAAGGTTTAAAACTGTTTTTACCCGATTGGTATCAAAGCACGGAATAAAAATGAAAGCTGCTGTAGCTGTTCAAAGAAAACTGCTGGAGCTTATTTATATTGTTTACAAAACTGAAAAACAGTACGATAAAGAATATCTTAAAAAATCAGGGAGCAACAAAATGCTACTCCCTGAACAGGCTGACTAAAGTCGCCTAAAGGACAAAAATAATAAAATCAAATCACTTGGTTCTTAACACAGAATCTTCGTGGTTCAAATTTAGTTGGCGGATGACAGGGAAGACCCTTCTAAGAAGGGCAATTCAACATTCAACATTTAAAATTCAACATTTCCTGTTCCCTGTTCCCATTTTCCCCTCTGGCCCGGATAATTGTACCTTTAACGTATGAAAATCCTGAGCGCCGAACAGATACGGGCATGGGATGCCAGTACAATCCAGCATGAACCCATCTCTTCCCTCGCATTGATGGAGCGGGCGGCCGGCTGCTGCGCAGACTGGATCCTGCAATCCGCATTCAGGCAACATCATTTTCAGGTGTTTTGCGGGCCAGGGAATAATGGCGGCGACGGACTTGTCATTGCCCGGCTTCTGCATGCGGCCGGATGCCATACAGAAATCTGGCTAACGGAAACCAGTAAACGCAGTCCGGACTGCCAGTCCAGCCTGGAAAAAGCCGTACAGGCCGGTGTACCCATCCATTTTCTGCGAAACAATTACCCCCCGCTTCCGGATCAGCGCACTGTGATCGTAGATGCATTATTGGGTACCGGACTACGCGCTGCCCCTTCCGGGGAAATGGCAGACATCATCCGGTATATCAACCAGACAGGCCTGCCCGTCATCAGCATTGACCTTCCCAGCGGTATGCTGGCCGACCATAATTCTACCGGCAATACCATCATAAAAGCCCGCCATACCCTCAGTTTGGGCTGTTATAAACCGGCCTTCATGTGGAATGATCACCAGGAATACACCGGTAAAATTCATCTTCTTGACATCGGGTTAGATCCGGCATTCCTGAACCGCACTACCACCCACTATTATACCGTGGAACTTGCCGATGCCCGGCAATTGTACCGGCCCCGCCCCGGCAATTTTCATAAATACCAGTTCGGGCATGCCTTACTGTTAGCCGGCAGCGACCGGATGATGGGAGCCGCCATCCTGGCTGCCCGTGCCTGCCTGCGAAGTGGCGCCGGATTGGCAACCGTACACTGCCCGCTGCACCGTATGCCCCTGCTGCAGGCTGCTGTTCCGGAAGCCATTGCCACTGATGAAGAAGATACCGGCACATTGTTCCATAAAAAAGCCGCCATCGGCGCCGGACCCGGATGGGAGATATCTCCGGTAAACAGCCGGCTGCTGGAACAGGCACTTACCCGCTTTGCAGGACCGCTGATTCTGGATGCCTCCGCGCTCACCATCCTGCAACCCCTCCTGCCCCTGCTGAAAGAACGGACCGCAGGCACCACGCTCCTGACACCCCATGCGGGAGAATTTGACCGGCTGTTCGGCAGGTCACGGAATGATGAAGAGAGAATGCAGCTTGCCCGGCAGATGGCGATGCATTTTAACTGTTGTATACTGCTGAAGGGGAAATATTCCATGACTGCCCTGCCGGACGGACAGCTGTACTTTAATACCAGCGGGAACAGCGGGATGGCAACAGCAGGCAGCGGGGATGTACTTACGGGTCTGATCACCGGCCTCTGCGCCCAGGGCTATCCGCTGGCCGATGCTTCCAGGCTGGGGGCCTTCCTGCACGGACTGGCGGGCGACGCTGCCGCAGCAGCAGGATCAGAAGAGTCCATGATTGCCGGAGATATCATTCACTGCCTGGGCACTGCTTTCAGACAGCTGTCAGTTGGTGTTGACTAAAACTATGATTTGTTACCGGCCGCCCGGTTGGCCTTGTATCTTTTATCCGGTGTACCATCCTTTTTCAGTGGCCCCTTTTTGCGTTCCTTATTCACTTTATAACGCATATCCGGTGTACCATCGGCTTTAAGCGGCGCAGCAACGGTGGCCGGCTTTTTCGTGGTGGCCGGACGCGGCTGCAATCCCATTGAAATACTATGAACGGTGAACAGCAGCCAGCAGGCAAGGAGCCATTTTTTCATACGGTTATTTTCTACTAAAATAATTCATCTCCGGTTATTTCCGCCAACAGGCAACAATCCCCATTTATATTATATTTAGCGCATGAAAAATCCAGATCAGCTCAACGATCAATGGGCCATCGGGGAGGCTGTCCGCTTTGAATCAGGGCCAGGCGGTTTACCTGTTGCAATTTTGAACAGCGACCTCTCCAGCGCCACGCTTAGCCTTTACGGTGCCCACCTGCTGAGTTTCATACCTGCCGGAAACACCGATCTACTGTGGGTAAGCAGCCATTCCCCTTTTGAAGAAGGAAAAGCTATCCGGGGTGGAATACCCGTTTGCTTTCCCTGGTTTGGCCCGCATCCTGACGGAGCGCCACTGCCACAGCACGGCTTTGGGAGGCTGATGTACTGGAACCCCTGTGCAACCGGTAAAACGGAAACAGGGGTAACATTCATTGAACTTGAGTTGCTGTCAAACGAAGAAACCTTCCGCTATTTTCCGGGACATTTCCGGGCTACACTCAGGGTGGAACTCAACCAGCACTGCCGGGTATCACTCACGGTAACGAATACCGGAAAAGAATCTTTTGAACTCAGCGGCGCCCTGCACAGTTATTTCCGGGTAAGTGATATCCGGAATATCACTGTGGAGGGTTTACAAAACCTGGTTTACCTGGAGGCAGGTTCTGATGAGAAACATATACAAACGGATGCAACGCTCGCCTTCACCGGTGAAACAAACCGGCGTTACCTGGGCATCACGCATGAATGCCTGCTGAACGACCCCGGTCTGAACCGAAGCATCCGTATATGCAAAGAAGGCAGCCGGGTAAATGTAGTGTGGAATCCCTGGGAAGCGGTTTGCCGTACGATGAAGGATATGGCCCCGGACGATTACCTGCGATTCCTGTGTATTGAACCGGCCAATGCGGTAAAAGGGGAAGACATTATCCTGCTGAAAGCGGGCGCCACCCATACGTTGGCCACAACCCTGCAGATGGCTGACTGAGGTTACCAGACCTGCCGGGGGCACCAGTCGCCATAACTGTTGCCCAGTACAAATCCTATGACAATTTCGTGCGTATTGCGTGAATAGTTACGCAGGCGGGAAGTGGATACATCGTAAGAGTAACCAATATTCACCGTATTGGAAATATTGATACCCGCCATACCGGCCAATCCGCCGAGCTGGTCTCCGAACCGATAGCTGCTGCCCACCCAAAACAAATCACGGTACTGTGCTTTCGCATTCACATATACCTGCAGGGGCAGCGGCTTGATATACTGCAGCATCACCGATGGCAGCAGGGAAATATCATCCGTCAGAAAAGTTTTGTAGCCGGCGGTGGCCATGTAATGCGGTGTAAATTCATTTCCAAACCGCGCGTCCCGAACAAAATTGGCTTTACCCGGCACAATATTTAAAACAGATAATCCGGCAAAATAGTCAGCCCCGTAAAGCCATAAGCCAGCTCCAATTTCCGGGCGCATTTTGCTGATGGTACCGTTATTGAAGCCGATGGCAGGATCATTCGGATCGAGAGAGCCCCATTCAATTTTAGATGCATCCAGGCTTACGGCACTTACACCTAACATCAGACCGGCCGATAAAGATGTACGCGGGTTCAGACCCAGGTGGTAGGCATAGGTACCGTACACCCCCCAGCGGTTCAGGTAGCCGGTTCGGTCAGCCACCACCATCCCCCCGATACCATGATGCGGCGCGGCTGCCGTGTATTGTTCCACATACGATCTGCCCCGCGGATTTTCCCCGTTCCGGTCGAAAGATGTGGCCGTAACCCGGTCATCATTTTTGTTCAGGGAACCATGAATGGTTACATAGGTGGTAACCGGCGCGCCGTCAATACCCGACCACTGCTGGCGATGACTGATTTTAACATCCGTGTAATGCTCTATACCGGTAACCGCCGGGTTTATAATATAATTATTGAGGATATACTGGGTGTACACGGGTTTTTGCTGGGCACTAACCCCGGCAGCCATCAGCAAACAGCATCCCAGCAGCAATTTCTTCATGATAATGATGTCAGCACGGATTCCTGCTCCCTGTGAAGGCAGTCCTGCCTTTCACATCCCATGCATATCTTTGCAGACGGCAAATATAACCCTTATCTGCCACAAGAATTACCCCGTGGAACTCAAACAGGATGAACGGTTTTATATTGCAGACATTACATATATGAACAAGATTCCCATCCGTATCGGATTAACCTATACCGGCACAGAAAAAAAGCACCAGTATTACGCCCGCTGGATACAACTGGATGACCAGGTGGAAGTAGTGAAGCTTTCAGCGGCGGATGATAACCTGCACCTCGTGGATGAACTGGATGCCATCGTATTATCCGGCGGCATTGACGCGCATCCCAGTATCTATGGCAGTCACGTGACCGACTACCCGAACGCGCCGGCCACCTTTCAGCCGGAACGGGATGCGTTTGAAACAGCGGTCTTTCTCCGCAGCCAGGAACAAAACCTGCCCGTACTGGCCATCTGCAGGGGTATGCAACTGGTGAATTGTATCCTGGGCGGCGACCTGATCCAGGACCTGGGTCCGGAAGCCAATGAACTGCACCGGAGTGCGGAGGCGGATGAAAAACACGAGGTGATCATCCTGCGCAATACCCTGCTGTACAATATCTGCGGTACAACGCGGGATACCGCCAACAGCGCCCATCACCAATGTGTTCACCGGCTGGGCTCAGGGCTGATGATGAACGCGGTTTCAGACGACGGCATCATTGAGGGAATGGAATGGGCGGATAAATCCGGGAAACCCTTTTTACTGGGCGTGCAATGGCATCCGGAACGCATGGCAGAGGCCGGCATCCATGAATCCACCCTCTCCGATTCTATCAGGCAGCACTTCATGAAGACGGTGAGGGACCATCACCTCCACAGAACGGCAAAGCGACAGGTAATTCCTTAAATTTGCCGTTTACGGTTTGCACCCCATCCGCACATACCGAATCCTGATCCTGCTCTGTCTGGCGGCAATCATGCCGGGAGGCAGCCAATCACTGTATGCCCAGCAACCGGCCATCACCTGTTATTTTAACCGGCCTGTGACCACTTCTCTTTCAACCGGCCCCCAGGCAGGCTATCTCAACGGCACTTTCGCAGATACCATCGCCGCCTATATCAACCGGGCCACGCAATCTATTGATGTATGCCTTTACAACTACACTGCCACCAGCAACAGTTATGTGGCCCGGATTGCCACCGCCATCAATGCGGCAGCTGCCAGGGGGGTGCAGGTACGCTGGATTTATAACAATGTTGCCTCCACCCTCAATACAGGTTTATCTCTCGTGAGCAGCCAGGTACCCCGTTTTTCTGCACCCGACCTGAATGGTTATATCATGCATAACAAATTCATGGTAATTGATGTGAATGCGCCGGATACCAACCTGGCAGTGGTACTGACCGGATCCTGTAACTGGAGTGATCAGCAAACAATCTTTGATGACAACAATCTTATTTTCATCCGGAGTAAACAGGTAGCCCTGGCCTTTTACCGGGAGTTTAACCAGATGTGGGGCGGAACGGGTCCGCTGCCCGACAGTTCGGCAGCCCGTTTCAGCCGGAATAAACAACGTAGTCAGCAAACAACTTTCAATGTAAACGGCACGCTGGTAGAAGTGTATTTCAGTCCGCGCGACAGCCTGGGGGTACAACTGGAGCATACCATCAGTACGGCAGACCACGATCTTTTTTTCGGAATTTTCGCTTTCACCGATTTTTCGATATCCGACAGCCTGAAAAATAAATTTAACCGGGGCGTACAGGTAAGAGGAATCATGGATAACTGGAGCAACAACACCTCTGCGTTCAGTAACCTCGTGCCGGCATTAGGTGAAAACGTCGTCATACAATCGGGCAGCAATGACTTTCACACCAAAGCGCTTATTGTGGATGCCCTGCAACCCGCATCAGATCCCCAGGTGTTTTCAGGATCCTTTAACTGGACGGCCGCGGCTCAGTTTTCCAACGATGAAAACACGGTGATTATTCACGATGCTGCAATTGCCAATCAATATTACCAGGCATTCTGCGGTGATTTTACCTCGCTCGGCGGTCCTCCCTGTGAGGGTAGTCCCTGCCCGGCCGGACAAATCAGTATCACCAGCAACCGGAGAGGCAGCAGCTATCAATGGCAGGCAGACACCGGCAACGGTTTTGTAAATCTCAGCAATAACAGCCAGTACACGGGTGTCAACAACCTCAACCTGGTACTGAGCAATCCGCCCACTAACTGGTACGGATACAGGTACCGGTGCCTGGTGAACGGCAGCCAGTTCAGTGATACCACCACCCTCACCTTCACGGCTTACTGGAACGGGACCGCGAACAGCAGCTGGGAGAATCCGGCCAACTGGAATTGCGGCAGCCTCCCCGATGCCAACACCGATGTGGTTGTAAATCCGGGCGTACGTTTCTTCCCGCAGGTCAACAGCCCCACCGCCTGCCGCAGCCTGCGGCTTTCCAAAGGCGCCTCCGCGCGGCTGGCAGATGGTATCAACCTTATTTTAACCGGAAAATAAAATCAGGGACGCAGTACTTCGTGTATCACCTGTCCTACACAGCCACTGGGCATCTGAATCTTCAGCAGGGCTGCCAGGGTGGGCGCGATATCGGTCATGTAGGTTTCGCGGTATAACTTACCCGGACGGATACCCCAGCCGTAAAAAAGCAGGGGTATGTGCGAATCGTAGGGATTCCATAACCCATGCGTGGTGCCTTTGTTACTGCCATCAAAATAACCGGGTTTGAAAACAAACTGAATATCCCCGCTTCGCTGAGGGGTATATCCATTGATCAGTCTTTTCCGCATTGGTTCCGGCACCACAGACTCCGGTAACTCTTCCAGGTCAACCGCTGTGGCCACCGCGGGCAACTGTTTCAGCGCGGCAATCACCGCTTCCCGCACGTTTTCATTGTGACGGACACTATCAGCCAGGTATACCTGGTAATTGATTACATTGCTGATGGGCCGCTGTACACCGGTTTGCGTACGGATTATTTCCTCCAGTTGCTTTTTGATAGCCTGGTCATCCTCCCCGCCGCCCGGGATACCATGTTCATGCAGAAATCCGGGCACATGCGCCACTCCATGGTCCGCTGTCAGAAAGAACAGGTACTTCCCCTGCCCCACTGCCGAATCCAGGAACTGCAGGAAGGAAGCTATATCCCGGTCCAGCCGCAGGTAGGTATCCTGTATCTCCACGGAGTTGGGACCAAAGGCATGACCGATGTAATCCGGTGACGACAGGCTCACCGCCAGGAAATCGGGGATTTCATCCCTGCCGAGTTGCTCATTCCGCACCGCAGCCCGGGCGAAATCAAGCGTATAACTGCTGCCGTAAGGAGTGGTTTTAAAAGCCTCGTATTTCTCTTTCGTGAGTGCCGAGAGTTTATGCGGGAATGTGACGGTTTTAATGCCCTTGATACTGTATTCGTAAGGTTTATTATCCTCTGTACTGAGCGTGTAGGCAGAAAGTGGAAGCAGTGTATTCCAGTCGTTGCGCATATACGCTGCAACCGGATCCGCCGCGTTGAAAGTCTGTACCCATTTCGGCAACTCCTTCATGTAATAAGTACTGCTGATCATTTTTCCCGCACCGCCATCATACCAGTAAGCCGCGTTGGCGCTGTGCCCGGCCGGCAGGATGGAACTGCGGTCTTTAATCGCCACGCCGATCACTTTTCCGGCAAACTGTTTACTGATCCTGAGTTCATCGGTGATGGTGGTTCCCCACAAATTATCCGGGCTCATGTTTCCGGCCTTGCTTTCGCTTCCTACAGTACGGGCACTGTCATCATCCGTACAATACTGGTAATCATTTTTTGCACGGTTAAACCAGGTATTTCCAATAATGCCGTTTACAGCGGGTACGCTGCCGGTATAGATACTGGCATGCCCCGGTGCCGTATAGGTGGGCACATAGGGGATCATGGTATTTTCACAACTGAATCCCTGACCCAGCAGGCGGTTGAACCCCGTCTCTGTATACTGATGCCTGAACCTGTAGAGATAATCCCACCGCATCTGGTCGATCACCAGTCCCACCACCAGGCGCGGACCTGCCGGATCAGGAGCGCTATGCTGACCCTGGGCAAATACTGATTGAACGGCAACGAGCAGGAGAAAGCCCTGCAGGAGGATTTTTTTCATACGGATGCTTTGATACAAAGATACCCGGTTTAGCGTGGATTATTTGTTGGAACCCCGGGAACAGGTATCAGCTGAAAAGGCCTATTTTTGCCTCTTTACACGGGTTGAAAACATTAGGGAACCGTACGTTCAAAACAGCAGAACATCTGCTTGATGCCCCTATCTGGGGCCTACAGCAGATCCGCCTTCTTTGACAACAACCCGCTCTATAAACAAGCTACTGAAAAATGGCAGATGTATTTGAAAAACTGGTAAAAGACGGAGGCCCGATCGGCCAGCACATGGACCGGGCACATGGATATTTTGCATTTCCCAAACTGGAAGGTGAACTGGGCCCGCGGATGCAGTTCCGGGGAAAGGAAATGATTGTATGGAGCCTGAACAATTACCTGGGGCTGGTGAATCACCCGGAAGTAAGAAAAGTGGATGCGGAAGCAGCCGCTGAATACGGAATGGGCAACCCGATGGGCGCCCGGATGATGAGTGGCAACACCGCCAAACACGAAGAACTGGAACGCGTGATCAGCCGGTTTGTGAACCGGGAAGATACCATGCTGCTCAACTTCGGATACCAGGGTATCATGAGCTGTATTGACGCGCTCGTGAACCGGCGCGATGTGATTGTGTACGATGCGGAAGCACATGCCTGTATCGTGGATGGTATCCGGCTGCACATGGGATATACCTACGCCTTCAAACACAACAACGCCGAAGATTGTGAAAAGCAGCTGCAGCGCGCAGAGAAGATGATTGAAAAAACGGGCGGCGGCATCCTGCTCATTACGGAAGGTGTATTCGGCATGGATGGTGAACAAGGTATCCTCAAAGAAATAGTGGAACTGAAAAAGAAATACAGCTTCCGCATCCTGATTGATGACGCGCATGGTTTCGGGTATATGGGCCCCACCGGCGCAGGTGCTGATGAAGCGCAGGGATGCCAGGAAGGCATTGATCTGTACTTCAGCACTTTTGTGAAAAGCATGGGCAGCATCGGCGCCTTCATCAGCGGACCCAAAGCGGTGCTGAAATATCTCCGGTACAATACCCGCAGTCAGATCTTCGCGAAGAGCCTGCCCCTGATCATCGTGGAAGGAATGCTCAAACGCATGGAGATGGTGCAAACCATGCCCGAACTGCGTGAAAAACTCTGGCACAATGTAAACCGCCTGCAGAACGGCCTGCGCGAAAGAGGTTTCGACATCGGTCATACCAACAGCCCGGTTACCCCCGTGTATATGAAAGGCGATGTGCCCGAAGCCACCCAGATGGTGATGGACCTGCGGGAAAACTACCGCATCTTCTGTTCCATCGTGGTGTACCCGGTAATACCCAAGGGCGAAATCATTTATCGCCTCATCCCCACCGCGGCTCACAGCGATGAAGACATTGACCTCACCCTGAAAGCCTTTGAGGAAACCAAGAAAAAACTGGATGCGGGCCTGTACAAGGCTGCCGACATTCCCAATATGGCCGAAGTCATCTGATGAATGCACAGATGCTCCCTGCCTGATTCCTGTACCTGCGATATCCAACCCAAGATCCTGTGCATACCAACTACCTGGTAGCTATATCGACTGTACATGCGTATAAGAACTTTTTTTTACCTGCTGCTTTTCTGCGCCACCCTCCCGCTGCAGGGCTGCTTTGATATTGTGGAGCAGCTTACCCTCAGCAGCGACGGATCCGGAAGTCTGCGCCTCGTACTGAACTTCAGTAAGAGCCGTACCAAGGTTCAGTCGGTGATGAAAATGAAAACCGTGAACGGCCACCGGGTGCCGCAGCAGGAAGAAATCAGTGCGGAGTTTAACGACGTGGTCTCCATCCTGAAACGCACCCCGGGCATCAGCCAGGTAAAACACAGCCTTGACTTTACCAATTTCATAGCCACCGTTGAATGCCGGTTCAGTGCGGTGCAGCAAATCAACCAGGCGGCGCTGAAAGTAGCCGCCACCCACCAATGGAAAAAAGATGGCCTGGATAAACTGTACAGCTATGTTCCCGCACAGGGAACTTTTACCCGCCTGGCACCTTTTACCCTTGAAAAAGAATACCGCGACCTGAGTAATGCCGACCGGGAGATTTTTTCAACGGCTGTGTACACAGGCATCTTCCGCTTCGACCGGGTTGTTAAAAAAATGAGCAATCAAAAAAGCAAGCGCTCAGCCGACGGCAAAGCGGTGATGCTGCAATCGCCGATGACAAATATCATTACAGGCAAACAAACCATTGACAACACCATACAACTGACATTATGAGTAACCGCCGATTCCTTCTTTCCCTTTGCTGTTTGCTGGTGTACACACAAGCCATCAGCCAGTCACTTCTAAACAAAGTACCTTCCAATGCAACCCTGGCAGTACGCTACTCCGGAGAAAATTTTACAGGCAATGTGCCGGTCAAAAAACTGGACAGCTACCAGTTTATCCGGAACAACCTGTACAAAATGCTGCACATCGACAGCCTTTCCTCTTTCGAAGCAACCGGTATCAACCTGCAGGCAGACGCATACCAGTATGTACTGATCAGCGATACCGCCATCAGTTTTGTAAGCCTGTTCCAGCTGCGCGACACCACGCAGTTTAAAAACCTGCTGCAGCAGAATATGCAGGCAGAAATGCGGCCCGGTTATCAGGACGGCTATGCAACCGCTACTCTCTCCGATGGACTGTATGCCGGCTGGAATCAGCAATGGGCCATCCTGACGATGTGCAGCTACAATGCCCGGAAAAAATACTACGATTATCCTGTTGAACCGGATACAACGGCAGCCATCGTGGATTCAGCGATGGCAGTAACCATCGAACCTCCGGCGGCAGAAAAAGTGGAGATCATCACGGAAAAACCCGCGCCTAAAAAAGCAACCCCGAAAAAGACAGTGCCCGGCAAGAAAAAACCGGTTGCAAAAGGTAAAAAGAAACCAGCTGTCAAAAAACCGGCACCCCCCAAAGTAGAAGTGATAGAGGAAATAGTGGAAGACAAGGTATCGTATGAAGACAGTGTGGCCAATGCCCGCCGGGAAGCCTGGTACCTCGAACAGCAGCGGTATGCTGCCAGTGTACAGCGCCATACTGCCGACAGCCTGATCCGGTTGGCATTCACCGGATCAGCGCCTTCCATCAGTACCGACGAAAGCTATGGCAAACTGATTGATCCTGCCGCACATGTGTCGGTATGGCTGAATTACGACAACCTGATGGCGCAGTACTTTACCCTGATCTTCCGGGGTATTGGCCAAACCCTGCACAACGGACTGCAGCCGCGCAGTTTTGGCAGCAACAGTAATGACGGATTCCGTACCGGACTGAATATGTATTTTGAAAAAACGAGGATGCGGATGGAGCAGAAAATGTACAGTCCGAACCCCCAACTCAGCCAGCTGGGCAAAGACATGTACAACAGCCGGCAATCAGCTGCCCTGGCTGGTTATATCAATCCGGGAGCAGTGGCGTATATGTCCTCTTCCATCAATACCGAAGCCATGGCCAACTACTGGTACCGGCTGATGCGGCAATACCTCAGCAGCAATCCTTTTACCGGTGAATATGCGGATATCGTGGATGTATATATGGATTTCATGGAGATTATCATAGATGAAAAAGCCATCGGCGAACTGTTGCCCGGTAATATGGTGATGGTACTGCACAGCCTGCAGCCGCGTATGGTAAGTTATACCAGTTATGAATATGATGAGAACTTCAAAGAAACCGAAGTAAAAAAGACCCGCCAGGAAATCGCGCCGGATTTCAGCATCGTACTCGAAACCAGGAAGGAAGCCTTCATGGAGAAACTGGCTCACCTGCCCCTGAAATACGCGGAGAAAGGGAAATACCGTTACTATGACCGCGGCGGTTATTATGAACTGGCATTCGACAGTGCCACCAACCCGCTGAAAGCCCTGTATTTTATCGTTAAAAACGGGCGGGCTGTAATCACGAGTTCGCTTGAGGTCGTCAACCATACGCTGAACAATACCGGTTACCCAGCGGAGGATGCCACCCGGCAGTCTGTGCTTGCCAATAATTTTTCCATGCGTATCCGCACACAGAAAATCATTGAACAGCTCAGTCCGCAACTGGGCGCGGGACTGAGCCAGAAAATCAGCCGCTATTTTGAAGAAAACATGGGCGATCTGCAGATGGAGGGCGGTTACAACAACGGACTCATGCAGGGCACCACCTATATGAACATCAACGGCAAACACAGTAACAGCCTTGAGTTCTTTTTCAATATGATAGAAGACCTGAACAATATCATGGAAAAAGACAAACAGGAAAGGGAGCAAAAAGTAGACTGATGCAACGCCGGCACTGGTATTTCATATTGCTGGCAGTAATGCTGTGGGCGGGCTACAAGCTCTTTTATAAACACCGGCCTGCCAATACGGTTCCCGCGGTTGCTGACGGTGTGGCGGTGCTGGATGTAAAGCGGCTCGCCAACAGCCTTGTCTGGGAGATCATCACTACGCCCGCGCTCTGGAAATCAGCTTCTCTCACGCCCGGCAAAGACAAATATGAAGCGCTGACTGATCTCGTTGACTGGCCCGATTATATCCTAGCCTTTCACCTGCCCGGGGAACCGGCGGCCAGCTGGTATAGTTGCCTGCCCATCAAAGACAGCAGCCGGTTTGCTGAAGAATTGGTGAAATCAGGTTTTGAAAAAGCTGAGAGCTGTTACCGGATGCCCGGTAGCGGATTATCGGTGAAGATCACCGGAAAACAGGTATTGGCTGGCACACCGGGTAACATCAGCAGGCTGGACGAAATTGCGGATATGCTTTTCCGTGAGCGGAAACTGCTTGCAACAGACAAACTGGAAAATATCCTGCAGTTCAGAAAGCATGCGGCCGTTTTTTTACGACCCGGACTATCGACCGGTCATGCGGTTTCCATACAGCTCAGCCGGAAAGGAATCCGGTTCAGCTGTATCCTGCCTGCACCGGCCCGGGTTACCTTCCGCCGTTATCCCTATCATTACAACGACAGCTCCCTGTGTACCCTTGCCTTTCCACAAGCCGATCCTGACTGGGCAACCCTGCTGCCAGACAGCGCCCGCAGACAAATTACCCGGCTCCTGGGCTATGACCCTGATACCCTGCTGTCGCCCGTAAATTTATACTATGAACTGGATCTCCAGGAATTCAGCAGCCGCACAGACACCATCGTTGAATATGCTTACAACGATCAGTTTGAGGCGATGGAAACGAAACGTACGCAGCAGGTCTGGGAACCCGTTTTTAATTTCGGGATACAGGCACCGGATGCCGCCCTCCCATTCCGGCAGATGCTGAACAATCATTTACTCATGCCTGACACGGCCGGTTTTGTATTCACCCCCCTGCCCTTCGTAAAATCCTATGCCCGTGTGCAGCATGCCCAGAAAATGGTCATTTATTCCTGGCAGTACCCGGCAAAGCATTTTCAACATACCCGCCAGGCTGTACTGTACGGGCGGATCAACCCGGAGAAAATACCCGCCGCGCTGCTGGCCTGGCTGCCTCCTGTTTTGCAGGCATGGCTGCCCCGGATTCAGCTGGCAGAAATACAGATTGACTATAACGAGCAGGGACAGCTGCAACTGGATGCAACCGTGTTCAGAAAAAACAGAGAAGGCAGTTCGCTGGATTGGTAAAGCAGTTTATGCAATGCTGTGCTGTTCCTGGATGAACCGGAGCAGGCTTCTGCGGGCTTTGTTGCGGATGGCCCGCTGGAAAAAACGGTTCCAGCCAAAGAGGCGGCCCTTCCATCCCAGGGCCTGGATACTCCATTGATGCACACTGAACGCATCACTGTGTTCCAGTATGATGCCATTGGCCATGCGCATATGTGCTTTCACCCTGTTTACCACCCGTTTGCCCGTACCGCTGAAGAGATAGGAAACCGTCCATTCACAGGTATAGTACTCGTGGTCCAGCGCCACCGGCGGCTGGTAACTGAGTTCAAATTCACGCGCGCGGGTACAAAGCATCTCCCACATCCACTTTGCCTCATTTCCGCGCAGCAATTCAAATACCGGATCGTAAAATACTATGTCATCACTGTAACAGGCATTCATTGCCCGGTGATCCAGTTGCTGAAAAGCCCGGTAAAAGCGTTCGATAGTGGCTGTATTGGGATCCATCCTGGTGATTTGACCGCTTAAAGATAAAGAACCGCGCGCTGTGGTATTCATCCGGAAAAAATTAACTTTAAACGTGTTGTGCTATTGTCATAATTGATATAACGCGAAAACTCTATGAAAAACATCAAGATTTTTTACTTTACTTTTTTGCTTCTCCAAAAAAGTAACAAAAAAGTCCCGATCCCGATCGGGACGAAAACGAATACACCCCGTTTTCGGGATGGTTCCCTGATTAAATCCCGATAGCTATCGGGATGCTACTGTAAACTCAGCTTTTTATCCCTGATTTTTGAAACCTGCGACTATATTGATTTAGATCAGACATTTGATTCTTCATTTTAATAGCTCAAGACGTTAACTTTAAGAAAAAAACATGCGTCACCGCATCGACCTCACCGATTCGCTGGAGCGGATTCCGGTGAAAATATTTGATGACTCCCTGGAAGGCTCCCGTCACGTAGCTGAAATCATTGCCGCACTCATCCGGGAAAAAACGGCCGGCGGCGGGAAATGTGTGATAGGCCTTGCCACCGGTTCCACCCCCAAAACCTTGTACAGCCTGCTCGTGAACATGCACCGCGAAGAAGGGCTCAGCTTCCGGAATGTCATCACCTTCAACCTTGATCAGTATTACCCGATGGAAAAAGATGCGCTGCAGAGTTATCATTATTTCATGCGCAAAAACCTTTTTGAGCAAACGGATATTGATCCGGCCAATTATCATTTACCCGATGGGCTGATCCCCAAAGACCAGGTGAAGGAACATTGCCGCCGGTATGAACAACTGATTGAAGAGGCCGGAGGACTTGACCTGCAGATACTGGGCATAGGTGTCAACGGGCATATCGGTTTCAACGAACCCGGCAGTGGCATCTATACCAAAACCCGCCTCACGGCGCTGGACTACAGCACCCGGCTGGCCAACAGCTATGAATTCGGAAATATGACGGAAGTGCCCCGGATGGCCATCACCATGGGCATCAGCACCATCCTGAAATCGAGGAAGATCATCCTGATGGCCTGGGGACAAAATAAAGCATCGGTAGTGCAAAAAGCCGTTGAAGCGGATGACACCGAAGATGTACCGGCCTCCCTGCTGCAAAACCATGATGACTGCTGTTTTGTACTCGACCGGCATGCAGCTTCAGAGCTTACGCGTTTCAAACGGCCCTGGCTGACCGGGGAATGTGACTGGACGCCGCAGATGATGAAGAGAGCGGTGATTGACCTGGCTTTCCGGCTGGATAAACCGGTATTGAGTTTAACGAACCTTGATTATAACGATAACGGCCTCGGTGAGCTGCTGGTGGAAAAAGGCGATGCCTATTCCATCAATCTGCAGGTATTTTACCAGCTGCGCGACTGCATTACCGGGTGGCCGGGGGGAAAGCCTGCGGAACAAAGGACTTCGCATCCGGAACGGCACTTCCCCTATCCCAAACGGGCATTGATTTTTTCGCCGCATCCGGATGACGATATCATCAGTATGGGCGGTACTTTCATGCGTTTACACGAACAGGGACATAACGTACATGTAGCCTATCAAACCAGCGGGAACATTGCCGTTACGGATGAATTTGTCACCCGCTTCCTGGATTTCAGCGTAGGCTTCAACAGCCAGTTCGGAATAGATGATACGCGCAGCCGTGAGCTCCTGGAAGCGGCCCGCAGCTTTTTGAACACCAAGAAAACCAGTGAACGGGATACGGATGAAATCCGTTCTATCAAAGGACTGATCCGTCGCTGCGAGGCCAGCGCCACCTGCCGCTACGTGGGATTAAAAGAAGAGCAGGTTCACTTTCTGAACCTTCCCTTCTATGAAACAGGAACCATTGAAAAGCGGCCGATGGGTGAAGAGGATATCCGGATTACGATGGACCTGCTCAACCGGCTGCAGCCGCACCAGGTATTCTGCGCCGGCGATTTCGCCGACCCGCATGGTACGCACAAAGTTTGTTTTGATGTGGTGCTGGCAGCTTTTGAACGGATCAGGGCGGCAGCGGAAACCGGCAGCTGGGTGCATGACTGCCGCCTCTGGATGTATAAGGGCGCCTGGCAGGAATGGGATATTGCTGAAATTGAAATGGCCGTGCCGATGAGCCCCGAACAGGTCATGAAAAAAAGACATGGCATCTTCATTCACCAGAGCCAGAAAGACGCGGTTCCGTTTCAGGGTACAGATGCCCGTGAGTTCTGGCAGCGCGCCGAGGAACGCAATGCACATACGGCCGGGCAGTTTGCCAGCCTGGGCCTCACGCGGTATGCCGCCATGGAAGCTTTTGTACAGTGGAAATTCGAGCCCTGAGCATTCCTGATTTGTATTTAAATTGAGCAGCAAATATTATAACCGTATTCATACTATGTCATCTACAACTACCCTGCGCCGCACCTTCACCCCCCGTACAGATTATCCGGAACCGGGATCCGCCGCCGAAACCGGGTTGTTCCTGGAACTGGAGAAAAATTTTTCAGCGCAGTATGAAAATATTTTCCCGGATAAACTGGCTCCCCGCACAGTGGTGATCATGCCCTCCTTTTCGCTCGACCAGGAAATTCTGTCGAAGATCAAAGGAGCCCCTTATTATGAGGAACGCCTGCTTTGCCTGCTGATGCTGCTGCGGATGCCGCTCACCAAAATTATTTATGTAACCAGCATGCCGGTATCCGACAGTATCGTGGATTACTACCTGCACCTGCTGCCCGGCATCACCACCCAGCATGCCCGCCAGCGGCTCACCCTGCTCAGCTGCCATGATGCTTCCAGTATTCCTCTTACACAAAAAGTGCTGGAACGGCCGAGACTGCTGGACCGGATCCGGCGCCTGGTGGATGATCCGCAATCCGCACACCTCACCTGTTTCAATATAACGCCCCTTGAAAAAACACTGGCGGTCAGGCTCGGCATACCCCTGTTTGGTACCGATCCCGATAAGTTTTACGAAGGCTCCAAATCGGGTGGCCGGAAAAATTTCAGGGAAAGCGGGGTACTGCTGCCGGATGGCTTTGAAGACCTGCATACCCGGGACGAAGTGATCGCTTCACTGGCTGCCCTGAAAAAAAATGATCCGGGGGCACGCAAAGCCGTGGTAAAACTCAATGACGGTTTCAGTGGCGATGGCAATGCCATGTTCCGTTACCCGGATTCCGCGGTGGACAACAACCTGGAAGAGAATATCCGTCAGCAATTTTCTGCCTGTTTCAAACCCGTGTCGGGGGAAGTAAGCGAATCACTGTTTTTTGAAAAGCTGTCTGCCATGGGTGGCATTGTGGAAGCCTTTATTGAGGGTGATGTAAAAATGTCGCCCTCTGTGCAATGTGTGATCAGTCCGGCCGGTAAGGTGGAAATAGTCAGTACCCACGACCAGATCCTGGGAGGTGATGACGGCCAGGTATTTATCGGCGCCCTCTTCCCGGCCAGCGAAGCCTACAGTGTGTCGCTGGCGCGGGAAGGACGGAAGATTGCGGAAACACTGGCTGCCAAAGGAGCCATGGGCCGCTTCGCCATTGATTTTATGTCGGTGCTGCAGCCGGATAGCAGCTGGTTACATTATGCCATTGAAATCAACCTGCGGAAAGGTGGCACCACGCATCCTTTCCTCATGCTGCAATTCCTGACAGACGGCCGCTATGAAGCAGAAACCGGGCACTATATCACGGCCGCGGGTAACCGCCGCTGTTATTTCGCCTCTGATAATGTGAGCAGTGAGCGGTATAAGGGGCTGACGCCGGAAGACCTCGTGCATATTGCCATATACCATAACCTCATGTACGACAGTGCGGCTCAGGAAGGCGTGATGTTTCACCTGGTGGGTGCTCTCTCAGAATTTGGCAAGATGGGGCTGGTATGCATCGGGGAAACACCGGAAAAAGCCCGGGCATTTTACGACAAAACACTGGCAATCATGGATATGGAATGCAGCTGATGCCGCGATTGAACCAGTGACGGGCTTCAGGTGTTATTGTAAAAAGCGATGTATGGAAAAGCTGCAGGTTCCCATTACAACGGTTACCCTTTTTGTTATCTTCTATAACGCACTGCCCTGGCTGGGGGCAAGTGATACGCTGATCCTTGTTCTTTTTGCGCTCTCTCCTTTCCCCGTTATCTGGATGGCTATCCGGATACTTAAAGACGGTAAGCCAACAGATAAAAACTGGGATGAACATTTTTACGAAGACCATCCTTACCGCCGCAATGGGAAAGAAGAGGCCGCTGCCTGAGTCATCCCCTTATCTTACGGAATGATTATATTGCAAACAGCTCGTCCGGAAAAGCATCACCGGAGCGGCCTATAATCTTCTGTTATGAAAAGAAATGTTTATCTCCTGTTGCTGGCTGCAGCCTTTTTTTCCTGCAAAAAATCAACAACCAACAATAACAACTGCGTGATCAGTGTCAGCACTATCAGCGGCGTGTATAAAACCATTGCCATCACGTACAAGAGCAGTCCCACTGATCCTCCGGCAGATCAGTTTACCTCCTTACCCGACTGCCAGAAAGACGATACCATTGAAATGGGAGCAGACGGATCCCTGCAGTTCAGCGATGCAGGTATGGGTTGCGGGATACCGCCTCCGCCCGGCTCACCTACCGGCTGGACACTGGAAAGCAATAACACTTATCTGAACTTTGCCGACCAGGCCTTCTTCATACAAAGCTTCAATTGTAAACAACTGGTGCTGGTGGAGAACGGTGTATTTATTATTGGCGACAGCCGGACGACGACGCTCGAGAAACAGTAGGAATGAGAACGGATAATGATTGAATGGATAGTGGAGAATGGTTTTATGGAGTCTGAATGGCAGCAGAACGGTTTTGAATTTTTCCTTTTGACTTTTTAATTTTTAATTCCCATAAATAAAAAACGCCGGGCTAAGCCCGGCGTTTTTACAAGTAACAAGCGAGATCAGCGCGCTTATTTGAAAGTGCGCATATAATTCACCACCGCCCAGATATCATTGGCTTCCGGAATTTTCTTTTTGTAAGAGGGCATGTCTTTACGTCCTTCGAAGGTTTTGTAAAAGAGCGCACCGTCTGTCTGGTTCTGGAAGGAGGCTTTACTGAAATCACCGCAATCGGTATCCAGCTGGGAGGCTTTGGGTCCATCTCCTTTTCCTTTTGCACCATGACAGGATTTGCAATGCTGGTTATACAGGGCTTTACCATCAGCCAGTGAAGCAGCATCCCCTTTCAGCGGGTTTGCCTTGTTTTTATAGGAATCAGGTACCGGCCAGGGCGGGCAAATCCAAATATGAGCCTTTGCGAAAGCCCGGATCCTGCGCCAGCAAACCGGACTGAAAAACGTGCCGGTATCTGCTACCTGGTATTCCGTTGCACATATCAACACCGCCAGCGATCCCACGAATCCGCCGGCCCAGAATAAAATGGCCTTTGCCAACCAGTTGCTGATCGCCCGTAAATTTTCCGACAAACTTTCCCTGCAACTTGTACCCACCTGGATTCACTTCAACGTGGTGCCGTATGGTATCAACAACAGCAATGAAGTGTTTTCACTCGGACTGGCAGGAAAATACAAAGCCACCGGCAAACTGAATGTAACTTTTGAATACAACCGCCAGCTGAACATGTATAAAAACCTGATCAGTAAAAACGGCAGTATCATCAATTACAATCCCGATCTGCTATCGCTGGGTATTGAAATCAACAGCGGCAGTCACCTCTTCCAGTTCTATGTAGGCAATACCACCGAGGCCTCTATTATTGATCAGCTGGCCCGTAACACCAGCAGCATCAAAGACAAAAACTTTGCCTTCGGCTTCACCATCAACCGCAGTTTTTAATCACACGACACATACAGTTTTGTTTTCCGGCCGGCCTTTCCAGGCCGGCTTTTTTTGGCAGTTTGTTTAGCTATGCTGACCGGATTCATCCCTGCGCCTGCTTCCAGTCATTTATAAATGAGGCCTGGCCGGGTAATTTACGGATCGTGAAAAAGAAACACCTCTTCATTTCAGGGGTAAAAATCAGTTGCCTGCTGCTGGTAGCAGGCTGGCTGTCTATAGCCGGGTTAAACAGTTGTTCCCGGAAAGTATATCCGGATACCGTGTATTCCATTTTCCCGGAAACGAACGGCCAGGTGATGTATACTGACAGCAGTATGAGTATACTCGGCCGCGACAGTTTATATAACCGGGCGAAAAACTGGCTGCTCAATCTGGACAGCCTCTGGGGTACCCACCGTATCAAAACAGCCGATCCGGCAGAAGGAATATTGCAGGCTTTTAACCTGATGGATATATATTTTGAGCTGCCCCTGATCACCCAGCTCGGCACCCTTCCGGAAAAGGGATATTTTAATTACCGTATCACCCTCCGGGTACAGGACCGGGGCTGGAAATACACTATTGATGAAATCCGCAGTTTTTACTGTCAGCGGGATCAGTCACTCGAACGGTCCGGCGCAGCACGCGGCCGCTATTTTGAATTTCCGGTTTCCAACCGGGTCAGCCGCTTTAACCGCGAATGGATGACTGAGCGATACCTGGAACAGCTCTATACCGGGATTGACAACCGTTTCCACAGCCTTATTACATCCCTTACCACGGCCATGAATACGAATTGAATTGAGCATTTAACATTGAATATTGAAGATTGAATATTATAGATTGAGCATTTGCATCATTCCGGTTCGTGTGACAGGAACCAGGGCTGGGAACGAATGCACTGAACGTTTTGAACATTTTGAACATTTTGAACCTCTAGAACCCTTAGAATCTTCATGCTTTAAAGCAAAAAGCCCCGGACATCGCTGTCCGGGACTCTTCTTATAGCCTGGCTGTTGACCAGCTGAGCAGATTTTAGTAATCCATTCCGCCCATACCCGGTGCCGGGTGTGCGTGCGGCGCTTCTTCTTTGGGTTTATCGGCCACTACGGCTTCGGTGGTCAGGAGCATACCGGCAATA
>WBZP01002068.1_pt1 | contig 23714 bp, 14 predicted proteins | sample 5204301 | NCBI WGS metagenome assembly WBZP01 (sample SAMN12412401, study PRJNA552823) | activated sludge metagenome | isolation source: activated sludge from nitrification reactor of wastewater treatment plant... | place: USA: Pennsylvania | collected 2017 | reverse complement strand
TAAAGACAGGACTGGCCGGGGCATTGTCATCACCAGCGGCTAATCTTACTGTATTTGCGCCTACCAACACAGCGTTTTCAAAACTACCGGCACCATTCAACAATGCTGCGAACATAAATTCGATCAGCGACCCGGCACAGATAAGCTTTCTTAAAAATGTTTTGCTTTATCATGTACTTGGCGCCGAAGTATTCAGCTACCAGGTAAGCAATGGCAGCAGCAGTGCTGCAACACTTAAACCAGCCGGTAGCAGCAATGATAATACCATATACTTTTCAAAAACTTTTGGATTGATAAGGGTAAACGGGCAGAGTGATGTTATATGGCCCAACATTGATGCCAGCAATGGTGTAATACACGTGATCAATAAAGTACTCATCTTCCCAACAAATAATATTGCAGAAATAGCGATCGGTAATCCTGATTTTTCAACACTTGTAGCAGCGCTTGTAAAAACCAACCTGGCAGGAGTGTTTACCGGTAGCGGAGATTTTACCGTTTTTGCACCAACGAATGCAGCTTTTGCACAACTTCCGGCTCCGTTTAACAGTGCAGCAAACATCAACAGCATATCAGATCCGGCCCAGGTAGCCGCTTTAGCCAATATCCTCAAATATCATGTTACAGCTAACCGCAATTTTACCTGGGACCTTGGTATACTCAAAAGAACAGCAACACTTGCAGGTGCTCCTAATAACAAAATCACAACCATACTTGGCTACAATACCGGCTGGGTAAAAGGAGATAATAACAACGGGTATACCCAAATATTGCCCGGAGATATCCTGGCAACGAATGGTGTGGTTCACGTGATCGGCAAAGTGCTGCTTCCTAAAAACTAGGACGTGGTGAATGTTTATAGTTTAGGTTAACACCGCTTTACTGAAATGGTAAGGCGGTGTTTTGTAATAGCATGATGCAGGTTATCAGGGTAGAAAATTTTTTTACGAATTGCCAATCTTTACCGAAGTCATCGTTAATGAACCTGCTACTGCTTTGTCATTGAATAATGAAATTACCTCAGCTTTTTCTTTCAATGCCATGATATAAAGCAGGGGAAGATAATGTTCCGGTGATGGAATCGATAATTGAAAAGACTTTCCCTGTTTTGAATAGTTTATCAATGAATCGTGATCACCATCTTTGATAAATTTTTTCATCTTTTCACTGGCTTCAATAGCCCAGTCGTACGCATACAGATCATTCAGTCTCCTCCAGTCAACCATACCCAGGTTATGAACCATATTGCCGCTTCCTGCAATCAGTACACCTTTATCACGCAAAGTTTTTAATTCTTTAGCAAGCTCATAATGATATTGTGGTGTTTGATAACGATCAAGACTCATTTGTATAACAGGTACATCAGCATTTGGGTACATGTGTTTGATGACCGACCATGCACCATGATCCAATCCCCATTGCTGATCAAGACCTACTGCTGTTTTTTTAATAAGTGATTGGGTTTGTTTAGCCAGTTCAGGAGAACCCGGAGCTGGATACTGAACTTCGAAAAGTTCTTTGGGAAATCCGCCGAAATCATGAATGGTTGGAGGTTTTTCCATGGCAGTAACATGAGTGCCACGTGTTTCCCAGTGTGCACTGATGCAGAGAATGGCATTTGGTTTTCCAATTTCTTTACCGACATTACGAAACCCCTGTACAAATTCATTTTCTTCAATGGCATTCATCGGGCTTCCATGACCCAGGAATAATACAGGCATTTTAGCTGTATTGTTAAAAGGGGAAATCATTTTTTCGAGCTGATTCAGTTTCATAGCTTTTCCTGTTAGGGGCGCCATTGCCAATGGGGCCATTGATTGCAAAAAATCCTTCCGGTTCATCCTTCAAATTTACCAATAGTTACCGGCAGCAGGAATGCTGAAATTTTCGAGATCGGGTATTTGATTAAATAACAGTCAACTAAAAAACTCCTTTGGTTTTGTAATGCCTGTTTTATCGAGCAGAAACTCCAGCGGACAGAAGCGGGTGAATGATGATTGCAGCAGGTTTATGCCTACAAAGCCAGCCAGGAAAAGCCAGTTCTCATGTATAAAATGAGCCAGCAGGATGCTGATCAATACCATGATTCCTGCAACAGCCCGAACAATTCTTTCTTTCATGAATAGGTTTTTAAGTTTAGTAACCCGCCATTTCAACCGGTGATATAAAAGCCCTGGCAGGAAATCGCTTGTTGTTTTCTGTATTGAATTTTTTCACCAGTTCAAGCGCATGAAAAGCTTTTTCATCTTCTGTAAAGCTGAAGAAGAACAGGGCATTGATGCCATCGTCATTTTTCCCAAACCAGTTATCGGGCAGGTAACCATGTTCTTCTGTTTTATGCCCGATTGTTTCAGTAACACTGAAAACAGTTATACCAGCTTTTTCCATTATGGAGGAAACCGATCTAAGGTCTTCCTCAATGCTCGTTATCATGAGTAGTTTCATTTCGCTTTATTTTTGTTTCATATTTTTTTCTCAGCATCCGGTAATATATCAATGGTACAACCAGCAGTGTTAAGAAAGTAGATGTAATGGTTCCTCCCATCAATGAGATCGCTAATCCCTGGAATATCGGATCGAACAGGATGATCACGGCTCCCAGCACTACAGCACCTGCGGTGAGCAGGATCGGTGTCGTTCTTACAGCACCTGCTTCAATGATTGCCTGCTTGAGAGGTATACCTTCTTTTAATCTTATGTCTATAAAGTCGATCAGCAAGACCGAATTCCTGACCATCACGCCAGCCAAAGCAATAAAACCGATCATGGAAGTAGCTGTAAAATATGCTCCCAGCATCCAATGCCCGCCCACAATACCGATCAATGAAAGCGGAATGGCAGCAAGCATTACAAGTGGCGTAGTGAAATTCTGGAACCATCCTACAATGAGCATATAGATAATCACAATTACGGCAGCGAATGCAATACCAAGGTCGCGGAACACTTCATACGTGATCTGCCATTCGCCATCCCATTTTAAGGTGTAATTGTCTTCATTGTCGGGCTGGTGAGTGTATTCTTCACTGATCGAATAGCCTGCAGGAACTTTTATTTTTTTGATGCTGTCAGCGATAGATGATATGGCATAGAACGGACTTTCCAGCTGCCCGGCCATATCAGCTGTTACATACACAACTCTTTTCTGGTTCTTGCGGTAAATGCTTTTCTCTTTTACTGTTTTGGTAATGGCAACCAGGTCGCCTACCGGAACTGCATTGCCCTGTTCCCCGATCACTTTCAGGTTTTTGATTTCTTCTATGCCGGATTTATCTGCATCACTCAACTGAAGTTTGATATTAACCGGGCTGTACGATGTCGGCTTGTGTAATGTGCCGGCAGTTTGTCCCGACAATGCAGCATATACATTGGCAACTACCTGTGCAGGAGCAATGCCATTCCGCATGGCTTTCTCTTTATCAACTTCAAAATGATATTGCCATTGATCATCTTCAGCATACCAGTCAACATCTACAACATCCTTTGTTTGTTTGAAAAGATTTTCAACCTGCTGCCCGATTTTCATTTGCTGCTCATAATCCGGTCCGTAAATTTCTGCAACCAGCGTTGAGAGAACCGGGGGGCCTGGTGGGATTTCAACAAGCTTTGCGTTGGCATTGTATTTTTTTGCAATGGCATGAACAGCATCACGCATGCTCTTCACAATTTCATGACTTTGCTTTTTCCTGTCTTTCTTGTCAACAAGATTTACCTGTATATCGGCAACATTGTCTCCGCGGCGTATATCGTAGTGACGTACCAATCCGTTAAAGCTGATTGGTCCTGCTGTACCTGTATAAACCTGGTAATTCTGTACCATGTTTTGTGTGGAAACGTAAGCTGCGATCTCACCGGCAACAGCCTGAGTTTTTTCAAGCGTTGTTCCTTCGGGCATATCAATTACAACCTGGAACTCATTCTTGTTATCAAAGGGAAGCATTTTTACTGCAACCGATTTAGTATAGAATAAAACGAGCGAGCCCAGCAATACCACAACAGTGCTCATGATAAAGGTCCAGCGCTTCCACCTTGTCTGCAGTAATGGTTGTATAAATGAATAGTATATTTTGTAGATCCTTGTCTGTTCGAGTTGTTCTGGCGCTTTTTCCTTACCATGTTCTTCTTTTTCCTTCAGGAAAATATAACCGAGGTATGGAGTAAGTGTAAGGGCTACTACCAGGGAAAGCAACATGGCTATAGAAGCGCCGATCGGCATTGGGCTCATATACGGACCCATCAGGCCGGATACGAATGCCATAGGCAATACCGCAGCAATTACAGTAAAGGTTGCGAGGATGGTTGGGTTGCCCACTTCATTAATGGCGTAAATAGCAGCCTGTTTGAAGGGAAGCCGCTTCATTTTAAAATGCCGGTGCATGTTTTCAGCAATGATGATGGAATCATCTACCACAATACCGGTAATGAAAACAAGCGCAAATAAAGTAATACGGTTGAGTGTATAGTGGAGAAAGTAATATGAGAAAAGTGTGAGTGCAAAAGTTACCGGAACAGACAGGAATACCACCAAACCTCCACGCCATCCCATGGCCAGCATTACAAATAATGTAACGGCTACAATGGCAATGAATAAATGCAGGAGTAATTCAGATACTTTGTCGGAAGCCGTTTCTCCATAGTTGCGGCTTACGGTAAGATTCACATCCGAAGGAAGCAGATCTTTTTTCAGGTGTTCTACTTTAGCCAGGATCTTTTCAGACAGGTGCATGGCATCAGCTCCTTTTTTCTTGGCGATCGCAAGTGTTACGGCTGGATAGGATGATTTATAAGTTTGCCTTTTGTCATCAGCTTTACCATAGCCAAACTGTACATATTGATTCGGCGTTTCAGGACCTTCACTTATCAATGCTACTTGTTTTAAGTAAACAGGCTGGCCTGCATTTACGCCAACCACCAGGTTTGCCACATCATCAGCAGTGTTCAGGAAATTACCTGTTTGAACTGCAAAGGCAGAGTCGTTTTTAAGAAGCGTTCCCGAAAATAACTGTGCATTGTTTCCCTGGAGATATTTACTTACAGAAAGAAAGTCAAGATGATTGCCGGCCATTTTATCTTTATCAAGTATCACTTTTACTTCACGGCTTCTTCCACCAATAATATTCACGGCAGCTACATCATTTATTTTTTTGATCTCATTGGTAAGAGCTTCGCCCAGCTGCCTCAGCTCATAATCACTTTGCTTCTCACTCCATAAGGTGAAACCAAATACAGGAACGTCATCTATTGCCCTGGTTTTGATCATCGGCATGGTAACGCCTTGCGGCATCTTATCCATATTTTTGAGCAATTCATCATAGAGTTTTACCATGGATCGCTCTATATCTTCTCCTACAAAAAACTGTACGATCAGCATGGCCTGCCCATGCATGGAGGTAGAGTAAACATATTCCACCCCTTTTACGTTGGACACGATTTTTTCAAGTGGCGCAGTAAGTTTTGTTTCCACTTCTTTTGGCTCAGCGCCGGGGAAGCCAACGTATATATCAGCTATCGGCACATCAATCTGGGGTTCTTCTTCTCTTGGTATGAGCATGGTGCTGTAACCACCGATAAGGAGGAATGCGATCATCAGCAATATGGTAAGCTTGGAACTGATGAATGCTTTCGCAATATTTCCGGATAAACCTTCTTTCATAAACTATCTTAAAATGATTACTGATGAATGCTCACAGGAGCACCGTTGTATAATTTACCTTCTGATGAAAGGATGAATTTTTCGTCTTTTGAAAGGCCCGAAACCACTTCAACTTTGTCGCCATAATTTTTCCCGATCCTGATCCAGCGAAGCAAGGCAGTGTTATTGGCGCCAACGGTGTAAATGCCGGTAAGATCATCCCTGTTGATGATGGCCGTTGCAGGGATAAGAACATTATCGTTCGTGACCTGCTTAGCCTCTTCTTTCAGGGGAATATTTACATTCACATACATGCCGGAGTAGAGGTCTTTTTTATCGGCTTCTGGTATGCTGATCTTTATGATGTATTGACCACCGGTGAATTGAGATGAAGGGTTCAGTTGAACTACTTTCCCTTCGAAATTTTTGCCGGTTGATTTTACCTGCACATTAGTAATATCTCCCACCTGCACATTGCTGATGTCTGATTCTGCGATGGAAGCAGATACCTGCAATATTCCACTTTGCTCAATGGTGAGTATCGGCATACCTGGGTTTGCAATATTTCCTACTTCGGCAAGTTTTTGAGTAACCACACCGCTGAATGAAGCATAAAGGCTGCTGTAGGCGAGTGAAGCATTCACTTCACTGCGCATTTGCCTGGCGGCATCCACCCGAGCTTTTGCTGCGCTGAATTGCAGGTTTACATTATCGAGTTCTTTAGCTGTAGCGCTTTGCTGGTTGTAAAGAGCGGTGAACCTGTCGTAATCTTTTTTGGCACTGGCAAAAGCTGCTTCTGCTTCGGCGATCATAGCTTCTGTCTGTGCTCTTTTGGCACGTATATCTTCATCGCTGATCGTAACAAGCAACTGACCTTTGCTCACTTTATCACCTGCCTTCACATTTATATTGGTGATGCGCCCCATTACACGGGTACTGATATTACCTGTTTGAACAGCTTCTACCTGCCCACTGGCAATCACGGCATGCTGTGAGCCGGAAGAGGCTGTTGCAATGATAACAGGTATCGGTTTCTCAATCGGCCCGTCTTTTTTTTCTTCTTTCCCGGAACAGGATAACAATCCTGCCACTGAAAATATGAGGATAACACTGAATAATTTTTTTGTAAACATGGTGATCAGGTTTGTGGTAATATTATTTATTGGTTGTTAAGAATTGAAGATTGGCAGCAGCAAGGTTGTAGTTATAAATGGCTTGAATTGCATTGAGCCGTTGCTGGTATAACTGTGTCTGCGCCAGCAATACATCCGATGTTTTTACCAGGCCCTGTGTATAGCGGTTCTGTAATACACGAAGCGCTTCAGTAGCTTGTTCAACGGCCTGCTCATGCTGCTTCATGGAAAAGAGTGCATCGGCCAATTGTCTTTTTGCATGGTTCACCTGTAAACCAGCTTCGTTTTTTTGTTGCTCCAGTTGTTTGCGGATTTTATCCTTTTCAGCGTTCTGTAATGAAATGCTGGTTTTGGTGCGGTTGCCGTTAAAAATATTCCAGGAAAGCTGGATGCCTGCGAGATAGGCATTGGCATTAAAACCGAACATGCTCTTGTCATTAAACTGGTAAGAACCAAAAGCATTGAGTCGTGGCCAATAACTCATTCTTGATGATTTGATCATCAGGTCATAACTTTCCATGGCTTTTTTCATGGCGGCGAAATCGGATCTCTTATCGGAAACCTGCAGGCTGTCAACAGGAGATATCTTATTCTTTTCGATGGAATCAACTTCGTAAACAGTGCCAGCCGCACTGCCCATTAACAGGCTCAGCATATCAGAAGCATCGGCAATATTCAGGGTTATGGTATTCTGCTGTGTTTCCAGGTTGGTAACCTGCAGTTGTGCATTCAACAGGTCTGATTTCTGCACCAGCCCCTGGTCGAAATAATCTTTGGCATTCTTGTAAAATGATTTTGAGGTTCCATAAGCATCTTTTAATACTTTCTCCATTTCATAGATCAATTGTAATTGCAGGTATGCTTTTTCTGTTTCGAACCCGAGGGCTTCTTTTGTTCGCCGGGAAATGAGTTTATACATATCGGCCTGGCTGGCCGCTGCTTTTCGCTGGTACAGCATATCCATGTTTACGAGCGGTTGTTGTATTTCCAGTTTGGTTGTGAAATCTGAAGTGGCCGAAGGATCATTCAGCAAAGCCGGGTTGAAGTCGGTTGATGATATTGATTTCTGCTGCAGTTTAAATCCAAATGCATTCAACGGGTTGTTGGTGGAAAGGGCAGTGTACGAAAAATTGGCCTGGGGTAAAAATATGGCATTCGCCTGCCTGTATTTTGTTTTGGCAATGTCTTCGTCGGCAGCAGCCAGTTTTACGGCCATATTATTGGTAACGCTTGCGCTGATCGCTTCCTGCAGGCCCAGGTGTTTTGTGTTTTCCTGTGCTGTAGCATTAAAGACTGGCAGGGCAACAATAAACAAGGAGAATAATTTTCTTTTCTTCATTCCGGTTGGTTTGATATGCAAAACTATTTTGGCATATCAAATCCATTCGTGACATATATCACTACGTGTGAGGATCGTTGAAAAGAGAATTATTTATTGAGTGGATAACTGATAATGAATAGTAAATGTTGAAATAGTAAAGGGGGGAATCAATGTTTCATCATTCAAAATCACTACTGCCCGGTTAAAATAATAAGCTTCAGTTGAAATTTTTGCGAGGCTTACATTACCGTAAATTTCTTTTAGAGCCGGCTTGCCTGTATTCCACTTTTTTCTTGATAAAAAAGTGGAGCAAAAAATCAAGGCCGCATAAAAAGCCTAAAAACCGGCAACTGTGCGACTTACAAACTAAGAACAATTTCCAACGAAGGATCACCTGTTTTCCTTCTTAACGCTATCCAGTCAATTTTTCTTAACGGCCTTTTTATGAGGCCGAAGAAAAGAAGTTTCTCCGGGCAACAGCGATTCAAAATTCCCTGTTCCCTATTCGTAATTCAAATTGGTGATTTCAATCAGCTGATTCTTTAATACTTTAATCATCCCTCTTTCGGCCAGTTTTTTCATAAGCCTTGAGATTACCTCACGGGATGAATTGAGTTCCTGTGCTATTTCGGTATTGTTTACGCTGAGTATGTTCGATTTTTTTATATCCTGTTCCCGCTTAAGATAGAAGACCAATTTTTCATCCATGCTTCTGAAGGCAGTGTGATCAAGGGTGTTTAATAATTCTTCAAAGCGCTTGCGGTAAGTTTCAATTACAAACTGGTACCAGCTTTTATAATCCTGCATCCATTTGTCCATCACATTCAAGGGTACAGCGATTACCGTGGTAGGTTCCACCACTTTAGCCATGATCTCACTTTTTTCCTGTTTACTTGCGCTGATCATAGATAAAGCACAGGCCTGCCCGGGTTGCAGGTAGTACATAAAATATTCCTGCCCGCTGTCATCTTCACGGTATATCTTGATAAGCCCGTCAACAATCAGCAGGATCGATTTAAAATACTGCCCGGTTTTCATGAGTACTTCACCAGCTTCAAATATTTTAAGTTCGGCTTCTTCTTCAATTTTTTCCAGTAAACTTTTTTCAAAGGAAGGGAAGGCGTTCTGGATATCCTGTTTCATGAGGGCAAGTTAGGAAATATGGTTTGTTATCTGTAACCAGCAGAAAGGGCTGGGTCTAATTGCTTCTTTCAGAATCAGCAAATAATTTTTCATGGAAATTGTTTTTGATTCTAAAAATCCTTAGATTAGAAAGCTAAAAACGATTACCATGGCTGATTCACAAACTATCGATGCCGGTATGATCCAGCAATTCCTTGCAGAGAATCACAATGCCACTACTGTGAGTGAGAAACTGCATGCCCTTGGTTGGGACAAGGAACTGATCATGAAATACATTTCAGAATTCAAAAGACTGAAAAATGCCCGAAGGCAAACCCTGGGTACTGTGTACATGGTAGCAGGCGGGTTGATCGGCTTTCTCAGTTGTGTGCTGGCAATCGTTGACCCCATACCGGAACTGTACAACTGGTTTTTATTCGGACTCACATCCGTAGCCATATTACTTGCGTGCTACGGGCTGTATAATTTTTTTGAATAAACCATTCCCACATTTCTTTCTCAATAATGCTTCGGTTAAGAGTATGGAGTAATGAACAATGAGCAATGAATTGGGGCCACCAAGGCACAGAGGCACGATGATCAATCGGTGGTATTTTCAGATTTATTCATTTCTACATCATCAAATCAGCGCATCATCAAATTAACCAATTCCCTCATTTCTTTCTCAATAATACTTTGGTTAAGAGTATGGAGTAATGAACAATGAGCAATGAATTGGGGCCACCAAGGCACAGAGGCACGAAGAATAGTTCTGGCCCTTTTCCCCATCGTTGATTTTGGCGATGCTGCTTATCAGGGCACGGTGGAAGTATGAGCCGGGATATTGATAATATCGCAGAAGTTAATATCAGCTTTCGGGCTCTCCTGTTGTGGTTCCTTCTGTAGATTCTATACCCAGTAAAAACTGGAACAGATCTTCTTTAGGCTGCAACTGAAGTTTTTTGCGTAACCGGTACCTGCCGATTTCAACACCTCTCACAGAAATGCTCATAAGTCTGGCCATTTCTTTACTACTGAGGTTTAGTCGCAGGTAAGCGCATAGTTTCAATTCATGAGCGTTCAACTGGGGGTATTTCTTTTTGAGTATTAAAAGAAAATTACCATGTACTTTATTGAAATGCATGGAAAACTGTTTCCACTCTTCATCCAGTTTATCATCAGAGGTTAAGCTTCTGAGTACTTTTTTAAGATCAGATGCATCAACCTGCTCTTTCCCGGGTTTGTAGAGTTTGTTTAACTCTTCGGTTATCTTCAGCAGAAATTCTTTTTTCTGTATCAAGCTCATTGCTGAACTGGCCAGCTCAACATTTTTATTTTCCAGTTCAACTTCAAGATTTTCGTTCCTTAATTTGATCAATTCTTTTTCCGTTTTTTCAAGTTCCAGTTGATGCTGGAATGCCATTTGTTTTTGCTCTTCTTCATATTTTTCCTGGTCAGCTTTCCTACGGAACTCCTGCTTTAGCCGGTGTTTTCTTTCCTGGTACCTGAAGAGCACGTACAGTAGCAGGAAAAGTGCTGCTGAATATAATAGGTATGCCCATAGCGTTCGATACCAGGGAGCAGATACGATGAAAGTATAATTCACTTCTTCTGATTGGGAAGAAGAAGGCCCTCTTCTTGCTCTTACCATGAAAGTATAGGTTCCTTCCGGGAGATTTGTATAATCTTTTTCTGTTCTGCTGCCCCACGAACTCCAGTTTTTGTCAAAGCCTTTTAAGAAGTAACTGTACTCAACCGGTTGCTGCCCGTACGCAGATGCCGCATAGGTGAAACGAAGGGAGTTCCATTTGTATGGAATGGAAGCCCTGGCCTGTTCTGCTTTTTCATCAAATGAATAGCCTCCGTATAAAATGCTGTCGCCATTACTTGTAATCTGAACCATAGTTATATATGGCTTCAGCGATACAACGGAACGTTTGTATTTTTCATAGTTCACATGGAAAAAACCGCTCTCAGCGCCAATCCATACATTCTGCACGTCATAGGGATAAACATTTTCAAAACCGCTTAAGATTTTATTCTTAAGCTCCGGGATATAATTTATAACCGGTTTCGGTCCGCTGAAATCAACCACGCCAATCATCTTTTCATGAACAAACCAGATATTTCCTTTCTCATCTTCTTTGAGGTAACGAACCGATAAATTTCCGAACAGTGAACTGTATTCTTTTGATGGTATAATCCTGTCGCCGGCTTCATCATATTCATAAATGCCCTGCAATGTGGCAAACAGAATTTTATTTTTGATTTTGAATACGTGGTTATCAAGATCGTTGGGTAATCCTTTTTTCCGGGAATAAAGTGTTATGGAATGATCGGGTAACCTGATCCTGTATATTCCCCGGTATGGATGTGATATCCAGATATTGTTTTCATCCGTTTCCAGGTAGCGGCTCGATTCTGAAAAATTCTCCAGTGACCCGGCATCGGTAAAATTTCCATCTTTTGATTCAAAAAAATGAATACCCCTGTAATTCCCTGCTGCCATACTGCCTGCAAGTTTGCGGCATGTCCAGAATCCCGAAACGTCAGCAATCATTTTTGGAGCCCCGTTCCTTATTTCCCATAAACCATCATCCCTTCCGGCAAAGAGATGATCATCTATGGCGGATAAATTCCAGGTAAGGCCGTTGAGAATTGTGGAGGGTTGTTCATAAATAGAGGTAATATCAATTGTAGGCAAAGCCATAATACCTGTAGAAAGCGCAAAGTAGGTAGAGCCGTTAAAATTACTTACTCCATAACCACTGCCATTATTAAAAGCCGGGGGATTAACGTGCCGGATTGCATTGCTGTAGGGTAAAAAAGCAATGCCATTATCGAGGGCGGTCCAGGTGTTTCCGTTGTGGTCAGAAAAAAGGGAACGGACCGTATTATTCTGAAGCCCGCTTTCGGTATTGATATTTTCTGTAGCAACGCCCTGCCTGTTTATGATATAAATACCATTGGAATAAGTACCTGCCAGGAACCCCCGTTCTTCCTGTGTTGCAAGGCAGGTGAACTGTTCTTTTTCAACAGTTGCACTAACAGGAAACTTGATCAGTGTATTCCCTGTCAACAACAGTAAGCCCGATTTCCTGGTACAAACCAAACTGGTATCATGGCCAAAAGGAACAGCATCTGTTACGATCAATCCGGAGGGTAATTTATTTTTTTCTATAAGGGTCTGCCAGCTTCCATTCCTGAAATATAAAAGTCCTGCTGTTGAATCCTGGGCAATAACGCTTCCGTTATGTTTGAATAAGGGAAGCCAGGCTGATGTGGCAGAAAAAACGCTGATATGATTATCCGCCAGGCAGAATATTTTGTAATCGGTTCTGAAAAATACATTCTTCCCATCTGTTTTAACATCCCACACATCGGCAAAAGACCTTTCCTTCTCCGGCAGCAGATTTTTGAGCGAAGTATACTGAAACAGCCCGGCTTTATCGGGTAAATAAAAACCAAACTCATCCTGGGCACCGGCATACAATTTTCCATCGGCAGCAAATGCTATAGAGCGTACAATTGTTTTATTGGGAACCGGGAAAAGCTGCCAATTTGTACCATTATAAACCAATAACCCTTCATTGTTGGCAATATAAATGCGACCGTTTTTATCCTGGGTAAATGCCCAGTTCTGGATGCCGGCAGCATACTGTGTTCTTAAATACCGGGTGATCTCTACCTGGCTAACGGGGCGTTGGGCAACCAGTGCCAGGGAAGAAAAAAGTAACACAATGAGCAACGTCATCAGCCTGTTGACCAAATGAAGTGAACACTTAGCTATTTTGGATTGTTGTAGTATAGATGTAGGAATTTCTACTTAAAGATAGGGGTTTAGACATCTTGTAGTAGTAGTGATGAGGCGTTTTTTTTGGAAAAGGGTAGTCCCGAAAACTAAATTTACATTGATATTTCTGCCCCGGATTTAATATGCCGGGATCGATTGCCGAGGTACTGAATTTCTGATGCTGAGGGGCATTAAAAAAATTTAATACTAAAAACTGCTATATGATAAGGCTCACACTTTCTCTACTATTTCTGCTGAACTTTTTTGTTCAGGGAATTGCCCAATCAACCCGGTCCAATGTCAGGATGACAGACAAAGGGGCCTTGCTCACGGTTGATGGAAAAGATTTTTTCATCAATGGGATGAACTGGGATTATTTTCCCGTTGGAACAAATTACAATTACAGCCTGTGGAAGCAGCCCGACGATGTAATTAAGGCTGCACTTGACAATGAAATGGCACTCCTGAAAAATATGGGTGTGAATGCCATTCGCCAGTACTCAGGCGTACCAGCCAAATGGATAAAATATGTCTATGAAAACTATGGCATTTATACCATGCTCAATCATTCGTTCGGGCGGTATGGACTTAACATAAAAGGTAAATGGATTCCTAATGTAGACTATTCAAATGCCCAGGTTAGAGAAGCTTTGCTGAAAGAAGCAAAGGGCATGGTGAATCAATACAAAGGAACACCGGGTTTATTACTGTTCCTGCTGGGAAATGAAAACAATTATGGATTATTCTGGCGGGGAGCTGAAACGGAAAATATTCCCGTTCAGGAAAGAAGATCCACCAAAGATGCGTATCACCTGTACAAACTGTTCAATGATGCAGTAAAAGAAATGAAGGCCATTGATACAGATCACCCGATGGCAATCTGTAATGGCGACCTGCTCTTTCTTGATATCATAGCTAAAGAATGTACAGACGTAGATATACTTGGTATCAACAGTTATCGCGGGCTTACGTTTACGGATCTTTTTGACCGGGTAAAAAAGGAATTCGGTAAACCTGTTATGCTCACCGAATTCGGTTCAGACGCTTTCAATGCACAAACCAATAAGGAAGACCAGGAATACCAGGCGAGATGCCTGGTAAGCAACTGGAAAGATATTTATACCAATGCTGCGGGAATGGGTAAAAACGAAAACTGTATTGGTGGTTTTACTTTCCAGTTCAGTGATGGCTGGTGGAAAACCGGTCAAACTTCAAATCTCGATGAACATGATATAACTGCTTCCTGGACAAACGGAGGTTACCTGAACGATTATAAGCCCGGCGAAAATAATATGAACGAAGAGTGGTTCGGCATTTGCGCCAAAGGCAGAACAGATGAACGGGGAACTTATGAATTGTATCCCCGTGCAGCATATTATGCACTGAAGGAAATTCACCAGTTGAATCCATTATCAGGAGATGCAAAAGCAAGGATCAGCCAACTCAGCAATACCCAGGTAACGGATGCTGTTCTGAAAGCACGCGGTAACGACGCCGCTCAAAAAGCAGAAGATAAAGGAAAACTATATCTCAGTGACCTGCAGCTGAACTTTAGCACTTACAATACCGGCGGTAGTCTGATAGCTACTCCTTCAGCTAATGAACCTGCATCCACAACAACATACCCCAATAAACTTGGTTTCGATCACATGGAATCATTTAATGTTGGTGTAACTGCAAAGCCATTTTCAAACCTTACTGCCAATGTGCAATTCAATGTACTCGGGAATGTAGCAGAAAACCCTATCGATGAAATTTTTTATGAGAACAGGGGCAGGAAGATAACTGTAAACACAGCAACCGGTCAAAAGGAAATTAACCCGGGCAACCGGGTGCAGTTGTATCGCAGCAGTATTACCTGGGATGCAAAATATTTTAAACTGAATGGTTTTTACAGAACAGGACATTATCATTGGGGTTATGAAGGTGATTTTTTTGGCCTTTATCCTGAAGCGAATTACGGGCCGAACATTGACATCTACAATGGTGAAGCTCCTTTTGGATTTGAGATCGAAGGAAAGAAAATGCTGAAGGGATTAAAACTGGCATTTGGTCCCGAACTCTGGTGGGGAGCCAACCCTGCATTGCTGGTAAAGTATAGCAGAACGGTGTCAAAGATTAATATAACGGGTATTTATCACGAAGATATTGAGCAGCGCAGTGGCTTACAGAGTTCTTTTGCGATACCGCTTCCCAAAACAAGAAGAGCTGCATTAAGTATAGGAACAAAGTTTGGAGGGTTTGGAATAGACCTCGGCGCATTGTGGGCCGGTCAGCCGCTCAATGGCCGTGTATTCCAGTTGATGCGTGAAGGAAAAGTTTACCAGGATAAAATAAAATCTTCCGACAATTTCGGTGGCAAAATAAAACTTACCTATTCAAGCGGCAGGTTCAACTGGTATGGACTGGCATCATACATGGGACTTGTTGCCAATGGCGGTGTGGATCAAACCCGTACGTTTACCGGCTGGAGGCTTAAAGATATCGGCAGCGGTAATATGTACAATGTACTGAGTGGCTTTACCGTGAATGTTGGAAACTTACAGATAGCTCCTAATTTTTTATGGCAGAAACCGATTGAAGGACCAATACCCGTAGATGTGCTTGCGCCTGCAAGACCAAGAAATATCCTGGAAGATCCGTTTGCAGTTCGCAGTAACCGGGAAACCGTTGCGGGAGAGCTGTTGTTAACCTATGATCCAACTCCTGCTACCTGGATGTATGACTGGGATAATGATCGTGCCGAAGATGCAAAATTTGCAGTGAGTGCCGATTTTATCTATCGCCATCTTCCTACTGTTCAGGATGCAGCCATTGGTATTCTCGGAAATGGAAGAACCACATTTGTATTTCCGGGTTCTGCTCCTGCCCAGGACCTCTGGGAAGGAAATGCAAGAGTTGTTTCAAAACTGACCCGCGATTTTGGATTGATTGCGAACCTGTATATCGGGAATGGACAGGCTAACGGTAACGACAAACGCACCATCAACCGTTATGGGGTTGATGTACGTACCATCTATAAGAAAGTAAAACTGGCTGCCATTGCTAAGTTTGACGACTGGGGGCCTTTTGACTATCACCGCGATTTTAACCTTACTTATCCTGTACAGCTGATCGGTGATCTGTCGACAGAAATCGGAAAACCCGATTGGTTCATCATGCCGGGAACGAAAATAGGTGTAAGAGGAACTTATCGCACACTCAATAAATATTCACCAAGATACTCTCCCGTGAAAACCCTGGATGCCGCCGGTAACTGGGTGCCCGATCCTAACGCTATTGGCTTCCCTAATGGCAATGAATGGGAAATACGTACTTATATCCAGATCAATATTGGTAAATAATAAAACCGCTTGCAAACAATAAAATGAATGTTATGAAAAATAATAAATCAGTTTTCACTGCTTTGTACAGCTGCCTCGGGTTGCTCATCATACTGGGTGCAGGATGTAAAAAACGCGATCTCGCCGACCTGCAGCCTGTTACCTACCCAACAACAGCGGAGGTCTTTATCGATGATTTTACCAGCGACCTCGCTTATGCTGCTTTTGGTGGATCCGATGTAAGAGCTTTTGAAGTAGATAACCAGGTAAGCTATAACAACACAAAGGCTTCTATGCGTATTGCTGTTCCTGATGCCAACAGTCCACAGGGCTCTTATGCCGGTGGTGTTTATTTCAGCAAAACAGGAAGAAATCTTTCTGGATACAATGCGCTTACATTTTATGTGAAAGCCACGCAGCCCGCAACAATCGGAGTGGTAGGACTTGGTAATGATCTGGGCGCTTCGCAATATGTTGTTTCACTCAACAACCTTGCAGTAAATTCAAACTGGAAAAAAGTAATTATCCCGGTTCCCGATCCTTCAAAATTAAAAGCTGAAAAGGGATTGTTCTATTATTCGGCATCGCCAGTGAACGGAAGCGGCTATACTTTGTGGTTTGATGAAGTGAAATTTGAAAACATTCCATCACTGGCAAACTTAACAGGTTATGTTCGTGGTGGTAATACTGATTCACTTACAAAGGCCGAAACCGGGGACTCCGCTTACATGGCAGATTTTAAAGCAAGTGTAAACCTGCCAACGGGCGTTGATGAAACCGTTTCTGTTTCGCCTTATTATTTTTCATTCGCATCTTCCGACAATACCGTGGCCACTGTTTCTGAAAACGGAATGGCCAGGGTAACCGGCGCAGGAACATCCATCATTACAGCAACACTGGCCGGAAAACCTGCAACAGGTTCATTGAAAATAATTTCATCGGGAACACCTGTCATGCCTCTCACAGCAGCACCGGTACCACCGGCAAGGAATGCGTCTGACGTAATTTCATTATACAGCAACGCCTATACAAACGTTCCTGTTAGTACCTGGAATACCCATTGGCAGTTTTCTACCGCAGAAAACTCATTCATTAAGATCAATAACGATGATGTGATCCGCTACCGCTACCTCAATTTTGTGGGCATCGAGTTTTTGAATCCAACGATCAATATAACTCCCATGCGGTATATGCACATGGATATATGGACTCCCAATCCCACAGCGTTACCCAATAATTTTAAAGTGTTGCTGGTTGATTTCGGCGCCAACGGAGTTTTTGGTGGCGGCGATGATGCACAACATGAGATCACCGTTACAGCACCAACACTGCAGTCTAACAACTGGGTAAGCCTGGATGTTCCATTATCACAATTCACCGGGCTCACCACGAGGGCGCATGTTGCCCAACTGGTGCTTTCAGGAACCATACCGGATGTATATGTAGATAATGTATACTTCTATAAATTGCCATCTGTTCCCGCAACAGCAGCGCCGGTTCCAACACATGCAGCTTCTGATGTGCTTTCTGTTTTCAGCGATAGCTATACCAATGTAGCCGGAACTGATTTCAATCCGAACTGGGGGCAATCAACCATTACAACCCAGGAAGCTATTGCAGGTAATAATACATTGCACTACGCCAACTTCAATTACCAGGGTACGCAGCTTGGTTCCAACCAGGATGTTTCTTCCTACAATTTCATGCACCTCGATTTTTATTCTACCAATGCAACCCAGCTTCGCATATTCCTGATCAGCCCGGGACCTGTAGAAACACCTTACACACTTACGGTGCCAACAGCAGGATGGAGCAGTGTAGATATTCCTTTATCTGCATTTTCACCCGTTAACCTCTCCAGTGTTTTCCAGTTTAAGTTTGATGCCAATGGAGCTTCCGACCTGGGGGATATTTACCTGGATAATATGTATTTCTGGAAAATCCCATCCGTTCCAACTGTGGCAGCACCAACACCTACTTATCCTTCAGCCGGAGTAATTTCTATTTTCAGTGATGCTTATACCAATGTAGCCGGTACGGATTATTTTCCAAACTGGGGGCAATCAACACAGTATGCCCAGGTAGGTATTGCAGGAAACAATACCATCAGGTATTCCAATTTCAATTACGAGGGAATACAGTTCGGAAGCAACCAGGATGTTTCTGCTTACCAGTACCTGCATGTAGATTATTATTCTGCCAGCGCAACCACGCTGAATATTTTTCTCATCTGTCCTCCCGGTTCTGCTGGCGGCCAGGCTCCCTGGGAGAAATCGTATGCACTTACAGTGCCAACAACTTCCGGGTGGAATAGTGTAGATATACCGCTCTCACATTTTACACCAACTGTCGCATTAAACAATGCATTCCAGTTGAAATTCGATGGAGGCACAGGCGCTCAAACTTTCTATCTTGATAATATCCTGTTCCACCAATAATGATTTAATAATAATTACCAGGTAAAAAATATATTATGGCATACTTACATAAAAACAACCTTTCCCGTTTTATAATGGCAGGTATTGGTTTCGCAATACTAACGCTCCTGAATACAGGTTGTAAAAGAGACGCTGTTCAAACATTACCTAACCGCAGCTGGACGTTGGTGTGGAGCGATGACTTTACCGGCGCTGCCGGCTCTTCTCCCGATGCTTCCAAATGGAGTTTTGATATCGGAAATGGCGGTTGGGGAAACAGTGAACTGGAATATTATACCGACCGCAGTTCAAATGCTTCCCTTGATGGAACAGGTAATCTTGTTATTACAGCAAGGGCTGAATCATTCGGTGGATCAGGGTTCACTTCTGCACGCATAAAAAGCAATGGACTTTTTTCACAGGCCTATGGCAGGTTTGAAGCCAGGATCAAAACTCCGCACGGACCGGGTATCTGGCCTGCTTTCTGGCTGCTGGGTGATAATGTAGCTACAGATGGCTGGCCACTATGCGGCGAAATTGATATCATGGAACAAAGAGGGCAGGAGCCGTATATCAATCACGGAACCGTACATGGCCCCGGGTATTCGGGTGCCGGTGCAATTACAAAAGCTTATGCGCTCACCAACGGAAGATTTGATACAGACTATCATATTTATGCTGTGGAATGGGGAACTGATTTTATAGATTATTATGTAGACGATTTTCTTTACCAACGGGTAACTCCGGGCGATATTCCGGGTAATTGGGTATATGACCATCCTTTCTTTATCATACTCAATGTTGCTGTTGGAGGGAATTATGTCGGGTTCCCAACTTCTGCCACACCATTCCCACAATCCATGTACGTGGATTATGTAAAAGTGTATAAGCAGAACTAAGTACTCATTTTTTTTTACGGAGTTAATAAACCTTACCGGTAACAGGTAGCAACCGGGTAAGGCATGCTTCGTATTGCCTGTAACGATCCTGTTAAGAAATAATTTATGAGTAAGCTGATCAACATAAAAGATGTAGCGACAGAAGAAAGGGGTGCCGGAATGCTATCCTGTATGGAAATGCATGGCGAAACTTTTTTCCGGATTCAGTCTGTAAACACATTGCGACCTTTTTTTATGAGCATCGTCAGTGATTCAGATCATTGGATGTTTATTGCTTCCAATGGCGGTGTCAGCGCCGGCAGGAAAGATGCAGACCATGCACTCTTTCCTTATTATACAGATGACAAGATCATTGATAATGCCGAGATCACGGGCAGTAAAACCATCTTCCAGGTATTAACAAATAATGAAATCATCTGCTGGGAGCCTTTCTCCATCCGCAATGAAGGAAAGTTCCGGGTAAGCCGGAATTTATATAAAAGCAGGTTTGGAAACAGGATCATTTTTGAAGAAGTAAATCACACATTGAAACTCAGTTTTCAATACGAATGGTGTACAGGTGATCTCTTTGGGTTCATAAAAAAATCAAGACTTAAAAATCTCTCGCCGGATTCATGCCATGTAAAATTGCTCGATGGTTTGCAGAATATACTTCCTGATGGCGTGGGCAGCGATCTGCAAAACAGGGTAAGTAATCTCGTGGATGCGTACAAACGAACAGAGCTTGTCGAAAATTCCGGGCTGGCAATATTTTCGTTAAGTGCCATCATAGTTGACAAAGCAGAACCCAGTGAAGCACTAAAAGCAAATGTAGCTTGGAGTCTCGGCCTGCAAAATCCAGTACACCTGTTGTCCTCCCAACAACTGCAAAGTTTCCGGGAAAACAGGATCGTTGTGCAGGAAACAGACGTGAAAGGCGAAAGAGGGGCATATTTTGTTGCAAGTGATTTAACAATTCTTTCATCTCAAACAAAAGAATGGATCATAGCCGCCAATGTGAACATGAGCCATGCCGCGGTAGTAGAACTGTCAGAAAAAATTATTCATGATGAAAGCCTGCGGTTAAAAATTGAGGAAGATGTACAACTCGGCAATGAAAAATTGCAGAAACTGGTAGCAACGTCCGACGGAATACAGTACTCATCCGATATACTCAGAGATGCAAGACATTACTCTAATGTGCTGTTCAATATCATGCGGGGAGGAATTTTTAATGATAATTATAATATAAGTAAAAAGGATTTTGAACAGTATCTCAGGCAGGCCAATCAACCTGTATATAATGAGTTTCGGAATATGCAACAGGCGCTTCCGGAATACTTCACGGTATTTGAATTAAGAAAAATAACAGCAGGTATCGGCAATCCTGACCTTACAAGACTGTCAACTGAGTACCTCCCGCTGACTTTCAGCCGTCGCCACGGTGATCCCAGCCGGCCCTGGAACCGGTTTTCCATCAACACACGCAATGAGCAGGATGGTTCTGTTGTACTGGATTATGAAGGAAACTGGCGTGATATTTTTCAGAACTGGGAAGCGCTTGCAAAAGCTTACCCCGGTTTCCTGGAAGGAATGATCGCAAAATTTCTAAATGCCTCCACCTTTGATGGGTATAATCCTTACCGCATCATGCGTGATGGTTTCGATTGGGAAACCATTGAACCTGATAACCCCTGGTCTTATATCGGTTATTGGGGAGACCACCAGGTGATCTACCTCTTGAAACTTTTAGAATCTTTGTATGCATACAAACCTTCAGCAATAACAGATCAACTGAACCAGGCAGTATATGTATATGCACATGTGCCGTATATCATAAAACCTTATGATGAAATTGTGTCGGATCCCAAAAACACCATTGTTTTTGATCGTGAGGCTGATAAAGACATCCGCATTCGCAGGGAAATAACAGGTGCAGATGCAGCCTTGCTCTATAATGCGAAAGGAAATATTCAGCATGTAAGTTTTCTTGAAAAAATGCTTGCTACCCTGCTCTCCAGGCTTTCCAATTTTGTGCCTGAAGGCGGAATATGGATGAATACCCAGCGACCCGAATGGAATGATGCCAATAATGCACTGGTAGGAAACGGGCTTTCTATGGTAACCCTCTGTTATCTCCGGAGGTTTCTGAAATTCTTTGAAAAAATATTGTTATCTGCAGCAAAGAAAAACTATACCATATCGGCAGAGCTCTCTGTTTTTTTTATCGAAATACTGCAATGCCTGGAAGAAAACAAAAACCTGCTGGGTGAGGCGATGAATAATTCAGCCAGAAAAAAAATTACCGATGCGTTGGGGAGAGCCGGTAGTAAATACAGGACTTCCATTTATGATAAACAATTTTCCGGTGAACAATCAGATGTTGAATCAGAAAAAATAGCCCGTCTTGTTACACTGGCTTTGGAATTCCTGGAGCATTCTATCAGGGCTAACAAAAGAGAAGATGGTTTGTACCATGCGTACAATCTGATTTCATATAGCAGTACAGAAATAAAAATATCAGGATTGAGTGAGATGCTGGAAGGGCAGGTAGCTGTATTGAGTTCCGGTTATCTCGCTGCTTCAGAAAGTGCTGCATTGCTGGATGCTTTGACAGTAAGCAAACTCTACCGGGAAGATCAGCATAGTTATATGCTTTATCCTGGTAAGTCTTTACCCGGTTTTTTGGTGAAGAATACCATCCCCAAAAATGTAATCCTGCAGTCGGCATTACTTGCGGATCATATTCAGAAAGGAGATAAGCGCATCGTTGAAGAAGATATCAAAGGCAATATTCATTTCAACGGAGATTTCAGGAATGTACAGGATCTTGAGAAGGCACTGCTTATTCCCGGCATTGAATCTGCATTGCTGCCAGAGAAGGAAAAGCAATTAATAACCGGTATATACGAATCAACATTCAATCACAAAGCTTTCACCGGTCGCTCGGGAACTTTTTTCGGGTATGAAGGGCTGGGCTGTATCTACTGGCACATGGTTTCTAAATTATTGCTGTCGGTGCAGGAAACCTGCTTCAGCGCTATGCAGGAAAAAGCCGGGCAGGCCATAACAGAAAAGCTGGTCAATCACTACTACTCAATACGGGAAGGGATCGGGGTGCATAAATCTCCGGAGCTCTATGGGGCATATCCAACCGATCCGTATTCGCATACGCCTCCCGGTAAGGGTGCACAGCAACCGGGTATGACCGGCCAGGTAAAAGAAGATATTCTCTGTCGTATTGGTGAGTTGGGGATAGTTGTTGAAAACGGCCAGATCAGTTTTAAACCAACCATACTGAAGCTGGATGAGTTCTCAACCATAGAAAGGGAAATAGAGTACTTCGATGTGCAGTCTCAAAAACAAAACATCTTATTGCCATCCGGTTCTTTGTTTTTCACCTGCTGTGCTGTTCCGGTAATGTATGTGATGGACGAACAGGAGGGGATGGAAATTTTTAGAGCAGGTGGTAAAACAGAGTTTTATCAAACTGCTCAATTGAGTAAGGAAGACAGTAATGCGGTATGTGAGAGAACCGGTGAGCTGACTCATATTAAAGTGCTGCTGAAGAGTAGTGCATTGATCGGCTGATTGCGGATGTAAAAAAGTATAGAATAACAGTAGTTGCAATAAGCGCTGCTGATCAGGTAATCATAAAAAAATCACATTATGATTTCTCAAAAAACAAACCCGAAAGACATTGTGCCCATCGGGCAGAAGATCGCTTTCGGTGCAGGAAATTTAACCAACCAGCTCCTGCCGGCAGCATTGGGTGTGTTCATGTTTTTCCTGGTGGTAGGATTCGGTATGAGTCCTTACAAAGCAGGAATTCTTGCAGCCATTCCTCGTTTCATTGATGCGATCCTGGACCCGATCATGGGTTTTATATCCGACAACACCCGCTCACGATGGGGAAGACGAAGGCCCTATATTTTCGGCGGTGCCATTGTTACGGGCATCGCTTTCATACTCATGTGGCAATTAAAGATCCCCGAAGCAGGCAACAATCACGAAACCTATAATTTTCTTTTCTTCCTGGTAATGTCAGTTGTTTTTTACCTGGGATATACTGTGTTTGCAGCTCCATTGATCGGGCTG
>WBZP01002066.1_pt1 | contig 23721 bp, 16 predicted proteins | sample 5204301 | NCBI WGS metagenome assembly WBZP01 (sample SAMN12412401, study PRJNA552823) | activated sludge metagenome | isolation source: activated sludge from nitrification reactor of wastewater treatment plant... | place: USA: Pennsylvania | collected 2017 | reverse complement strand
CGTGGAACAAGGGTCAAGTCTTATTCTTGCTGGAAAAATGGAGACGGGATGCGGTGGGTACTGGGGCCGGCGCGGTCCGTTGCTGGAACTCGGTGTGCAACTCGGTGTTCAGTTCCTCGATCTGTTTGAGTTCGAGCTCGCTGATGACCAACCGCCGCCAAGTCTGGCTGGCGCGGGCCAAGGCCGCGAACATCAGTTTCAAGACCGCCCGCTCGCCGAAGGCGTGCGGGATGGTTTTGGTCCGGCGACGTTCCTCGCCGAACAGCCGCTCCAGGAGGTTGGTGGTCCGAATCGCTTGGCGGTGGGCGATGGGCAGACGCAAGTGGGCAATGCAAGCCTCGAAGTCGTCCTCGAAGCTGGCCACCGCGCCGGGAAACTCCCGCGCGTAGCGGCGGCGGAACTCTTCGGCGGCGGCGCGCGCCGCCAGCGGCGACAACGCCTGGTAGGCGGCCAGGGCGTGGGCCTTGACCTCCCGCCAGCGCTCCTCGGGCACCTTGGCCCCCAGATTCCGGAGTTTGTGAGCCAAGCACCGCTGGCGCAGGCTCTGCGGGAAGACCTCCTCCACCGCCCGAATCAGCCCCGGCGCCCCGTCCGTGACGATCAGGACCGGCTCGTTCATCCCCCGAGCCTTGAGATCGCGCAGGCACTCGCGGGCGCTGGTGGTATCCTCCTTGGACGCCGAATACAACCCCAGGAGCCCCTTGGCGCCCGAGGCCGTAATCCCCCACGCCGCCAGCACCGGCTCGCGCGGCTGGCCCAAGTGCAGCCGTTCGGCCACCCCATCCAGGAACAAGTAAAGGATCGGTTGCCCGGCCAGATCGCGGCCCGCAAAGGCCAAATAATCCTCCCACAGACGCTCCGCCACCTGGCTGGCCGCGCTTTTCGTCAACACGCACCGGCCGTCGGCACCGGTGAAGGCCGCCTCGATGTCGCGCATCGACAAGCCCCGCGCGTACATTTCCACCACCAGGCGTTCCAGTTCCTCGGTCCGTCCCGAGAGAGCTTGCTTGACTTCGCTCGCCCACGGTTCGGCCGTACCCGTCACCTGCGGCACGGCGTACTCCACGATCCCCTCAGCGGTCTTCAGCCGCCCGAGACGGTTGCCGTTGCGGTAGCCCGCCGGTTCACCATGCTCGTAATAGCCTCGCCCGAGCGCCTCCGTCACCTCAGCCTCCAGCGCCTCCTCAATGATCAACCGCACCGCGTTGCGCAACAACGCGCTCTTGTCAAAATCACCACTCAATACGTCCGCAATCTGTTTGCGGGTCCGGTCGCTCGCCGGTACTCTCGCCGTCATGGGGGGCTCCTCTTGGGTTTGGAATCCGAACGCAACAACGTTTAGAACCGAAGGATGCATCCCGCCTCTTCAATTTTCCAGCAAGTCTAAGACTTCACCCTTGCACCTGGTCGCTTGACCGGGTTCGATGTCGTTCCGCTGCCCCGGCGAGGGCGAGCGAACAGAAACTTCCGGCTACCCGGTCTTGCCTCCGGGACGGAGCCGAAATACCGGGACCTCGAACAGGCACTCATACTGGGCGTCGCGCCGGTCCGTGGCGACGCGCAAATACCAGGCGGTTCGATTCTGGCTGATCGGGGATTCGGTTTCCGCCGCCCCGTCCGGGATGTCGAAAACGACGGGGATCTGTACCCCCGAGGCCCCTTGGGAGGCGTAGGAGGCGGGGAGATGGCGGCTTTGCTGCCAACTGGCGTCCTCGAGATCCAGGTCCGTCCGGTCGATCCGCTTCAGGCAATACAACTCAAGTTGGAAGCCCTGGCCGGGTACCCTGGGAAAGGAGGTCCTGATCGTCCCCCTGAGCTGCCCACCGATGGGGGCCGGGAGGCTGTCCAGGTGGAGGCTGGTGGTCCCGTAGCGCCGGTCGAGCAGGGCGCCGACGACATAGAAAAAGGGGATGGAGGTCGGGATCAGCCAGAAGACGATGAGCAGAAGCTGGGGGGCCAGTCCCTCGGTGCCGGCCAGGATATCGTCCTTACTCAGATCGTAACCGATGTAGAGCAGCGTGGCCCAAACCAATCCGATCACCAGGAACAGGATGGGTCGCCCCCAACCGGGTCGATGTTCGATACGGCCCTGGCGCCACTGGGGGTTCCACCAGAGCCAGGGGGCACCGGGATATTGGCGTTGCAGACGGGTGAGCCGGCGTTGCCGCCACATGGGGAGCAGAAAGCCCCGCACCGCCACCGCCATCCCGACCAGGATGAGCGTCAGTCCCCCGGCGATATCCAGGCCGGTCTCGTAGTCGCTTTTGCTGCCCTGCAGCCGATGGGGTACTGCATCCCAGATGGCCAGCCCACCGGCGAAGAGGAGCAAACACCCCAGGGCCAGCAACAGCCCATGAAAGAGCCACCAGCCTATCCCGGTCGGTGACCCGGCTGCCGGCTTCGGAACCGGGAGGGTGTCGGGGAGTGCATCCGGACGCCTGTTTCCGGCGATGGCGGGATCGGGTACCAGCGCCAGCAGGCGCCGCTCCAGTTCCTCCCGGCTGTAGCCGCGCCAGCCGAGAATCGCCTGGTCCAGATCGACCACCTGGAGCCGATCCAGCCAGGGGAGCGACCAGACCCAGCCAGGTCCCACCACCCCGGCGACCCGTCCCAGACGGAAACGTATCCCGCGTTGGTTCTCGCGCAGACGCACGACGATCATAGTGACATCTCCCCTGTAGAGGGTCGATCCGTGTTCCTAATCTAAGCGATTTCTTTTGACGGAAATCGCCTTGCCCAGCTCAGTTTCCGTCCGAGCCACTGGGCGACGCTGGGGCGTCGCCGCTCTTGACCGGCTGGAACAGTCCTTTGCGGTAGAAGACATAGAGTCCCAGGAGTCCGAGTAGGACCAGCAGAAAGCACACCAGCCAGAAGGCCCAGGGGGTGTTGGCGCCGGGGATGCCGCCGACATTGATGCCGAGCAGGCCGGTGAGCACGCCCATGGGCAGGAAGAGGGCGGTGTAGAGCGACAACAGGTACAAGGCGGTATTCATGCGTTGGGATTGGAGATCGTTGAGGCTTTGCTGGATGCCCACGGAGTGATCGCCCAGACCCTCCAGGCGTTCCAGGCGATCTTCCACCCGGGTCGAGGCATCCACCAGACTGTTGGTCTCGTGATCGTTGTCCAACTGGTGTCGTCCGCGCGCCTGCAACAATTCGTGCAGCAGGGTGCGTTGGGGGGAGAGGTAACGGTGCAGGCGCAGGGCCCGCAGTCGGAGCTTGCCCAGATCGCTACCCGCCTGGTTTATCTGCCCGGTCAGGAGGCGGGTCTCCAGGAGATCCAGGTTGTCGTTGTCGCGATCGAGCAGGGGACCCAGATCCCGGATCAGTCCCAGGGCCAGTCGGCCGATGAAATCGCTCACCCCGATGGGGCCCACCCCGGCGGCGAGATCCGCCCGCAGTTCGTCCAGGATGGAGAGGGGCGAAGTCGCCAGGGTGAGGATACGCTTGGGAGCCACCCAGAGCCTCAGGCTGGTGAGGACGGGTTCATCGTTGCCGGGGTGCCACTCGACGCCGCGCAGACCGAGCAGCAGTCCGCCGGCACAGGCCAGGGGACGGGAAGGACTGGGCACCGCGGCGAGGATCTCCGACAGGCGAGCGGAAAACTTCATGCCTTCGCTCGGCTCGATAGCCGTGGCGGACTTGGCGTCCAGAGACCACCAGAGGAGCGCGTCCTCCCAGGGCACCGCATCGCTGTCCGGCCCATCGAGCGGATGACCGCCGCCCTGGGCGTCGAGGAGGATCGGGCGGGAAGGGAGGGGAGAGAGGCTCGGGGTGGCTGGGGTCATGGGGCCGACTCCTTTGTTCTGGAAGGGGATGGGTCGGGGCTGGCCTGTTGGGCCTGAAAGGCCTGACTGAAGGACGCCGCCAGAATACCCGTGGGGATGGCGATGATGCCGATTCCCACCAGGGCGGCGATACCGGCGAGCACCTTGCCGATGACCGTGATCGGCAGGACGTCCCCGTAGCCCACGGTGGTGAGGGTTTCGAGACTCCACCAGAGGGCGCGGGGGATGCTGCCGAAGGACTGAGGTTGGGCCTGGCCCTCCACCAGATAGAGTCCGGTGGCCGTCAGCACCATGACCCCGAAGGCCAGACCCAGGCTGAGCAGCATTTCCTCCTTGCGGGAGCGCAGAGCGGTGCGCAGGGCATGCAAGGCCAGGGAGAGGCGGCCGAGCCGGGCGCTGAGCAGGATCTCCATGGCGATGACCAGGCGCAGAAAGGCCAGATCGTTGGCTTTGATCCAGTCGCTCCAGGGACAGATCAGAAAGGGAAGTATGGCCAACAGGTCGATGAGCACCCGTATCTGACGGATGTAGCGGAGGCGACCGCGGAAGCCGCGATAGCGGGAATCCCGGTCACAGACCAGGAACCTGAGCAGCACATCCAGGACAAAGACGATCCCCACCAGGGTATCGGCGACATGGAACCAGGTTTCATGGGGACCGTAGAGCAGAGGCTCGGTCTCCAGCACCTGGATCGAGACCGCCACCAGCACTGCGCACAACAACAGGGTGTTGAAGGCGGAGAGCCCCTGTTCCCGGGCCTCGGGGGCCAACTGGGAGATCAGTGTGTTTATGAGGGGAGGCCAGGACCGCTTCATGGTCGCCCAAGCGGGGTTCCCGCCCCGGAGGGAAAACTCCGGACAAAGAAGATCGGTCCGGGGCATCCGGGCCGGGTTCGATAGCTGGGGCCGGGGCTCGATCGCACTCTGGGGACTCGGGGCGGGGTGGCTCTTTGGCTCATCTTTATAGCCCATTGTCGGCGACCCCACTAGCCGCGGGACGCGGCCGTAGCCGATGGGCGGGGAATTCGGCCTGGGATTCGCCGCAACCCTGCCCACATATTGGGATCAGGCGCGGCTGCGCGGTCGGAGTCAGGGCGAATTCCGACCAATCCCTCAACCCGATACCCTACAATGGATAAGAGTCGCCCATCCACCGGGTGAAGATGACGGCCTTGGGGTGGCCATAAGCCCACAACACAACATACCAATACGAAAACACACCAACTGGAGCCAAATTCGATGAGTCCAACTGAGGAGAGAAAGGAGACCGCCGAGATCACGGCGGAGGTAGTGGTTCTCGGCGCCGGTCCGGGCGGGTACACCGCCGCCTTCCGCGCCGCCGACCTCGGCAAGAAGACCGTCCTGGTCGAACGCTATCCCAGCCTGGGCGGGGTCTGTCTCAATGTCGGCTGTATCCCGTCCAAGGCCCTGCTGCACACCGCGCAGATCATCAACGAGGCCAAGGCCATCGCCCACATGGGGGTGAGTTTCGCCGCCCCCGAGATCGATCTCACCCAGTTACGGGCCGGCAAGGACAAGGTAGTGCAAAAACTTACCAACGGCCTGAGCGGGTTGGCCAAGGCGCGCAAGGTCCAGGTGGTGCAAGGGACCGGGCGCTTCGAGAGCCCCAATAGGCTGCGGGTCCGTACCGCCGAAGGAGAGGTCGGCATCAACTTCGACCGGGCCATCATCGCCTGCGGTTCCTCCCCGGTGCAGATCCCAGGCTTTCCCAACACCGATCCCAGGCTGATGGACTCCACCGGCGCCCTCGCCCTGGAGGACATCCCCGAGCGGCTGCTGGTGATCGGCGGCGGCATCATCGGTCTCGAAATGGCGACCGTCTACCAAGCCCTCGGCAGCCAGGTGGACGTGGTGGAACTCATGGACGGGCTGATTCCAGGCTGCGACCGGGATCTGGTGCGGGTGCTGCACAAGCATGTGGAGAAACGTTATCGCCGCATCCTGGTATCCACCAAGGTGAAGGAGATCAAGGCGCTGAAGGAAGGATTGCAGGTCTTTTTCGAAGGCACCGGGGCGCCGGAAGCCGAGGTCTATGACCGGGTCCTGGTCTCCGTGGGACGTCGGCCCAATGGCCGCCACATCGAGGCCGAGCGCGCCGGGGTCAAGGTCGACGAACGCGGCTTCATCCCGGTCGATCAGCACATGAGAACGAATGTGCCCCACATCTTCGCCATCGGCGACGTGGTGGGCAATCCCATGCTCGCCCACAAGGCCACCCACGAGGCCAAGGTCGCCGCCGAGGTCATTGCCGGGCTGCCGGCCCTGTTCGACCCCCTCACCATCCCCTCGGTGGCCTACACCGATCCGGAGATCGCCTGGATGGGGCTCACCGAAACCGAGGCCAAGGCCAAGGACATCCCCTACGAAAAGGCCGTCTTCCCCTGGGCCGCCAGCGGGCGGGCGCTCGGCATCGGTCGCGACGAAGGACTCACCAAGCTGCTGTTCGATCCCCAGAACAAGCGTATCCTCGGCGCTGGTATCGTCGGTCCCAACGCCGGCGAACTCATCGGCGAGGCGGTGCTGGCCTTGGAGATGGGGGCGGACATGGAAGACATCGGCCTCACCATCCATCCCCACCCGACCCTGAGCGAGACCATCTGTTTCGCCGCCGAGGTGGCCGAAGGCAGCATCACCGACCTGCCGCCGAAGAAGCGCTGAGCTGGGTCAGCGGATACTGTTATACGAGTCAAGCCCTTGAGCGCGACGGGGTGTGTTACCCCGTCGCTCGGGTTTGGCGCAAAGCCGCGTCATTGGAACAAAACAGCATAACGATGGGTGAACACCCATCCTTGTATTGTGTTTCCCCGGAGGTTGTTCATGATAGAGCCGCCTCCCGGGAAGACCGGACGCCGTGCCCATCCTTTGGCGTTGAAGCCCGTGACGTAGATGAAGCGCCGGTCTTCCCCTTCCTCAACGCGAGAAATCGAACAGTATCTACGCGCTTTCTCCCGACGGCGGATTCGGGGACGGCGCCCGCGACCGGGCGCTCGAAGGTATGACGATGCCGGCTAGCGCACCAGCACCAGGGGGCAACCCAACCCGGTCAACAGCTTCAGCCGTTGCTCCGGGTCTTGGTCCAACATCAGGTCCGCGGGCATCACCACCGCGGCCCATTGGCGCCGGAAAACCCGGGTCGGCAGATCGGCGAGCCGGCCAAGTCGTCCACCATCCCGGAGGCCTGCCATCCCGACCTGTTCCAAGCGCTTGAGCCGGTTTCCGCCCACCCCTTCGCCCAGGGTCAGCGACTCCAGATCCAGACCCGCGCCCCGGGCGATCGCCAGGGCCACCTCCAGGGCCCGTTGGGCGGCGGGGGAATCGGTCAAGACCAGCCCGAGCCCGGAGGGAACGGCCTCGGGCTGACCGGCCTTCCCGAGCGGGCGACCGCGGCGGCGTCCGCCCACCACCAGGGCGGCGGCCTCGCCCCGGGCCGCCAGCACCACCTCCAGCGGGTGGCCGCGCCGGGTCTGGAAAGACCAGCGGAGTTGTGCCTGTTTGGCCTCCCGGGCCAGATCGCCCCGCACCCGGCTGGCCAGGGCGCGGAGCGAGCGCGCCATGGCCTGGCCATCGAGCTGGCGCTCCTGGGCCGACCACGGCCGCACCTCCCAGGCGTAGGGCAGCTCGGCCACCTGGAGTAATTCTTCGTCCTCGACGAAGAGCCCGAGCAACTCGGCCTGGGTCTGGGTCGCCCAGGCTATCGCCAGCCGCAGGGATTCCAGGTGATCGCCCCGGGCGTCGAGGGCGATCAGGATCTGTTCCTTAGGCATCGGCGGCGGCACTGTCCGGTTCATCCTCGTCATCCTGGCCCCAGCCGCCCCGATCTCCCTTGTCGTAATGTTGATGCAGACGGGAATAGGCCTGGAGGCGATGGTACACGAGGGCATGCATACTCCCCTCGGGGTAGAGTCCCTCTGCGTCCGCTTCTCCCGTCGGTACCCCGGTCAGGAGTTCCATCATTTGATCGACATGGTCGACGGCATAGACATGGAAGCGTCCGGCCGCGGCGGCCTCGACCAGATCCCGTCGCAGCATCAGATGCTTGACGTTGGCCCGGGGGATGATCGCCCCCTGGTCGCCTGGCAGATGTCGAAAAAGCCCTCGATCTTCTCGTTGACGCCGCCGATCGCCTGGATCACGCCATGTTGATTGACCGCGCCGGTCACCGCGAGCCCTTGTTTGATCGGCAGACCGGAAAGGGCCGACAGGAGCGCGCAGAGTTCCGCCGCCGAGGCGCTGTCGCCATCGACACCGCCGTAGGTCTGCTCGAACACCAGGCTGGCGGAGAGGGAGAGGGGGAATTCCTGGGCATAGACGGCCCCCAGATAGGCGGTAAGGATGAGCACCCCTTTGGAATGGATCGCCCCGCCGAGTTCCACCTCGCGTTCTATGTCCACCACCTCGCCCTCGCCGGGACGGGCGGTGGCGGTGATGCGGGACGGCTGACCAAAGGCGAAGTCCGCCAGTTGCAGCACCGAGAGCCCATTGACCTGGGCGATCCGCTCACCCTGGGTATCGATGAGGATGGTGCCACGCAGGATCTCGTCATGGAGACGTTCGCGCACTTGATCCGAGCGCCGGATACGGGCCTCGATCGCCCGCTGCACATGCCCGGCCTCCACCAGAACGGCGCCCTGGACACCGGCCCAGTAATCCGCCTCCCGCATCAGATCGGTAAGCGCCCCAAGATGCAGGGAAAAGCGCTGGCCATCCTCGACCAGGCGGGAACTCTGTTCGATGATCCGGGCCACCCCCAGGCGATCGATGGGCCGCAGTCCTTCCTTGCGACCGAGGGAGGCGATGAGATGGGCATAGGCGCTCGTCGTCGCCGGGGTGCGCTCGAAGGATTCGGAGAAATCCGCCGTCACCTTGAACAGCAGCCCGAACTCCGGGTCGTACTCGCACAGGAGGTAATAGAGCAGTCGATCGCCCAGGAGCACCACCTTGACATTGAGCGGGATGCTCTGGGGTTGCAGACTGACCGTCGAGGCCAGGCTGAGAAACTGGTCGAGGGAATCCACCCGGATCTCCCGCGCGCGCAAGGCCCGCTTCAAGGCCTCCCAGGCAAAGTAATTTATCAACACCTTGTGGGCGTCCAACAGCAGATAGCCGCCATTGGCCCGGTGCAGAGCACCTGGCTTGATGAGGGTGAAATTGGTCACCAGGGTGCCGAGATGGACCAGATGTTCGATCCTCCCGACCAGGTTCTGAAAGGTCGGGCTGTCCTCATAGATGATCGGCGCCCCCTGGGTATCCCGGTGATCGACCAGCAGATTCACCTCGTAGCGATGGAAATCCCGACTGCCCTCCCCCTTGGCGGGACCCTTGCCGTGTTTGGTCTCCACGGGCATGAAGTCGTCCTGGCGGAGGATGACATCCTGTTTCACCGCCTCCAGATAGGCCACCACCTCGGGCAGATCGCTCATCTGCCGCCGCAGGCCATCCAGACAGGGCTCCACCGCCATGGCGGCGAACTCGTTGTTGAGCACCTCGAAGCGCTCGGCGCTCTCCCGATTCCATTGGGGCAGGAAGCGGATGGTCCGGCGCAGGGCCTCCTTGAGTTCCTCGATGCTGTGCTGGATACGGGCCTTTTCCTCCTCCGAGAGCTTGTCGAAGTCCTCGCTGTCCATGGGCTTGCCCTTGCGCATGGGGGCCAGGGTATAGCCGCCGGGTGTCGGCATGAGGGCGAGTCCCCTGGCCTGGGCCTGGGCGCCCAGCTCGGCGAAGGCGTGCTCCTCCCGCTCCTCGAACTCGTGGGTGATCTCCTGGGCGCGGGTACGATACTCCTCGCTCTGAAAGGCGACCGGAATGGCATGCAGCAGGTCCTTGACCAGCCGTTCCATGCCGGCCCGCAACTCATGTCCCCGCCCGGGAGGGAGACCCAGGGCGCGGGGATTGTGGGGATCCTGGAAGTTATTGACATAACACCAATCCCTGGGCGGCGGTGCCTGGGCCGCCCGCGGGGCGATGACCTGTTCCACCGTGGCCCGCTTACCCAGGCCGGTGCTGCCGGCAAGATAAAGGTTGTAGCCTTCGCCGCGCATACCCATCCCCAGCCCGATCGCCTCCAGGGCGCGATCCTGGCCGAGAACGGCCGTCGGCTCGGTGATCTCTTCAGTGGTGGCGAAAGGGATGTCGGCCGCATCACAGGCGTGATACAGCTCGACCGGACTCAGTGATTGTGGATCCATGCAGACTACCCACTCCCCGGAAAAGACCGGATGGCCCCCCGGGGAGTCGTTGAGATTCGTGCTCTCCCTGACCCCGATGTCCAGGGTCAGGAAACGATACCCGCCTCTCCGGCGCCCGGGCCGCGGCCCGGCCGCGGAGGGGGTTGGCGAGGTTCGAGGATGGCTTAGAGATAGTCCGGCAGATGGCGCCGAATCTCCTCCAGACTGTGATTGGCAAGATTCTTACCGATCTCCCCGGCGATCGCATTCTGTACCGGCGGATGCATCCCTTCCCGCAACAGACCGAGGAAAGTCGGAGAGGCGACGATATACAGACGCTCGAAATCCCCCTGACTATGGGCGAGAGCGATCCGATCGCACAATCTCTTGGCGAACCTGATGGCCTCCTGTTGCTTGACATCGACCCTACCGCCTATGGCGTGGCGACCCAGTGCCCCGCTGTCGAAGGCCGCTCCGGGCGCATCGCTGAGCAGCTCCTGGCCATGCAGCCGGGCTTCCGGATGCACCATGGCCTCCAGTTCAACCAGTTGGCCCGCTCGCTTCTCCGCGGACAGGATCCGTGCACGACTACTGTCGGCGGCAACCACCCATGTGCTCATCTCAGCTCCTCCCATCAACGTTGGTACCTATGTTGATCCTAGCAGTCAGGGGAGCGGAGTAAATGACTGCTGTCATGAATATTTCAAGCCCGGTTCAGGCGCCGCATTGCCGATGAAAAAGACCCTGCCGCGACCGGGCAAGCGAGCACAGATATCCTGTTTGATCCCATTTACCTACCCGTGCAGGCGTGGATGGGTGTTAACCCATCTTCAGCCTGCGGCTCAGCCTTCCGGGCCTCGGTTGGAAATGGCCATTTCTCGTTCTTCCAGAGAGAACAGTACCTCTCTTGGAGCGGCATTGTTCTCGAATGGAGAACGATAAATCGGCTACACAGGCCCATGCCCGGGAGCTGCCCGGCGACATCCGGGCCGAAGACTGGTGTTGAGGCGCCAGACGCCGAAACCATCTAAGCGCGATGGGGTTTGCAACCCCGTCGCGTAGGTTTGAACCCTTGCTGGTTGCTAGCAGAAGCACACACCAGCCCTCGCCCTGCGTAGGCTGGGACGAGCGCAGCGAATCCCAGCACACACCAGCCCCCGCCCTGCGTAGGCTGGGACGAGCGCAGCGAATCCCGGCCTACGCCGATGCAAGCCACGCCTCCCGATCATTCCCATTCACCATCTGACACCTCCGACGCCACGGTCGACCAATCCTCCGGATAGACACCACCTCTCACCAAACGATGAAACGACGAATAGGGCCAATCCTTCACTGCCGTTACCAGGCCGTGCTTGACCGGATTGAAATGGATGTAATCGAGATGTCGCCGGTAATCGTTCTCGTCCCGGATGAGATGCTCCCAATAGCGACGCTGCCAGATCCCCCGCTCCCCTTTTTCCTGCCGACTCCGGGAGACGGCTTCGCCACCCTGGACACGGCGGGAAAACCTCGCCTTGATCAACCGCCACCGGGTCGGGAAATCATCCTCACCCGCCGGCAACCGCCACAGACAATGCAGGTGATCGGGCAAGATGACGACGGCCTCGATGTCGAAAGGGTGATTGCGCTGTGTCTGCCGAAAGGCCTCCCGCAGATCCTCGATGTGGCGGACCAAGAGATCATTGCCGTGGCGCTCGGCGAGGACGACCGTGAAGAAATAGGTCCCACCAGGGGTTTTAAGCCGGGCATAGGTTCTCATCTTGTTGAAAAATCTAGGCTTCGTTCCTCAACCCAGCCTACGACCGCCCACTCGGCGTAGGCTGGGACGAGCGTAGCGAATCCCAGCATTAACCAGCCTTCGCCTCCCCAAGTTCATCCCGGCAATAAGAGCTGGGTTTCGTGCCTCAACCCAGCCTACGCCGGTTTGGCTCCATTAACCCCAAAGCAAGCCGGAAGCCGATGAAGGTGTGCCGATAGCGGGGGATATTCCAGTACCGGTTGGCGGAACGTTCACCTCTTCCGTAGTTGAACCAGGAGCCACCGCGCAACACCCGGTCAAAGCCCGACACCGGGCCTTGAGGGTCGATGACCGGCTCCTGGGGATAGTCGTCATACCAATCCCGGCACCATTCCCAGACATTGCCGTGCATCTCATACAGCCCCCAGGGATTGGGCGGCAAGGCGCCGACAGGAACTGGGCGGGCACGATTTCTCCCTTTCTTTCCAAAGTTATAGGGATACTCGCCGTTGTAATTGACTTGTTCGGTTGTGATGTTGATGCCGAAAGAAAAAGGCGTCGTGGTCCCCGCCCGGCAGGCATATTCCCACTCGGCCTCGCTGGGCAGCCGCGCCGACAAACCGGCTACCCGGGCATTCAACCTGTCGATGAATCGCTGTACATCCTCCCAGCTCACCGACTCCACCGGCTGGCGCGGGTCCTCCTGAAAATAACTCGGATTGTGCCCCATCACCGCCAACCACAGGGCCTGGGTACAAGCGGTATCCGCCAGCCAGAAGCCATGACTCAGAGTTACCTGATGCTGACGCTCGTTCACGAATCGCTCGGGTTCATCCTCCGGCGAGCCCATCCAGAAGCGCCCGGGCGGGATCCAACGCAGGCGCTGGATGACCTCTCCCAAGGTGAATTCGACGAAGACCCCATAACTATCCTGCCCCCAGCCGCTGGCCCAGCTCGGTGGGCAGCCGTTGGCCAGGGGATGCCAGGCGGTGTCGATGACAGAATCAGCATTCACGGCCATTCACCCTCCCCTCACTTCTCAATGTAGGCTGGGACAAGCGCAGCGAATCCCAGCATTAACCAGCCACCGCCCTGCGTAGGCTGGGACGAGCGCAGCGAATCCCAGCATTAACCAGCCACCGCCCTGCGTAGGCTGGGACGAGCGCAGCGAATCCCAGCATTAACCAGCCACCGCCCTGCGTAGGCTGGGACGAGCGCAGCGAATCCCAGCATTAACCAACCTTCGCCTCCCCAAGTCCATCCCAGCTATAAGAGCTGGGTTTCGTTCCTCAACCCAGCCTACAGCCTACCGGGCTTAGGCGAAAAAGGCCATTTTCTGTTCTCAAATAAAGAACAATACACGAAGAAAACTCAGTAATTGTTCTCTTAATGAGAACGAAAAAACCTGCCAAACATCCTTTGCCCGGGGCCGTTCGTAGCCTTCCGGTTGGATCGCTGTGTAGGCTGGGTTGAGGCACGAAACCCAGCTTCATGGAAGACTCCCACGCTGGATCTCCGCCAGACTCCAATCCAACCTTCAACAAGAGCTGGGATTCGCTTCGCTCATCACCAGCCTACGCCTGAACTCGGGCACAACGGAAACCGATGTGGTCACGGTGGTAATCGGGCTGGAGCCGGTAGCGGTACGCCGCACGGACGTAACGCGCGATGAAGTACCAGGAGCCGCCGCGCAAGACAGGATTCGCACCAACATCCACAGGTCCCAACGGATCGACCACGGGTTCTTTCCCATAGTCACGTCCCCCATCACGGCACCACTCCCAAACATTGCCCAGCATATCGTACAGCCCCCAGGGGTTGGGCCGCTTCAGCTTCACCGGCCGCGTCCCAGCCTTTGTGTGTGGATATTGCTTCTCCGGCCAACCGGAACTGTCGTAACCATCCTTCAGATCGAAGTCCTCCCCGCTGTTGCCCCCATACCAGGCAATGAGGTCCAGCGCCGGGGCGTTGCGCTCGCCCAGGATCGCCAACTCGCCGCTGTAGATCGCCGTCTCGGTCCCCGCCCGGCAGGCGTATTCCCATTGCGCCTCGCTGGGCAGCCCCAGATCGAGACCCGGAAACCGGGCATTGATTCGCTGGAGAAAACCCTGCACCTCGTGCCAACTGACCTGCTCCACCGGCCTGGTCGGGCTCTGGAAACGGCTGGGGTTCTTGCCCATCACCGCCGCCCACAACGCCTGGGTGCAAGGGGTATCGAACAACCAGTAGCCCTGGGTCAGGGTCACCTGGTGGCGGGGATGTTCCCGCTCGAACCATTCCCGCTCCCATTCCTCCTTCGCCAACCCCCAGGTCTCTTCCTCCGGCGAGCCCATCCAGAACCGCCCGGGCGGGATCCAGCGTAGGCGCTGGATGACCGGTTCACCTCGAACCGGCTCGACCAGGATCTCGGTCCACAAGCCGAAAGCGTCACGGCCGATGGCGCTGGCCCATTGGGGTTTGGTGATCCGAGCGAAGCTGAGTCGCTCCCGATCGGTGCGGATAAGAAAACCCGGCCCTTGCGGCAACGGACAGCGGACGGGTGTTACGCCGGTGTCGAGACGCAGCAGAATGGGTGCCGCTTGGGTCGCTCCGCCCGGCGTCCCCAGCTCGGCCCGGCGCTCCGCCTGCCGGGCCCTCGCCGGTTCCGCTGGCTCCGCTCCCCCCTGTCCGGACTGGCTCGCCTGAACTCGGGCACAACGGAAACCGAAGTCGTAGGAGCGGAGATCGGGGCGGCCCCAGCTGCGGCACGCCGCACGCACGAACCGCGCGTCGTAGACCCAAGAGCCGCCGCGCAAGACGGGATCCCCGCCGTCATCCACAGGTCCCAGCGGATCGACCACGGATTCTTTCCCGTAGTCACGTCTCCCATCACGGCACCACTCCCAGAGATTGCCGTGCATCTCATACAGGCCCCAAGGGTTCGGCGGCAGGCTCGCCACCGGCACGGTCTCTTGCCGATCGCGGCCTGTTTCGCCGTCCGCGTAGGGGAAGTTGCCGTTGTAGTTGACCTGCTCGGGAGTGATGTTCGAGCCAAAGCTGAAGGGGGTGGTGGTGCCGGCGCGACAGGCGTACTCCCACTGGGCCTCGGAGGGCAATACCAGATCGAGCCCGGGCAGGCGCTGGTTCAGCCGCTGGAGAAAGTCCTGACACTGGTACCAACTGACAGTCTCCACCGGGTGCTTGGCGCCTTTGAACCGGCTGGGGTTATCCCCCATCACCGCCTCCCACAATGCCTGGGTGCAGGCGGTATCGAACAGCCAGAAGCCCCGGCTGATGGTCACCGAGTGTTGGGGACCGTCCCAGTCAACGCGTTCCGGCTCGTTCTCCGGCGAACCCATCAAAAAGGTTCCGGGTTCGATCCAGCGCATTTTTTGAGTAACTTTGCTGCCTTGCTTGTTCTCGACGCTGAAGGTCACCCAATGGCCGTACTCATCCGTGCCCCAGCCTTCCTTATCCGCCCAGGGCGGCGGCTGGCCGGAGCGCCAGAAGGGGGTGGGATCGATGGCCGACCCCTTATCGGCGATCCATACCAGACGGTTCCTGCTGAGCAGGTTGCCAAGATGGCTGCCGGTTTGAAGTGGCTGTGCCGGTATCGCCAGGGTTGTTTCACTGAAGATCAGATCGCCACCCTCCTGGCGTAGGCTGTAACGGCGATCCGGCTGGTCCGGTGCTGGGGGGAGCTCGGACGGGTCGCAGGGAAGAGGTGGACGGTACTCAGGGCGATGCCGATTTCGCAGCCAATCGATACGCAGTAGTCGGCTACCTACCTCATCCTGGTTCCAAAACGCATCGGTGGCACGGTGGCGAACCCGGCTTATCCAGGCACCGACCGCGGCCTCGGATAGTCCTCCAGGGGCCGGTTCGAGCTGGTCGCAGATGTGGGCAAAAAAGCGCTTGGCCTCCTCCAGATCAGTCGGCTCGGAGAGCGCCTGCTGCGAATCCGGGGTGAGTTCGCGGATCTCCTCGAACCAGATCTCTTGCGGCAAGTGACCACGCCAGGTGCGTAACAGGGCAAGCACCTGGCGTTGGCGGTCGATGGGTTCAGCCGCGAAGGCGGCGCGCAGTGCCTTGGCGTGTTTGGGATCGAGCGTGGCGGCCTCACTGTGGGTGCTGGCGATAGCTGGGTGTTGCCAGACGTCGGACTCGGTCCCGGCATCGGCCTCGTCGGCGCCGAGGCTCAGACGCACCGCACGCAGAAAACCCGGTTCGATGCGCACGGCGGGGGACACCAGACGCAACAGACGCTCGGCGCGCTCACCCAGGCTTCGGCTGTCGGTGACAGCGGGCCTTGTAGGGCGTTCCCAGGGGATGACTTGCCAGATTCGCTGCAGGACCGTCGGACAGCGCGCCAGTGGACAGGGCAAGAGCGCCGCCGGATGACCACCCACCGCCAGGATACGCCGGCCGAGAGCGAGCCAGGGATTGTCCTCGTCCGCCGCCCGCGCCGTCAGGCAACCGAGATCGCCGAGCACCAGCACGACGCCGCCCGGCGGCGGTCGGTAGGTGATGGGGGCCGAGACCCCCAGCAGGAGGGGTTCGGTCAGTCCCTCATGGAACACGGCCAGCTCCAGCTCCTGGGCCGCGAACAACCGCGCCAGTTCGCCGCACACCTGGTCCTGATCGGTCCAGTAAGGGACCAGAGGCTCGCTGCGGTCGATGACCAGTTGCAGGCACGGCCCCCAGCGGCGACGTTGCTCGCGCGGCAGGTGGTCCAATAGCCGACCGCAGCTCAGACGTCGCAAGATGAGGTCGATATCGAAGTCCCGTCCCTCGCGCGGCTTGGCCAGGGCGCGGCGCAAACGCGGTTGCAGTTCGCGCCAGGGGGCGAGCAGACGGATGACGGGCGGGGCTGTGGGTCGGTGGCGCCATAGGACCGGCTCAGTCGGCACCGGTCGGCATTTTGGGTCGGGCTCCTCGGGAACGACGGCCTCGTAGCCTTCGAGGCGCCAGAAGGGGATCTGGGTGAGTGGTCCGGCCTGTATCTCAGGTGGAAATACTGTCAGGCTAAAGGTCGCTGTCTGCGCCGATAGGATCCCTGTAAGCGGGCCGAGTGTCTTGGCGGACGTTTCACTGAACTCGAACCCAAGCAAGCCCGCGAGTGCGTCGGCCAATTCGCGATCGCCCCTGACCAGCGCCCGCACCAGGTCGGCGCGACCACAGGCGCCGCCAGTATCAAAAACTCCCCTCGCCCGCTGGGAGAGGGGCTGGGGTGAGGGTCTTGTTCCAACAGCTTCGTCCCTCACCCCAACCCTCTCGCGGAGGGAGAGGGGGTATTCATTTCATATCCTGGATGTTTCTGCAGTACATACCGCGATACCTTGGCGAGCAGGTCGCGCTGCTGCTCGGGGTCAGCCCCCAATTCGAGCACGGCGCGCACCAAATCCAGGTATTCCGCTTGACCTGGCAGTGGTAACCAATGTTCCTGCTCGGCTTTGCGGCGATCCTGAACCAGCAGCTCAGCGGCCTTGCGCAGCAGGTCGGGGTCGGCGTCGTCGAAATGCGCTTCGGCGCGCTTCACCAAATGGTTAATCAACTCATCATCCCGATTCGGCAGGCATAGATGGAGCACCAAGCAGCGGCGGATGAAGGCATCCGGCAGGGCGCGTTCCTCGTTGGTGGTGATGATCACCAACGGCGGCTCGCCGGTCGCCATGACCGGCTCGGTCAATCCCTGGGGTGTGAAGCAGCCAACGCCGAGGGCTTCCAGCAACCCGTTCGGAACATCGGTCTCGGCCTTGTCGATTTCGTCGATCAGCACCACGCAACCGTTCTGGGGATCGCAGCCAGGGAGTCGGGGCGGCTCGTCGGGCCGGCGCGCCTTGATGGCCTGCTTCCTGGCGCTCTCCCAATCGAAGGCCCACCACAGGGCGCGGGGATGCAGATAATTCTCCACCGCCAGTTCCCGGTGCAGGTCGTCGCGGCACCTCTCATTGGCCTCACGTAGCGCGCCCTTGAGCTGGGCATCGGCCAACCGTGCGACGGCGTCGAAATGCCAGAGCAGATCCCGAGACTCGGTGCGGGAATCGACCACGTGTTGGACGTAAGCGCGTCCGAGATCGACCGCCGCCGCGTGGGCGAGCTGACTCTTGCCGATGCCGGGCTCGCCGCGCACCAGCAGCGGTCGCCGAGCCGCAAGGGCGGCATCGATGGCATCGATCTCACGTTGGTCAAAGACATGCACCTGTTCCGGAGCGGCCTTGGGTTGATCCAATAACACTTTGTCGCCGTGGCGGCTTTGCATGCGCTTCCTGGGAAGATTGCTCATGCCGCCCCCCCGAATTCGCGAATCTTGGCCTTGGCCTCGGCGATATCCTGCTGAATCTTGAACTTCTGAGCCGGATCGACGGCTTTCGCTTCTTCCGTTTGCAGGAAAGCGAGTTTCTTCCGCCAGACGAGCAAAGCGGGCGACGGTGATGCCGGCGGCGGAGGTACGACCGGACTCGATGATGGGGAAACGGAAGGCTGCCCGGCGTTGACTTGCGATCGTTGCAGAATCAGATCGGCAATTTCTTGCGGCGAGCGACCGCCGATCCAGACGTAGCCGTCGGTCGAGAACAGACCGGGAATCGCCGTATCGTCGAAGCGCAACGGCATGACAGTGGATGCCTGCCGTTTCTTGATCAGGTCACGGATGGCTCGCCATTCGAGACCGCACCAGTCCTTGCGCTCGTAATCGGCGCAGAGGAACACCGCGATCAACTCGGATTCATCGTGATAGAGGCGCTGCAAATAGGTGTCGAGATCGGGGCGGGCGAATTCGGCCTCGTAGTACTTGTCGTACAGGACTCGGTCGCGACCGACCTGGTCGGCCAGCCGCGCCGCGACTTGCTCCACGAAACCCCGATGCTCGCTGGGGAAGGAAAGCGCGATCTTGAATCTCTGCGTGCTCATGGAAGATGGTTTCTCTTACAGTCCATGGATAAAGTGTTTTCCGGCCAACTCCTCAAACCAAGCCCCCCAGCTCGCGAATCTTGGCCTTGGCCTCGACGATGTCCTGCTGAATCTTGAACTTCTGAGCTGGATCGACGGCTTTCGCCTCTTCGATCTCCAATGTGGCAAGCTTTTCCTGCCAAACTGTCAATGCGGATCGTGGTGCTGGTGATCGTGATGAACTGCTGTCCTGCATTGGGAGCATCCGATAGAAGGGGTCAAATAAATCTTTCTCTTCCTCCTGCTGATTAAAATTGTAAGTGAGTCCAAGAAAGAGGATGGCCTCCTTATAGTCAGCCTTAAGGGATTGAATCATATTCAACATGGCGTTTTTTTCGTCCTCGTCTTCCGGAAGGCGGAACACCATGTAGAAGGTCACGCACTTGTCTCGTTGCGTCCTTCGAAGCTGGTTGGCAATCGCTTTGATGCGCTGTTCGGGGTGCTTGATCTCCGGCTCTCCAGGACCAGGCCTATACAGGGCAAACAGACCGTCGTCGATCTGGCGCCGAAACTTTGTTGCCTCTTCCTCCAGGCACTGCTTTCTGCGCAAATGTTCGTGCGCCGCCAGCGTGGTCTTGTCGAGATTGGCAAGGATGCCGCACTCGGGTGGATGCGGCAGGTTGAGTTCGCCCACCGGCTGATCTTCTTCGTGTCGGCGCGGGTGATACCTGGTTTCGCGGCCATCCACCGCCGCCATGATTATCTCGGCCACGGTAATAGTGGAGACGGGCAACGGGACCAAGGAAGCGCTGCCATCCCCCCGTTGGCTACCAACCCAATGGGCAATGCCGTGATCGTAAAGCGCCGGGACGATGAGCTGCGAGACCTTAACCAGGATATCGGTGGCGCGGTCGCCACCCTCCTCGCAAAGCGAGCGATGAGCGGCACGTAAGCTCGAGATCACCGTGCGGATATCGGTTTCCAACAGGCGCCCGGCCAACCAATTGGCCCGTTGCCCGTCGTCGAGACCCACCATCTCGTCACCGATTCCGAGCAGCTTCTGCTCGTTCAGAGCGTTGATGGCTTCCCTTGCACTCCCAAGCATTCGAACGAGTTTACCCTTAAGGGCACTGACACGCTTGACCTGCTCGTCATAGCCAATCAGCTTGCGAAAACTCTCATCCTCAAGCAGTTTCCAGGCGGGGGTCGCGTGCAACTTTTTCGCGTTGAAATTGGGGGGAACACCCCGGACTACGCCGAGAATTTTGCCGTCGACAAACACCGGCATCCCCGACGCGCCCTTCCAGCCTTCCTCATCCTCGGGGGCCGTATCCACGGTCAATTCAAAATAGGGCTCGGTTGGGGCCTTGGAGCACAGCTTGCCGATGAAGCTGCTGGGATTGCGCCGATTGCCGTACTTGGCGGCGCGAGGAAAACCCTCGCTGATCCACTGCTTCCCATCGGAGGGTCGATCATGAGAGACGATGCCCCAGCCTGCCGCGTCCGGTGGTCGGGGACAACGGATCAGAACTGCATCCAGTTCGCCCTGACTCTCCACGATGTCGTTATCCTCATTCACAATGTCGATCCAGTCCTCATCCTTGCCGGAACGGAAATAGTGCCAACAGACCGACACCGGATAACGCGGGTCCCGCGGGTTTGGTCGCTCTGGGTACAGAACGTGGCGGGCAGTGAGGATCAGGTCTTTCCCAACCGGATAACCGGTGGCCCAGGAACCTTGTCGGCCTTTGAAATCTTCTCCTTGTTCATTGGTGGTCGGTACAAAGACCGCAACCAAGAGCGACTTGTCCATTCAGTAGTCCTCCTTCATGGAAGGATTCTATTGTCATCAATTAGTCGCGTTGGTCCTGATCGTGAATCAGGACCTCTTTTTTCCCATCTGCCCCTACCGGCTTCAACCTCAACTTGAGTTTCTGGGTACTGGAATCGGTGCCCTTGCCCTGGGTATTGGCATTGAGCACCCAGAACTTGACGCCGACACCACCGCCGGCCTCCTGGGTGGTGGCGATCTGAAGTTCGATCTCGATGTCCTCGATCTGAAACCTGAGCGCCTTTCCCTCGCCCTCGCTTTGGGCGAGCATCAACTGATTGCGCAACTCGGTAAGCATCTCTGCCAGGGGGATTTTGTCTAGGTCCATGTCATGTCCTCTTGTTTCGGATTGATCTGGACCGATTGTCGCATGACATTGATCTGAAACAAATAATCCGCAAACCGCGGTTGCCTGGGGCGTTCACTGGCAACAGCTCCCAGGATGCGGTCAGGCACGAACCACATCCCGCGCGGTTGATGCGCTTCGCTCCGTTCACCACATCCCACGAGAACGAATGGCTGTATTCGCCTGGGACAGTTCAGGGCGGAATGGAGACTCGATCAGAGATTCCCTAAGCGATTTCGTCAACGCCTCCGGGCATGGGTCGTTAAGACTGAAATTCCGTTCTCATAACGAGAACAAATATTCCAATATTTATCGTATTGTTCTCGATAAATGAACGCCAACCTGGCCTTGAAGATCAGGGCCCGATGCTCAACCCGGGCAAGCGAGCACAGATATCCTGTTTGATCCCGTTTACCTACCCGTGCAGGCGCAGGATGGGTGTTAACCCATCTTCAGCCTGCGGCTCAGCCTTCCGGGCCTCGGTTGAAAATGGCCATTTCTCGTTCTTCCAGAGAGAACAATATCTCTCTGGGATCGGTATTGTTCTCGAATGGAGAACGATAAATCGGCTACACAGGCCCATGCCCGGGAGCTGCCCAGCGACATCCGGGTCGAAGACTGGGACGAGCGCAGCGAATCCCAGCATTAACCAGCCTTCGCCTCCCCAAGTCCATCCCGGCTATAAGAGCTGGGTTTCGTGCCTCAACCCAGCCTACAGCCTACCGGGCTTAGGCGAAAAAGGCTATTTTTTGTTCTCAAATAAAGAACAATACACGAAGAAAACTCAGTAATTGTTCTCTTAATGAGAACGAAAAAACCTGCCAAACATCCTTTGCCCGGGGCCGTTCGTAGCCTTCCGGTTGGATCGCTGTGTAGGCTGGGTTGAGGCACGAAACCCAGCTTCATGGAAGATTCCCACGCTGGGTCTCCGCCAGACTCCAATCCAACCTTTACCAAGAGCTGGGTTTCGTGCCTCAACCCAGCCTACTGAACTACCCCCCCCTGTGGAGCGTAGCGGAACAGGGGGGTTATTCCGTGCGGCGCCAAACTTGCCGGCGATCGTTGCCCCTCCGCACAGGCTGGCGTCGCGATCCTGTCCCGGGAAAGAGCCTCCCCATGACTTTCAGGGGGAGTCTGGCTGGCGCAAGGATGTGGTTAATATGTAAATCCTCATGGCCAAGACTGCAATTGAACTTCATGATGCCATTCACACCTCTAGCTCGTGGCATGCGCTCTTGATCTCCAGGAGGTTGAAGTGAGTCGCATCAGATCCGAATCGACCCGAGCCCGTCTTATCGCCCTGTTCCGACGCGGCTCCAGGCTTGTCGAACTCAGTGCCCTCGGGGGGAGACTGCCTCTTCCCTGGCTACCCTGGTTGGTGCTGGCACTCGGGCTCGGGGCCACCGCCGCTTTCTGGCTTCATGCCAGGTATGAGCTGGCGCATCAACTGGAACAAGAGTTCCAGCTCATGATCCACAAGATCCCCTATGGCATCGAGTATCGCCTCAAAAGCCATGTCCAGGTATTGCGCGGAGTGGTCGGGCTCTTCGATGCCAAGGATTCCGTGACCCGACAGGAATTCCATGACTATATCCAAGCCCTGCATCTCGATGAGCGCTTTCCTGGCATCCAGGGGGTAGGTTTTTCCCGGCTCATTCCCGCGTCGCACAAGGCCCAGCATAGCGCCGAGATCCGTCAGCAGGGCTTTCCCGACTATGAGATCCGCCCGGCCGGGGAACGGGAATTCTATACCTCCATCATCTATCTGGAGCCCTTTGCCGGGCGCAACCTGCGGGCCTTCGGCTACGATATGTACTCCGAACCGGTCCGCCGTCTGGCCATGGAGCGGGCCAGAGATGAAGGCCGGTCGGCCATGTCGGGAAAGGTCACCTTGGTACAGGAAACCGATACCGACATCCAGCCGGGCTTCCTGCTCTATGTCCCGATCTATCTCCATGACCGCCCGCACGACAGCCTCGCAACGCGCCGCGCCAACCTGCTGGGGTGGGCCTATTCGCCTCTGCGCATGCATGACATGATGCGTCACCTGCTGGTGAGTCTCCAACTCACCGATCTCCTGGCCCTGGTGGACCTGGAGATCTATGACGGGGAGGAGCCTTCAGCGTCTACCCTGATGTTCGACGCCCGGCTCGATCCTCGACCGAGCGAGGGTACGCCGATGTTCCAATCCCGGCTACCGATCGAATTTGGCGGCCATCGTTGGTCGCTACATCTGTCGTCCACGGCGGACTTCGAGTCACGGCTGCAAAGCGAGAAGGCCTCCTCGATCGCCTTGGGCGGTAGTCTCATCAGTCTGTTGCTGACCATCCTCATCAAGGTCTTGGCCTCGACCCAGGTGCGTATCGCCACCGCCCTCAAGGAAACCGAACAGGTGAACGAACAGCTCCTGGCCAGCGAGGAACGTTCCCGAGCCTTTTTCGACAACGCCGGCAGCCTGGTCTGGGTGAAGGACCTCGAAGGCCGCTTCCTCGTCGTCAACGGCTATACCGAACGCCTGTTGGGGCTGGAGCGACAACAGATCCTGGGGCGGAGGGTCGAGGAGCTCTTTCCTGAGGAAGAGGCCGAGACCTATGCGGACAACGATCGGCAGGTGATCGAAAGCGGCCTGTCGATGGAGTTTGAGGAGACCGCCCGCCTCGCAGACGGCCTACATACCTATGTCTCGGTGAAATTCCCATTGCGCGATGCCGGGGGCAATACCATCGCCCTGGGTGCCATCTGCACCGATATCAGCGCCCACATGCAGGTGGAAGCGGCCCTGCGCGCCTCCCTGGAGGAAAAGACGGTATTGCTCAAGGAAGTGCATCACCGGGTGAAAAACAATCTGCAGATCATCAGCAGCCTGCTCAATCTCCAACTCGATCGTCACCCCCTCCCCGAAGTGGTGAACAACCTGCGGGATACCCAGAATCGAGTACGCTCCATGGCCCTGCTGCATGAGAG
>WBZP01002064.1_pt1 | contig 23736 bp, 23 predicted proteins | sample 5204301 | NCBI WGS metagenome assembly WBZP01 (sample SAMN12412401, study PRJNA552823) | activated sludge metagenome | isolation source: activated sludge from nitrification reactor of wastewater treatment plant... | place: USA: Pennsylvania | collected 2017 | reverse complement strand
CGTGCGCATGTCCCGCTCGCAGAGGATCACCTGGCCGTTGCCGCCGCACAGGACGTACTCCGCGGAGAGAAGCCACTCCTCGATCGTCTGCGAGAGGCCGCGCTTCAACAGGACGGGCTTGCGGACCTTGCCGAGCTCCTTCAGCAGGTCGAAGTTCTGCGCGTTGCGGGCGCCGACCTGGAGGCAGTCCACGTAGCGCATCATCATCTCGATCTGCCGCGGGTCCATCACCTCGCTGACGACGGCCATGCCGTTCTCGTCGGCCGCGGCCCGCATCCACCGCAGACCCTCCTCGCCGTGGCCCTGGAAGGCGTAGGGCGACGTGCGCGGCTTGAAGGCGCCGCCGCGCAGGACGCGGGCGCCCGAGGCGGCGACGGAGCGGGCGATGGCCGAGACCTGCTCGGGGCTCTCGACCGAGCAGGGGCCGGCCATCGCGATCACCTCGGGCCCGCCCACGAGGACGCCGGCCACGTCGACGACCGTGTCCTCCGGCTTGAAGGTCCGCCCGGCGAGCTTGTAGGGCTCCGAGACGCGCACGACCTCGCGGACTCCTGGCAGCAGCTCGAAGACGCGCGGGTCCACCGACGTGTGCGCGACGCCCACCGCGCCGAGCACGGTGTAGTCGATGCCACTCGAGCGGTGGACGTCGTAGCCGGCCTCGACCAGCTGCTCGATGACCTTCTGGACGTGTTCCTCGCGGGCCGCGTGCTCCATCACGATGACCATGGACACCTAGGCTCCTTCTTTCTCTTCCTTCTCGCCCGCCAGCCGCTCGAGCCGCCGGCTCTCGTCGATGACCCGCTCGAACACGCGCCGCAGCGCCCCGCTGTCGAGGGGACCGGGGTTGTTGCGGGCGACGCGGTCGAGGATCCACTTCTCGCGGTCGGGCTGGTAGAGCGCCATGCCGATCCGCCGCTTGATCCGGCCGATCTCGACCGCGCAGGCCGAGCGCGCGTTCAGCAGCTTCATGAGCTGGTCGTCGATCTGGTCGATGCGCTGCCGGTAGTCCGCGACCTGCGCGGCGCCGCGCTCCGCCGCCGCGGCCGGGACCGAGTCCGCCGCGGCGGCCGAATCCGGCCGCCGCGGGCGCGGGGGCAGCGCCGGCGCGCGCTCCTCGCCCTTCCCGCCTATGTCGTGCTCGTCAGCCATCGCACCTGAGCCCCGAGGTCGCCCTCCGGGTGCTCCTCCAGGAAGCGCACGAGCGCGCTCCCGACCACGACCCCGTCCGCCACCGCCGCCGCCTCCCGCACCTGCTCCGGCGTCGAGAGACCGAAGCCGAGGGCGACCGGCACGCTCGTCCGCGCGCGCAGCCGCTCGACGAGCGGACGCGCGTCGGCCGACAGCGACTGCCGCTCGCCGGTGACGCCGGTGCGGCTCACCGCGTAGACGAAGCCGCGGCTCGCCTCGGCCACCCGCGCGAGCCTATCGTCCGGGCTCGTCGGCGACGCGAGGAAGACGGTGTCGACGTCCGCCTCCCGCGCGCACGCGATCCACTCCCCGCCTTCCTCGGGCGGGAGGTCCGTCACGAGGACGCCGTCGACGCCCGCGTCCTTCGCCTCCCGCGCGAGGCGAGGGAGGCCGTGCTGGAGGAGCGGGTTGAAGTACGAGAAGAGGAGGAGCGGCAGCTCGCTCCTCCGGCGGATGGCGCGCACGGCGTCGAGGACCTGCGGCAGGCCGACCCCGCGCGCGAGGGCGCGCTCGCTCGCCCGCTGGATGACGGGGCCGTCGGCCAGCGGATCGGAGAACGGCACGCCCAGCTCGAGGACGTCGGCCCCCGCCGCGTCGAGGGCGAGGGCGCACTCGACGGTCCGCTCGGTCGACGGGTCGCCGGCGGTGAGGAACGCGACGAAGGCGGGCCGGCCCTCGGCCTTTCTCCTCGCGAACCGATCGCCGATGCGCGTCATCGCGTCCTCCCGGCCGGGCCGGGCATGGGGAACGTCTTCGGCATCCGCTGGGTCGAGAGCTCGGAGGCGACCGCCTCGACCTCGATCTCCACGAGCATGTCGGGGTCGATGAGGCGGCTCACCTCCACCATCGTCGCGGCCGGGCGGATGTCGCGGAAGATCTGGCCGTGGGCGCGGCCCACCGCCTCCCAGCGGGTGATGTCGGTGACGTACATGCGCGTCCGCACGACGTCGCGGAAGTTGGCCCCCGCCTCGTGGAGCGCCTTCTCGATGTTGCGGAAGCACTGGATCGCCTGCGCGTAGGGATCGCCCTTGCCGACGATCTTCCCGTCCTCGCCGACCGCGGTCGTGCCGGCCACGAACACCTGCGTGCCCACGCGCACCGCGCGCGAGTAGCCGACGACCGGCTCGTACGGGCTCGTGCCCTTGACGTTCTGGCGCTTCATGAGTGCCTGCCTGCGGCCAGAACGATGGCCAGGTCCTTGTCGCCTCTTCCGCTGAGGTTGACGAGGACCGTCTGGCCCTGGAGGGTCGGGGCCTCGCGCACGAGCCAGGCGACCGCGTGGGAGGACTCGAGGGCCGGGATGATGCCCTCGGTCTCGGCGAGGAGGTGGAAGGCCGCGAGCGCCTCGTCGTCGCGCACCGAGTGGTACTCGACGCGGCCCTCGTCGTGGAGGAGGGCGTGCTCGGGGCCCACGGCCGGGTAGTCGAGGCCGGCCGAGACGGAGTGCGTCGGCAGCACGTTGCCGTGGGCGTCCTGCAGCAGGTACGTGCGCGTGCCCTGGAGGACGCCGACCCCGGCGCCCGAGCCGCCCTCGGCGAGGAACCGGGCCGCGTGGTCGCCCGCCTTCGAGGAGCGGCCGCCGGCCTCGACGCCGACCATCCGCACGTCGTCGCCGAGGAAGGCGTAGAAGAGGCCGATCGCGTTCGATCCCCCGCCCACGCACGCGACGAGCAGCTCCGGCACCCGGCCCGCGGCCGCGACGACCTGCTCGCGGGCCTCGCGGCCGATGATCGACTGGAAGTCCCGCACCATCGCCGGGAACGGGTGCGCGCCGAGAGCGGAGCCGAGGAGGTAGTGCGTCGTGCGCACGTTCGTCACCCAGTCGCGCATCGCCTCGTTGATCGCGTCCTTGAGCGTGCGCGTGCCGGAGGAGACGCCCATCACCTCCGCGCCGAGGAGGCGCATGCGCGCGACGTTCGGGGCCTGGCGCTCCATGTCCTCGGTGCCCATGTAGACGACGCAGTCGAGCCCGAGGAGCGCGCACACGGTCGCGGTCGCGACGCCGTGCTGGCCCGCGCCCGTCTCCGCGACGACGCGCTTCTTGCCCATGCGGCGGACGAGGAGGGCCTGCCCGAGCGCGTTGTTGATCTTGTGGGCGCCCGTGTGGCAGAGGTCCTCGCGCTTGAGGAGGACGCGGCAGCCGAGGCGCTCGGAGAGCCGCGCCGCGTGGCCGAGCGGCGTCGGCCGCCCGACGTAGTCGCGGAGGAGCGCTCGGTACTCGGCCTCGAACGCGGGGTCACGGCGGGCCTCTTCGTATGCCGCCTCGATCTCGCGCAGCGGCTCCATGAGGGTCTCCGGCACGTATCGGCCGCCGTAGGGGCCGAAGTGCCCGCCCGCGTCCGGCCACGCCCCCGTCTCGTGCCGCGGGCTCACGACGCCGTCCTCTCCGCCTCGCGCGCCGCCCTCACGAATGCCCTCACCTTCTCCGGGTCCTTGCGCCCCGGCAGCGCCTCGACGCCGCTCGACACGTCGACCGCGTGCGGCCGCACCTCGCGGACCGCCTCGCCCACGTTCGCCGGCCCGAGGCCTCCCGCCAGCATCAGGAACGACACGCGGCTCGCGAGCCCCTTCACGAGCGTCCAGTCGAAGGGCACTCCCGTGCCGCCCGGCATGTGCGTCTCGCCGGGCAGCCGGGTGTCGACGAGGATGCCGGCCGCGACGGCCGCGTAGCGCAGGGCCTCGTCCTGGGCGAAGCCCTTCCCCACCCGCACGGCCTTCACCGCCGGCCGCGGCAGACCGGCGATGGCGTCGACCGGCTCGTCGCCGTGGAGCTGGAGGAGGTCGAGGCCGACCGCGTCGGCGGCGCGGGCCATCTCGTCCCGCGTCTCGTTCACGAAGACGCCCACGCGGCGCACGGTCGTCGGCAGCGCACGGGAGACCTCGGCCGCCTTCTCGACGGTGGTGCGCCGGGGGCTCATCGCCCAGAACACGAAGCCGAGGGCGTCGGCCCCCGCGTCGATCGCGCACTCCGCGTCGGCCAGCGTCGTGATGCCGCAGATCTTCACGAAGAGCCGGCTCATGCCGCGTCTCCCGCCTCGGCGAGGAGCGCCGCGAGGGCCGCGCCGGGGTCCGCGGCGGACATCAGGCTCTCCCCGACCAGGAACGCGTCGAAGCCGGCCTCGCGCAGTCGGCGCAGGTCCGCGCCCGTGCGCAGCCCGCTCTCGGCCACGGCCACCACCGCGTCCGGAATCGACGGGGCCAGCGCGAAGGACGTCTCGACCCGCACCTCGAGCGTCCGGAGGTTCCGGTTGTTGACGCCGACGATCCCCGCCCCGGCGTCGAGCGCGCGCTCGAGCTCCTCGCGGTCGTGGACCTCGACGAGCGCATCGAGAGAGGCCGCGCGCGCGGCCTCGAGGAGCGAGACGAGCTCGGCGTCCGTGAGCGCGGCCACGATCAGGAGGGCCGCGTCGGCTCCCGCCGCCCGCGCCTCCCACAGCTGCCGCGGGTCGACCACGAAGTCCTTCCGGAGCACGGGGACGTCGACGGCGGCGCGCGCCTCGACGAGGTGCGCGAGGGACCCGCCGAACCACTCCGGCTCGGTGAGGACGGAGAGCGCGGCCGCCCCGGCCCCGGCGTACCGTCGCGCGACGTCGGACGCCGCGAGGTCCTCGCGGATCGCCCCGCGCGAGGGCGAGCGGCGCTTGTGCTCGGCGATCACGTTGACGCGGCCGGGCCGCGACAGCGCCGCGGCGAAGCCGCGCGGCGGCGGGGCGCCGGCCGCCGCCGCGCGCACGGCCTCGAGCGGCTGCCGCGCGTCGTCGGCGGCGACCCTCTCGCGCGTGCGGGCGACGATTCGGTCGAGGACGGAGCCGAGGGCCTCGGTCACGCGAGGGCCTCCCGCACCCGGTCGACGAGTGCCTTCACGCGGCCGTCGTCGATCGCGGCCGCCGCCTGCCGCACGCCGTCCTTCAGATCCGCCGCCCGCCCGGCCACGACGAGCGCGGCCGCCGCGTTCATCAGCACGACGTCGCGCTTCGGCCCCGTAGCACCCGAGAGGATCTCGCGGGTGATCGCGGCGTTCGCCTGAGGGTCGCCGCCGCGCAGCGCTTCGAGCGGGGCCGGGGCGAGGCCCGCATCCTCGGGCCGGACCTCGAAGGTGCGGACCTCGCCGTCCAATAGCTCGGCCACGGTCGTGGGGCCGGCGAGCGTCAGCTCGTCGACGCCGCTCCCGTTCACCACCCACGCCCGCTTCGTGCCGAGGCGGGCGAGGCAGCGGGCGACGAACGCCGCGTGCTCCTTTCGCGGGACGCCGACCACCTGGCCCTCCGGCCGGGCCGGGTTCGTGAGCGGACCGAGCAGGTTGAAGGCCGTCCGCACCCCCATCTCCCGGCGGGGGCCGACGGCGTGGCGGGTCGAGGCGTGGAACTTCGGCGCGAATAGGAACGTCCAGCCGGCCTCGTCGAGCGCCTTCTGCACCGTGGCCGGCGGCGCGTCGATGCGCACGCCGAGGGCCTCGAGCACGTCGGCGCTGCCGCAGGTGCCGCTCGCCGAACGGTTGCCGTGCTTCGCCACCGGCACGCCGCAGGCGGCCACGACGAAGGACGCGACGGTCGAGATGTTGATCGTGCCCGCCCCGTCGCCGCCCGTCCCGCAGGTGTCGACGGCGCCCTTCGACTGGAGCGGCACCGCGCGCGCCCGCATCGCGCGGGCGAAGCCCACGACCTCGTCCTCGGTCTCGCCCCGCGCGGCCATCGCCGCGAGAAGGGCGCCGATCTGGGCCGGCGTCGCGTCGCCGTCCATGATCGTGCCCATGGCCTGCGCGGCCTCGTCCTCGGTGAGCCGCTCGCCGCGGGCCACCTTCGCGAGGTGGCGCTTGATGCTCACCTTCGCTCCGAGGCCGAGGAAGTTGCGGAGGAGGTCCTTGCCCGAGGTCGTGAGGATGCTCTCGGGGTGGAACTGCACGCCCTCGAGCGGGCGCTCCTTGTGGCGCAGGCCCATCACGACTCCGCCGTCCGTCCAGGCCGAGACCTCGAGGCAGTCGGGCACCGTCTCCGGCGCGACGACGAGCGAGTGGTAGCGGGTGGCGGTGAAGACGTCGGGGAGACCCGCGAAGATCGTCTTCCCGTCGTGGCGGACCTCCGAGGTCTTCCCGTGCATGAGCTTCGGCGCGCGCACGACCTTCCCGCCGAACGTCTGGCCGAGCGCCTGGTGGCCGAGGCAGACGCCGAGGAGCGGCACCGGCGAGCGGCGGATGAGCTCGAGGCTGATCCCGGCCTCGTCGGGCGTCCCCGGACCGGGCGAGATCACGATGCGGTCGGGCCGCAGCGCGAGCGCGTCCCCGACGCTCATCGCGTCGTTGCGGACGACCTTCACCTCCGCCCCCAGCTCGCCGAGGTACTGGTAGAGGTTGAAGGTGAACGAGTCGTAGTTGTCGACGAGCAGGATCATGCGAGGTCTCCCGCGACGCGGAGCGCCTCGAAGAGCGCCTGCGCCTTCGCCACCGTCTCGCGCTCCTCGTAGGCCGGGTCGGAGTCCGCCACGATGCCCGCTCCCGCCTGGAGGGTCGCCTTGCCGCCGCGGAGGACGAGCGTGCGGATCGCGATGCAGAAGTCGAGGTTGCCGCCGAGGTCGATGTAGCCGAGGGCGCCGCCGTAGAGCCCGCGGGCCTGGGGCTCGAGCGCGTCGATGATCTCCATCGCGCGGATCTTCGGGGCGCCGGAGAGCGTGCCCGCCGGGAACGTCGCGGCGAGGGCGTCGAGCGCGTCCTTCCCCTCGTCGAGAGTGCCCACGACGGAGCTCACGATGTGGGCCACGTGGCTGTAGTGCTCGACCTTCATCAGCTCCGCGACCTGCACGCTCCCGAAGCGGCACACGCGGCCGAGGTCGTTGCGGCCGAGGTCGACGAGCATCAGGTGCTCGGCCCGCTCCTTCTCGTCCGCGAGGAGCTCCCGCGCGATCGCGTCGTCCTTGGCGCCCTCCAGCCGCGGCCGCGTGCCCGCGATCGGCCGCGTCTCGACCTTCCCGTCCTCGACGCGGACGAGCATCTCGGGCGAGGCGCCCGCCACCGCCGAGTCGCCGTCCTTCAGGAAGTACATGTACGGCGACGGGTTCACCATCCGCAGCGCGCGGTACACGGTGAACGGGTCGATCCCGCAGTCGACCGAGTGCTGGCGCGAGAGCACCACCTGGAAGATGTCGCCCGCCGCGATGTGCTCCTTCGCCTTGAGGACGGCCTCGCGGTAGCCCGGGCTGTCGGTGAGCGGGAGTGCCGCCGGCGACTCGGCGCGGCGCGTCGAGGACGGCCGCCGCTCCCAGCCGAGGTCCTGCTCGAACTGCTCGATCCGCGCCTGGGCGCGGTCGAACGCCGCCCGCGAGCCGGGCTCGGCGAGGGCCATCAGCACGAGCCGCTGGCGCACGTGGTCGAAGGCGACGAGGGAGTCGTAGAAGGAGAAGCTCGCGACCGTGCCCTTCGCCGCGCCGTGGTGGTCGGGCAGCCGCTCGAAGAGCCGCGCCGCGTCCCACGTCAGGTAGCCGACGGCTCCGCCCGTGAACCGCGGGAGGCCCGGGACGTCGGCCGGCCGGTCCGCGCCGAGCCGCTTGCGCAGCGCCGGCAGGAGCCCGTCCTTCTCCTCGTGCTCGCCCGCCGCGTCGTGGACGACGACGCGGCCGCCCTTGACCTCGAGCCGCGCGACCGGGTCGCGGCCGAGGAAGGAGTACCGCGCGAGCCGCTCGCCGCCGACGACGCTCTCGAGCAGGAACGCCCGCTCCGCCCGCGTGGCGAGCGACAGGAACGCCGACACCGGCGTCCGCAGGTCGCCCGGCACCTCGCGGAAGACGGGCACCGGGCGGCCCGCCTCCGACAGCCGCTCGTACTCCTCGAACCCGAGCGAATTCACTTGGCCCTCCGCTTCCGCAGCTCGTCCATCACCCGCGCGAGCGAGACGCCGCGCATGTGCAGCGCCAGCAGCAGGTGGTACAGCAGGTCGGCCGACTCCTCGACGAGGCGCTCGTCCGTCTGCACGCGCGCGGCGAGCACGACCTCGGTCGCCTCCTCGCCGATCTTCTTCAGCACCTGGTCCGGCCCCTTCGCGAGGAGCCGCGCGGTGTAGGACTCCTCGGGCGGAGCGGCCGCGCGGGCCGCGACGACCCGAGCGAGCTCCTCGAGCATCCCGGCCGCCGTCGGCGAGACGTCGCCGAAGCAGGTCCGCGCCCCGGTGTGGCAGGCCGGACCCGTCGGCTCGACGAGCATGAGGAGCGTGTCGCCGTCGCAGTCCCGCCGGACCTCGACGACCTTCAGCTCGTTTCCCGACGTCTCGCCCTTGCGCCACAGGGCCTTCCGGCTCCGGCTCCAGAAGTGCGCGACGCCGGTCTCGGCCGTCTTCGCGAGCGCCTCCGCGTTCGCCCACGCGACCATCAGCACGTCGCCGCTCGCGCGGTCCTGGGCCACGACGGGCACGAGGCCTGCCCCGTCGAACACGATGCCGTCGGGCAGCGCGGCGCTCATCAGTGGGACGCTCCTGCGACCGGCCGGACCGCCACGCCGGCACGGAGGAGCTCGGCCCTCGCGTCCGGAATGCGGATCTCGCCGAAGTGGAAGATCGACGCGGCGAGGGCCGCGCTCGCGCCCCCCTCGACGAACGCGTCCTTCATGTGGGCGACCGTGCCGCAGCCGCCCGAGGCGATGACGGGCACGTTCACCGCCGAGGACACCGCGCGGGTCAGGGGCAGGTCGAAGCCGTTCTTCGTCCCGTCGCGGTCCATGCTGGTCAGGAGGATCTCTCCCGCGCCGCGCTCGACGCCCTCGCGGGCCCACGCCACGGCGTCGCGGCCGGTCGGCGTGCGACCCCCGTGCACGAAGACCTCGAAGGTACCGTCGCCGCGGCCGCGGGCGTCGATCGCGAGGACGGTCGCCTGGGCCCCGAAGCGGCGGGAGATCTCCGTGACGAGTTCCGGCCGCTGCACGGCGGCGGTGTTCACCCCGACCTTGTCGGCTCCCGCGCGGAGGAGCGCCTCGGCGTCGTCGACCGAGCGCACGCCCCCGCCGACGGTGAACGGCAGGTAGACGGCGTCGGCCACGCGCCGCACCATGTCGAGGACGATCGGCCGCGCGTCGGAGGAGGCCGTGATGTCGAGGAAGACGAGCTCGTCCGCGCCCTCGGCGTCGTAGCGGGCGGCCGCCTCGACCGGGTCGCCCGCGTCGCGCAGCGACACGAAGCGCACGCCCTTCACGACGCGGCCGCGGTCGACGTCGAGGCAGGGCACGATGCGGCGGGCGAGCATCAGCGCTTCTCCGCGCCCGCGAGGGCCTCGCGGGCCGCCGCGATCGTCACCCGGCCCTCGTAGATCGCCTTGCCGACGATCACCTCGTCGACGCCGAAGGCCTCGAGCGGCCGCAGCCGGACGAGGTCGGCCGTCTCCGAGACGCCGCCCGCGGCCGTGAGGCGCAACCCGGTGCTCCGGCCGAGCGCCTCGATCGCCTCGAGGTTCGGGCCGATGAGGGTACCGTCGCGCCGCGTGTCGGTGAACTGCACGCGCACGACGCCCCAGCTCTCGACGGCCTTCGCGAGGTCGAGGGCGTCGGTCGACGTCAGCTCGTTCCAGCCCTTCACCGCGACCTTTCCGTCGCGGGCGTCGATCGCGACCGCGACCGCCTGGCCCCAGCGCGAGACGGCCGCCTGCACGTCCTCCGGCCGCGACACGGCCGCGGTGCCGAAGATGACGCGCTCGACGCCGAGGTCGAGGTAGCGCGCGGCGTCCTCGACCGAGCGGATGCCGCCGCCGACCTCGACCGGCACCTTCACCGCCCGGACGACCTCGGCGACGGCCTCGACCTGCGGCGCGTCGTCGATCGCCGCGTCGAGGTCGACGACGTGGAGCCGCTCGGCTCCCTCGGCCGCGAAGCGGCGCGCCACGTCGGCCGGCGAGTTCCCGTAGACCGTCTCGTTCTCCGCGCGGCCCTGCCGCAGGCGCACGACGCGGCCCCTCCGGATGTCGATCGCCGGGACGACGATCATGCCGCCCTCCGCGCCGCGTCCACCATCTTCACGAAGCCCTCGACCATGCGCAGACCGACCTCCTGGCTCTTCTCCGGATGGAACTGCACGCCGACGACGCTGCCCCGGCCGACGACGGCGGCGAACTCGCGGCCGTAGTCGGACGAGGCGATGACGACGTCGTCCGGCGCGTCGCAGAAGTAGCTGTGCACGAAGTAGACGTAGGCGCCCTCCGGGAGCCCGTCGAGCATCGGGTGAGGCCGCCTCGGCCGCAGCTCGTTCCAGCCCATGTGCGGCACCGGCTGGTCGCCGTCGAAGCGGCGGACGCGCCCGGGCAGGAGGCCGAGGCCGCGGTGAAGGCCGTGCTCCTCGCTCTCCTCGAAGAAGAGCTGCATGCCGATGCAGATGCCGAGGAGCGGCTTCCCCGCCGCCGCCGTCTCGCGCAGGACCGGCACGAGACCGCGGCGCTCGACCTCCTCCATCGTCGCGGCGAAGGCGCCGTCGCCGGGCAGGACGAGCGCGTCGGCCGCGCGAAGCTCGGCCGGGTCGCCGGTCAGCCGGACCTCGGCCCCGAACCGCCGGAACGCCTTCGTGACGCTCCCGAGGTTGCCGATGCCGTAGTCCGCGATCGCGATCACAGGCTTCCCTTCGTCGAGGGCACGCCGGCGGCCCGCGGATCGAACGCGACCGCCGCGCGCAGGGCGCGGGCCGTGGCCTTGAAGAGCGTCTCCGCGACGTGGTGGGCGTTGCGGCCGCGGAGGACGTCGAGGTGCAGGTTGAAGCGGCCGTGGTCCACGAGGGCCCAGAAGAAGTCCTCGAAGAGCTCGGTCGGCATGTCGCCGATCTTCTGGGCCTTCCACTGCACGCCGAAGTGCAGCCACGGCCGGCCCGAGAGGTCGACGACCGCGCGGGAGAGCGCCTCGTCGAGCGGCACGTAGGCGTGGCCGAAGCGCACGACGCCCTTCTTGTCGCCGAGGGCCTGCTTCAGGGCCTGTCCGAGCACGATGCCGACGTCCTCGACCGAGTGGTGTGCGTCCACGTGGAGGTCGCCGCGGCAGCGCACGTCGAGGTCGATGCCCGAGTGGGTGGAGAGGGCGGTCAGCATGTGGTCGAGGAAGCCGATGCCGGTGGCGACCTTCGACTGCCCCGTTCCGTCGAGGTCGATCGCGAGGACGATGTCCGTCTCCCGGGTCTTCCTGTCGACGCTCGCCCGGCGCCCCGTCCCTTTCGCCATCACGCCCTCCCTGCCGACGCCGCCACCCCCGCCTCGCCGAGGGCCGTGCCCAGGGCGTGCAGGAAGGCGTCGTTCTCTTCCTCGCGGCCGACGCTGACGCGCAGGCAGCGGCCGAGCATCGGATACGACGTCACGTCGCGGACGAGGACGCCGCGCCGCAGCATCGACGCGAAGACGGCCTTCGGGTCCGCCCCCTCGAGGGTCTCGAGGACGAAGAAGTTCGCCCGCGACGGCCACGCCCGGACGCCCGGCATCGAGCCGAGCGCCGCCAGCACGCGCTCCCGCTCGCGCACGAGCCGCGCCACACTCGCCTCGAGCGCCTCCTTCTCCTCGAGGGCGGCGATCGCCGCGGCCTGCGAGAAGAAGTTGAGGTTGTACGGCAGCCGCGCCTTGTTGATCTCCCGCACGAGCTCGGGCGAGGCGAGCAGGTAACCGACCCGCAGGCCGGCGAGGGCCATCGCCTTCGAGAAGGTGCGGAGGACGACGAGGTTCGGGTGACGGGCGAGGAGCGGGACCGCCGTCTCGCCCGAGAACTCGTGGTAGGCCTCGTCGACCACGACGAGCGCGTCGCTCTCGTCGCAGAGCCGCTCGATCGCGGCCAGGCTCAGGCTGTTGCCGGTCGGGTTGTTGGGCGAGCACACGATCGTGACCGACGCGCCCGAATCGCGGCGGGCGGCCGAGATCGCGTCGACGTCGTAGACGAGGCCCGCGGCGGGATCGGCGCTCGCGGGGCGCAGCGGCACGCGCACCGGCTCGCCGCCGAGGATCGTCGTCATGAGCGCGTAGAGCGTGAAGGTCGGCGCGGGGATCACGACGCGCGTGCCCGCACCGACGGTCACCAGGAGGAGCGCCTCGATGAGCTCGTTCGAGCCGTTGCCCGCGAGGACGCCGTCCTCGCGCCAGCCGGAGAAGCGCGCGAGAGCGACCAGCAGCTCCTTCGGGTCGAAGTCCGGGTAACGCGACCAGGGCCGGCCGAGGGCCGCCTCGAGGACGCGGCGCTTCACCGTGTCCTCGAGGTCCCACGGGTTCTCGTTCTGGTTGATCTTGACCGGCGCCTCCCGCAGGGCGAGGGTGTACGCGGCGATCCCGCGCACGGCCGGCTTCACGTGGCGCAGCGGGTCCATCACTCCTCGCCCTCGAACCGCGCGAGGACGCTCTGCGCGTGCCCGCGGAAGCCCTCGGCCATCGCCACCCGCACGACGTCCTCCGTCACGGCGGCGAGCCCGGAGCGCGTCATCGTCACGACGCTGTGGCGGCGCTGGAAGTCGCGCACGGAGAGGGGCGACGCGAACCGCGCGGCCCCGCCCGTGGGCAGGACGTGGTTCGGGCCGATGCCGTAGTCGCCGACCGCCACCGGCGTCCAGTCGCCGACGAAGACGGCGCCGCCCACGATCCGCCGCGCGAGGCGCGAGGCCCCCCGCGCCATCACCTCGACGTGCTCGGCCGCGAGCTCGTTGACGGCGGCGATGCCCTCGTCGAGGTCGCGCACGAGGACGACGGCCGCGTTGCGGGCGACCGCGCGGCGGGCCTTCGCCACGTTCGCCACCGAGCGCAGGCCCTCGGCCACGAGCCGTGACGCTTCCGCCGCGAGCGCGCGCGAGGGCGTGACGAGCACGACGGCCTCGTCGCCGCTCCCGTGCTCGGCCTGGGCGAGGAGGTCGGCGGCCACGAGGCCGGCGTCCGCCGTGTCGTCGGCGAGGATCGCGACCTCGCTCGGACCCGCTTCGCTGTCGATCGCGACGCGCCCGCGCACGAGGCGCTTGGCCGCGGCCACGTACGCGTTGCCCGGGCCCACGATCGTGTCGACCGGCGCGATCGTCTTCGTTCCCACCGCGAGCGCGGCGATCGCCTGCGCGCCGCCGACGCGGAAGACGTTCTCCTCGACGCCGGCCACGACGATGGCCGCGGCCACGGCCGGGTTGGCCTCGAGCGTCTTCGGCGGCGTCACGACGACGATGCGCGGAACGCCGGCCACCTTCGCCGGGATCGCGTTCATGAGGACGGAGGACGGGTAGGCCCCCGCGCCGCCGGGGACGTAGAGGCCGGCCGCGCGGAGCGGGCTCACCACCTCCTCGAGGACGGAGCCGTCGGGAAGCTCGCGGCGGAGCCCCGGGGCGAGCTGCTCCCGGTGGAAGGCCTCGATGCGCGCGGCCATGCGCCGCAGCGCCGCGACGACCTCGGCGTCGGCGCCCGCAGCGAGGCGCCGCACCTCGTCGGGCTTCACGCGGAGCCGGGCGGGCGTGAGACGGACGCCGTCGAACTGTGCGGTGAGGCGCACGAGGGCCGCGTCGCCGCCGCGCTCGACCGCGCGCACGATCGACTCGACGGCATGCGTCACCTCCCGCCGCGGGGCGGCCGCGCGCGGCAGGTGCGCCTTCCACGCGGCGTGCGCCTTCGTCCCGTAGACGATCGTCTTCACGAGAGTCCCTCCCGCAGCGTCGAGACCAGCTTCCGCACGGCGTCGCGCCGGGCGTGCCAGCTCGCGCGGTTGACCACGAGGCGGGCCGTGCTCTCCGCCACCGTCTCGAGCTCCACGAGCCCGTTCTCGACGAGCGTCCGGCCGGTCTCGACCACGTCCACGATGCAGTCGGCGAGGCCGAGCCCCGGTGCGATCTCCACCGACCCCGCGAGCTTCACGCACTCGACGGCGAGGCCGCGGCCGAGGAAGTGCTGGGCCGCGACCTTCGGGTACTTCGTGGCGACCCGCGCGGTCGAGACGCGGTCGGGGGCGAAGCCGGACCCTTCCGGGGCCGCGACCATGAGCCGGCAGCGGCCGAAGCCGAGGTCGAGAGGCTCGAGGACGTCCGCTCCCGACTCGAGGAGCACGTCGCGCCCGGCGATGCCGCAGTCGGCGACGCCGTACTCGACGTAGGTCGGCACGTCGGCGTCCTTCACGAAGAGGAACCGGTACTCGCCGGCCGGGACGACGAGCCGCCGCGTCTCGCCGGCCGGGAAGGGGAGGGCGCAGCGGGCGAAGAGCTTCTCGGTGCCCGAGAGGAGCTTGCCCTTGGAGAGAGCGATCGTGAGGGCGCTCACCGGCCCTCTCCGTTCCCGAAGCGCACACGCGCGCCGTCGCGGCGCCTCGTCCGCGCGGCGGCGAGAGAGCCGCCGAGGTCGCCGCCCGCGATCGTCTCCGCCGTCGGCGCGGGCGCGGGCTCGGCCTGGCCCTGTCGCTCGAGGAGGAAGGCCACGCGGTCGAGGCCGAGCATGAAGCCGACGGCCGGCAGGGGCCGGCCGAAGCGGGCGAGGAGCGTGTCGTAGCGCCCGCCGCCGCCCGCCTCGAAGCCGAGGCCCGCGGCGAAGACGCGGAAGACGAAGCCGGTGTAGTAGTCGAGGCCGCGGACCTCGCCGAGGTCGATCGCGAGGCGGTCGCCGAGGCCGGCCGCCTCGAGGACGCCGACCGTCGCGCGCAGCTCGGCGAGGGCGGCGAGCGCCGCGGGCGAGGCGGCGAGGGCCTTCTCCGCCTCGGCCAGGATGCCGAGCCCGCCGGCGAGGGCCGTGAGGCGCTCGACCGCGTCGACGGTCGCGGCCGGGAGGCGCGAGCCGGCGAGGGCCTCGCGCACACCGACGCCGTCCTTCGCCTCGACGCGGTCGCGCAGCAGCTCGAGCCGCTCGGCGTCGAGCCCGGAATCCGCGACGAGGCCCGTGAAGACGCCGACGTGGCCGAGGGCGAGCACCCAGTCCCGCGCGCCGAGGCGCTCGAGGCACTCGGCCGCGATCGCCACGACCTCGGCGTCCGCCGCGCGCGCGTCGCCGCCGAGGTGCTCGAGGCCCATCTGGTAGAGCTCGCTCTGGCGGCCGGCCTTCGGCGGCTCGTAGCGCACGACCTCGCCGGAGTAGTAGAGCCGGATCGGGGCCGGGCGGCCGCGGAGGCGGCCGGCCGCGATCTTCGCGAGGAGGCTCGTGAAGTCGGGCCGCAGCGCGAGGACGCTCCCGTCGCGGCCGACGAAGGAGTACGTCTTCGGCACGAGGGCCTCGGCCGTGAAGACGTCGGCGTAGTCGAAGAGGGGCGGGATGATCTCCTCGTAGTCCCAGCCCTCGAAGACGGAGACGACCGCCTCCTCGATGCGGCGGCGTCGGCGCGCCTCGTCCCCCACGAAGCACTGGACCCCCGGGGGAACCTGGGCCAGGCGGTGCGTCCCGTTCATGCTGTCGCCTCCGCGAGGGCCTGGGCCGCCGCCTCGAGCATCGCCTCTTCTGGAGCGGGGACGCCGGTCCACGCCTGGAACTGCCCGACCGCCTGCGCGATCAGCATCTCGAGGCCGTCGATCGTCCGGCAGCCGCGGGCCCGGGCCGCGCGGAGAAGCGGCGTCTCGCGCGGCTCGTACACCATGTCGAACACCACCGTCGCCGGTCGGAGCGCCTCCGCCGGCACCGGCATCCGGCCGGGGTAGGCGCCGGAGCCGAGCGGCGTCGCGTTCACGAGCACGTCCCAGCGCAGCCCGCCGAACTCGTCGAGCGCCGCGTGCTCCGCGCCCGTCGCGGCGGCGGCCTCGGCCGCCTGCTCCCGCCGGCGGGCGACGAGCGTGACGTGCGCGCCGGCCGTTTCGAACGCGAACGCCGCGGCCCGCGCGGCCCCGCCCGCGCCGACGATCGCGATGCGCGCGCCCGGCACGTCGGCCCGCCGCCGCAGCGGCACGAGGACGCCGTCGCCGTCGGTGCTCGAGCCGTGGAGACGGCCGTCGCGGACGACGACGGTGTTGACCGAGCCGGCGCGCGCGGCCTCTCTCTCGCACGAGGCGAGGTGAGCCGTCACCTCGGGCTTGTACGGCCGCGTCACGCTGAAGCCGGAGAGGCCGAGGGCGGGAAGCGCGCGGGCGAAGGCCGCCATCGACTCGGCCTGGACCGGGACGTAGACGGCGTCGAGCCCACGCACCGCGAACGCGCGGTTGTGGATGGCCGGCGAGACGCTGCGCAGGATGTCGACGCCGAGGATCCCGTAGACGCGCGTCCGCGGGCCGATCGAGCGGACGCGGTAGCTCTCGGCCAGGGCGCGGGCCGGGAGCTGCCCCGGGGCCGCCTCGCGGCCGACGAAAGGCGCGGCGAACGTGAAGGGCGCGCCGTAGCGGCCGCCGAGGAGGCGCGAGGCGACGCCGAGCGGCCCCATCGCGAGAGCGACGAGCGGCGGGCGGCCTTTCTCGCGGGCGCGGGCGTGCTTCTGCGCGAAGGCCAGCAGCCGTCCGAGGTCCTCGATCGAGCGGGCCGTCACCGCGATCTTCACGATGTCCGCGCCCGCGGCCTCCATGCGCCGATAGAGGGCCTCGAGGTCCGTCGGGGTGCCCTCGAAGTCGTGCCACGAGAGGACGAGCCCGCGGCCGGACTTGGCCTTCGCCACGTCGTCGAACCCGGCGCGCGCCTCAAGGTCGACGAGGTCGAAGCCGAGGCGGACGGCGTCGGCCAGGATCGCGCGCCGCGCGGGCTCGTCGGCGGCCGGGAAGCGCCCACCCTCTTTCTCCGTCCGGCAGGTGAGGAGGATCGGCTTCACCCGCGCGCGGACGAGCGCCGGGAGGTCGAGGTCGCGCACGAAGTCGGCGCGGATCTCGAAGAGGTCGGCGTGCGGGGCGAGCCCGGCCATGCGGTCGACGACCGCGGCCGTCGTCTCCTCGGTGACGCTGACGCAGATCCTCAAAGCGAAAAGCCTCTCCAAGGTTCCCTGAAGAGGCTTCGTCGGCCCGCGCCCGCATCCCCAGGAAACCCGCTCCAAGCGGCGGGCCCCGTGGGGCTCGCCGCTACGGGTGCCAGTAGTGGAACACGGGACGCCAGCGGCACACGGCTCCGCCGCGGTCGGTCCGAAGAGCCGTGTTCGCGCGCGGAGTCATGGTCTTCTCTAGCTTCCCGAAGCGGTGAATGTAGCGGAGGCCGGGAGGGGTGTCAACCGAGGCCCGGCGGCGGTCGAGGGGGTCGACCGGCGTCCGCGGTAGAATTGCAGTGGATGTCCCCGGTTCTCAAGGCGGCGGCGGGAGAATCCTCGGACGAGGAGGAGCTCGACTTCGAGCTCGCCTATCAGCGGAGCCTCACCACGGCCCAGCGTTTCGAGATGATGATCGTGCGCTCGCGACAGATTGCCGAGGAGTTGATTGGCCGTGGACATCGAAGGCCTGTTGAGATCGTTAAACGACCATGAGGTCGAGTACGTCCTGATCGGGGCCGCCGCCTTCCCCGTCCACGGCTACGCCCGGGCCACGCTCGACGTGGACGTCTTCATTCGAGCGACCGCCGACAACGTCCGGCGCACGCGCGAGGCCCTGACGGCGTTCGGGTACGACCTCGCCGACGTGTCCGACGACGAGTTCCGGACGAAGAAGATCCTGATCCGCCAGTACCTCGTCGAAGCCGACATCCACCCGTTCGTGGCCGGAGTGACCTTCGACGAAGTGTGGACGAGACGTGTCGTCGACCGCTTCGGCCAGACGCCCGCTGCCTTCGCGAGCCTCGACGATCTCATCCGGATGAAGGAGGCCGCCGGCCGCCCGAAGGACATCGAAGACCTGCGCGTCCTGCGTCGCCTGAGGGACGGGACGGCCCGATGAACCGTCGGGCCGTCGCCGAGGTCGCGCGGGGTCGGAGTCGTGCGTCGATGGACCGCCAGCGCCGGCACGCTGCGGGGGTCTGGTTTCGCCTCCGGCGGGTCCTGGCCGATGCGCGCGAGGCCCACGCCATCTCCGCCGACGACGCGAGCGGCTGATGGCGGAGGGCCGCCAACCCGAGCCCGTCGGCCAGTAACTCGCACCCCCGCGAATCATCCTCTTCCTGCCCCCCGACCGGGTGGCGGGCCTCGAGTCGTCGCGGCCCATCTCGGTGCGACTCGACGCCGAGCTTCTGTTCGCCGAGTGCCTCGCCCTCGTGCCGTTAGAGAAGGAGAGGGACGACCTCTCCTGACCGCCTGCCACGGCGGGCCTCGATACTACCCAAGCGACTCGAAATGAAGGTCACTCGCGTCGCTCGAGTGGTGATCGCCCAAGGCGAGATCGGGTGGGCAGACCTGCCCGCTCCAGCCGGCTCGGGTCCGGGTCCGCGCCGCCGCCCTGTCTGGGTCGTTCAGCGTGACTGAACTTCAGCCGCATCGCGACGGTCGTGTGCGTTGCGCTGACCAGCAACCGGCGCTGGGCCGAGGCTCCAGGCGACACCCTGCTCAAGCTAGGCTGACGTGCGGCCATCCTCTTCTGGCTCGGGACTTCCATCGGAGCCGCAGACCGGACATGCGTGGAATCGATGAAGCCATCTGAACGCGTCAAGCGGCCCTCGGTGCCGCATGGCGATCCAGAAGACCGCTGTACCGCAGCGAGGACAACGGATGCCTCGGGCCCTGCAGACAACGGCCCCTAAGCTCGTGAGCGCTCCGGTCGTGAATGCGATGGCCCAGGCCACATCGGAACTCTCCCGGCTAAGGCCGGGCACGGCGACCACACCGGCGCAGAGGAATGCAGCCGCAGCAATCAGAGTGCTTAGTCCGGCAACGGCGTCCAGCACCTCTAGCTTGCTTCGCTGCCCGGACCGCTCAACGAAGGTTCGCCGGCCGTCGATCATGGCCGCCTCGCGTCGCCAAACCTGACTGAGTTCAGAAGCACGTTCCCAGGCCAGCTTCGATGGCAGTACCGGCCGCGACGCCCCCAAGAAGAGTCCCAGTAGTTGCGAGACTCGAGGCAGCAAAGGCCGCAATCGCTTCTGGCGCAGTTGCCGCAACCAGCGCATCGGCGAATCCGGCGGCGACTCCGAGACTCGCGGGATTCGTTGCGGGGCCGAAGATCGTCGACCGCATTCCCGAATAGAAGGCACCCATCGGACCAGGGCTGCCAAGCGCCTGGCCTACGCGGATCCCGACGACGGCGCCGACAGCCACGCGTGCCGCGGTCCCTGCGGCCGAGCGAGCGAAGCCAGCCGTCATCTTCAGATCCTCGACGTAGCGCTGGCCAAAGCCGGGGCAGACGGAGCCAGGCATTGCCTTGAAGAACTCCCTCCACCACTGGACGGGCTTCGGCGTTTCGGTTGGCTCCGGCTCTGCCGGATCGCAGAGCGGATCTCCTGCTTCGCAAGCAGGTGGCTCTCCGCTGCATTTGGGGTCCCCGGGAGCGCAACCCGGTTCTGGTTCGGGTTCAGGTGCCGGAACTCCGCCGCCTCCGAAACCGTCGTCGTCACAGGGAGACTTCAGGCTCTGGCAGGTAGTTCCTCCACCTCCGTCCGTGCCGCCGCCGGCGCCGCCGCCCTTGCTGCCCCCGCCCGAATCGCCGCCGCCACTGGTAGTACCGCCTCCAACATCGACGCAGCGGACCTGTCCGTTGGCGTCCTCATAGCAGACGATGACCGGAGCCTGGGCAAGGAGTCCACTGCGATCCATGCGATTCGCAGGGTCGCCGGTCCCGTAGGTGTATTGGCTTGCGCCTCCCTGAACTCCGATCGGATCGGGGCTGACGAAGACTCCGAGTTGCGGATCGAAGTACCTGGCATGGAGGTACGTTAGGCCGTTCTCCCCATCGTTCCTCTGGTCGATCCAGCCCCTTGACTCCGTGTGGCTGCCCGTCTGGGCCAGCGTCTCACCGGACGGCCGGTACTGGCGGCGGAAGACGGCCGTCCCGGCCGTGTTCGTCACCGCCTGGATGCTGCCCAGCCGGTCCGTGTGCAGCCAGTAGGTGACAGCCGAGCCGCCGGTGCCGACGCGCTTCGCGACGACACCCAGGCCGGCCACGGGGATGTACTTCGTCGTCACTCCGCCCGTGATCTCGTAGTCGTCACCGAACGGGTAGATGCTGGTGCCGAGCGACGACGTCTTCTTGACGCGATCGCCGCCGCCGCCGTAGCTGTACGTGGCCGTCACCCCGCCGAGCGTCGTCTGAGCCAGCCGGTTGTCGGCGTTCCACGTCAGGCCGCGCGTGCCGGCCGTCAGCGTGTTGCCGTTGAGGTCGTAGGTGATGGCCGTCCCGCCGACGCTCGTCGGGCCGTGAGGCCGCGGGCTGCCCGTGCCGGGGTAGCGTAGATCCCGTACCGCGAGGAGCTCAGGATCCGGTCGCCCGCGTCGTAGCTGTAGGTCTGGGTGTCGGCGCCGTTCGTCAGGTTCGTGGCGGTCATCAGGTGGTTGAGGTCGTCGTAGGCGTAGCTCCAGCCCTCGCCCGCGATCGGGCCCGTCACCTGCTGCAGGAGCCCCGCGTCGGTGTACTGCGTGTACTGGAGGTCCTGGATCGTGCCTCCTCCGCCGGTCGTCTGGATGCGGGTGAGGAAGCCGCGGGTGTCGCCGTAGGTCCAGCTCGTCGTCGTGCCGTTGCCGTTCGACTGGGTGAGCGGGCGGCCCAGGGCGTCGTAGCTGACGCTCGTGAGGATGCCGGAGACGGAGGACACGCGGCCGGCGCCGTCGTACTGCATCGGGCCTACTGTATCGCCGTCCGGGTAGGCGATCGAGACGAGGCTCGCCGCGTCGTAGGTCTTCGTCACGACGTAGTGGGTGGCGTCGATCAGGCGGTCCTGCTTGACGACCCGGCCGAGAGCGTCGTAATCCGTCTTGAGAGTGTCGGCGGGCGAGGTGACCGTGGTCAGCCGGCCGGTGTTCGAGTAGCTGCCGCGGGGCTGGCTGTAGGTGTAGGTCACGGTCCCGACGGCGTTCGTGCGGGTGGCGAGCCGGCCGACCTGGATGTTTCCTCTGCCTCCGGACGCACGAAGGGCTCGACGGCGCATCCCCACCGAGGGCTTCCTTGGCCTGGAGCCGGCTCATCTCACAGAGGGCGACACTGCGCGCGGGACAGGCCCCTCCGGCACTCACGCCGCGATCCCGTGAACCGACGCTTCCCGAGTCTCCAGCGCGCCGCGTAGCGGCCACCCGCGGACCGCCCGCGGGCGAACGAGACGGAGCGTGCCATCGATGGCGCTATGGTGCGGCCGCCGATCAGCGGCTTCTCCCCCAATCTCGCCCCGCTCCGAACCGCGTGTCCCGCCAGCGCTGCGGCCTCCGTCGTCGTTCAGACTCCCATTACCGGCCCACCGACAGTGAAACCCGTCGCGAGAGAGCGGCGCAGCGTGGCGCGTCGGACTGTGGTCCGCCTCTTCCTATTGGAACACTGCGGAGACTGCGGCGACGAGCGAGCAGTGTCCGGCCGCCGATGGCTCGAGTTATGTCTGGTCTCGCCGCCAGTCCCAGTCCGGTCGGGCGCGTAGCGCACTGACAAAGTCGGACCCGGGCAACAGGACGCCGTGGTCGTTGTCAACGAACAGTCTAGAATCGTTCGCCAGACTCGACAAGATGGAGCGGCAGGACTCGATGTCACTGTAATCGATCGTGTAAAAGACTGGATCTGGCACCAGTGAGAGAATCCGTCGCAAGCGATCGGAATCTAGGTCGTCGCGCACGGCGTCATTCCGGGATATGTATACTCTCGATCCCGCGTACTCGACGACGGTGGTACCGTCCGCGCCCTCGGATACCTGGTGATCCGAAGGTATCCTCGCCGTGAGCTTTGGATCGTACTCGCGCGACGCGACGATTAGCACCGACTCCATGGCGAACCCCTACGGCGCAACCACTTGAATGAGGAGCGCCTTGTCTCTCGTCACTAAGCCACCGGTAGCTTGGATTCCCTTCACTACGCTCCCCCCCAGATTGGGGCCGTATCCAATGGCAGGCATGCCTGTCGCTGCCTCGGTTCTCAGCAGTTGGCTCGTCAGCCCTGCACCCGATCCGGACTTCACTTGGATAATGGCATTCTGAAGCACGATATCGCCATCAGTAACCAACCGTCCGGCTGTGTTAGTGATGGGGACGTTCACGCCGACCACGTGTCCCGGATAGGCACGCTCGATCGCGTTGGCGACATCGGCAACCAGCGGGTCAGCTGATGTGAACGTTCGCACGGTTGCCCCTGCTGCCGTGGAGCCTGCGGCCCAGTCCGCAAGGGCAGCGAGAGCGATGTTTGTGCCTCCCTGCGTGACGCCGGCGACCGCCGCCGCTTGCATGAGGGCGAGAGCGGTCCCGCCGGGGTCGAGCGCGTTGACGCCAAGAGCTAGGGCACACGTGGCGTCGCCGCTGAGTGCGCAGGTCAGCTCTGGACCCGCCTTGATTCCGTTGAACTCCTCGGAGGTTGTGACGGTGGCCTCGACGGGCCGCTTGGCGACGTACGTTTGCTCGGCCACCTGCGCATAGATGCCGTCCCCAACGTAGATCGTCGTGAAGCGCGTGGTAACCATCTGTCCGTACGTCGCTTCCGCAGCAGAGAGCTCTCGCCCACCCTGATACACGCCCCCTCCGACGCACTCAACCTGAGGCGCTTGAGGGCTGTGGTAGTTCGCGTCCGTCGTCCCGCCCGCTGAGCCTGTCGGCGCGTTTACGAAGCAGACCTCTGTCCCAGAGCGGTCGGAGCCGTTTGCCGGACTTCCCAACGCATAGGCGTACTGATTCATCCCTCCGGCAACGCCGAGCGGGTCCGCCGAAGTGAAGACCCCGAGTTGCGGATCGAAGTACCGCGCGTGGAGGTAGGTTAGCCCGCTGTCTCCGTCATTCCTCTGGTCGATCCAGCCCCTTGACTCCGTGTGGCTGCCCGTCTGGGCCAGCGTTTCGCCGTACGGGCGGTACTGCCGCCGGAAGACGGCCGTGCCGGCCGTGTTCGTCACCGCCTGGATGCTGCCCAGGCGGTCCGTGTGCAGCCAGTAGGTGACAGCGCTCCCACCGGTGCCGACGCGCTTCGCCACGACACCCAGCCCGGCGACTGGGATGTACTTCGTGGTGACGCCGGCCGTGATCTCGTAGTCGTCCCCGAACGGGTAGATGCTGGTGCCCAGCGACGACGTCTTCTTCACCCGATCGCCGTCGCCGCTGTAGCTGTAGGTGGCCGTCACTCCGCCGAGCGTCGTCTGGCTCAGCCGGTTGTCGGCGTTCCAGGTCATCCCGCGCGTGCCGGCCGTGAGCGTGTTGCCGTTGAGGTCGTAGGTGATCGCCGTGCCGCCCACGCTCGTCGGGCCGTGAGGCCGCGCGCTGCCCGTGCCGGGGTAGACGTAGATCCCGTACCGCGAGGAGCTCATGATCCGGTCGCCCGCGTCGTAGCTGTAGGTCTGGGTGTCGGCACTGTTCGTCAGGTTCGTCGCCGTCGTCAGGTGGTTGAGGTCGTCGTAGGCGTAGCTCCAGCCCTCGCCCGCGATCGGGCTCGTCACCTGCTGCAGGAGCCCCGCGTCGGTGTACTGCGTGTACTGGAGGTCCTGGATCGTCCCTCCGCCGCCGGTCGTCTGGATGCGGGTGAGGAAGCCCCGGGTGTCGCCGTAGGTCCAGCTCGTCGTGGTGCCATTGCCGTTCGTCTGGGTGAGCGGGCGGCCGAGGGCGTCGTAGCTGACGCTCGTGAGGATGCCGGAGACGGAGGACACGCGGCCGGCGCCGTCGTACTGCATCGGGCCTACTGTATCGCCGTCGGG
>WBZP01002060.1_pt1 | contig 23760 bp, 25 predicted proteins | sample 5204301 | NCBI WGS metagenome assembly WBZP01 (sample SAMN12412401, study PRJNA552823) | activated sludge metagenome | isolation source: activated sludge from nitrification reactor of wastewater treatment plant... | place: USA: Pennsylvania | collected 2017 | reverse complement strand
AATCCGAGATGTGCAGGTCCACGATCTGGCCGCCGACCCACTGCTGCAGCGCGGCCTGCAGCTCCGCCGTCCGAACCTCGAACTCGCGCCGGCCGCTGCCGATCCAGATGAACCCGGCAGCGGGCAGATGCTGCGGCACGTCTTCCAGTTCGCTGAACTGGTCGGCCAGGACATGGAAGACGCGCACCGGATCTCGCCCGTTCAGACGGTGCGCAGCAGGCGCGCCACCTCCAGCGCGAAGTAGCTCAACACGCCGTCGGCACCGGCACGCCTGAAAGCCAGCATCGATTCCATCATCACGGCGTCATGGTCCAGCCAGCCATTGGCGGCGGCGGCCTTGAGCATCGTGTACTCGCCACTGACCTGGTAAGCGAAGGTGGGCATGCGGAACTCGTCCTTGACACGGCGCACGATGTCCAGATAGGGCATGCCGGGCTTGACCATCACCATGTCGGCACCCTCGGCAATGTCCAGCGCCACCTCGCGCAGCGCCTCGTCACTGTTGCCGGGGTCCATCTGGTAGACCTTCTTGTCGCTCCTGCCCAGATTGGCCGCACTGCCCACGGCGTCGCGGAACGGCCCGTAAAACGCGCTGGCGTACTTGGCGCTGTAGGCCATGATGCGCGTGTGGATGGCGCCGCTGGATTCGAGCTCGTCCCGGATGGCGCCTATCCTGCCGTCCATCATGTCGCTGGGTGCCACGATGTCCACACCCGCCTGCGCATGCATCAGGGCCTGACGGCGCAGCACGGCCACGGTGTCGTCGTTGATGATGTAGCCGGTGTCGTCGAGCAGGCCGTCCTGGCCATGGCTGGTGTAGGGATCCAGCGCCACGTCGGTCATCAGCGCCAATCCAGCAAAGCGCTCCTTCAGGGCGCGCACCACGCGCGGCACAAGGCCGTCCGGGTTCAGGGCTTCGCGGCCGTCGGGCGTCTTGTGCGCGGGGTCGATGACCGGGAACAGCGCCATCGCCGGCACACCCAGCTTCATGCACTCTTCGGCCACGTCGAACAGGCCGTCCAGGCTGCGCCGCTGCACCCCGGGCATGCTCGCCACATCCTGCACCTGGCCATGGCCATCGAGCACGAAGACCGGCAGGATCAGGTCCGCGCTGGCCAACCGGTGTTCGCGGACCAGAGCCCGTGTGGCGGCATCTCGGCGCAAGCGCCTTGGGCGACTGCGTGGAAACGGTGGAGGGTTCATGGACGGGCCTGTATCAAGTGGCTCGGGCAGGCTGCTCGCTATGCGGCAAAACCTGCATGACAGCTCAAAGTCTGTTCTGCTAGAGTGGTCGATGAATGATAGCCGCGAGGCCGTCGTTCCCTGCTTTTCCTCCCTGAGCAGGTGCCTTAGCGTGATGACAGCGATAAGGCTTCCTGGCCCTGGATCCATCCAGGGCCTTCTTTTTTCTGGACCGCAACACCCGGCAGGCGGCGCAGCTTGCCACGGGGCTGCCGACCATAATGGCTGCATGAGCAGCGAGCAGCGCTTGCGGATCACGCTTGGTGCGTGCCTCCCGGCCGGGACGGCGGCCCCACCCTGTGCGCCGCGTCGACCGGCCATCGTGGTGACGGTGGAAGCCGGCTAGACCAACGCGTCCAGCGCCATGCCTGAGCGACGCCCTGGCCGTTCTGCCGTCTGGCTGGCCTGGGCCTATGCCGTGCTGGTGATCTACGCCAGCCTCTATCCCTTCGAAGGCTGGCGTTGGCCGCCGGGCCAGCCGCCGTGGGCCCTGGCATTGCTGCCCCGCTCGATCTACCACGACCCCTTCGACGTCTACTCCAACCTGCTGGGCTACCTGCCCTTGGGCGCGCTGCTGGGCATTGCCCTGCACCGTCCGGGCAAGACGCTGCCCTGGACACTGGCCCTGCCCGTGCTGGCGGCCGCATCACTGTCGTACTGCTGCGAGCTGCTGCAGCAGTTCGTGCCGCGCCGCGTTCCTTCTTTGGAAGACCTGGGCATGAACGCTGGCGGCGCCTTGATCGGCACCTTGTTGGGTGTTGCCGCGCAGGGCCTGGGATGGGTGCAGCGCTGGCACCGGCTGCGCGAGCGCTGGTTCGGCGAAGAAGGCGCTGCCGCGCTGGGGCTGCTGGCCCTGTGGCCGATCGGGCTGCTGTTCCCGGCACCGGTGCCGCTGGGGCTGGGACAGGTGGGGGAGCGAATGCGGGAGTGGGCTGCCGCGATGCTGCAGGACGTGCCCTGGGCCGAAAGGGCTCACGCATTGCTGGCCGAAGGCCCGACGACGGCGCTACCGCTGCGTCCGCTGGCAGAGCTGCTGATCGTTGCCATGGGCCTGCTGGCGCCCTGCCTGGTGGCCTACGCGGTGATGACCCCGGGCTTGCGTCGCTGCACGATGGCGCTCGGCGCCCTGCTGCTGGCAACAGGGGCGATGACCACCTCCACCTGGTTGAACTTCGGGCCAGCGCATGCGCTGGCCTGGCTCACGCCGCTGAGCGGCCAGGGGCTGATGCTGGGGTTCCTGCTGGCCCTGCTGCTGGCCCTGTTGCCGCGACGCCTGGCGCCCGGCTTGGGCCTGGTGGTGCTGACGGGCCTGGTGGTCGGCGTCGCCCAGGTCGGCGCCGACCCCTACTTCGCCCACAGCCTGCAGGCCTGGGAACAGGGCCGGTTCGTCCGCTTCCACGGCCTGGCGCAGTGGGTCGGCTGGATGTGGCCCTACCTGGCGATGGGCTGGTTGCTGTCGCGTCTGGGTTCGCGCAGCGGCTGAAGCGCACGGCGCCATGCCGGGGGGATGGCCGTCGGGCCTACCTACAATCCGTCCATGAGCTACTACCAGCGGCACATCTTCTTCTGCCTGAACCAACGCGAGAAAGGGGAGGCCTGTTGCGCCGACCATGACGCCAAGGCGGCCTTCGACCACTGCAAGTCGCGCATCAAGACGGCCGGCCTGGCCGGACCCGGCGGCGTGCGCGTGAACAAGGCCGGCTGCATGGATCGCTGCGCGGGCGGCCCGGTTGCGGTGGTCTACCCGGAAGCCACCTGGTACACCTATGTGGACCAGCAGGACATCGACGAGATCATCGATTCGCACCTGAAAAACGGTCAGGTCGTGCAGCGCCTGCTGCTGCCGCCCGGCGTGGGCCGGTGAACCACCGGACCGTGCGCTGCACGGTGGCCGGGCCGGCAGGCCTGCTGGCCTGCGCCCTGGACACACCCAGCCTGCCTTCAGCCGGCGTGGCCGTGTTGTGCCACCCGCACCCCCAGCACGGCGGCACGATGGACAACAAGGTGGTGCAGACGCTGGCCCGCGCGATGGTGCAACTGGGCTACACCAGCGTGCGCTTCAACTTTCGCGGCGTGGCTGGCTCCGAAGGCAGCTGGGATCACGGCCAGGGTGAAGTGCAGGACGCGCTGGCGGTGATCGCCGCGCATCATGCCGACGGCCAGCCGCTGGTGCTGGGTGGTTTCTCGTTCGGAGCCTATGTCGCCAGCCAGGCCGCTGCCCAACTGCCGGCGGGCGCAACGGCGCGGCGGCTGGTGCTGGTCGGCCCGGCCGCTGTCAACTTCGAGATGGCAGCGGTGCCCGCCGACACCCTGGTCGTGCACGGCGAACACGACGACGTGGTGCCGCTGGCGGCCGTCTTCGACTGGGCCCGCCCACAATCCCTCGCCATCACCGTGCTGCCCGGCGCCGGGCACTTTTTCCACGGGCAACTCAACGTGCTCAAGCACATCGTCCTGCGGGCCTGGGGCTCGCACTGAACCCAAACCTATTCATCGACCCATGAGATTCCGCCTACTGCGTGCCGCTACCCTGGCACTGGGTTTCACCCTGGCCGGCCTGACCGGCATGGCGCACGCGCAAGCGCCGCAAGCACCCGAAGTCGCTGCCCGGCAGTACCTGCTGATCGACCTGGCGAGCAACCAGGTGCTGGCCGAGCGGGAAGCCGATGCGCAAGCCGACCCCGCCTCGCTGACCAAGCTGATGACCGCCTATCTGAGCTTCAACGCATTGCGCGACAAGAAGCTCACGCTGGAGCAGACGCTGCCGGTATCGCTGCGCGCCTGGGCCGAGCGCAAGGGCGGCGGTTCGCTGATGTTCATCGACACCACGATGACGCCAAAGGTCAGCGAGCTGCTGCGCGGCCTGATCGTGCAAAGCGGCAACGACGCCGCGGTCGCGCTGGCCGAAGGCGTGGGCGGCTCGATGGAGAACTTCGTGGCCATGATGAACCGTCAGGCGCAGGCCTGGGGCCTGAAGAACACGCAGTTCAAGAACGCCTCGGGCATGACCGAGCCGGGCCACCACAGCAGCGCGCGCGACGTGGCGACGGTCGCCGCGCACATCATCAACGAGCATCCCGAGTTCTACCAGCTGTACTCGATGCGCGACTACACCTACAACAACATCAGGCAGGACAACCGCAACATGCTGCTGGGCCGCGACCCCAGCGTCGACGGCATGAAGACCGGCTACACCGAAACTGCCGGCTACTGCCTGGTGGCCAGCGCCGCGCGTGACACGCCTGCGGGCAAGCGACGCCTGCTGAGTGTCGTGCTGGGCACCACCAGCCGCGAAGCGCGCGCAGCGGAGAGCCAGAAGCTGCTCAACTGGGGCTGGTCGGCCTGGGACGCGGTGCGCCTGTTCGAAGCCGGCAAGCCGGTGATCACGGCGCGGGTCTGGAAGGGCGACAGGCCCGAGGTGCGGCTGGGCGCCCCAGGTGCGCTGTTCGTCACCGTGCCCAAGGGCGAAGGCGACAAGCTCAAGACCACCATCGAACGCACCGACCCGCTGGTTGCGCCGCTGGTGGCCGGCCAGCGTGTGGGCAGCATCAAGATCACCACGGCCGGGGGCAGCACGGTGTCCACCGTTGCCTTGCAGGCCCTGGAGCCGGTGGGCCTGGCCGGCTTTTTCGGCCGTGCCTGGGACGCGATACGGCTGTGGATCCAGTAGCGCCGGTCAGCCGTTGCTTGTGGGCATCCGGGCAACAGGCTGCGTGCGGCGCACGCTGGCCGCAGTAGCATCGCGTGAGCAGCCCCTTCAGAGCCCAACATGACCGACATCCTCTGCTTCCTGAACGGCGAGTACCTGCCGCTGGCCGAAGCACGCGTTCCGGTGCTGGACCGCGGATTCATCTTCGGCGACGGGGCCTACGACGTGGTCCCGGTCTATGGCCAGCGCCTGTTCCGCTTCGACGAGCACATGGCGCGACTGAACCGCTCGCTGGCCAAGATCCGCATCACCAACCCGGCCACGCCCGAGCAGTGGCTGCAGCGCTGCCGGCGGCTTATCGCGGCCACCACCGAGGCCACCGGGGCGGTCGACCAGGTGGTCTACTTCCACGTCACGCGCGGCGTGGCGCCACGCGACCACGTGATGCCCGAAGGTCTGACGCCCACCGTGTTCATGATGTCCAACCCGATGAAGCCGCCCACCGCCGAGCAGCGCCACCAGGGCGTGGCCTGCACCACGGCGCGCGACTTTCGCTGGGAACGTGGCGACATCAAGAGCATCAGCCTGCTGGGCAACGTGATGGCCCGGCAGATGTCGGCCGATCACGGCGCGCTGGAGACCATCCTCTTCCGCGATGGTTTTCTCACCGAAGCGGCAGCCTGCAACGTGTGGATCGCCCACGAGGGCGCACTGCTGGGCCCACCCAAGAGCGAACTGGTGCTGGAGGGCATCCGCGTCGAGCTGCTGCACGAGCTGTGCGAGGACTGCGGCATTGCCTACAACCTGCGGCCCATTTCCGAAGCCGATGTGCGCACCGCCGAGGAGGTGATGCTCAGCTCGGCCACCAAGGAGATCCTGCCCGTCACCCGCATCGATGGCGAGGCCGTCGGCCACGGTGCGATGCGCGGCAAGCCCGGCCCGGTCTATGGCCGCCTGCACGAAGCCTACCAGGCGGCCAAGCTGACCATGTCGATCTGAGCGGGCCACAGGCATCGCGGCACGATGACCCGGATCCCGCCCGAACAGAGCCTGATCGAGTACCCCTGCGCGTTCCCGATCAAGGTCATGGGCGCTCAGGTCGAGGGCTTCGAGGCGGCCATGGTGGCGGTGGCGCGGCACTTCGACCCCGCATTGGATGTCGCGCGCATCGAGCGCCGCTCCAGTTCCGGCGGCAAGTACCTGGGCCTGACCCTGACCATCACCGCCACCAGCCGCGAGCAGCTTGACGAGCTGTACCGAACCCTGAGCACGCACCCGATGGTCAGGGTGGTGCTGTAGCGGCCGGCTGCTGCGCTCCGGCCTGCGCCGCCAGGGAGCGGGCCTTGGCCTGCGCCGCCACATCGCCCTGCAGCGCAGCCTGTTCGTACCAATGCCGGGCCAGGCGCACGTCGCGTGGCAGCCCGTCACCGTGTTCATACATCGCCGCCAGCAGGTACATCGCACCGCCGTCGCCACCTTGGGCCGCCTGGCGGTACCACAGCGCCGCCTGTTGCATGTCCTGCTGCCGGCCCCGGCCCAGATAGAACGCCGTGCCGATGGCCACCTGGGCGGCCACGCTGCCGGCTTGCGCGGCGCGTTCGTACCAGTCATGCGCAGCAACCAGATCGCGCGGACCGAAGCGCCCGACTTCCAGGCTCTCACCGAGCGCATACTGCGCCGTCACAAAACCCTCGGCAGCGGCCTGACGCATCAAGGCTTCGGCCCGCCGCGGGCTGGCTGCCGGCAACTCGCCACGCAGGTGCATCACGGCCAGGTTGTAGCGCGCAGCCGGCAGGCCTTGGCGCGCCAGTCGCTCGAAGGCACGCCACGCCACCTCCCATCGACCACTTTCGTAGCTCTGCACCGCCGCCTGCAGTTGCCGGGCCAGGGCCGGATCGACGGCTGCGGTCGGTGGCGCAGCGACGCTGCCGCCCAGCAACAGGACCAGGGCCAGTCCGGCCCCAAGACGGCAGCCGGCACGCACGGCGCGGCCCGCTGGTCGGCTGCTTCGGGCGGTGCAGGTCAGTCGGTGCATACCATCCGACGATAGCGCCCCGGCCAGGTCCCAGGTGGGACTTCGCCGCCCAATAAGGCCCCTATTGGGCCCCTATAGGGCCCCCATAAGGCCCTTGAGTCGTTCCGCCGCCCGGGCTGGCTTTGCGAATGGCACCGTGCTGCGTACTCGGCACATTGCCTTCGGCCGCTTTCTGTCAGACCCGGCGCCACCCCCGGCCCTCATGGTCCAATCGCGCAATGGCCGATCGCCCCACCCTTCACACCCGGCCCGGAGCACCGCTGCGGGATGACCGACGGCCACCCGTGCGCGGCGGTGCCCCGCGCCGGCCAGCCCAACAAGGAGCCAGCCGTGCCGCGCCGCCCGCAACACCCGTTGCCTCAACGCCCGCTGCAGCGGATGGGGTGCGTGTGTCCAAGCTGATGACCGAACGTGGGCTGGCCTCGCGGCGCGAAGCCGATGCGTGGATCGAAGCCGGCTGGGTGCGCGTGGACGGGGCAGCTGCCGTGCTGGGCCAGCGGGCACCGAGCGATGCACGCATCGAGATCGATCCCCGTGCGCGGGCCGAGCAGGCGCGCCGCGTGACGGTGTTGCTGCACAAGCCCATCGGCTACGTCAGCGGGCAGGCCGAGGATGGCCATCAACCGGCCTTGAACCTGGTGACGCGGGCCAACCGCTGGACGGGCGACACGGCACGCATCGACTTCCAGAGCGGGCATCTGCGCCACCTGGCGCCGGCCGGACGGCTGGACATCGACTCAACCGGGCTGTTGGTCTTCACGCAGGACGGCCGCATCGCCAAGCGGCTGATCGGCGACGAGACACGCGTCGAGAAGGAATATCTGGTGCGGGTGGCCTACACCCAGCCCGGCCGGCTGCCTGACGCCGATCTGCAGCGCCTGCGCCACGGCCTGGAACTGGACGGTGTCAAACTGCGCCCGGCCGCCGTCAGCTGGCAGAACGAGGATCAGTTGCGTTTCGTGCTGCGCGAAGGCCGCAAGCGGCAGATCCGCCGCATGTGCGAACAGGTGGGGCTGCAGGTGCTGGGGCTCAAGCGGGTGCGCGTCGGCAGTGTGCCGCTGGGCCAGCTGCCGCCCGGGCAGTGGCGCTACCTGCGCGACGACGAGCGCTTCTGATCACCGGCCGTTCGCATCCGCCCCTAGCCGAACCCCGGCCGTCAGGCAGCGCATGAGGCTCAACCGGCCCTGATAAGCTCGCCCGGGCATGCCATCCATTCCCGCCGCAGCACGCGCCGGCTCGCCGCGTGTCCCGCACCATCTGGCCGCTTTGGCCTTGTCGCTGCTGCTGGGCCTGCAGCCGGTGACCACTGACGTCTACCTGCCAGCCTTGCCGATGCTCACCCGGGCACTGGACGCCAGCATGGACGCGGCGCAGCTGACGATGTCGGCGCTGATCCTCTCGTTTGGCCTGGGCCAGATGGTCTGGGGACCGGTGGCCGACCGCGTGGGACGTCGCCCCGTCCTTCTCGCCGGGCTGCTGCTGTACACCGGTGCCAGCATCGGTGGCATGCTGGCCGGCAGCATCGAAGCACTGGTGATCTGGCGCATCGTGCAAGGCGCGGCCATGGCCGCGGCCATCGTCTGTGCCCGGGCCATCGTGCGCGACCTTTACGAACCCTTGGAGGGCGCGCAGGTGATGGCCCTGGCGCTGTCGGGCCTGGGGCTGATCGCATTGGCCGGTCCGCTGGCCGGCGGCACGGCCGCGCTGTGGTTCGGCTGGCGCGGCGCGCTGGCCGTGGTGGCCGCGGTGGGGGCCTTGACGCTGGCCTTCATCGCCTGGCAGTTGCCCGAAACGCTGCTGCACAAGAACCCGCGCGCCACGCAGCCCGGCCCCCTACTGCGCGCCTGGTGGGACATCGGCCGGCATCCGGTCTTCCAGGCCTGGGCCCTGCTGGTGGGCTGCACCTATGGCGGCCTGTTCACCATCCTGGCCGCATCGTCCTTCGTCTACATGGACGTGCTGGGCCTGGGACCGACGGCCTACGGTGCGGTGATGGCCCTGGGCTCGCTCAGCTACTTGGGAAGCACCTTTGTCTGCCGGCGCTGGATCAAGCGCCTGGGCATGGCCGGCGCCGTGCGCCGCGGCGCGCTGTTCACGCTGGCCGGAGGGCTGCTGGTGGCGGTGCTGGCCGTGGCCGGCGTGCAGGCGGTCTGGGCCGTGCTGCTGCCGCAGTGCCTGTTCCTGATGGGCCACGGCATCCACCAGCCTTGCGGGCAGGCCGGCGTCGTCGGGCCCTTCCCGCGCCACGCCGGGGCGGCTTCGGCCCTGGCCGGGCTGCTGCTGGCCCTGATCGCCTTTGCCGTGGGCCGCTGGCTGGGCACGGCGATGGATGGCAGCCTGCGCCCGATGGCCTACGGATTGGCGTTCTGGGCCCTGATGACCTGCGCCGTGGCCTGGCTGCTGGTGCAGCGCCACGTTCGATGAATCCTTTGGGCGTGTGCCTGGCCGGGCCGACGGCCAGCGGCAAGACAACCGTGGCACTGGCGCTGGCGACCGAGCTGCCGGTGGAGATCATCAGCGTCGACTCGGCACTGGTCTACCGCGGCATGGACATCGGCACGGCCAAACCCAGCGCTGCCGAACGCGCTGCGGTGCCCCATCACCTGATCGACCTGATCGACCCCTCGCAGGTCTACTCTGCAGCCCGCTTCGCGCTGGATGCCACACGGCTGGCGACCGAGATCCGTGCCCGCGGTCGGCTGCCGCTGCTGGTGGGCGGCACCATGCTGTACTTCAAGGCGCTGCGCGATGGCCTGCATGCCATGCCTGGCGCTGATGCGGCCATCCGCCGCGACCTGGACCAGCGGGCGGCTGCACTGGGCTGGCCCGCGCTGCACGCCGAGCTGGCCCGGGTCGATCCACAAGCGGCGGCGCGGCTGGCACCCAACGACGCACAGCGCATCCAGCGGGCCATGGAAGTCTTCCTGCTCAGCGGGCGCGCGCTGTCGGATTGGCACCGCCTTGGCGCCACCCACGCACCGGCCGCGGGCGCGTGGCCGATGGTGACACTCGAACCGGTCTCACGCGCCTGGCTGCACGCACGCATCGAGCAACGGCTGGATCAGATGCTGGCCAACGGACTGTTGCAGGAAGTGCGCACCCTGCGTGCCCGGGGCGACCTGCAGGCGACGATGGCGGCGATGCGCTGTGTGGGCTATCGGCAGGCCTGGCAGGCACTGGACGAGGACCGTCTGCAGGGCTTGCGTGATGCCGCCGCAGCAGCCACGCGCCAGCTCGCCAAGCGCCAGCTCACCTGGTTACGCTCGGTTGCCGACCGCGTCGTGGTGGCGGCAGACTCGACGCAGGCAACGGCCACGGCGATGCGGGCCCTGAAGCGCTGTGCGGGCATCGTATGACCCCTCGTTTGCAGGGGCCCGAGCGACGTCGGGGTCTGGTTCTTGCTCGGGCAAAATGGCCGGATGCATGACACTGTGTCAAGCCTTGGCTTAGGGTCAAGCCCGGGTCTGGGGCCGGGGGTGTTCACGCTATAGTCCCGCCCTTCGGCCGTTCGGGGCCGCGGCGGCTCACGAGGCCGGATTGGTGTGGTTGCAGGGCCTGGCGACGTCAAAGCGATGCCGGGCTGGCTGGAGGATCGAGTGGATTTCGGCGAACAACAACGCAACCCAGGCAAAGGCCTGATGGGCTTTGGTTTTGTGGTGGCCTTGCACGTGCTGCTGGGCTGGGGCCTGATGAACGGCCTGGCGCAGCGGCTGGTCGAGGTGATCAAGTCTCCGCTGGAGACCAAGATCATCGAGGAGGTCAAGCCTCCACCTCCCCCACCGCCCGAGAACCTGCCGCCACCGCCGAAGTTCGCGCCGCCTCCGCCTTCGTTCGTACCCCCACCTGAAGTCCAGGTCAACGCACCACCGACCGCCGCACCCACCATCACCACCACTCAGGTGGCGCCACCGCCGACACCGGTAACGGTTGCACCGCCGCCACCGCCCGTGGTGGTGGCACCGGTTGCGCCTCGTGTGCCGGTGCGAACCGAGCCGCGGCTGGACTTCGCCACCAAGTGCGAAAAGCCAGAGTACAACCGCGCAGCCAGGCAATCCGAAGCCCAAGGCACCACGGTCGTGGCCTTCACGATGGACACCACCGGGGTCATCAATGAAGCCACCATCGAAAAGTCCTCCGGACCTTCTCGCGAGCACAAGCAGCTCGATCGTCTGGCGCTCGAAGCCGTGAAGGGCTGCAAGGGTACGCCAGGCACCCTGGACGGCAAGCCCGAAAAGCTGACCTCCCGCGTGTCCTACGTCTGGCGCCTTGACTGAGTCCGACTTTTTCCATCAGCGCGGCTGAGGCGCCGCGCCCGCCTGTCCCTCTGGAGCACTTATGACCAAGCACCATAAAACCAAAGCCCCATCCTGGGCTGCCAAGACCTTTGCCACACTGGTGGCGGGCCTTGTCCTGGCCTTCAGCCTGCCGACGCTGGCCCTGGCGCAATCCACGCCGTCACCCGAAGCCGCTTCGGCCGCTGCGCCCAAGCCCGCCACCCCTGCGGCAGCCCCAGCCGCGCCCGTCATCACCGAAGAGGCAGTCGAAAATCCTTATGGCCTGAAGGCACTCTGGACCCAGGGTGACGTGGTTGCCCACAGCACGCTGATCATCCTGCTGATCATGTCAATGGGCAGCTGGTACGTGATCTTCACCAAGCTGTGGGAACAGCACACCATGCTCAAGAGCGGCCGCGAGTCGGCAGACACCTTCTGGAAGGCCAGTTCGATCAAGGCCGGCCTCACCTCCTTGAAGGAAGGAACGGCCTTCCGCTACATCGCCGAACAGGGCATCCGCGCCAGCGACCACCACGAAGGAACGATGGTCGAATCGATCGACAAGCACACCTGGATCAGCATGTCGGTCGACCGTGCCGTGGGCAGCGTCAACAACCGGCTGCAAAACGGCATGGCGGTGCTCGCCACCGTGGGTTCGACGGCACCGTTCGTCGGCCTGTTCGGCACCGTCTGGGGCATTTACAACGCCCTGGTCAAGATCGGCATCAGCGGTCAGGCCTCGATCGACAAGGTGGCCGGCCCGGTTGGCGAGGCATTGATCATGACGGCCATCGGCCTGGCCGTCGCAGTGCCTGCGGTGATGGGCTACAACTGGCTGCTGCGTCGCAACAAGACCGTGTCGGACCAGACCCGTGCCTTCGCTGGCGACCTGCACAACGTGCTGATCGCCGGCAAGCGGTGATCCACCCTGGTGCCCCGGCGCAGGCCCTGCCGGCCTTGCGCTTCCCGAGCCTGAGGCAGCCTCGCTCGCACCGGGACTGCACAGCGGCCCGCGAGAGCTGACCGGAGAGTGTCATGGCAATGAACGTAGGCCCCGCCGACGCCAGCGGGGAAGACCAACTCAACAACACCATCAACACCACGCCGCTGGTCGACGTGATGCTGGTGCTGCTGATCATCTTCCTGATCACCGTGCCGGTGGTCACGCAGACCATCAAGCTGGAACTGCCGCGCGAGAAAAACATCCCGCTGCTGACCAAGCCCGAGAACATCGTGCTGGCCGTGAACCGCGAGGGCGAGGTCTTCTGGGGCACCGAACGCATGCCCGACAACGAGGCGCTGGTGAACCGGCTCAAGATCGAAGCCGTCAAGGAACCGCAACCTGAAGTCCACATCCGCGGCGACTCCGAGGTGCGCTACGAGTCCGTCGGCCGACTGGTGGTGAACTGCCAGCGTGCCGGCATCTTCAAGGTGGGCTTCATCACCGAGCCGCCGGCCGGTGCCGGCACCCGCCTGAAGTAGGGAGAAGACCAAATGTCCATGAATGTCGGCAACGACAGCCAAGAAGGCGAAGTGCTGGTCGACATCAACACCACGCCGCTGATCGACGTGATGCTGGTGCTCCTGATCATGTTCATCATCACCATCCCAATCCAGACGCACGCGGTGAAGATGAACATGCCGGTGCCGAACAATGCCCAGACGCCGCCCAAGCCACCGGAGATCATCCGCATCGATGTCGACTTCGACGGCACCATCGGCTGGAACGGCGAGGTGATCGAAGCCGGCGACCGCGCAGCCATCGAGTCGCGCCTGACAGCGGTGGCGGCCCAGGCCGACCAGCCCGAGGTGCACCTGCGACCGAACAAGCTGGTCATCTACAAGCATGTCGCGATGATCATGGCCACTGCCCAGCGCCTGGGCGTGACCAAGATCGGCATCGTCGGTAACGAACAGTTCCTGTGACCCTTCTCCGCCGCAACCCATGAAGCATCCGCGCGCCCAGCTCCTGGCCCTCTCCGTGGCGTTCTCGCTGGCCGCGGCGCTGGCCCCCAGCGCGTTGGCCCAGGGCGTGCGACCCGAGGTCGGCAAGCCCCTGCAGCAGGCCAGCGAACTGCTGCGCGCCGGCAAAGCCAAGGAAGCGCTGGCCAAGGCCCGCGAGGCCGATGCCGTGAGTGGCAAGACGGCGGCCGAACAGCTGACGGTGGACCGCATGAAGGCCGCCGCCGCGCAGCGCGCCGGGGACATGGGCGCGGCCATTCAGGCGCTGGAGGCTATCCACGGCAAGGTCAGCGGGCCGGAGCAGGGCGCGGTGGCGGAGCAGATCGCGTCCGCGCACGCCCAGCAGCGCAACAACGCCAAGGCTTCGGAGTGGCTCAACAAGGCCATCGCGGCCGGCAACAACAGCGCCACCGTCAAGCAGTTGCAGAGTTATCTGCAAAGCAGCAGTGGCGACTTTGGCGCCATCGCCAAGGACGCCGGGGCGGCGGTTTCCGCTGCCGAACAGGCTGGCCGCCGCCCCGACGAAGGCGACCTGCTTCGCCTGGCCGATGCGCAGCAGAAGCTCAACAACCCCAACGGCTACCTGGCTACGCTGGAGAAGCTGGTCCAGTACTACCCCAAGAAGGACTACTGGAGTGCCTATCTGGGCCGGCTACCGCGCAAGCCGGGCTTTGCCGACCGCTTTGCACTGGACCTGTTGAGGCTGAAGCTGGCCAGCGGCCTGCTGACCAAGACCGAAGAATTCATGGAGATGGCCCAGCTCTGCCTGCAGGCCGGACTGCCCGCCGAAGGTCGACGCGTCGCCGAGCAGGGCTTCAAGGCGGGCGCCCTGGGCACCGGGCCGGAGGCCAACCGCCACCAGCGCCTGCGCGATCTGGCCATCAAGCAGGAGGGCGAGGCCAAGGCCGCGCTGGTGACACAGACCACCGAGGCCGAGGAGTTCAAGGAAGGTGATGCGCTGGTCAAGATCGGTTATGCACATGTCTCGATGGGCGAAGTCGACAGGGGCATCGACCTGATCCAGAAGGGCATCGCCAAGGGCCATCTGAAGCGTCCGGAAGACGCCAAGCTGCGCCTGGGCATGGCGCAGCTGCAGTCACCCAAGGCCAAGTCCGCCGCGATGCAGACGCTGCGCGGCGTCAAAGGCACTGAAGGCGCGGGCGACATTGCCCGGCTTTGGGCCATCGTCGGCACGATCTGAAACGCCTTCTCAGGCGCCCGCAGCCGCCTGAGCCAGGGCGAACGCGCACGCGTACTGACGGTAGGTGAAGGCCGGGCGGAGGATCAGGTCCAGCTTGCGCTCGTCCAGCCTGGAAATCGCGCGCGCCGTGCGGCCACCCCACAGCCAGCCGCCTTCCAGCACCTGGCCGGGCGTGGTGGTGGACCCGGCGGCCAGCAGCACGTGGTCCTGCACCACGGTTCCCGGCGCCAGCACGCTGCCCATGCCGATCAACACCCGCGCGCCGATGCGCCCATCATGCAACCGCACGTTGTGGCCCACCGTGCAGTCGGCACCGATCTGCAGGCCTTGGGGCCCGGTGACGATCACCGAGTTGTCCTGCACGTTGCAGCCTGCGGCCAGGTGCAGGCCGGGCCCGCTGGCGCCGGCGTCCTGCGTCTGCACGATGCAGCCGAACCATAGGCTGGCGTCTTCGGCCAGGTGCACCGGTGCGCTGCAGCGTGCGGTGGCGGCCAGGTACGCACCGGCATGCGAGAGCACCCGCTGTGGCGCGCTTTCGTCAACGGCGTCGGCAGGCGTCGCGACGGCCGAGCGCAACGCGGCATGCGCAGCGCGCAGTTCGTCCGCCACGATGGGGCGCACCGGCACCGCAGGAGAGCCGGCACACCAATGCCCCGGTGGCAACTGGGCGCGCGAGAAGACAACCGAGCCGGCCGCCACGAGGCTGCCGGCACCCACGGTGGCACCGTCCAGAACGACCGTGTCGTCCTGAAGGACGCAGTCGTCACCCACCGTACAGGCATGCACCACGGCGTTGCGCCCGACGCTGACCCGCGCACCGATCGAGGTGCCACTCACCTCGTGCGCGATGTGCACTGTGGCGTGGCGTCCCATGAAGAGCCCTGCGCCGGCCTGTATGACGTGGCCATCACCTCGCAGCGTGGCAAAAGCCCGCAGCGCCGCGCCCGGCCCCAGAGTCACACGGCCAAGGATGGCACTGCCCGGCTCGGCATGTGCCAGGGGCCCTTGCAGCGTGGGATGGACACCTTCGTAGGGCAGGATCAGTGGGGCTTGGTGGTGCAGGGTCATCGTTTGAACGGCATGCTCAGTGCGCAGGCGGCGAAACGCTATCACGCTATCACGCCAGACGCGAGCAGGTTCGTGTCCAAAACAAGCGCACTGATCCTTGCGGTCATCGATCACCCGGCGGGCCTTGAAGTCGGGGCACGAATAGGTGCCCGCGTCCACCAATTGGACTATCGTGCGCAGGCCCAGCATGGTGCGTACATCGTGCGCCATCGGGTCACGCATGATCCTCGCGTTCGGGATCGTCCCGAGATCTTGCACAAGCCAATGACCGGAGAGCACTCGGCCTCACCCGGCCCACTTTGTGCGCAGAATCCACACATGCACAACACCCTGCCCCCGTTTGTCGAAGCCTGCGGCAACGGCATCTATGCCGTCGACACCGGCTTCGTGCGCCCCCGCTTTGACGCCGCCTACCTGATGGTCGAAGGCGGCCGCGCCGCGATCATCGACACCGGCCCCGCGCCCGGCGTCCCCCGCATCCTGGCCGCACTCGATGCGCTGGGCGTGGGTCTGGACGCGGTGGACTACGTGATCCCCACCCATGTGCACCTGGACCATGCCGGTGGTTCAGGTCAGCTGATGCAGGCCTGCCCACGCGCCCGCTTGCTGGTCCACCCGCGTGGCCAGCGCCACCTGGTGGACCCCACCGCGCTGTGGGCTGGTGCCACCGAGGTCTACGGACCTGAAGAAATGGCACGCGCCTACGGCCAGGTGCTGCCCGTCGCCATCGAGCGCACGCAGGTCACGCACGACGGCCTGCGGGTGCTTCTGGCCGACCGTGAACTGCTTTTTGCCGACACGCCGGGGCATGCCCGCCATCACCACTGCATCTGGGACGCCCGATCGTCGGGCTGGTTCACCGGCGACACCTTCGGCCTGAGCTACCGCGAGTTCGATACCGAAGCCGGCCCCTGGATGCTGCCGACCTCCACCCCGGTGCAGTTCGAACCGGACGTGCTGCGCGCTTCGATCCAGCGCCTGCTGGATCAGGGCCCGCAGCGCATCTACCTGACGCACTATGGTTGCCTGCAGGGCGCAATGCAGCTTGGCCGGCAGCTGCGGGCCACGCTGGATGAGATGACGGCGATGGCGCGCTGCCTGCCTGCAGGCGAAGACCGGCACCTGGCACTCAAGCGCGGCCAGATCGACATCTTCGTGCGCGGCCTGCGCGCCCATGGCTGCAGCTTCAGCGAGGCTCGGATCACCGAGCTGCTGCAGGTGGACCTGGAGCTCAACGCCCAGGGCATGGCCATCTGGCTGGACCGGCGCTGACGCTGGCCGACGCCCAACAGGAACAGGGGATACGGATGGCAACACCAGCGACAACGCCGCACGGCGTGCACTTCGGCCTGGGTGGCCGCGTGGTGGTGATCACCGGCGGTGCGCAAGGCATCGGCGAGGCCTGTGCCCGGCGCCTGGCGCACGAAGGTGCTGCGGTGGCCCTGTGGGACCTGGCCGATGGACCTGGCCAGCAAGTGGTCGCCGAACTGCAGGCCCTGGGTGCGCAGGCGCTGTATTGCCACTGCGATGTCGCCGCCAAGGCCGAGGTCGAAGCCGCACTGGCCACCACGCTGGCGCGCTTCGGCCATCTGGACGGGCTGGTCAACAACGCCGGCATCTTCAGGGCAGCGGACTTCCTGGACATCACCGAAGCCGACTGGGATGCGGTGATCGCCGTCAACCTCAAGGGCAGCTTCCTGGTCGGCCAGGCCGTGGCGCGGGCCATGCTCCAGAACAGCGGCCCGAGCAAGGGCGCGATCGTCAACATGAGTTCGGTCAACGGCATGCTGGCCATTGCCGGCATCGCCAGCTACAACGCCAGCAAGGGCGCGATCAACCAATTGACGCGGGCGATGGCACTGAGCTTTGCCGGCCAGGGGCTGCGCGTCAACGCGGTGGCACCCGGCACCATTGCCACCGAACTGGCGCGCAGCGCGGTGCTGACCAGCCAGGAGGCCAGCGCCCTCATCCTGAGCCGCACGCCGATGAGGCGCCTAGGTGAACCGGCCGAGATCGCCGACGTGGTGGCCTGGTTGCTGAGTGATGCTTCCAGCTACGTCACCGGCGAAATCGTGGTGGCCGACGGCGGACGCATGACACTGAACTACACCGTGCCACCGTGATGCCGGCGGTGGCGCCACAATGGCGTCCATGAAGTACCTCCACACCATGGTCCGCGTGGCCGACATCGAAGCCTCGCTGCGCTTTTACCGCGATGCGCTGGGCCTGCTGGTTCTCTCGCGTCGCGACCACGAACAAGGCCGCTACACGCTGGTCTTCCTGTGCGCGCCGGGCGACAACTCGGCCCAGCTCGAGCTGACCTACAACTGGCCCGCCGCCGACGGCAGCGTCGAGACCTACACCGGCGGCCGCAACTTCGGCCACCTGGCCTATGCCGTCGACGACATCCATGCGACCTGCCGGCGCCTTGCCGAGCATGGGGTGACCATCAACCGCCCGCCACGCGATGGCCGCATGGCCTTCGTGCGTTCGCCCGATGGCATCTCGATCGAGCTGCTGCAATCCGGTGGCTCGCTGGCTCCGGCCGAACCCTGGGCTTCGATGCCCAATACCGGCAGCTGGTAGCCCACTTCGTTGAAGGAGAACCTGCGATGAGAACCTCGACCCTGCTCTGCCTCGGGCTGATGACCCTGGGCACCACCGCCGCCCTGGCGCAGCCGCGCCTGCAACCGGGCCTGTGGGAACACAGCATGACGACCTTGAACGACAAGAACAACGAAGCGATGGCCAAGGCCCGGCAGCAGATGGCCGCCATGCCGCCTGAACAGCGCAAGCAGATGGAAGCGATGATGGCGCAGCACGGCGTTGCAATGGGCAGCCCTGGCCAGGCCATGAACCTGAAGGTCTGCATCACGCCCGAGCAGGCCGCGCGCGACGAGATGCCGGCCCGCGAAGGCAAGTGCAAGCAGACCCGCACCGAACGCACCGGCAACACGCTGCGTTTTGCCTTCACCTGTGAGGACGGCAGCAGCGGCGAAGGGGAATACACGCTGCAGAGTCCCAAGGCCCACACCGGCCGGATGACGGTCAACGCGATGCGCAACGGCAAGACCGAGCGCATGGAAATGCAGCACAGCGGCCGCTGGCTCGCAGCCGATTGCGGCAGCCTCAAGCCGCGCCCGTAGTCACCCGCCTGCGGCGCCCGGCTGTGGGCTCGCGCCGTTCGCCTCTAGGAGGCTGTCGGGCTTTGGGCTGGGCCTGCGCCGGGGAGAGTTTCGGTGCCAGCGTAGGCGTCGGCGAGGCGTGGGGTGTCCCCCCCACAACGAGCCGGCAACGACCGCTGGCACCGAAACTCTCCCCGGCGCAGGCCCAGCCCAAAGCCCGACAGCCTCCTAGGAACTCGCCGCCTGCCCGGCGACCCGCGGCGCACGCTTGCGCGCCGCCTGCGGCTTGGGCAACTTGGGCGCGCCTGCCGTCGCCACCGGCTTCGCTTCCGGCTTGACCACGTTGCGCGTCGGCCGCTTGGAAGCACCCGGTCTGCGTTCCCCTTTGGCCGCTTGCGCGGCGCGCGCCTGCAGTGCCAGTTCGCGCACGCGGGCGATGTCGTCGTCGCTGTAGACGCCGTTCACACCAGAGATGGCTGCCAGCTTCATGCCGTGCTTGAGACCCAGCTTGTAGATGTCGCGCACCTTCTCCCACTCGATGGCGCGGCCTACGGTGAAGTTCTCGAAGCGCCCTTCCAGCGCCAGCACGATGGTCTCGGCCAGGCAAGCATAGGCCACGTTGGGTGGCAGGCCGATGTTCTTCATCGAAACGTCACCAGGCAGGAGGATTTCGCCGGATTCGATGACCAGCACGTCCGGGCGCTTGGCCACCTCCTCGGGCGGCAGGTCCAGGGGGCGTGCCACGTCGGTGATGACGCAGCCGGGCTTGACCTTCATGATGTCCAGCACCTTCTTGCCGGCGCCCGAGGTGGCGGTGACCACCATGTCCATCTCGCCGATGTGCGTGTCCGCACGCGCCGACAGTACCAGCTTGGCATCGGGTGTCTGCTGCAGGATGGACTCCTTCAGTGCCAGCAGCTTGGCCGTCTCTGGCGAGACCAGCGTCACTTCTTCGGCCGCGCGCACCAGCAGCCGGGCACAGGCCGAACCGATGGCGCCGGTGGCACCGACCACCATGGCCTTGAATTTGACACGGCCCTTGCCCACCGGCTGCGGCAACAGCCCCAGTCGCAGCAAGGCGTCGTGCGCCGCCCACAGCGCGCCCGATGCGCTGTAGCTGTTGCCGGTGGTGATGGGCAGCGGTGCACGCTTGGCCACGGTGGCGCCGGCGTCGCCCACCACCTTGGTGAAAGCACCCAGGCCCATGATCTGCGCCCCCAGCTTCTTGGCCATCTCGGCCGCTGCCAGCAGCCGGCGATAGGTGAACTCCGGGCTGTGGCGCATGATCTCGCGCGGCGTGCCACCCACGCTGATCAGCCATCCTTCGGCCCGCACACCGGTGGGCGAGACGATGCCGTCGACCTTGGAATAGACGAAGGGCGGTGCCCAGGCCATCACCTTCTCAAGCGAGTTCATCAGCACCGGCGGCGAGACGCGGGACAGCAAGTCGATGGCCTTGACCTTCTTGAAGTACTCCTGCGACAAGGGATGGATGACGAAAGCGAAGCGGTTGACGCGTTGTTCGCCACCCGGGTAGAGGATGCGCGGCGCCATCTTCAGGTCGCTGACGATGCCCAGCGTATCGTCTTCCAGGATCTCGTCCGGCGCCTTGCCGGTGGCCGCCAGGATCATCGCGTCCAGCATTTCCGGCCCCAGCACATGGCCGTCCAGCACCGGCGAACCGTCGACCACCATGGCCACGCCGGCTTCCCTGAAGCGCGCCAGGCGCTCGTCGTTGACGTTGGTCGTGATGATGGTCTTGCCGGCCAGCTCTTCCAGCCCGAAATCGTCCAGTTCGTGCACCGGTGCCACCACCATCGTGGCCTTGGTCATCGCCCGGCTGAGCACGTAGCGCGCCCAGCGCCGCTGCAGCGCATCGGGAACCACCTGCGGGGGCTGCCAGCCGGCCACGTAGTGTGCGCCGCTGGCGTACAGGCCCAACGCCTCCAGGCTGGTCAGCAGCTTGGGGACACCCAGCTGCAACAGCGGGTCGGCAAAGCTCAGGTTGGGCGTGTACTCGCGCATCGCCATCGCCAGCTTGTGGTGCGAGAGGCCGGAAAAGAACAGCACGCGGGCGTTGTTGAAGTAGTGGCCCAGCTCGGTCTGCGTGTGGCGCACGGCCCATTCCAGCAGCACCTCACGCAGGCGCGAACCGGTTGAAACCGGCGTCTGCCGGGGCACGGCCTTGAGCCTGGCCACTTGCGCGTCGCCCAGTGTCTGGGCGCGCAACCGCCCGCTGTCCTTGACCACACCCAGGCCCAGCGCGTCGGCCTTGCCGTCCCACTGCCGCAGCAGGCGGCTGGCCTGCGCCAGACTGCCGTCCGTGCCCAGTCGCTGCACGCGCAAGGTCTGGCCCAGCAGCCGCGTGGTGAATGAAAAGTCCTGGCTCGTCGAACCCAGGCTGATGCTGATCACGGTTTTCATGGTGGCTTCGCGCAAGAGTACCTGCTGCGAATGATGGAACAAACTCGCGCTTGTCAACTTGATCGCCGACAGGCCCGGTGCGCTTGTCCGTCCTGGTCTTGGATGCGCGCGGCGCCGACGCAACTGGCAGAAGCGGCAGAATGACTTCGCGTCGGCGGGCCTTGGCCGGGCCGGCGCCGGTAGGCCTTATCGTTGCGGCGACGTCACAGCTTTAAGCGACTGGAGTTCCCATGGGCTGGTTTTCCTCTTCTGACGATGGCTTCTTTCTGGCCACCATCGTGCCCAGCGGGGAGGGTGCGCGGGTCGAGAAGTTCCTGGGCGTGGTCAACGGCGAGGCCATCATCGGCGCCAACATCTTTCGCGACCTGTTCTCGTCGGTGCGCGACGTGGTAGGCGGCCGCGCCGGCGGTTACGAACGTGCACTGGCCGGAGCCCGCGATGCCGCGCTGGACGAGATGAAGTCCGCCGCCAAGGAAATGGGGGCCAACGGCATTGTCGGCATCGATTTCGACTACGAAGTGTTGGGCGAGACCAACGGCATGATGATGGTGGCCGTCAGCGGCACGGCGGTGAAGATGGCCTGAGCTTGTGAAGATATGAGCTTGTGCGTGGCCGAACATCAGGCCGCCAGCAAGCCGGCCACGCGCTCGCGCAGCCCTGCCGGTGACACCTCGGCCGGCAACAGCGCCGGGCCGGCCGCCAGCCCCACGGGGCTGAAGATGCCCCGGCGGAATGGCCGCACCATCGCCGAACCCTGCTCCACGCGCGAGAAGAACGAGCCCCAGAGATTGATCAGTGCCAGCGGCACCACCGGTACCGGGTGAGTCTGCAGGATCTTCATCACGCCGCCCTTGAACTCACCCAGCTTGCCATCGCGCGTGATCGCGCCTTCCGGAAAGATGCACAGCAGGTCGCCCTCGTCCAGCACCTGGCGCGCCTGGGCAAAGGCGCGCTCATAGGCCGCCGGGTCGTCGCGCTGCGGCGCGATCGGGATGGCCTTGCCCAGGCGGAACAGCGCGCCCAGCACAGGGGTGGCGAAGATGCGGTGGTCCATGATGAACCGGATCGGCCGCGGGCTGGCCGCCATCAGCAGCATCGCGTCGATGAAGCTCACGTGGTTGCACACCAGGATGGCCGGGCCTGCCACCGGGATGTGTTCTTCGCCGCGTACCTTGAAGCGGTAGATGGTGCGCGTGAGCACGAAGGCCAGGAAGCGCAGCAGGTATTCGGGCACCAGCAGGAAGATGTAGCCGGCCACCAGCGCGTTGAGCAGGCCGACGACCAGGAACACCTGCGGGATGCTGAAACCGGCTTTCAGCAGCAGCCCCACGCCCAACGAGCTGACGATCATGAACAAGGCGTTGAGGATGTTGTTGGCCGCGATGATGCGGGCGCGGTGCGTGCTCTGGCTGCGGATCTGGATCAGTGCATACATGGGCACGCTGTAGATGCCGGCAAACAGCGACAACAGCGCCAGGTCGGCCAGCACGCGCCAGTGCGCCGGCTGCGCAACGAACACGCCCAGCGAGAGCACGGCCGCAGCCGGCGGCAGGCTGTGCGAAGCGAAGAACAGATCGATGGCAAACACGCTCATGCCGAACGCGCCCAGCGGCACGAGCCCGATCTCCACGTGCCGGCGCGACAGCATCTCGCACAGCAACGCGCCGGTACCGATGCCGATGGAGAAGACCACCAGCAGCAGCGAAGCCACGCGTTCGTCGCCATGCAGCACGTCGTGCGCAAAGCTCGGGAACTGCGCCAGGAACACCGCGCCGAAGAACCACATCCACGAGATGCCCAGCAACGATCGGAAGACCACCAGGTTGCCATGCGCCAGCTTCAGGTTGCGCCAGGTTTCGGTAAAGGGGTTCCAGTTGATGACCAGGCCCGGATCGGTGGCCGGCGAGACGGGTACCCACTGCGCCAGCAGCCGCCCCAGCACGGCCAGGCCCACGCAGGCGATGGCCACGTAGCCGGCACCGACACCCGGTAGCGCAATGAGCAGACCGCCGGCCACGTTGCCCAGCAGGATGGCGACGAAGGTGCCCATTTCCACCATGCCGTTGCCGCCGGTGAGTTCACGCTCCGACAGGTGCTGCGGCAGGTAGGCGAACTTCACCGGCCCGAACAGCGTGCTGTGCAGTCCCATCAGGAAGACGCAGCCCAGCAGCAGCGGCACGTTCTGGCGCACGAAGCCCAGCCCGGCCAACAGCATGATGGCGATCTCCAGTGCTTTGATGAAGCGGATCAGCACCGACTTGTCAAACTTGTCCGCCAGTTGCCCGCTGGTGGCCGAGAAGAGCAGGAAGGGCAGGATGAACAGTGCTCCGATCGCCAGGCCGGCCAGCGCCGGTGGCAGCCAGGCCACCTGCAGCTGATAGGTGACGAGCACCGTGAAGGCGAACTTGAAGACGTTGTCGTTGCCCGCGCCCAGGAACTGCACCCAGAAGAAGGGTGCGAAGCGGCGCTGACCCAGCAGCGCGAACTGGTTGGTGTGGCTCATCGGGCCTCCGGCTTGAGCTCGCGCGCCGAGTCCACGACATGCGGCAGGTTCTGCTCCAGCTGCCCACCTGTCTCCAGCCCATCGCGCCACTGGCTGCACAGGCAGGCCGCCGGATCATCGTTTGCAGCAGCCAGCGCCGATGACGCGGCCAGGCTGCCCAAGCCCAGCGTCAGGCCGGCAGACCGCATGTTCGAGGCGATTCTTCCCATTCAAGGCTCCCTTCCCTTTTTGATTGATGGCAGGCCGGGCGACGTTGACCCGGCTTCAGCGCTCCGGA
>WBZP01002059.1_pt1 | contig 23770 bp, 20 predicted proteins | sample 5204301 | NCBI WGS metagenome assembly WBZP01 (sample SAMN12412401, study PRJNA552823) | activated sludge metagenome | isolation source: activated sludge from nitrification reactor of wastewater treatment plant... | place: USA: Pennsylvania | collected 2017 | reverse complement strand
CCGAGCGCGAACCCTCCTTCACAGTCGGGGCACGGATGGCCGCATGCCGCGTCGGCGGTTGAACCACTCTCGACGCAACAGTGGCCCGACTGTGAAGGAGGGCATGCCGTGACTCTTCGCCGGTTAGCCCAGAGCTGCTTTCACGGCCCTCGGGGACCTACTCCAGCGAGAACGGCGGGTACTGGTCAGTGAGCAGCAGGAAGTACGCTTCCACGCGCGTAGACCAACGGAACACGCCCAAACCGAAGTTGTACAGGCCCTGCGGATACTCACCGCTGACCAGGATGGCGATCCAGGCGACGATGCTGGTGAAGAACCACGCGATTCCCAGGAAGAAGAGCACGACGGCGTGCGGGATGATGTAGATGATCCGGAGCGCGACGGACATCTTGTCTCGGGGGAACTCCGCCATCGTCAGGTCCAGCGTTGCCGGGTAGTCGGCGTCGCCGAACGGCGGATAGTCGTCGCGGAATAGCGCCATGTAAGCCACTGCCCGGACCTTCCAGCGCAGGTAGAACGTGCAGAGGTTGCGGAGACCCTCAGGGTGCTGGTTGGCGAAGAGGATCGCGAACCAGGAGATGATCGCACACACAGTCGCAACGGCGCCAAGGACGCCGTTGCTGCTGATGCCGCCCCACCACTGGCCGCGCGCGAAGATAGCTCCGGCGCCGAAGATGCCACCGACCAGCAGCGCGTGCGGGATGGCGAGGATGATGCGGAATGCCACGGTCATCTTGTTCCGTGGTTCTGTTTGCGGCTCGACATGGATGTTGACGGGATACGAAGCGCTTGCGTTTGCGGCAATGGCCAAGGGACCAACCTCCCGGGTGTTGGCGCGCATCCTAGCCGTCCCGCGCTACCGCGTCAGCAGTTTTCTTCACGTTGCGCGCTATGGGCCCGGCGGCGGGCCAATCGGGAACGACGCGGTGAGGCCGTTGTGGTCGCTGGCGTAGAGCACCTGCCCGTCCTCCAGCTTCTTCGGCTGATCGGCGAAGAGCCCGAGTGCGCTCGGCATCCACTGCGAACTGAGGATGTAGTCTGTCCGCTCGGTGACCACCGGTTGCTCCCCGGCGACGCTCTCACGGCAGCACGTCAGCAGGCCGGACGCCTCCAGGATGTCGCTCAGACCGATGTCGAGGAAGGCCTGCTGAGTCGGCGTGCCCGCCGGATCGCCGAAGTCCCCGGCAACGATGGTGGGGCCGGCCCCCTTCTTCGCCTTGATGAACTGGGCGAACGAGGTGGCCTGCTGGGCGCGGACCTTCGGGTCGGGGCCGGTTAGGTGCGAAACGAAGACATCGATCTCACCGACCGACGGCGGGCCTTTGACCTTCACATGGATGGCGCCGGGGCCTTCGGCTTCGGAGGTCCGCGGGTTCAGCCACATCTTTTCGTAGCCGAGGATGGGGAAGCGGTCGCTGCGCACCAGGACGAGCTCGCCCTCCTGGAAACCGACTTGCTGGGCGATCGCCGCGTTCTGATCTTTGGAAAGGCCGACGTACCACGGTTTCGCCACGATGTAGACCGATTCCAGCTTCAGTTCCTTGACCAGGCGGTCTTCGACGCTGCCGTGCACGTTCGTCTTGGTGGCTTCGCTGAACGCGACAAGGTCCGGCTTGAACTCCCTGAGCTGATCGATGACGAGGTTGAGGCGGGCGTCGAAGGTGTCGGACGTCGTGGTGTTCGTCGAGTCGAGCGAGATGGGGCTCATCAGGTTGATGAACGCGACCCGGAACTCCGTGGGAAGGTCGGAATCGTCCGGCGTGGGGGTCTGAGCGATCGGCGCCGGCGTGGATGTCGCGGGGCGCTGGATCTGGACATCGTCGTCGCCGCCGCACGCCGCAGCCGCAAGCAAAACCAGGGGAACAGCGAGGGCGGCGAAGAGTGCGCGGACGTTCATTATTGACATGCAGCCTCGCACACTGCTTCACTGGCGGGTAGCGGCAGTGACGGAGACGAGTACCGCCAGGCGTTCCGGCCAGCGAGCCCCGTACGGTGTGAGGGGGCACGGAACAACGGCGAGAAGATCCCTCCCGAGCCTCCGGCCGAACGAAGCCGTTTGCTGTTAGCCGTTAGCGCTTGCCGTCTTTGCTGACGGCCGACGGCTAACAGCCAGGAGCTTCCAGTAGACCCGGACGGACGCCCACCGTTAGCAGGGGCAGGGGTGTGATTGCGCCCCATGAGTGTCCTTCCCCGGAAGGAAAACAGGGTGGTACCGCGGGCCGCAGCGCTCGTCCCTGGTGGGATGGGCGCTTTTTGTTTGCCTCTCTCGCTGCGATCCATTGCGTTTGACGGTACGCCGGCCGGTTAGCGGCTGGTTGTACCGTGAACCCTCCGAGGCAGGTAATTAACCATGTTCAAACCGGTTGACACGCGCGTCAGCTTCCCGAAGCTCGAAGAAGAAGTGCTCGCCTTCTGGCAGCAGAACGCCATCTTCCGCCGCAGCATCGAGGAACGCCCGGAGGACAGGCTCTTCATCTTCTACGAAGGCCCCCCCACCGCGAACGCCCGCCCCGGCATCCACCACGTGCTCTCGCGCGTGTTCAAGGACCTCATCCCGCGCTACAAGACCATGCGCGGCTACCGCGTGCCCCGGAAGGGCGGCTGGGACACCCACGGCCTGCCCGTCGAGCTTGAAATCGAGAAGGAACTGGGCCTCAAGTCGAAGCCCGAGATCGAGCAGTACGGCATCGCGGCTTTCAACCAGAAGTGCAAGGAATCGGTCTCGCGCTACGTGGAAGAGTGGACCCGCCTGAGCGAGCGCATCGCCTTCTGGGCCGACTACGATGACCCGTACGTCACTTACCATAACAACTACATCGAGACCTGCTGGTGGATCTTCAAGCAGATGTGGGACCACGGGCTGGTCTACCAGGACTACCGGGTGACGCCGCACTGTCCGCGCTGCGGCACCAGCTTGAGCGACCACGAAGTGAGCCAGGGCTACCAGGACGACACCCCGGACCCGAGCGTCTTCGTGAAGTTCGCCGTCGATGGCGCCGAATTCGCGAGGTCGACCGGCACGGCGGTCCCCGGCAACCCTTCGACCGTCTGGCTTGTAGCCTGGACGACGACGCCGTGGACACTGCCGGGCAACGTGGCCCTGGCGGTGAACGAAGAGGCGGAGTACGGCATCTACCGCCACGACGCCGATTACCTCGTGCTCGCGAAAGCCCTGGCGCCGAAGGTGCTGGGCGAGACCGCGGAGGAAGTGGCCACGGTGCGCGGCCGCGGGCTCGTCGGGCTCGCGTACACGCCGCTCTATCGCCCTGAAGACCTTGGGCAAGCCATCATGCGCTTCAACGAAGATGGTCACCTTCGCCCGGTGGGCAAGGGCGAATCCACCGAAGGCGGGCGTCGCGTCATCGCGGCGGATTACGTGTCGCTCGATGACGGTTCCGGCCTTGTCCACACCGCTCCCGCCTTCGGAGCGGAGGACTTCGCCGAAGGCAAGCTCTTCGGCCTCCTCTTCGTCCAGCCCATCGACCTGCGCGGGCTGATGGCGGAAGGCCTCCCCGGCGCCGGCAAGTTCGCCAAGCAAGCGGACAAAGATGTCGAACGCGACCTGGAAGAGCGCGGGCTCATGCTCAAGAAGGGCACCATCAAGCACACCTACCCGTTCTGCTGGCGCTGCGGCACGCCGCTGCTCTACTACGCGAAGCCCAGCTGGTACATCCGCACGACGAAGCAGAAGGAGTCGCTGCTCGAGGGCAATAGCCGCATCCACTGGTACCCGGAGCACATCCAGACCGGCCGCTTCGGGAACTGGTTGGAGAACAACATCGACTGGGCGTTCAGCCGCGAGCGCTACTGGGGCACGCCGCTGCCGTTCTGGAAGTGCACGAGCTGCGAACACGTCATGTGCATGGGCTCGAAGGCGGAGATCGTCGCGCATGCCAAGGACCCGGCGAAGGCCGAAGCCATGGACGACTTCCACCGGCCCTACATCGACGAGATCGTCTTGAAGTGCGAGCAGTGCGGTGGCGACGCCCGGCGGGTGCCGGAGGTCGCGGACGCCTGGTACGACAGCGGCGCCATGCCTTACGCCCAGTGGCATTACCCGTTCGAAAACGAGGAGGCGTTCCTCAAGCACTTCCCCGCGGACTTCATCTGCGAGGCGATCGACCAGACGCGCGGCTGGTTCTACACGCTCCATGCCGAGGCGACGATGCTGAAGGCGAGCGAAGCGATCCCCGAGAGCATCAGCTTCAAGAACGTCATCTGCCTGGGCCACATCAACGATGAAAAGGGCAACAAGATGTCCAAGAGCCGCGGCAACACCGTGGACCCCTGGACCGTGCTTGACGCCCAGGGCGCCGACGCGACGCGCTGGTACATGTACACCGCCAGCCCCGCTGGCTCATCGCGGCGGTTCAGCGGAGCGCTCGTCGAAGAGGGCCTGCGCCGGTTCATGCTCACGCTCTGGAACACGTACTCGTTCTTCGTCAGCTACGCCAACATCGACGGCTGGACGCCGGGAACGGAGTTCCGGGGCCCGAGGCCCGAGATCGACCGCTGGCTGCTCAGCGAGCTGAACTCGCTGGTGGTGAGGGTCACCGAGGCGCTCGATGGCTATGACCCGACGGCCGGCGGGCGGGCGATCGAAGCCTTCGTCGACGACCTCTCAAACTGGTACGTGCGCCGCAGCCGCCGCCGTTTCTGGCGCGGCGCCACGGAAGGCGACGACGACAAGCAGAGCGCCTACGACACGCTCTACACGGCGCTTGTCACGGTGTCCAAGCTCATCGCGCCGTTCACGCCCTTCGTCGCCGAGGAGCTATACCGGAACCTCGTCGTCTCGAACGACCCTTCAGCGCCGATCAGCGTGCACCTCGCGACCTGGCCGGAAGCGGACGGCTCGCTCATCGACGAGCGCCTGAACGCCGAGACGCAACTGGTGAAGCGCGTGTGCTCGCTTGGCCGCGCCGCTCGTGCGAAGGCGCAGATCAAGGTGCGCCAGCCCGTTGCCGAAGTGCTGGTGAAGGCGCGCACGGCGGACGAAGCGGCGGCACTGCGGAAGAACGCCAACCTGGTGCTCGAAGAGCTGAACGCGAAGACGCTGACGATGCTCGAAGACGAGACAGCCGTGGTCCGCTACGACGTGAAACCGAACCTCCCGGTGCTCGGCAAGAAGTACGGCGCGGAAGTTGCGGTGATCCGCGCGGGTCTCGCGGGGCTCGTGCCCGCGGAAGTCGCCGAAGCGGTCCGTCGCGGGCGCACCGTTTCGGTGGCCGGGAAGGAGCTCGAAGCGGAGGACATCCTGCTCCAGGCCCAGGACACAGAAGGCTTCGCCTCCGCGCAGGAAGCGGGCTACACCGTCGCCGTGACCACCGCCATCACGCCCGAACTTGCGGACGAGGGCCTCGCCCGTGAACTGGTGCGTCGCATCCAGGACATGCGCCGGGAGGCCGGGTTCGAACTCGCGGACCGCATCACGACATGGGTCGGCGGCGATGCCGAAGTCGCGCGTGTCGTCGCGTCGCAGGGCGACTATATCCGCGGCGAAACGCTGACCACGGACCTGATCACCGCGGCGCCTCCAGCGGGTGTGCACGGCGCGGAACAGGACCTGGAGGGAACGCGCGTGACGCTGGGCGTGCGCCGGAACTGACGTCAGAGAGCCGAAATGTACGTTTCCGGGCCGTAATCCGGCAGCAGGATGAAGCGCTGGTTGCGCAGGTCCAGCTCCAGCCCGAGCGTCTCCAGCGGGATCACGCCGAGGAGGACTGCGTCCCCTCCCGGCATCTCGAGGCACTCGAACGTTGCGCTCCTGCCTTCAACCGTGAGTCGGACGTCGCCGAAGATCCGCGAGATTACGGGCCCGGTGGCCGTATCGGTCTCTACCTCGCGCACGAATCCGAGCCCCAATCGCTCGATGATCCGGGCCGGCACACACAGGATCGACGCGCCGGTATCCACCAACACGTCGCTGACAGTCACCGCGCGTATATCGTCAGCCGAAATGTCGCCGTAGCGGGCGCGCGCGAGGTCGTCGCGGTTTTCGAGCGTGATTGTCGTCCGGATTTGTCCCACGTGACGTTGCCGCCCTTCCGCACCAGGAAACACGATTCCCGTCTTCATTGTTGAAGTATATCGCTACACTGATGCCGGGAGCCGCGCCGCGGCCGTACAATTCGGATATGGCAATCCGGCAGCCGGCCGCACCACGGGCTAAACCACCGACTCGCCCGCGCTGGCAGTCGAGGTACCACGGCGTGCGCATGACACCGGAGCAGTACCTCGCCCTGCCGGAGGAGAAGCCGTACCTCGAATACGTCGACGGGGTGGTGCTGCAAAAGCCTATGCCGCAAGAAGAGCATGTCGAGCTGGTTGCCGAGCTGATTTACCAGCTCAAGATCTGGATGAAGGTTCACAAGGGACGGACCGGCCCGGAAGCCCGGGCCAAGCTCGGCAAACTGCCGAACTACCGTCTTCCGGATCTTTCGTATTGGAAGCCGGGTATCCCGCGCGGCCACCAGGCACCCCCGACGCTGGCCGTTGAAGTCCGCTCGAAGGCCCAGACGCTCGCGGAGCTGCAACGCAAGTGCGAGTTCCTGCGCGCCAGCGGCGTCGAGGCCTGCTGGCTCATCGATCCATCCACGCGCACGGCGCAGGTATTCGAAGGTCGTGCTCGTAAGGGCCGCGCGGCCGATGTCCTCCGTGCCGAGTGCCTCCCTGGCTTCGAGCTCTCGCTTGGAGACCTGTTCTCGGTGCTCGACGACTGACGCGTTGGCCTACAGCGCCATCACGTACGTGCCCGGGCCGCGGTCCGGAAGCACAATCAGCCGTTGGTTCTGAAGGTCCAACTCCAGGCCAAGCGCTTCTAGAGGCAAGACCCCAAGGAGGACCGATTCGCCGCCCGGCATTTCGAGGCACTCGAATGGCGCAGTCCGTCCTTCTACAGTGAGCGAGACGTCGCCGAAAATACGGGCGGTCGTGAAGCCCGTAGCTGTCTCGATGTCGACTTCACGGAGGAGCTTCAGGCCGAGCTGGCTGATGACGCCGGCGGGCAAGGCGAGCAACGTAGCCCCGGTATCTACCAGGACGCGTTCGAGCGTGACTCGGCGAATCTGGTCTTCGGCGATCTCTCCGTAGCGGTGTCTGCCGACATCGAACGAGTTGGCGACTTGAATTGTCGTCCGGATTTGTCCCACGTGACGTTGCCGCCCTTCCGCACCAGGAAACACGATTCCCGTCTTCATCTGTCCAGCATACCAGCGCCTACGGCCGCCAGACGCGAGACGGCTTGCCCTGCACCATTTCCTGCAACGACCAGACCTCCACGCGCCACGGCTCCAGCTTGAGTGCGCCGAAACCCGGGTCGGTCGGGCCGCCCTTCCAGAAGAGGCCGGGGTCGTAGCCGACAGGGGGCGGCGCATTCTTCACCAGGTCCCAGATGCGGTCCTTCGTCGCCTGGTCGTCGGCCCATTCGGCGCGGCATTCGGCGTAGACCTGTTCGTGGTTCTGGTCCCAGTAGCTGCAGGAGACGTACGGGTTCGCCTTGAGGTGTTTCGCCTTGAACGAATCGCGCCCGGTGGCGATCCAGCCGGTCTGGCCATCCCAGACCGGGTGGAGGATTCGGGCGCGCGGCCGGCCCTTTGCGTCGACGGTCGTGACTGTGCACCAGACCACGCGGCTGGTGATTCGATGGAAGTCGGGCGCGATTTCGTCCCAGCTGATGCTCATTGGCGAAGCTCCTTCGGCGGTGCCGCGAACTATACGTGGGCGGCCCGGCAAGTGAGCAGCGGAAAGCGGGAAGCGGCTCGCTCGGATAGCACCTCCCGCGTTCGCCCCGTACTCTTGGTGGACTCCCATACCGAACCCACGAGGCAGCTATGTCCGTCCTTTCCCGGCTCGACCCCGCCGTCGCGCAGATCATCGAGCAAGAGCGCGGCCGGCAGGTCGATTCGCTCGAGATGATCGCGAGCGAGAATTATGCGTCCGCCGCGGTCCTCGAAGCGACCGGTTCGGTGTTCACGAACAAGTACGCCGAGGGTTACCCGGGCAAGCGGTATTACGCCGGCAACCAGTTCAGCGATGAGCTCGAGAATTTGGCGATCGAGCGAGCGAAGCAGCTCTTTGGCGTGGAGCACGCAAACGTGCAGCCGACGAGCGGCGCCGAGGCGAACATGGCGGTCTACCAGGCCTTCGTGAACCCCGGCGACACGATCATGGGTATGGAGCTGAGCCAGGGAGGGCACCTCACCCATGGCTCGCCCGTCAACTACAGCGGCCGCCTCTACCACTTCGTCCCCTACACGGTGGACCGCGAGAGCGAGACCATCGACATGGAGGCGGTGCGCCGCCTGGCGAACGAAGCGAAGCCGAAGATCATTGTGGCCGGGGCGACTGCCTACCCGCGTGCCATCGATTTCGCGGCCTTCGGGGAAGTCGCGCGCGAATGCGGCGCGCTGCTGATGGTGGACATGTCCCACATCGCCGGCCTGGTAGCGGGCGGCGCCCACGCTACGCCCGCCGGCCACGCCGACGTGATCACGACGACGACGCACAAGACGCTCCGGGGCCCACGCGGCGCGCTCGCGCTTTCGAAGCTGGAGCACGCCGACGCGCTTGACCGCGGCGTCTTCCCGGGAACGCAGGGCGGCCCGCACCTCCACAGCATCGCCGCCAAGGCGGTTGCCTTCGGCGAGGCGCTCAAGCCCGAGTTCAAGGTCTATGCGAAGCAGATTGTCGCGAACGCCGCCGCCCTGGCCGACGAGCTGCAGTCCGGCGGTGTCCGGCTCGTTTCCGGTGGCACCGACAACCATCTCCTGTTGATCGACTGCAACTCGGTCGACATCAGCGGGCTCAAGGCGCAGAACGCGCTCCAGGGCGCGGGCATCATCACGAACCGCAACACGATCCCCTGGGACCAGCGCTCGGCCTACATCACGAGCGGCCTGCGCATGGGTACCCCGGCGCTCACGTCACGCGGGATGAAGGAAGGCGAAATGCGCCGCGTCGGCCGGTGGATTGTCCGCGTCCTTAAGGACCCGGACGGCGACGGCGTCCGCGATGCGGTGCGCAACGAAGTGGCGGAGTTCGCGAGCGCCTACCCGGTGCCGGGGATCACCGACGCGCAGTAGTTCGCCACTGTGACGGGGAGACACTGAGGTTTTCGGCGGGTCCCGGAACCTTCGCGGGGCGGCTCAGAGCGGAAGGACGCCGCCGCGCACCGCGAGCGTGACAGCTTCCGTCCGGCTGGCCGCGCCGAGCTTGCCGAGGATGGTCCCGACGTGGAACTTCACCGTGTGCTCGCTGATTCCGAGTTCGCGGGCGATGCCCTTGTTCGGCAAACCGGAGGCGACCAGGCCGAGCACTTCAACCTCGCGGTCGCTCAGCTTCGTGCCTTCGAGGAGGAGCGGCTGTTCGTGCGGGCGGTTGGCCACCAGCGTGGCCAGCGAAGGGTCGAAGACGACGAGTCCGCGGGCGACTGCCGTGACCGCTGCCGCCAGTTCGTCGGCCGTGGCTTCCTTGAGGAGGTAGGCTCGCGGCGTGTCACCGGTGATGCGCACCTGCGCGAACTCGACCGGTGAGGCGACGAGCAGGACCGCGGGCCCGGCCGGCCACTCCTCTTCGGTCGCGCCTTCCTCGATGTCGGCGACGGTGACGTCGGCCGGCTCGTCGAGGCCGAAGGTCAGCTCCAGACCGGCTGCCGCCGCGAGCATCGCCCGCAGCCCGGCGCGCACGGAAGGATACGCGGCCTGGACGGCGACTTTGAGGAGCGGGGATTCGAGCAAGGTGGTAGTCATCGGTCTCCCGATCGTAGCGCATTGTTCGTGGGCCGTTCGCCTGCCCATTCGGCCTATAGATCGTGCCAACTCCTCATAGATCCGACCGTCAGGGAGGCGCGGCCTCTCGCGTGCGAGGGTGCATCAACTCCCGGCACGACCTTCCGCTGACAACGCCCGTGAGCGCGATGGGCGTTGCGTGTTGGCCGGGCGGCGCGCCTCCCTCACGGTCGGATCTCGGATGTTCCCGCGTGCGCGATGGGCATTGCGTGTTGGTGGGGCGGCGGGCCTCCCTTGCGGTCGGATCTCGGGTGTTCCCGCGCACGCGATGGGCATTGCGTGTCGGCCCGGCGGCGGGCCTCCCTCACGGTCGGATCTCGGATGTTCCCGATTGCGCGATGGGCTTGCGTGATGGTGGGGCGGCGGGCCTCCCTCACGGTCGGATCTCGGATAGTGCTCGCTCAGTTGCGCGCGGCGGGGGTAGCGTGGGTTCGGACCACCTTGCCCCCGCGCAAGAGGTGGAGGTCCAGCGGCTGGCCAGCCCTCATCGAGTGCAGCGCGGGTCCGAGGTGGCGAAGACCGCGGCGCTGCTCCCCAACACCAAGCACCACGTCGCCGGGGAAGAGGCCGGCTTGATCCGCCGGGCTGCCGGGCTCAACGCCGGTCAGCATGAGTGCGGCGTCATCATCGACCTGGTAGGACGCCGCGATGGCGTGAGGGATCTGCACCGGCTGGAGCGTGATGCCGAGAAACCCGGGTTTGCCGGCTGCCGCCTCCGCGACGAATTCCACAACCGTGTGCGACGGGATGGCGACGGCGACGCCACCCGCGATCATCGAGTTGATACCGACGACCTCGCCCTGGGCGTTGACCATCGGCCCGCCGGAATTCCCCGGCGCGAGGCGGAGGTCCGCGCGGATGACGTCGGGGATGCGCAGCGCGTTCTCGTCGTTCCCCGGGCCGCGAGCGAGCACGACGCCGCTGGTGAGCGTGCCGCGCTGGCCCCACGGGTTGCCGATCGCAAAGACGAGCGCCCCCGGCCTTATCGCACGTGAATCGCCGGCCACGGCGGGCGTCAGGGCCGCTTCGATGCGGAGGAGCGCGAGGTCATGCTCGGCATCCCGGGCTTCGATCTCGGCCGGGTGCTCCGAGCCGTCACAGAGCACCACGGTCGCGGATTCGCCGGGGACGACGTGGTGGTTCGTCACGATCAGCCCGTCCGCGGTCCAGGCGGTGCCGGACCCACCGCCCGCGTTGCTGCGGACCGTGACGAGGACACGGTCGAGGTAGGTGGCGAGCGCCGCCGCCTCCTCGGAGAGCGAGAGAAGAGAGGTAGACATGGGGACTCCTGCTGGTGGGGATGTCACTCCAGAAGCGCCCGCTCCACGGATAGTTGGGGCGCGGTGGCCGGCGCCTGGCAGCGGGGTGGGAGTGGCCACCCGCTTACTGCCGTGCGCGGTTCGGATTCCGCTACGCGCGCTCGCCGACGCTCACGGTGAGCGACTTGAGTTCGCCGCCGCGAAGCACCGAGGCCGGGGTGGCCACGCCGATACGCGCCGCACCGAGCTGCGACTGGAGCGCGTCGGTGTCCGGTGTGGGCTGGCCCGCGAACTCGACGAGGATGTCGCCGATGAGCATTCCGGCGGTGTCGGCCGGGCTGCCGGGCTCGACAGAAACAACGAGCAGGCCGGTTTCGCGGCCGCCCGCGAGCGCCTGGAGCGCGCCGGGCAATTTGGCCAGTTGGCTGCTGATGCCGAGGTACGCGCGCCGAACCTTCCCGCCCTTCAGGAGGTCCCCGGCGATGCGTTCAAGCGCCGTAATTGGGAGGGTGAGGCCGGAGCCGCGCCCGAGGCGGGAGCTGTTCATGCCCACCACGCGTCCTTCGGCGTCGACCAGTGGGCCGCCGGAGAAACCGGGATAGAAGGTGGTGTCGGAGCGCAGGTAGCCTTCGACTTCGGTGCCGCGGAAGGTGCGCCACGGTCCGCCGATGCCGCCAACGACGCCGAGCGAAGCCATCGGGCCTTCGTTGGAGGGACGGCCAACCGCAAGGACGAGGCTGCCGACTTTCGCGGAACCCTGGGGCGCGCGGACCGCCGGCGTCAGGCCGCTTGCCGCGATTCTGAGGACCGCGACATCCGAGCCCGGGTCACGGCCGGCAATCGTGGCACTGTGCTTCGAACCGTCGGGCAGATAGACCTCAACCTCGTCGCGTTCGATGGCGTGGTCGGAGGTGATGATGACGCCGTCAGCGCTCCAGACGATCCCGCTGGCCGGGAAGCGCCGCCGCGCGTTCACCACGACGGTGGAGCGGGACGCGATTTCGACAGCGGCGGCGAGGCCGTCAGAGACCTGGGCGAGCACGCTTGTTTCGTTGGACATGGATGAGACCTCTTCGAACCGTTTGAACGGTTGATGCAACGAGGTTCGCACTGTCCGCGCGGCGCGTGACCGCCCGGGCGGCGGGGAGACCGGCTAGCCGAACGGGGAGGCGGATGCTGAGCGTGCGATCGGTACTCCGAGCGTCGGCGAGGTTAGAAGTCGAAGATCTCGCGGACGGGCATCGAGAATCCGGGGATGACGTCTTCGCCAGACAGGTCGTCGGCCTCGGTCAATTGCGTGTTCCTGGCGCTCGGGCGGTAGATGTCGATCGAGCGTGACTCGGGATAGACAACCCAGACGAGGAGGACGCCCGCCGCGAGGTATTCGCGGACCTTCTCGTTCACGTCGGCCGCTTCGTCGTTGGGAGAAACGACCTCGATCACCAGTTCCGGAGCGACTTGGAGGTGGCCATGACCCGGGCGGTTTGGCAACCGTCTTCGCGACACGTATGCGCCGTCGCCGAAACGAACTTTGTTTGGGCTGTCGCTGAAGATTTGCAGTCCCCCGTCTGACTGGAAGAGCCACCCGAGCTTGTTCGCGAGGACGTGGGCGACGAGCCGGCCGTTGATGATGGCGGCGATCATGCTGGATTCGATGCTCATATTCCGCTCCACGAGCTGGCCGTCGATCAAGTCGTAACGCCCCCGGTCGGGCATCGAGAGCAAGTCTTCCGGCGTGTAGTTCAGTTTCGTCGCGAGGGACATATGGCGAGTATACCATCCGCGCACACCGCGCCGGCCGACCCCTCAGCCGTCGATAGCCCGGCACTCCGCATCGAGCCTGGCCCAGGCGGCTTCGTCCAGCAGTTCCAGCGCCGGCACGAAGAGGTCGTCTTCTTCGTCGCCGAAGTGGCCCTGGAGTATCCAGTCCAGCCGCTTCACGCCATCCCAGAGCGCGTCGAGCAACTCAGGCGATGGCGTTTCGCCGGCTGCTTCGAGGCGCGAGGCGAGGGCCGCGCGTTCCGCGTTCACGTCGTCGTGGCTGTGATTCAGCGCCGCCAGGGTCATTTCGATGAACGCCCGCCGGGCGCGCACTTCGTCGTGTTGTTCCACCATCTCGTCGACCACCTGGTCGAGTTCGGCCGCGAACCCGCGGAGCGCGGGGAAGAGCACGTCCTCCTCCTTCGCGATATGGAGGACGAGGTTTTCGGCCATGAAGGCGTCGAGCTCGCGGAAGAGCGCGAGCGAACGGCGCCCCAGCGGTTCGTCAGAGGGGTCTTCGACGGCCGCCTCGGCTGTCTCGCGGACCTTCGTGACAAGGGCGTGGATCTCGTCGTGCTCGCGCATCAGCGTGACGAGCGGCTCGACCGTGGTTTCGAGGTTCCCAAAGGTGGCCATGCCCCCAGTCTTGACCTCCCCTGCCCATCGGTCGAGCTCTGTCGAAAGCGATCCTCGAACCCGTCGCCCGGTCGCCAATCGTCAATCGACAATCCTGTCCGCTATCCCGGCAGGCAGGCCGCCGGTACGCTTGAACACGCATGGCAATGTTGCAGGAACGGGCCGAGCGCCAGCGCCGGATGCAGGCGCGGCCTCAGCGCCCCGCCTGGCCCACGTTGAAGCGCGCGATAGCGCTGCACCGCCCGCACAGGGCGATGGTCTTCGGCCTGATTGCGGTCATCGTCTTCGCCTCGGTGGTTGGGCTCGGTCCGGCCTACATCACGCAGCGCATCATCGACCAGGCGATCCTCAAGGACGGCGGCAGCGGCACGGAGCTGAACGTCCTCATCGTCATCATGCTCGCGCTCATTGGCATGAACTCGGTGGCCGGGGTGGCGCAGGCCTACCTGAGCCAGAGCGTCGGCCAGAGCGTGATGTTCGACCTGCGCCGGACGCTCTACCGCCACCTGACGGGCATGTCGCTCCGCTGGTTCACCTCCATGCGCACGGGCGAAGTGCTCTCGCGCGTGAACAACGATGTCGGCGCGGTGCAGAGCGTGGTCAGCGACACGCTCGGCGGGGTCGTGGGCAACCTCATCACGTGCGCTACCACGCTCACGCTCATGCTCTACCTGGACTGGAAGCTCTCGCTCTTCTGCCTCGCCTTCCTGCCGATCTTCATCATCCCCGCCCGGCGCGTAGGCAACATGCAGCGCGACCTGGTCAGCGAATCGCAGGAAGAGCTCGCCTCGCTTACCGCGCAGATGCAAGAGACGCTCTCGGTGAGCGGCGCTCTGCTGGTGAAGACGTTCGGCCGCCAGGAAGCGGAAATCGACCGCTTCGAAGAGAGCGCCAGGAAGATCCGCAGCCTGAACGTCCGCCGGGCGATGGTTGGGCGCGGCTTCATGATGGCGATGGGCATGTTCAGCACGCTCGCGCCCGCCATCGTCTACTGGTACGGCGGCCACCGGGTGATCGGCGGCGAGTCTTCGCTGGGCACGGTTGTCGCCTTCGGGGCGCTGCTTACGCGGCTGTTCGGGCCGTTCAGCCAGTTGCTGAACGTGCAGGTAACGGTCCTCAGCTCACTCGCTCTCTTCGAGCGCATCTTCGATTACCTGGACATGGAACAGGAGATCGTCGACAAGCCCGGCGCGCGCCGCCTGGAGCACCCCCGCGGCGACCTCAAGTTCAACGACGTGGGCTTCAGCTACCTGAAAGAGAAGCAGACGCTGGAGCACATCACGTTCGAGGTGCCGGCCGGGCAGTTCGCGGCGCTCGTCGGCCATTCCGGCGCGGGGAAAACCACGGTCGCTTATCTCGTGCCGCGGCTGTACGACGTCAGGAGCGGGAGCATCACTATCGATGGCCACGACATCCGAGACGTGACGATAGAGTCCCTGGGAGCCGCGATTGGCATGGTGAACCAGGAGCCGTTCCTCTTCCACGCGTCCATCCGTGAGAACCTGCGTTACGGCACCCCCCAGGCGACCGACCAGCAGATTGAAGACGCGGCCCGCGCGGCGAACATCCACGACTTCATCGCGAAGCTGCCGTTCGGCTATGACACCGTTGTCGGCGAGCGCGGCTACCGCCTTTCCGGCGGCGAAAAGCAGCGGGTAGCAATCGCCCGGGCGCTGCTCAAGGACCCGGCGATCCTGATCCTGGACGAAGCGACCTCGAGCGTGGACAGCGAGACGGAGCGGGCCATCCAGGGGGCGCTGGAGCACCTCACGAAGGGGCGCACCGTCCTCGCGATCGCGCACCGGCTTTCGACGATCGTCGCGGCCGACGTGATCATCGTCCTCGAAGAAGGCCGCATCGTTGAGCAGGGCCGCCACGCGGACCTCCTCGCCCGCGATGGCGTCTACGCGCGGCTCTACCGCCAGCAGTTCCGCGAGGAATGGAACGAAGGGCTGGAGGGCCTGGAGATGGCCCGCGTGGGCGACGGCGGCAAGTAGAGCGGCCCTTATGTCTCCCATGGGTTAGGGACGAATCGTCCGGTGCGGTGCATCATCTCGCCATGGACCGGACACAGCATGCCGTTCAACTCACGCCCCGCCAGCGCGAAGTGCTGCGCCTGATCGAGCGTGGGCACACCAACGGCGAGATCGCTGAGCGGCTTGGCATAAGCCTTCAGGGTGCGAAGTGGCATGTCAGAGAGCTGTTAGGGAAGCTGGGTGCCGAGTCGCGCGAGGAGTTGATCGAGCGGCGTCATGCCGGCGATGGCCGGCCGAGCCCTGGGCGGTGGCTCCGTGGCATCGCGACGATGGGCACGCTGAAGGTGGCTGGCGTTGCGGCGAGCCTCGCTGTTGCCGGCGCCGGCATCGCCGCGATCGCCGCGGTAACGAACGACGGCGCTCCCCCACCGGCTGAGGGCAGCCTCCAACCAGCGATTGCGGTGTTGACCGCGGCCCCGCTGCCGTCCGTCGCGGGCTCCATCTGGACGCCGGAGGAAGCGCTGCGGCACGCCCGGCAGGAGGTGGGCGCGGACATTGGCATCGGCTCGTACGACGCCGAGTTCGCGCAGCCGATCGACCTTGACTCCTACGTGGTCACGCAATTCGAGTGGCTGCCGGATATCGCGCGCTACGACTTTCCGGACGGCGACCGCTACTGGGCCCCCGAAGACGGAAGACCGCGCAACCTCTGGCTGCTGCGCTACCAGGGCAGTGCCTACGACGAGAACCCGCATAGCAATCAGCCCGTGAACGTCTCCGTCCTCGCGCTTGTGGAAGATGGAGCGGCGACGAAAGTGGTGAAGGCGCTTTCGATTGACGTCACCGATGCGTTGGGCAGGCCGGCCGGCGGCGGAGGCGGCAGCTTCCGGATGAGGTCGATGGACGCCCGGATGGCTGCCATGAGCGAGCCGAAAGGACCGCAATACACCGTCGCCCGGCAGAACGGCCGTCCGGATCGGCCCGCGCTGATCGCGTTTGAGGCCCAGGCTGGAACCTGGTGCCTGCTCGCGCGAAACCTGGAGTGCGGCTTCGACCCGGCGCACCCGTCGTATCCGCTGGTCTTCGGCGTCTCCTCCGGTTACAGCGCGTCGATCGACCAGCTGACAACCGAAGTCGTCGTCGAGGCTGATGCGCAGGTGGCGCGAATCGAGGTCTTGCCGGGCGACGGCCGCGACCTGACGTTCGAACTCACGGACCCGCCTGAGGGTATGCCGCAGCAGACACGGTACGCCTTCCTCGAGCTCGGGCCGTCGCTTCCGGCCGACCGGATCGTCATCGTTGCGTTCGACGCCGAGGGCAAGGAGCTGGGCCGGCGGACGCGTCCTGGTCTCGGGAATCCGTGAACCTGATGACACCCCGCGTTCCTTCGGCGTAGAGTCGCGCGCGAACGAGCATATCTGGAGGGATTGCATTGGTTCCGAGGTCTCTTCGCCGTTGGGCTGCCGTCGCGGGTGTCGCCGGCGCCCTGGTTGCGGTGCCGCTGTTCGCCACAGCAGCGCTCGCAGCTGACCCCACCTATGACGGCACTGCCGTCAAGACCATCACCGCCGACCTGAAAGACGGCAACGGCGCCATCATCGGCGCGGTCCAGATGTCGCAGGACGCGAAGGGCGTCATCCAGCTGACGGTCTCGGGCAACGGCCTGGCCGCCGGCGACCACGGCATCCACATCCACGCGACAGGGAAGTGCGAAGGGCCCGCGTTCACCTCGGCCAACGCCCATATCAACCTGACCAACCACCAGCACGGCCTGGACAACCCGGCCGGCCCGCACGAAGGCGACCTGCCCGGCCTGACCGCCGCCGCCAACGGCACCTACACGTACACTGCCACGACGAACCGCGTCTCGATCACCGGTGGAGCGACCAACATCTTCGACGCCGACGGCAGCGCCCTGGTGGTGCACGCCACGAAAGACGACCAGGTCACCGACCCGACCGGGAACAGCGGCGGCCGCGTGGCCTGCGCGGTGATCGCCCCAGGTGCAGCCCCGTTGCCGCCGGGCACCGGCACCGGCCCAGCCGACGGTGGCTCGCCGCTGGTCCTCTTCGCCGCGTTCGCCGTCATCACCGGGGCCCTCGCCATGGGCGGCTACCGCGTGGCGAGCAGCCGCAAGCAAGCCTGACCGGCGCCCACGGCGCGAACGAAATCGACGGCCCCGGCATTTCCGGGGCCGTTTCGCTTGACGGGCGTTGTACCGTCGTGGCGCGCAGCGACGATAGATTGGCAGCGCACATCCCCGGGGGACGAGGAACCAACCAATGATCACGGAACGACTCACATTCAGGGCCAAGTACGGGCAGGGCGACGCGCTCGCTACGCTCATGCGCCAAAACGTCGAACAGATGCCGATGCCATCCGGCGTCGTCGGCGCGCGGCTGTACACCGATTTCACCGGGCCGATGTTCCAGGTCGTCTTCGAAATCGACCACGCCGACCTGAACGCGTTCGCCGCGGACAGCCAGGAGCAAATGGGCCAGTACGCGGATGCGCGGTTCCAGGAGTGGTTCGGCAAGATGATCGCCTGCACGGAACTGGGCGAACGGCAGCTCCTCAACTCGGAGAAGCTGATCTAAGCGGCGCACGATATGGAACCGCGAGCGGCAGCGAGCGGATCGCCGCAAAGCGATCCAGCCAACCGCACGCCGAAAGCTCCACCGGCCACCACACACATAGCCCCGACCGTGAGGGAGGCAGAGTGCGCCTCCGCCTCTCGCGCGGCGGAGGGAGTACCGGTGCGGCCTCCCTGACGGTCGGGGCCATGTGCGCCAGCCACGAGCCGCGACTGGCAAGGAGCGGTTGGCCAAGCACCACGCCGAACGCCCCAGGAGCCGTGCGGCCTCCCTGACGGTCGGGACTACGTGTGTTTCTCGACGAGCTGCGACTGACACGGAGCACGACCGTTCGCCGCTCCGGGCCGAGCGCGGTCTTCCGCCCGCGCCTCTGATCGGCTGGCGCCACCGACCGGCCACCCCCAGATGGCCCCGACCGTCAGGGAGGCAGAGTGCGCTTCCGCCTCTCATGCGGTGAGGGATTACGGTGCGACCTCCCTGACGGTCGGTGCTTTGTGTGCCGGTAGCGCTCCCTTATGTCTTGACTCGGCTAGGGACAAACCGGCGGAGTTGGGCGAACATCGGGCCATGGGACGCGAACGGCAAACCACCACCGGCCTAACGCCACGCCAGCGCGAGGTCCTTCGCCTCGTCGCGCGCGGGCACACCAACGGCGAAATCGGCGAGATCCTCGGCATCAGCCTGGCAGGCGCGAAATGGCACGTCGCCGAGCTCATGGGCAAGCTCAACGTCAATTCGCGGGAGGACCTGGCCGAAAGCTACCTGGAAGAACAACGCGCGGGGGCACGGCTGGCGCGCTGGTGGAGCGGGGCGTTGGGCGTGGTGTCGCTCAAGCCGTGGGTGACGGCAACGGCCGCCGTGCTGGCGGTTGCAGCGGCCGGCGTGGGGACGACCTTTGGACTCGCGCTGATGAACGGCGGCGCGGCTGAGCCCTCCCAGACTGAGAGCGAGCAAGCCGCCACGGCAACGCCGTCCCCAACGCCTACGCCGGTGCCGCTCCCCTCAGCACCTGGCGCTATCTGGACCGCGGACGAGGCGCTGCGAAAGGCTGAGGCCCTCGCTTCCGAGGTGGCAACTGAGTTCGATGGAATCCTTGGGTACACCCCGGACATCGCCTCGATGCGCCTGGCGTCGGCGACGTGGAACCCGGGCATCAGCCACTACGACTCGCCAGACGGCGATCACTTCTGGGAACGGACTGATGGTGCGCGAAACGCCTGGGGTTTCATGTGGACCGAAACCCGGCTGGCGGGTCCGGCAGGCGGGACCCCGCGCGAGGTTGTGGTTACGGCCGAGATCCTGATCGAGGACGGGAAGGATGCTCTCGCCTTGCGGCTGAACACCGTCGAAGTTGCTACCGGGTATTCGCCACGTTGGGGCGGCGACGGCTTTTTCTCGCGAGCCGAACTCGCCGAGCTTAGGGCTCGTTTGCCCGCAGGACCCGCGGTAACGTTCGGGTGGTACAACGACTTCGTGGACGGCGGCGCCTGGATCGAAGCCTACCCGGCGGGCGGCGGGTACTGGTGCGTCTGGGGCCGTGACTCCGTGGGCGGAGGGAACGGCCAGTGGTGCCAGCCGGACCACGACTCCCGCGACGCTGCCCTCAAAGCGAGCCTCTCCACCACCTTCACAGTGAGTGGCGAGATGGGCGAGGCAACGCTGTTCGTCGATGCCGTGCCGAGCATCACGAGCCTGAAAGCGCTGCCCGGCGACGGCCGCGAGCTGACGTTCGCAACCTATGCGCCGCCCACCCAGTCCGGCATCACCCGGCGGTTCGCATGGATCACGATCGGCAAGATCGGCAGCAGTTACACGCTCATCGGGTACGACGTGGCCGGGAACGAAGTCGCGCGGTTTGGGAACGAAGCACCCGGCCCGCCGCCACCGCCCCCGCCGAGCCCTACGCCATCGCCGTAACACGCGGAGTCCCGGCACGCATAGGGAACCGCGAGCGGAAGCGAGCGGACGGCCGCACCACATGGAACCGCGAGCGGAAGCGAGCGGATCGCGGCATAGCGATCCAGCCAAACGCACGCCGAACGCCCCGCCAACCAGTCAAATAGCCCCGACCGTAAGGGAGGAAGAGTGCCGCTCGGCCTCTCATGCGGTGGAGGGGAGTACCGGTGCGGCCTCCCTGACGGTCGGGGCTATGTGTTCTCGACGAGCCGCGACTGGCAAGGAGCGGTTGGCCAACCCCCCGCTGAAGGGTCCCGCCTGCCAGCTCCAAATAGCCCCGACCGTAAGGGAGGCAGAGTGCGCCTCCGCCTCTCGTGCTGTGCAGGGAGTACCGGTGCGGCCCCCTGACGGTCGGTGCTAGTTGTAGTGGCCATCGGATGCCAACGAAAACGGGGTGGCCATTCGGCCACCCCGTTCTGTGTTGCGTTTCGCCGCGCTTTAGGCGTCGAAGTAGAGGTGGAATTCGTACGGGTGCGGGCGCATCCGGACCGGGTCCACGTCGTTCTCGTACTTGGAGGCGATCCACGTCTCGATCAGGTCCGGCGTGAACACGCCGCCCTTCAGCAAGAAGTCGTGGTCGTCTTCCAGCGCCTTCAGCGAGCCATCGAGCGACTGGGCGACCGTTGGGATGTTCGCCAGGTCCTCCGGGCTCAGGTCGAAGAGATTGGTCTTGTCGAGCGGCGCGCCCGGGTCCCAGCCGTTGACGATCCCGTCCATGCCAGCCATGAAGATGGCAGCGAAGGTGAGGTACGGGTTGCCGGCCGGATCCGGGGGACGGAATTCCACGCGCTTCTGGCGCGGGTCCGGGCTCACCAGCGGGATGCGGCAGGCCGCCGAGCGGTTGCGGGCCGAGTACACCAGGTTCACCGGCGCTTCGTAACCGGGCACCAGGCGCTTGTAGCTGTTGGTGGTCGGCGCGCAGATGGCCATGAGGGCCTTGCCGTGCTTGATGATCCCTGCGATGTACGCGAGGCACATCTTCGAGATGCCCGCGTACTCATCGCCCGCGAACAGGTTGCTCCCGTTCTGCCAGATCGAAAGGTGAGTGTGCATGCCCGAACCGTTGTCCTGGAACAGCGGCTTCGGCATGAACGTCGCCACCTTGCCGTGGCGCTTCGCCACGTTCTTCACGATGTACTTGTAGAGCAGCGACTTGTCGCCCATTTTCGTGAGCGTATCGAAGCGCATGTCGATTTCGCCCTGGCCGGCGGTCGCAACTTCGTGGTGATGGAGTTCGATCTGGATGCCGCAGGCCTCCATGATCTCCACCATCTCGTTGCGGATGTCGGTCTGCGTGTCGTGCGGGCTGACCGGGAAGTAGCCTTCCTTGTAGCGCGGGCGGTAGCCCTGGTTCAGGTCGCCGCGGAGCGTGCTTTCGGCGCCGCTGTTCCAGATACCTTCGTCCGAATCAACCGAGTAAAACGAGGAGTGCTGGTCCGTGGCGAAGCGCACCTCGTCGAAGATGAAGAACTCGAGCTCGGGGCCGATGTAGACCGTGTCGCCGATGCCCGCGTCCTTCACGTACTTCTCGGCCTTCTGGGCCACGAAGCGGGCGTCGCGGGTGTAGCGCTCGCGCGTCACCGGGTCTTCGACGTTCGCGATGACCGAAAGCGTTGGGGACTGGATGAACGGGTCGATGAGCGCCGTTTCCGGGTCCGGGATGAGGAGCATGTCCGACTCCTCGATCTTCTGGAAGCCCCGGATGGAGGAGCCGTCGAACCCGTACCCGGCAGTCCACGGGGAGCGTTCGTAGGTGGACCAGTCGTTCAGTTCGTGGATTGGCCGGGTGATGTGCTGCCACTGGCCGAACAGGTCGACGAATTTGACGTCGACGAAGCGAATGGCATTCGATTCGCAGAATGCCTTGATCTCCTCGGGTGTCATGCAAGCTCCTCAGATGGGTTCGCGGCGGGTACCCAGATTGTGACGCTTTTCACGGTGAAGGCCAGCCACGCCGCGGTGGCCGTCATGAAGATCATGTTTCGTGGAAAACGCGGGCCGGGCCGCTTCGTACGAGCCAAAGGGTAGGCAGGGCCGATTTCGACGGGATTGCGCCGGTGTTACGAACAGGTTTCCTGGGTGGCGGCGAAAACACGAGAAATGGAACCGCGCACGGCAGTAAGCGGATCGTGGTGCCAGCGAGACAGCTACGCGCGAGCCGCCACGGACGTGTGCTACGGGAATGGGATCGCCGGCAGAGGCACAAGGCGAAAGTGGGCACCAGCGCGCGGTTCCACCCGCGGTCAGCCTCCGCCCGAGCGAGCCGGGCTGCGTTTTCGGCTACCGCGTGGGTGTCTCGCTGGCGCCACGATCCGCTTACTGCCGTGCGCGGTTCAACGCTGCCGCGCGGCTGTTTCGCCAGGTCACGATCCGCTTACTGCCGGACGCGGTTCAACCGCGCGGCTGTCTCGCCAGGTCACGATCCGCTTACTGCGTGCGCGGTTCCGTCGCGCGGCCGGCTGTCTATCCCGCGGCCGAGCCCTCCGCCAGCCCCGTGCCCTCCGGTTCGCGGACGGTGCGCCAGAGCAGCGGGAGCCCGAAAGCTAGCGCCGCGGCGAGCGTGATCGCGCCGCCAACCAGGAACGCTTCGCCGATGCCCCAACGGTCCGTGGTGTAACCCAACCCCGGCGCGAGCGCAGCCATCACCAGGCTGCGGGTCATGCTCGAAATCGAAAGCACCGTCGCCCGCCGCTCGGAGCCGATGCGCCGGTTGATGTAGCCCGTCGCTATCGGTTCGAGGCAGGAGCCGACGCCAATGAGGAGGGGCAGCGCGAGGTAGGCGGCGAGGCCCGGCGAGGCGGCGAGGACCGCATAGCAGAGCGCGCCGAAGATGGGCCCAAGCAGCAGGGCCCGCGCGCCGGCGCGGCTCGACACCCGGCCCGCGAGCAGCGCGCCCCCGAGGCCCGCAAGCAGGATCGGGACCTGGAGGAGCGAGAACATCACGCCCACCTCGATCTTGCGGTCCACCAGGTACGGCTGGATCAGGTAGTGCACCGCTTCCAGGGCGGCGAAGGCGGTGCCCGCGAGCATGATGACGAGGCGCACGTCGAGGGTGTGCCAGGCCTCGGCGAAGGCCTTGCCGATGGACTGGAAGTACGGCTCCTTGTCGCCTTCGACGATGTGCGGCGGCTCCCAGATGCTGATAGCGACGGCGGCCGTGGCGAGGCAGGTGGCGGCGCCGAGGAACATCGTCGCCTGCGTATCGAATACCGCCGCGAAAGGTCCGCCGAGCAAGGTTGCGAGGACCACGCCGGACCAGGTGAATGCCAGGCCGCGGCCGGCGAGCTTTTCGTACTGGGCTTCGCGGCCAGCAGCCTTGAGCGTGTCATAGAGGAGGGCCATGTCCGCGCCGGACATCAGCGCGCTCGCCACTGACCAGAGCATGAACGAGGCGAGGAGGATCGGGAACGACGTGGTGAAGGCGAAGATGAGGATCGAAAGGCCGAGTACCACCGCGCCCAGCGCCATGGAAACGGAGCGTCCATACCGGTCCGCGACGGCGCCGGTCGGCACTTCCAGCAGGAGCACGCCGATGAGAAAGAGGCCTTCAGCCGTGGTGACCTGGGTGAGGCTGAACCCGCGATCGAGTGTGAGGAAGACGATCCAGACCGGGATCCAGAGCTGGAAGTCCCGCAGGAACCAGTAGGCGAAGAGCAGCCGCAGGTTGCGCTCGCTGTGCATCGAACCAGCGTACAGGGTGAGGAAGGAGGTGTGAGGGCTGAGGGCTGAGCCCCGGCCCTACAGCGTTTCCACTATCTCCGCGTAGAGCCCGAGCGACTTCTCGATGGCGGCGCGCGGCA
>WBZP01002058.1_pt1 | contig 23771 bp, 27 predicted proteins | sample 5204301 | NCBI WGS metagenome assembly WBZP01 (sample SAMN12412401, study PRJNA552823) | activated sludge metagenome | isolation source: activated sludge from nitrification reactor of wastewater treatment plant... | place: USA: Pennsylvania | collected 2017 | reverse complement strand
GAAGGTCACCTTGTCGAGTTTGCGCGCGTTCGGGTTGGTGCGGGGATCGGAGTCATAGACCCCGTCCACCCCACTCTTGCTCATCAGGACTTCGTGGCACTTGCACTCCAGGGCCCGCTGCGCGCTGACCGTGTCGGTGGAGAAGTACGGCATACCGGCGCCGGCCCCGAAGATGACCACGCGCCCCTTCTCCAGGTGCCGAATGGCGCGGCGAGGAATGTAGGGCTCGGCGACCTGCCCCATCGTGATCGCGGTCTGAACCCGGGTCTCGATACCTTCCTTCTCGAGGAAATCCTGCAGGGCAAGGCAGTTCATCACCGTGCCGAGCATCCCGATGTAGTCAGCTCGGGAGCGCTCCATGCCCTTCTGGGAGAGCTCGGCGCCGCGGAAGAAGTTGCCACCGCCGACGACGACCGCGACCTGAACGCCTTGACGCACGGCCGCGGCGATCTGCTGGGCAATGCCCTTCACGACCTCGGGGTCAACGCCCAGGCTGCCGCCACCGAAGACCTCACCCGAGAGTTTGAGCAGGACCCGGCGCGGGGTGACGGACTCGGTTGAGTCAGCGGGCATCGCGAATCTCCTGACGCGGATGGGAGGCGGTCCACCCGATCCTGCCACACGCGGCACCGCCCCTCAGACACACGTATGCCGCCTGCTCGAGGTGAGCAGGCGGCATACGTGAAGCGGTCACATCGTCCGCGAGGTACCTCAGGCGCCGACGCGGAAGCGCACGAAGCCCTTGGCGGTTGCTCCGGCCTCCTCGAGGACCTTGGCCACGGACTTCTTCTGGTCCTTGGCGAAGGGCTGCTCGAGCAGGACGTTGTCCTTGAAGAAGCCGTTGACGCGACCCTCGATGATCTTGGGCAGTGCCGCTTCCGGCTTGCCCTCCTCACGAGCGGTGGCTTCGGCCAGGCGACGCTCGTTCTCGACGGTCTCAGCGGCGATTTCGGAGCGATCCAAGACCGAGGGGCTGAAGGCCGCAACGTGCATCGCGACATCCTTAGCGACCGAGTCGTCGCCACCGGCGGTGGCGACCAGGACACCGATCTGCGCGGGCAGGTCGGGGCTGGTCTTGTGCAGGTAGGACACGACGTGCTCGCCCTCGAGGCGGGCCACGCGCTTGATCTCGATCTTCTCGCCGATGGTGGCATTGGCCTCATCGATGAGCTGCTGAACGCTCCGGCCGTCGGCAAGCGTGCTCGCCAGCAGGTCCTGCGCGCTGGCGGCGCCGGTAGCGACCGCCTGATCCAGGACCTGGGCGGCCAGGGCGCCAAAACGCTCGCCCTTGGCGACGAAATCGGTCTCGCAGAGGACCTCGACCAGGGTGCCGACGCCACCGTCGGCCTTGGCGGCAACCAGGCCGTTGGAGGCCGTGCGGCCCTCACGCTTGGTGACGCCCTTGAGACCCTTGACGCGCAAGAGCTCCTCGGCCTTGGCCATGTCGCCATCGGCCTCGTCGAGGGCCTTCTTGACGTCCATCATCCCTGCGGCGGTCTTTTCGCGCAGCGCCTTGATGTCAGCGGCGGTGTAGTTCGCCATGTGTGTATCGACTCTTTTCTACTTCTTGCAGTGGGCTAACGAAGTCGGTTGCGGCTCAGGCCTGCTCGGCGTCAGCGTCGGCAGCAGCCTCGGCCGGAGCCTCGGTGGCGGCGTCAGCGACAACCTCGTCGGCGGCCGGGGCCTCGGCAGGAGCCTCGTCGCTACCGGAGAGCAGCTCGCGCTCCCACTCGGCCAGCGGCTCGTCCGCGGCAACCGCGTCATCCTCAGCGGAGGCGACACCCGAACGCGCCACGAGACCCTCGGCGACGGCGTCCGCGATGACGCGGGTCAACAGGGTGACCGAACGGATCGCGTCGTCATTGCCCGGGATCTTGTAGTCGACCTCGTCGGGGTCACAGTTGGTGTCGAGGATCGCGATGACCGGGAGGCCGAGCTTCTTGGCCTCGTCAACCGCGAGGTGCTCCTTCTTGGTGTCAACGATCCACACAGCCGAGGGCACTTTGGCCATCGTGCGGATACCACCGAGGGTCTTCTCGAGCTTGTCCTTCTCACGCTTGAGAATGAGGAGCTCCTTCTTGGTGTAGCCGCTGCCGGCCACATCGTCGAAGTTCAGCTCCTCGAGCTCCTTGAGCCGGGTGAGGCGCTTGGAGATGGTCTGGAAGTTGGTGAGCATTCCACCGAGCCAGCGGTGGTTGACGTACGGCATACCAACGCGCGTCGCCTGCTCGGCAATCGGCTCCTGGGCCTGCCTCTTGGTCCCCACGAAGAGGATGGAGCCACCGTGCGCCACGGTCTGCTTGACGAAGTCGTAGGCGCTGTTGATGTAGGTGACCGACTGCTGCAGGTCGATGATGTAGATGCCATTGCGCTCGGTCATGATGAAGCGCTTCATCTTGGGGTTCCAGCGACGGGTCTGGTGCCCGAAGTGGACGCCGCTCTCGAGGAGCTGGCGCATGGTAACGACGGCCATGCCGTGTCTCCTATGTCGTTGTCAGTTCACGTCGGTACGCCGCGGGTTGCGGCTACCTGCCTGGCGCCCGACCTGGCCCCGCCCGAGCGATCTCTCGACCCCTCGGGACTGCTGTGGCCTGGCCCGTGAATCCCCGCATGAGCGGATCACCACGACAAGGACGCGCGAAGTCGCCCGGAGCGATCCGAGCGCATCGGCCAGTGTACGCCGCGCACTCTGCCCCCAGGAAATCGAGGCACCCGGAGCGGGTCAGCCCTGCACACCCTCGGCGGGGTCGACCGGCGGATCGAAGAGCGCCCCGACCAGCGGCACCCCGCCGAACACCAGCGCCCACGAGCCACTCCCCCGAACCATCAGAAGGCTGACCACCACCAAGGCCACCCCGATGGTGAAGCCCGCCAGGCGGCTCAACTGCAACCGGGGCGCGACCAGAACGGCGGCCAGAAGGCCGACACACGCCCCAGCGAATAGTCCCCACACCACCCAGATCAGGTCCTCCATGCCGGAGTAGATATCCGTGGCCGTGCCGAGCCTCGCGACGGCGAATGCGGTGAGCAGGCCGGCGACGAGCGCGATGAACGTCACGGCGACGCTGCGTGCGAGGCGGGAAACGAAGGACATGCTCGCCAGCCTACGGCGCCCGCCTTGGCTGCCGTGCCCGTCAGATCAGCCGAAGTGTGCCGCCGGCCAACTCGGCTCGGTGCCCGATCGGGAACGCGAGGTTGGCCGGCCCATGCCCCACGCGAGCGCCGACGGCGACCGGGATGTCCAACCCCGCAAGCCGATCCCGCAGGACGGCATCGACCTGGCCCGGATCGCCGCAGTCAGTGAAGTCGCCACACACCACGGCCTGGGCGCCGTCAAACCACCCGGAGCGCAGCAGTTGGGTCAGCATCCGATCGACGCGGCGCGGCAGTTCTGCCACATCTTCGAGGAGCACGATCCGCCCCAGCGCGGCGGGAAGATCAGCGGTACCCACGCTGGAGGCCAGGAGAGCGAGATTCCCGCCGATCAGGTCGCCGCGGGCGTCGCCCGGTCGGATAGCGGTCAACGAGTCACCCAGGACGAGCGCACTGGTTCGGCCTTGAAGCACGCTCCAGGTATGGGCCAGGACGGTGTCATCGGCATCCCCCAGGCTCGTGACCACCGGACCATGCACGCCGGCGATCCCGAGGCGAGCCTCCAAAGCGATCAGCAGGGCGGTGCCATCGGAAAAGCCCATGACCAGGGGTGGGTCGGCACGGGTCGCGAGCAGGGGCCAATCGAGCAGATCCAGCATCCGCTGAATGCCGTAGCCGCCGCGACCCAGCACGATGGCGTCCACCGTGGGATCCATCCACGCGCGTTGGAAGTCGCCGGCCCGGTCGTGATCGCTCCCGGCCAGGTGGTCAAGGACGTCATGGCGCTCGCGAAGGTGGGCCCCTTCACGGACCTGCAGCCCCCAGGACCGCAGTACCCCGAAGCCGACCTCAAGGCGGTCATCGGGGATGGGGCTGGAGAGCGCCACCACCGCCACCGAGTCCCCTGGCGCGAGTGTTCTGGGCGCCTGCTGGATCGGCGTCACTGGCTCGAGGTCCAGTGCGGCCAGGGGAGCTCGCGCTCGAGTTGGGCGGCGACCGCCAGGAGGAGACCCTCGGCGCCCCGCCGGGCAATGAGTTGCACGCCGATCGGCCAGCCCTCAACCGATACGCCCGCCGGGACGCTGATCGCCGGATGTCCGGTGACATTGCTGATCACCGTATTGCTCACATACGGCAAGGTTTTGACCTGCGCCCGCACGCTGTCGAGCCCGTCGAGGAAGCCAACCGGCGGTGGCAGTCTGGGCATCACCGGCAGCACGAGGACGTCGGTATCGGTCAGCAGCCGGGTGTCGAACAGATCGGCGACCTGTTCACCGCGACGAAGCGCGTGTTCGACCACGCGCGGCGTGGCCCATCGACCCAATTTCGCAGTCTGACGGGTGCGCGGCTCGAGGCGATCGGGGTGCTCCACCGAGACCGCCTCCGCGCGCATCCCACCGTAGAACTGGGGCAGGAAGGCGTCCGTGGGTACGGGCCAACGAGGCTCGGTGCGCCGCACGCGGTGCCCGATTCGAGTCAGCGCACGGGCCACCTCCTCGGTCGCAGACTCGATCTGCGGGTCGCTGTGCAGCCCAGGCGTGACCGGCTTGGTGGTCCACGCCACCCGCAGTCCGGCCGGGTCCTGCGCGGCTTGGTCCACGAAGGGTTGCTGCTCGGCCGGCCATTGCCAACGGTCCACCGCAGTGGAGCCGGCGATGACATCCAGCAACAGAGCGCTATCGGCCACGGTCCGGGTCATCCCACCGGCCACCACCAGGCCATACCAATGCTGCGCCAGCGGCGCCAGACTCACCCGCCCTCGGGTGGGCTTGAGACCCACGAGCCCGCAGGCGCTGGCCGGGATGCGGATCGACCCGCCACCGTCCGCACCGAGGCCGATTGGCGCGACGCCGGTGGCCACGGCCACCGCGCTTCCCCCGCTGGACCCGCCGGGACTGCGGCTGGGGTCCCACGGGTTGCGCGTGACGCCGTAACGGATCGACTCGGTGAACGGGAACTGGCCGAACTCGGGCATCGTCGTGCGGGCGATGATCACCGCCCCGGCGGCACGCAAGCGGCGGACCAACTCCCCGTCGGCGGCCTCGGGCGTCGAATTGCCGTGCCCCCCAAGGGTGGTGACATGGCCGGCCTGGACTGCCTCTTCCTTGAGCACGACGGGGACTCCGGCCAGCGCCCCGGTCGGAGGCGCACCCTGCTGGTCGAGGTGCGCGGCGGCGGCACGCGCCTGGTCCGCCTGGACCTCGGTGATCGCATTCAGCCCCGCCAGGCTCGTGTCGAGTCGCGCCAGCGCCGCCTCGCAGATCTGAGAGGCACTGACCTCTCGCGAGCGGACAAGGACGGCGATCTGCGTGGCCGAGCGGGCGGCATACTCCTGCGGGGTCATGGAAGTGATGCTAGGGCTCGCAATTCAATGGAGGGGGTTATCCGGTCCGGGTAGCGTGAGCGACCATGCCCTCCCCCATCGCCCGGCTGCTCGACTGGGCGGCCCCTGCGCGCTTGGGTACGGCCTTCCGTTGGCAGCTGAGCTCGTCGGCCGCAGCGCAGATCGGGGACGGGATCGCCCTCGCGGCTGGGCCGCTGCTGGTCGCCTCCCAAACCCGGAATCCCACCCTGATCGCGGCCGCTGCCATGGTGCAGCAGGTTCCGACCCTGCTGCTGGGGCTGTATGCCGGGGCCATCGCGGATCGGGTCGATCGGCGGCGACTGGTCCTCTCCGCGAATGCTGTCCGGGTGGTGATTCTCGGCCTCCTGGTCGGCGCCATCGCCACCGGCTGGCTCTCGATCGGGCTCCTCCTCGCACTGCTCTTCGCGATGAGCGTGGCTGAGCTCTTTGCCGACTCGGGGTGGCGGGCGGTGCTGCCGATGATCGTTCCCGCCGCGGACTTGGGCATCGGCAACGCCCGCCTGATGAGCACCTTCCTTGTCGGCAACCATTTGATTGGACCAGCGGTGGGTGCCACCCTCTTCGCGGTCGGTCACGCCGTGCCCTTCGGGGTGCAATTGGGAGCGGTGCTGCTGGCGCTCAGCCTCTTCGCGAGGGTGCGGCTACCAGAGCAAGAACCCACCACCAGCGAGCAGCGGCACGTGGGTCACGACATTGTCGAGGGGCTGCAGTGGATTTGGCGGTCGCCACCGGTGCGCACGTTGACCTGGATCATCCTCATCTTCAACGTGACCTGGGGAGCCCCCTGGGGTGTGCTGGTCTACTGGGCGCAGGAGCGCCTTGGTGCCAACCCATTGGCCTTCGGGATGCTGACCTCCGCAGCGGCGGTCGGCGGGATCACGGCGGTGTTGTCCTATGACCGGCTCGAGGCGCGAATCCCGTTGTCGCGGCTGATGCGCGCGTGCCTGACGCTGGAGGTGCTGACCCATCTCGCGTTGGCCCTCACCACATCGCTGCCCGTGGCCTTGCTGGTGATGGTGGTCTTTGGTGGGTACGCCTTTGTCTGGGCGTCGGTCTCGTCGGCGGTCCGGCAGCGGGCTACCCCGAACGCGCTTCAGGGTCGGGTCAGCAGCGTGTACTGGCTCGGCCTGGTCTCGGGACTGCTCATCGGACAGGCTGTGGGTGGACTGCTTGCCGCTCGGCATGGCGCCGCCGCGCCCTTCTGGTTCGCCTTTGTGGGCTCGGGCGTGACCTTGGCCTTGGTGTGGCGCCGCCTCGATGCCATCGCCCACGCCGGTGACGAGCCGACGGCCTACGCTCTGGATGCATGAGAGCTCCTGGGCATCCGGCGCTGGCGGCCTTTGGCACGACGATCTTTGCGGAGATGTCTGCACTGGCCCTGGAGCACGACGCGATCAACCTGGGACAGGGATTCCCGGACACCGATGGTCCGGCCGAGGTTCTCGATGCGGCCATTTCCGCCATCCGAGGTGGCCGGAATCAGTACCCGCCGGGCACTGGCGTTTCAGAGTTGCTCGACGCGATCGCGGCCCACCAGCAGCGGTTCTACGGGGTCGTGGTGGACCCTGGCGCTGAAGTGCTGGTCACGGTCGGGGCGACCGAGGCGATCGCCGCGACGATTCTGGCGCTGGTCTCGCCGGGCGATGAGGTCGTCACCTTTGAGCCCTACTACGACTCGTATGCCGCGACGATCGCCTTGGCCGGTGGCGTCCGACGGACTTCGGTGTTGCGATTCCCCGAGTTCGCGGTGGACGAGGCATCGTTGCGGGCGGCATTCTCAGCCCGAACGCGATTGGTGCTGCTGAATACGCCGCACAACCCGACCGGCAAGGTGTTCACCCGAGCCGAGATCGAGCTGATCTGCACTCTGGCGCGCGAATTCGACGCCTGGGTCGTGACCGACGAGGTGTATGAGCACCTGACCTTCGATGAGGTCGAGCACGTGCATGTGGCCTCCCTCACGGGGATGTGGGAGCGCACCCTGACCATCTCTTCGGCGGGCAAGACCTTCTCCACCACCGGCTGGAAGGTGGGCTGGGTGGTGGGGCCCGCACCCGCTGTCGCGGCCGTTCGCGGCGTGAAGCAGTTCCTGACCTATGTGGGGTCCGGGCCATTTCAGCCTGCCGTGGCGCACGGCCTTGCTTTGCCGGACGCGGCATACCAGGATCTGGCCTCCTCGCTCCAAGGCAAGCGGGACCTCCTGGTGGCCGGGCTGCGCGACGTGGGCTTGCCGGTCGCGATCCCAGAGGGGACCTACTTCGTCATCGCTGATGCAGCGGCGCTCGGCGGCGAGGATGCGCTCTCGTGGTGCCGCGAGTTGCCCTCGCGGATCGGCGTTGTCGGTGTGCCGGTATCGGTGTTCTGTGATGACAAGGCGGCTGCCGCGAGTCTGGTTCGCTTCGCCTTCTGCAAGCGGGACGAGGTGCTCCACGCGGCGGTTGAGCGATTGTCGCGGCTGCGGTGAGCTCGTTGGTCGAGCATCGGCGCCTATCCTCGCGCTGACGTGGTGTTTGCGTCGTACTGAGGGCGGACCTGCGGGCGAGCCGCCCCCAGTACGACGCAAGCACCACCTCGCTGGGGCATCACGCAAACTCGAGCCCGAGCAGCGAGATGCGTGGAGCCATCATCCACAGGCGCAAATCGCGAGCGCACTTATCCACAGCGCTGGGCACCGGGAGGGCGGGCAGATCCGCGGGTGGCCACGCTAGGCCGATGAACAGCGCCTCGGCCGTTGTCGGCGTGATTGCGGCACTCACCCTTGTCGCTCCTGTCGGCATGCTCACGCCCATCTCGGTGCCGAGCACGCCCGGCCCCGTTCAGCAGCACGCACGCTGGAGGTGGCCGCTGGACCCTCGTCCTGGCGTACTGCGGCGCTTCGAGCGACCCGCCACCGCCTACGGACCTGGACACCGCGGGCTGGACCTCGGGGGCACCCAAGGGCAACGGGTATCCGCCGTGGCCGACGGCATCGTCAGCCACGCCGGGGTGATCGATGGTCGGGGCACGGTGAGCGTCACGCATGCCAATGGGCTGCGCTCCACCTATGAACCGATTGACGCCATCGTGAAGGCGGGCGATCCAGTGAAGGCGGGGGACCTGCTCGGGCACCTCACCTCAGGTGGACATTGCGGCCCCGCGGCATGTCTGCACCTGGGTGCGCTGCGCGGCAGAAGCTATCTGGACCCGCTGATCCTGCTTGCGCCCGGTCGCGTGATCCTGCTTCCACTGCACGACTGAGGGCGGCCTCTGTCACGCCCTGGGGTGCGCCTGGGCGTACGAGCGCCGCAGGCGATCGATCGACACATGGGTGTAGATCTGCGTGGTCGCCAGGGAAGCGTGACCGAGCAATTCCTGCACCATCCGCAGGTCGGCACCACCCTCGACCAGATGCGTCGCCGCCGAATGCCGCAAACCGTGCGGTCCGAGATCTGGCGCATCAGGGACATGGCTCAACAGCTCGTGTACTGCCGCGCGGATCTGACGGGCATCGGCCCGCCGCCCGCGGCGGCCCAGGAGGAGGGCCGGACCACTCTGCTCGGTGGCCACTGAGGGACGCCCTCGGCCCAGCCAGTCCTCCACCGCCTCCACGGCTGGGCGGCCCACCGGCACCACGCGCTCCTTGTTGCCCTTGCCGATCACCCGAATCACGTTGGCGCTGCGATCCAGGTCATCGATGTCCAGACCGACCAACTCCCCCACGCGAATGCCGGTGGCATAGAGCAACTCCAGCGCCGCCCGGTTCCGAAGATGCATAGGGTCCTCATCGTCGGCCGCCTGCTCCGCCACCTGCATCAGCGCACTCGCGTCACCGGCGGCGAGCACGGGCGGCAAGGTGCGAGCCCGCTTGGGCGCAACCAACCGCAGAGCCGGGTCACTCTCAACAGCGCCCTGGCGATGCGCCCACGCATAGAACGTCCGGAGCGCGGCCGAACGGCGGGCCACCGTGGCCCGGGCGGCGCCGGAGCCGGCAAGTACGCCAAGCCAGGAGCGCAGATCGGCAAGCCGCGCCTGCGAGAGGGAGCCCCCAGCATCGGCGAGATGCCCGGCAAAGCCGCGCACATCTCGAACGTAGGCCCGCACGGTATGCACCGATCGAGCCCTCTCAGAGCGCAGATGACGCGCGAAAGCCGCGATCAGCTCGCCGTCCGAGGTATCCATCTCGCCACGATCACCCCGCGGGGGCATTCGCGCAATCCGCCACGCCGCGCCGACGGACCCTGACCCAGGTGCCGCCTCGTTCGCGCAGGTGCCCGTCAACCACCAAAACCGCGAGATGGCGGATCACCGTGAGCGGCGGTTGCCCGGTCACCCGCACGATGTGATCAACGCCGACACCGGCCCGCGGCGGGACGGCATCGTGCACCGCACGCACCTGCGCAGGGAGGTGGTCGAGCGGGAGCTCAAGTCCCCGCAGCGGCACAACGGCGTCGCCGCCGAGGTCACCGCACAGGTCGAGCACCTCGGCGGCGTCGGTCACCAAGACTGCGCCATTGCGGATCAGTCGATGGCAGCCGGCTGACGCTCGTGAACCCACCGGCCCCGGCACCGCCCCCAACGGGCGGCACTGCTCCTGCGCGTGACCAGCGGTGTTGACGGCTCCCGATCGCAAGGCTGCCTCCACCACCACGGTCCCGCCACTGATCCCGCTGATCAGGCGATTGCGGGCCAGGAAGCGGCTCGCGAAGGGGGCATAACCCACCGGCTGCTCGCTCACGACGGCTCCATCGACCGCAATCTGATCCAGCAGCGCAGCATGGGCTAGCGGATACGCCCGGTCCAGTCCGCAGGCCAAGACCGCGACCGTGGGCGCATCGCTAGCCAGTGCCCCCCGATGGGCAGCCGCGTCAATCCCGAAGGCCGCACCAGAGACCACCACCATGCCTCGCGCGCTGACACCCTCGGCAAGGTCCGCGGCCGTGCGCACGCCATACTCGGTGGCGGCCCGCATGCCCACCAGTGCGACCGACCGGGAGGCCAGCTGCCCGACATCCCCGCCCCCGCGCACGTACAGGCAGTACGGCGGATCGGAGATCAGATCGAGTCGCTCGGGCCACTCGGGGTCCCCAGGGATGACCGTGCGAATATCGCAGCGCCGATGAACTCGCTCCATCGCTTCGAGGTCAAGCCCGCGGACTCGTGCTCGCAGCTCACTTGGCCCAACCCGATCCCCCGCCAAGGCGCGTTCCAGAGCGTGCTGCGGCCCCAGGCGGAGGACCTCGGCACGGGTCTCGTGCGCATCGCACTCGGCCAACCAGGACCAGGCCATCCTGGCCGTTCGCTCGTTCATGGCCGCTCTCATGCCGCAGCCATTGATGACGCCCGGAGCCCCAGGGCGGTCTCGACGTCCTCGCGGGTGGGCACGCTCCGGCCAGCTAGATCGGCCAACGTCCAGGCCACCCGCAAGGCGCGGTCATAGCCACGCAGCGACAATTGGCCCCGATCCAGGAGCTGCTCCAAGCGCATTGTCGAGGTTGCCGCGAGCCTGAAGGGCGACCGTCGAAGCAAAGGCCCCGGGGCCTCGCCATTGCAGGCGAATCCGAACTCCGCCCATCGAATCGCCGCGGCCGCTCTCCCATTGCGGACCCTGGCCGCCACCACCGCGCTGCTCTCGCCGGCGCCGCCCGCCAGGGCCGAGGTCGGCACCGACGGGACATCAACCCGGATATCGACACGATCCAAGAGCGGGCCCGACAACTTCGCGAAGTAGGACCTGATCGCCTGCGGTCGGCACGAGCAGTCGGCCGCCTTGCCGTGGCCGTGACCACAGGGGCAGGGGTTGGTGGCCAGCACCAGCAGGAAACGACTGGGATACCGGATCACCTGCCGCGCCCGCGCGATCACCACCTCGCCAGACTCCAACGGCTGACGAAGCGTCTGCAACACGCTCGAGGGAAACTCGGCAGCCTCATCCAGGAAGAGCACCCCGTGATGCGCGCGCGAGATTGCTCCCGGCAAGACGCTCGATGAGCCGCCACCCACAATCGAGGGCACCGAGGCGCTGTGATGCGGCGCGACAAAGGGCGGCACCCGATCCAGGCCCTCGGCCGCGGCCACGCCCCCGGCCAGCGATCTCACCGCCAGCGACTGCAGGGCCTGGTCACGGGACAACCGGGGCAGGATCCCCACCAGACGCTCGGCCAACATGGTCTTGCCCACGCCCGGGGGCCCACCCAGGAGTAGGTGATGTCCGCCGGTTGCCGCCACTTCCAAGGCCGCGCGCGCCTGGTGCTGACCGACGACGTCGGCCAGGTCCTTCAGCGCTGCGACCTGTCCGTCTGTCGCCCGATGCGCCGCGGGAGTGGGCAAGGGCACCCCCGCGGCAGCTGCCGAGTACCAGCTCAGCAGCGTCCGCAAGTCCGGGGCCGCGTGCACTCGCACGCCCTGGACGAGTTGCGCCTCCGCGGCATTCTCAACGGGCACCACCACGGTGCGCACACCCGCCGCCGCCGCATGCATGACCGCCGGGAGGACACCCCGTACCGAGCGAATCTGGCCATCTAGCCCCAACTCCCCCAGGTGCACGATCGGCGCGACCAAGGCCGCAGACACCGCTCGCTGAGCGGCCAGCACCGCGATCGCGATCGCCAGATCGAAGCCGGTCCCGGCCTTGGGTATCGCGGCCGGTGAGAGATTCACGGTCACCCGGCGGCTGACGATGGGCACCCCGCTGGACACGGCAGCGGGGATCACCCGATCCGGGGCCTGGCCACAGGCCTTGTCAGGGAGCCCGGTCAACGAGAAGTGCGGCAGGCCCTGCGACATGTGCGCTTCGACCTCCACCATCGAGCCCTCGATCCCGGACAGCGACACGGCGCGAGTGCGGGCGACCGTGCTCACGTCAAGCTCCCTCGGACATGGCGGACCGTCGCCGCACCCGCCGGCGGTCGCAGAATGCCGATGACATCGATCCGGATGGCATCCGCACCGGTGCCGCGATGTTCATCCAGCCAGGCGACGGCCAGCCGCCGCAAGCGCATCATCTTGGCGAAGGACACCGCCTCGACGGCTTCCCCGAAGGCATCGCCCCGCCGCGTCTTGACCTCACAGACCACAAGACAGTCACCGTCCAAGGCAACGATGTCGATCTCTCCGTAGCGGCAGCGCCAGTTGCGATCGAGAATGTGCATGCCCTGGTCCTGCAGGACGCGGGCGGCCAGATGCTCGCCGTAGGCCCCCATCGCTTGTCGGGGGTTGCTCGCCTGGGGATGACTCGTCGAAGGGATCGCCATGGCGGCCAGCGTCACCGACGCCGACTCAGCTCACCAGCGCGCACCCTCGACCGGTGGATGACCGAACCCCGCATGGCAGCGGTGTGGACGGCGACTCCCCACAACACCCGCTCAGAACGGCGATTTGGGCATTTCCAGCTCGGACTTCGCGAGCTCCTCGACGTTGACATCCTTGAAGGTCACCACGCGCACCGTCTTGGCGAAGCGCGCGGGACGGTAGATATCCCATACCCACGCGTCATGCATCGTAACGTCGAAGTAGACCTCGCCACCGTCCGAGCGGACCTTCACGTCCACCGAATTGCACAGATAGAACCGGCGCTCGGTCTCCACCACATGGGAAAACAGGCCCACAACATCGCGATACTCGCGATAGAGCGCCAACTCGGCCTCGGTTTCGTACTTCTCCAGATCCTCGGCGCTCATGCCTGCTCCACGCTGCTCTCGGCGGTCACGAGCCCATCATTCACCATTGGATCGCCGATTCCGGGCAGTCGCCAGGAGCGTCGGTGCAGTTGACTCGGGCCGAGCTCACGCAGCGCCTGCAGATGCCCGGGCGCGGCATACCCCTTGTTCTCACCCCAGCCGTATGCCGGGTGCTCGCCGTCGACCTCGACCATGAGTCGGTCGCGGGTCACCTTGGCCAGGACAGAGGCGGCCGCGACCGAGGAGCAGCGCAGATCAGCCTTGATCATCGTGGTGACTGGCGGCGTGCTCACGCCCTCACCGGCGAATGCCAACAGGCCGACCTGCTCCGGCGCGGTCAGCCAATCATGGTTGCCGTCGAGGATCACCAGATCGGGCACGATGGCACATTGAGCAAGGGCACGTTGGCCGGCCAGCCGTAGCGCCGCGATGATGCCGACCTCATCGATCTCGTCTGCGCTGGCGTGCCCCACGGCGTAGGCCAGCGCCCACCGCTGAACCCGGGGCACGAGCCGCTCACGGGCTGCGGGCGCCAGCAACTTGGAATCCCGGATCCCGGTGGGCGCGCTGCGGCAGGTCTCGTCGATGAGCACCACCCCGACGGTGACTGGCCCGGCCAGGGCGCCTCGACCGACCTCGTCCATCCCGGCCAGAATGCGGTGACCCTGCCGCTGCAGGGCCCGCTCCACCCGCAGGGACGGCTTCTTGGAGCGGGGTGCGGTCATGGGCTCGGCGGGACCGACTCCGTCGGTGTGGCGCCTGAGCTCACCGGCGAGGGTGCGGGCACCTGGCTGAAGTTCGCGCTCCAGTCAGGCAAGTGGGTCCAGTTGTCGATGGGCCAGACCACCGCGATGGCGCGGCCGGTGACCTTCGAGATCGGCACCGATCCGGTAGCACCATTGCCACTGGGGTCGTGGAATCGAGAGTCTTCGCTATTGCTGCGGTGATCGCCCATCACCCAGATCCGGTCGGCCGGGACGGTGATGTCGAAGCCCATCGAGCTCGGAGCATCCCCGGGCTTGATGTAGGGCTCGGAAACCGGCACCCCATTGATGGCCAGTTTGCCGTCCGTGCAGCAGGTCACATGGTCTCCCGGGAGGCCGATGACCCGTTTGATCAGGTGGTCTTGAGAATCATTGGGGAGCAATCCCACAAAGGTGAGCACCCGGTTGACCACTTCCCCAACCGGACCACGATCGACCGGCACCCGGGGGGCGAGCCAGTCGCCGGGATCCTCGAAGACCACGATGTCCCCACGGTGCAGGTCCATCACTCCGGGAACCAGCTTGTTGACCACGACCCGGTCGTGTTCGACCAGGGTGTCCTCCATCGACCCGGACGGGATGAAGAAGGCTTGCAGAAGCCAGGTCTTGACCACAAAGGACAACACCAGCGCCATCGCGACGACCAGCACGGTCTCCTTGAGCGCAGCCAGCGCCTGCTGCGCCAGGCTGGGCGGCGCCTCGGCCACCTTCACCTCATCGGCAGTCACGAGGTTGCCTCCTGCGCAGCGAGTGCTCCCCACCGCGTGAGCGGCCAAAGTCGAGTGGTCACGGTGCCGATGATGTCACCTTCGGGGATCAACCCGTGACCAGGGCTGGCCACCCACTGGCGGGTGTCCAGCGCGCCGCCGGGTCGCTCGCTGACGACCCACACCATCCCCGGTGGCACGGTGCATGTCTGCGCGCCCGGAATCGAGGCCCCCGCGCCCACGGCATACGCGCCATCGGCCGTGCAACAGGCGACGCTGTCCCCAGCGAGCCCGACCACCCGAGCCACCACGGATCGCTCCCCCAGATCGATACCCAGTGCCTTGGTTGCCGCCTGGGCGATCCGACCGGTAGCGCCCGCAGACAGTGCCGGGGTGCGGTCAACACCGGGCTGAGAGCGCAGGTCGACCACCGCCAGCTCACCCCGCTGCGGGCTAGCGCCCTTGTCAATCAGCACACGATCCCCCGCGGACAGCACCGGCTCCATGCTGGAGCCGGCCACGTAGTAGGTCTGGGCCGCGAAGGCCCGCACCGCAGCGAGCGCCAGGAGCACCGCCGCAAGCAGCGCCAGAAGCCAGATGAGACGCCGCGACCCGGCTTCCGAGGAGATGTCCTGGGGAGCCGGGTCGGCGGAGGGTTGAGCTGGAGCCTCGCTCACTTGGCGGCCGGGGTCTCGCGCTTCTCCTTGATCTTCGCGGCCTTGCCACGCAGGTCGCGCAGGTAGTACAGCTTCGCGCGGCGAACGTCGCCACGGGTGACGACCTCGATCTTGTCGACGATCGGGGTGTGCACCGGGAAGGTGCGCTCCACGCCGACGCCGAAGGAGACCTTGCGGACGGTGAAGGTCTCGGCCACGCCACCACCGTGACGGCGGATGACGACACCCTGGAAGACCTGGATACGAGAGCGGGTGCCCTCGACGACCTTGACGTGAACCTTGACCGTGTCACCGGCGCGGAAGGCCGGGATATCGGACTTGAGCGACGCCTGGTCGAGCTCGTCGAAACGCTGCATGTTCTCTCCTGCCGGTGCCACAGGTCACCCGCGTGTCGGTACTGAGATGTCGGTCTGCACTCGCCGGGCCGCATGCGTGCTGCACTCCCCCTGTGGCGAGGGCCGTTCTCGGCGTGATGCAAGGGTCAAGTCTGCCAGAGGGGATACCCGCCACGGAAATCCGCTGGGTTGCGCCATTGTCGCTGACACGGCATACCTTTGTCGGCGTGAGCATCGACCCCGGCTGGCCGGTCGCCATCGCGGTCGCAGCCCTGCTCCTGCTCACCGTGGCCGCGTATGCCGTGGGCCGGCTTCCGCAGCCGGGGCAGACGGTCGTGGCCATGGCGCGAGCGACCGGACAGCTCTCTCTCGCCGCGCTCATCATCACCTCGGTGGTTGCCTCGTTGTGGCGCTCCGCCGCGCTCTTGACGGTGATGTTCGGGATCGCTGTCGTGACCACGACCCGACGCATCGGCGCCCCTCGGGCCTGGCCGTGGGCGACGTTCGCCATGCTGGCGGGTCTGCTCCCGGTCATGGCCATCGTGGTACTCACCGGCACGATCCCCCTGCAAGGAATCGCGCTGATCCCGATCGTCGGGATCCTCGCGGGCAACACGATGAACGGACACACGCTCACCTGCCGTCGAGCCTTCGAAGGGCTCCGAGAGGAGCACGAGAGTTATGAGGCGTACCTGGCCTTGGGGTTTACCCGCAGCCAGGCCATTGCGCCGATCATCCACCGTCGGGTGCCGGAGGCCTTGATCCCTGGCTTGGATCAGGTGCGTACAGCGGGCGTGGTGACCTTGCCGGGGGCCTTTATCGGTGTGCTCCTTGGTGGTGGCTCGCCGGCGCAGGCGGCCGCCGCCCAGGTCCTCGTTCTGGTCGGCATCATGGCGGCCCAAAGCATCACTGCGGTGACCGCTGAGCGCTTTATCCGGGAGGCGAGACTCTTGCCCCCGGACCTCCGGGCCGCGCTGCGTCCCTGACCGCCCGCAACCCTGATCGCCGCGCCACTGTCGGCGCGGCGGCATACGGTGGAGGGAAGCTCACAAGGAGGGTTCCCGTGACCACGATCGTCCTGTATCACCATGTCCTTGGCTTGACGCCGGGCGTGCGCGCGCTCGCCGATGCCCTGGCGACCGCGGGGCACACCGTACTGACCCCGGACCTCTTCGATGGACGGACCTTTGCCTCGATCGATGAGGGCATGGCCTTCGTCCGATCCCAGGATCAGGATCACCTGGCCGAGCTCGGGATCGCTGCCGCGCTCGAGGTGGCCGAGCCGCTCGTCGTGGCCGGCATCTCGTATGGGGCCATGGTTGCCGGCATGGTGGCCAGCCGCCGTCCAGTGGCCGGCATGCTCTCGCTGGAGTCTTTCGTCGACCCGTCCTGGGTGGGTGGCTGGAGTCGGCCCGTCCCGGTGCAGATCCATGCGATGGAGGAGGACCCCTTCTTCCTGGAGGACGAGGAGGCGGCCCGAGCGTGGGTCGCCGAGCACGACGACGCCGAGCTGTTCACCTATCCCGGCGATCAACACCTCTTCACCGACGCAAGCACCCCCGCACATGCCGCCGGATTAACCGCCATCGTGATCCAGCGCAGCCTGGCATTCGTCGAGCAGGTGAGCGGGTGAGCCGGGCGCCCTGGGAACCGCCGTTGGCAGGTCCCGCAGACCGGCAGTTGGTCGCCTCCCTGGATCGGATGCGATGGACCTTCCGCTGGAAATGCGATGGCCTGGATGCGGCCGGGTTGGCGGTCAGTATCGGCGCATCGAGTTTGACCCTGGGCGGGCTACTTCGCCACCTGACCCTGGTGGAGGACTCGATGCTGGGTGAGCGGCTGGACTCGCTGCCATTTCCGGCGCACTGGGGCGAGGTGGATTGGGACGACCCCGATGCCGAGTTCCACAGCGCGGCAACTCTGCCCCCGGCTCAGCTGTATGCCGATTACGACGCCGCCGTTGAGCGAGCGCGCGCCTGGATGGTGAGCGCACTGGCACATCCGGAGGGACTCGACGCGCCCTCAGCCAAGGAGTTCGACGGTCAGGTCGTCTCACGTCGTCGATTCGTGTGCGATCTGCTTGAGGAGTACGGCCGGCATACCGGCCACGCCGATCTCATTCGGGAGGCTGTCGACGGTCGGACCGGCGAGGACCCGCCCGTGGATTGGCGACCCGGCGGCTGAGCAGGTCAGCGCAAGCGCTTGGTCAGTTCGATGGTTCCCGGGTATCGCGGAGGGGCCTGCTGCCGTCGATACCCAAGCTTGGCGTAGATGCGCTGATTTCTGGCGCTGCGCTCCCCCGTGTTCATCCAGGCCAAGCGCGCGGTGGCCGGTGCCTGAGCCTCAAGGAAGGCGATGAGTTCGCGGCCAAGTCCCCGGCCGGCAAGGTCTGGGGCCACCATCAGGCGACCCAGCTCCCACACCGTGGGATCCTCGGGCGAGACCCGGGCTCGACCCGAGATCACCAGCCGGCCCTCGACGTGGCCGACCCAGGTTTGGTACGCGTTCAGCCCTGCCCGCACGTCCTCCTCGGTCTCGACCAGCGGAGGAATGCCCCAGGCGTCATTGGCGCGACCCTCGGGCACCCAGCAGGCGCGCTGCAGAACGAGCAACTCAGGCGCATCCGCGGGCACTGCGAGCCGGAGTCCCAGGCCATCAAGACCGGTGGTCAGCGCGGAGGCCGCGAGTAGGTCTGGCCGGCGCGCTGCCGTGCGAGCCACCCGCTGCTGCTGCCGCCAAGCGGCAATCGCGGCATGGTCGCCCGAGAGCAGCACGTTTGGCACCGCCCGAGCGGTACCGGCGTCATCCCAGGTCGCCGGCCGGGTATACACGGGGTACTCCAGCAGGCCATCCTCGTGCGACTCTTCCACCAGCGACTCGGCATTGCCGACCACGCCCGGGAGCAGTCGGCCGATGGCTTCGACCATGGCGAGCACGGCCACCTCGCCGCCATTGAGCACGTAATCCCCGAGCGAGACCACCGTCACTGGCATGCGCGCTGCCGCGTGCTCATACACCCGCTCATCGATGCCCTCATAACGCCCGCAGGCGAAAGCCAGCCAGGGTTCCGCCGCCAGATCGTGGGCCATCGCCTGGGTGAACGGAATGCCGCCGGGACCCGGAACGATGAGGTGCGGGACCGGCATACTCGCCGAACCGCCTTGGGCGACAACGGCATCGAGCGCGGCTGCCCACGGTTCCGGCTTCATCACCATGCCGGCGCCACCGCCGAATGGACTGTCGTCGACGGTGTGGTGGCGGTCGGTGGTGAAGCTCCGCAGGTCGTGGACCTGGATGTCGAGCAGCCCTTCCCGGCGGGCTTTGCCGATGAGCGAGAGCTCCAGGGGCGCCAGGTACTCCGGGAAGATCGAGACGACGTCGATACGCATCGCCAGCCTCACTGCGCCAAGTCGAGGAGTCCGGGTGGCGCGTCCAGGACGACCCGTCCGCCCTGGAGATCCACCTCCGGCACGAGCGCTTCAACGAAGGGCACCAGGGCCTGGCGCCCGTCGGGGAGCGCAATCTTGAGCAGGTCTTGGGCCGCCCCCAGTTGCAAGCCGCTGACCTTGCCGAGCAGCTCGCCGCCGGGGCTGACGACGCTCAGCCCAACGAGCTCCTCCTCGAAGTAGCCCTCCGCGTCATCGGGCGCGGGATCCTGATCGACCGCGTCCTGCGGTGCACGCAGGAAGGTGCCGCGCAGCGACTCGGCACCGGTGCGATCCGGGATCTCTTCGAAGCCGACCAACCAGATGCCCCGGTGCACCCGGGTTGAGAGCACCGTGAGCGATCGAGGCACGCCGGACCCGGGCGCGGCCTGGGTGTCCAGGCGGGCACCGATGGCGAGCCGCCGCTCCGGCTCATCGGTGTGCAACTGCACGGTGACCTCGCCGCGCAGGCCGTGCGGTTTGCCGATCCGGGCAATGGTCGCGGCCATCGAATCCACCTTAGGAATTGAAGCGATCATGCGAAAGGCGGGGTATGCCGGTGCTCAGCACCGCGGCATACCCCGCCTTGTCAGCTGGCCGGGTCAGCGAACCCGGTCGGTGTCGACGATGTCGATGCGCAGTTGCCGACCACCCGCGAGGGCAGTCATCACCGTGCGCAGGGCGCTTGCCGTGCGGCCAGAGCGGCCGATGACCCGCCCGAGGTCCTCGGGATGAACCCGAACCTCAAACAGCTCACCGCGGCGAAGCTCCTTGCGGCGCACCGTGACGTCGTCCTTGTGGTCGACGATCCCGGTGACCAGGTGCTCCAGCGCCTCCTCGAGCATGGTCAGGAACCCGCCTTGACGAAGCCAGCGGCCTCGGCGTCGGCCTCGGTCTTGAACCAAAACTCGGCGATCGTGGCGTCGTACCACTGACCACCGGGCTGGTGGTACTTGCCCGAGTCGGCGTTGCCCTTGACCTCATAACCCTCAGGCGCACTGCCATCGGCGTTCGCGGCAACGGCACCCGCGGGCAGCGAGGCAGCGGCGGCCGGGGCGGCAGCGGGCTCGTCGGTCGCGGCGTCGGCCAGAGTGAGCTCCTCGGCGGGGGCCTCCTCGACCTTCTTGGCGGCCTTCTTGCGCGGGGTGGTCGCGCCCGAGGTGTCGGCGGCGTCGGACTTGCCGGCCGCGGCGAGGGCGGCCTCGTAGAGCGACTTCTTGCTGGGCTTGGGCTCGGCGACCTTGACGGCGCCGTCCTCGTACTTCTTCAGCAGCGCGGCGACGGCCTCAGTGGGCTGAGCGCCCCGCTGAATCCAGTAGGTCGCGCGCTCCATGTCGATGTCGATGAGCGAGGGCTCCTCGGTGGGGTGGTACTTCCCGATCTCCTCGATCGCCCGACCGTCCCGCTTGGTGCGGGAGTCCATGACGACGACGCGGTAGAAGGGGGCGCGGATTTTGCCCATCCGCTTGAGGCGAATCTTGACGGCCACGGAGTGTGGTCTCACTTTCTTGTTGTGATGAGGCACGGCCAGACCGGGTGGGGACACTCGGGGTGCCATGTCTCGGGGGTAGGCGTATGTCGAGGGTGAGAGGGCCTCACGGCATACGGGTACAAGGGGTGATTCTGCCAGAGCCGCCCGGTCGGGGCGAATCGCGCCTTAGCGCGGCAGCCAGGCGTCCGGTTCCTCGGCCAGGCCGCGTACGTGGTCGGGCAACTCGCCGGTCACCAGATCCGCCAGGGTCACGCCATCGAGGACGTGTCGCATGCTCGCGCGCAGCGCCACCCACACGACCGGCAGGTGCTGCGCCACGCCTTCGTATGCCGTTTGGTGGGGTCGCAGTCCGCGGACCTCGGCCAGCGGCCCGTCCACGGTCCGCACCACCATGCCCAAGGTCAGTTCCTCGGCGGGTAGCGCAAGACGGTACCCGCCAGCACTTCCCCGCTGACTCACGACCAAACCCCCACGACGCAGGTCCGCGAGGATGGCCTCGAGGAACTTGCGCGGCAGCTCTTGCTCGCTGGCGAGGCTCTCCGCCGGCACCGAGGCAATTCCGCCAGCGTGCGCAGCGGCCAGGCTGAGCAGCGCGCGAATCGCGTAATCGGTGCGGGCGGAGATGTCCACAGGCCCATCTTGACAGGTTCCGGGTGCGACCCTGGACTCCCGCCAATTCTCACGAATCCCGGGCAGCGCCCACCCCGATGCGCTATATTTCCTATCAATTCGATAGGAAATGTCGGATTGCGGTGACAGGGGTGTCATCGCACGCGGGTCGCAGGGGCCCCGAAGAGATGAGGTATGACATGGGATTCTTGACGAATATCGACTGGGTGCTGACGCTCGCCTGCTTCGGCATCGGCATCGTCGTCGGCTTGACCGGCATGGGTGGCGGGGCGCTCATGACCCCCGTCCTGGTCCTCTTCTTCAACATCCCGCCGCTCACGGCGGTCTCGAGCGACCTGGTGGCGGCCGCCGTGATGAAGCCCGTCGGATCGTGGGTGCACTGGCGCAATGGCACCGTCAACCTGGATCTGGTCAAGTGGCTGTGCATCGGCTCGATCCCGGCCGCCTTCTCAGGCGTCTTCATCCTCAAGGCCCTAGGGCACTCCGAGGAACTCGACGCCAATATCAAGTTGGCGCTGGGTGTGGCCCTGCTGATCGCCGCGGCTGGGCTGATCTTCCGTGCCTATAGCCGCCTCGTGGAGCGAGCCCGCAAGCGGGATGGCATTCTGCCGCCGGAGAACAAGGACCGACCCCATGTGGTCGTTCGCAAGCTTCCCACCATCGCGGTTGGCGCGCTCGGCGGGCTCATCGTGGGGATGACCTCGGTGGGCTCGGGGTCCCTGATCATCATCGCGCTCATGCTGCTTTATCCGACGCTCAAGGCGAGCAATTTGGTGGGTACCGACCTCGTTCAGGCGGTGCCGCTCGTCGCCTCGGCCGCCGTGGCGCACATCCTCTTTGGTGATTTCGAGATGTCCTTGACGACCTCGCTGCTCCTCGGCTCCATCCCCGGCGTGTGGATCGGCGCCCAACTCTCCTCCCGAGCACCCGGAGGCATTGTGCGTCGCGCGTTGGCCTTTGTCCTGCTGGCGTCGGCTCTCAAGTTGCTGGGAGTGTCCAACCAGGCCACAGGGCTGATCCTGGTCAGTGCGCTCATTGTGGCGCCATTGGTCTGGATGGCGGTGCGACGCCGACATGGCTTCCCCGCGCTGGCGCCACCGCGAGGCAAGCGCTCGACTTTGCCGACAGCGAGCGGGCAGGTGGACACCTCGGATACCGAGACAACGTCAGACGCGCCGAGATCTGCCAAATAAGGTCTCGGGATCGTTTGATCCGAGGGATGGGTGGCCCGTCCGCTGTTCCGCCGATGCCGATAGGACGAGCAGGTGTCTCTCTTCCGACGCCGTGAGAGCAGTTGCGTCCTTCGGGGCGGACGAATCGTCCAAGAGTCCTACGGCAAAGACTACGCACCCGATCTCTTCGTCGAGTGGGGCTCCATCACCAAGTTGGTCACCGCCGAGGTCGTATCCCGACTGGTCGACAGTGGGCTGCTTGCCTACGACCAGCCGGCCAGGGAAGTCCTGGGCCCGCTGCCGCCCTCCGTCACGGTTGGCGGACTCGTGACACACACCTCCGGGCTCCCCCGGGTGCACGCAGGCATGAAGGCTGGGATCCTTCAAGACCCCTACAGCGATACCGGCCCGTCTGTGGTGCGAGCGGCGGTAGCCAAGCTTGCAGAGGGAGACCTCCTGGCCCCCGGATCGATGACCTATTCCAATCTGGGGTATGCCGTGCTCGGGCTCATCATCGAAGAGGTCACTGGAAGGCCATGGTTCGAAGTGGTCAGGGAGCAGATTGCTGACCCACAGGGACTGTGCCTCGTGCTTGTGCCTCCGGCAGACAAGTGGGCGCACATTCGCGGCTTTGATCGACAGCCGCACCGGCCCTGGGATCTTGAGAACTCTGCCTATGCACCGGCCGGAGCGTTATGGAGCACCCTGCGCGATCTAGCCAGGTATGGCGCCTACTCCCTCGCTACCGATGCGGTCCAGCTTCCGCAGAGGGCATGGCAGGCGGACCGAGACCGCTACTGGCACAACGGCCAGACCCGCGACGCGGGCTCGTGCCTGATCGTTGAGCCGGGACGGCAACTCGTTGTAGCCGCACACACGTTGGCGCGACTCCCCGGAGCTGCAGACAGGCTTGCTGCTCGGATTGCGGATCGTCCCACGGAGGAACTTGATGCTTCTGTATGACGGTGATTGTGCATTCTGCGAGCGGTCGGTCACGTGGCTCGCGGCCCAATCGGCGACGACAGTAATCCCGCTACATCAGGCTTCCGCGAAGGACAATCGCCTGCGGGTGTGCCAGGACGGCCAGGTCTTCCCGCGGGTCCGCGGCATACACCACCACGTCCGCGCTGGCGCCCTCCTCAAGCCCGGGGTAGCCCAGCCACGACCGGGCTCGCCAGGCCGTCGCATCCAGGACCTCGAGCGCCGAGAGTCCGGCAGCCCGCAAGCGCAGAGCCTCCTGGGCGACCAGCCCATGGGGCAGCGACCCTCCTGCGTCGGTGCCCAGATAGATCGGGATCCCGGCGTCATGGGCCGCGCCGATGGTCTGCAGTCGACGAGCGTGCAGGTCAAGCATGTGGGCGTGATAGCGCGGGAACTTCTCGCGAGCGGGCTCGGCGATGGCCGGGAAGGTGTCGATATTGACCAGGGTGGGGACGATGGCAATCCCGCGCTGCGC
>WBZP01002057.1_pt1 | contig 23775 bp, 21 predicted proteins | sample 5204301 | NCBI WGS metagenome assembly WBZP01 (sample SAMN12412401, study PRJNA552823) | activated sludge metagenome | isolation source: activated sludge from nitrification reactor of wastewater treatment plant... | place: USA: Pennsylvania | collected 2017 | reverse complement strand
CATGGAAACCAGCGATGAATGGGAGACCGGAAAAGTGTATCTGTCCATGACACCCTAATCGCTGTCCGGCAGCTGCCGTTGCCGAGGAGCGCCCCCAAAAGTACAGAAGAGATGTTGACTAATCCACACCCCACGAGCTGGCGGCGCGGCTTGGTGAGCAGGGCATCTTTGTGTGGGATGGCAACTACTACGCCCTGAGCCTCACCGAGCGCCTGGGCGTTGAGGAAAGCGGCGGTATGGTGCGGATTGGGCTGGCGCATTACAATACAGCCGAAGAAATCGATCGTCTCTTAGCCATACTGCACACTATGACAACCGGCGCATAAAATCACTCAACATCGAATAGGGAGATATGGTACACACGGCGCGCATGGCAAGACCCTGCGCCCATGGTATGATGCGCAGCGAAACCGCCGTCTAGCATCAGAAACAGCGATGACTGAGCCTGAAGATACAGCGCCCAAGCCAGAAAACGGTACGCTCGACCCGCGCAACCGCCTGAACGCGCTCACTGGCCGCGAGTGGACGTATGCGCTACGCTCGGTGATTGCCACGCGCTACCCCACCAGCGGCCCCGAGGCATATGCCCATGCCTTGCGGCGCGCACATCCCTCGCCCAAGCCACCGCAGCTCATGGCCGAGCTCATCCGCTTCTTCACCAAGCCGGGTGGGCGTGTGCTCGACCCATTTGCAGGCGTAGGCGGCACACTGCTGGGCTGCGCATTGGAAGGCCGTGCGGGCGTGGGCATTGAGCTTTCGGCAGAATATGCGGCACTGTATGCCCAGGTATGCGCCGAGCTGGGGCTGGCGCGCCAGACTATGGTGGTAGGTGATGCACGACAGCTCGGCAGCTACCCCGAAGTCACCGCCGCGCCATTCGACCTGATTTTGAGCGACCCGCCCTACGCGCAGATGATGGCCAAGCCCAAAACCGGCGAGCGCAAGAAACGCGGCCAGGCCGCGGCCACACCATTCACTGCAAACCCTGCCGACCTGGGCAACCTGGAGTATCACGAGTTTCTGGCAGCGCTGCGGGAAATTTTCGCGGCGGCATTGCTCCAGCTCAAGCCGCGCGGCTACCTCGTGCTGTTCACCAAAGATTTGCAGCCCACCCGCGAGCATCATAATATGCTGCACGCCGACATCGTCGCCGCGCTACTTCAGCTACCTGATCTCACCTTTCGCGGCTACCGCATCTGGCATGATCAGAGCCAGAACTTATACCCCTTTGGCTACCCATTCGCCTTCGTAGCGAACCAGGTTCACCAGTTCATTCTGATCTTCCGCAAGGAACATTCAATCGACGACACCAAATAGGCAGCGGTTCGGGGTAGGTGCCACCCCGAACCGCTGCTTCCTCTCATCCCTACCGACAGGCTAGCGTACGCGCCGCACGAATAGACCACCACCAAGCAGTAGCGCAGCCATTGCGGCTAATAGCGCCAGCGGAAGTGCTTCGCCACTGGTGCGCGGCAGTTGCCCGGGGGCGGGCGCAGGTGCCGCAGCCATCACTGGCGGAGTTGTCACTTCAACTTTCAATGTTTTATCGGCCAACAGGCCCACGGCGAAGATGTCGTAGATTTTGCCAGCCTCAAGCTTGGTACCGGGTAGATCCAGTGCCACAGTATCCGTGCCAGCCACATTGACCGTAAGGTCGTATGTACCAGCATCGACCGGGTTGTAACCACTGTCCTTGGGGAACGCCAAGTTTGAGATCAGTGCAGGGCCACCCTTCACCTTAATATCGACCGCTGGGGCATCGGGCGAGGCGTGGACAACCCGTACATGGGCCTTCCCTGCCGCAGGCGCCGCGAGGTTATCCGCGAGAATGGTGGGCTTGATATCGGCAACTTTACCAGTAGCTGCAACGGTGTATGCCTTACCCGCCTCCACTGTCGCCTTTGCATCAATCACAGCTTTATCGGCAGGCTGACCGGTGGGCGTTACCTGAAAGCGATGCTCACCTGCTGGCACATCGAGGTAATTACTGGCCGTAAAGAACGGGACGTTCGTCAGTACTTTGTTGCCATCGACATACACATCCACCGCTGGGGCATCAGGCGAGGCGTGGACAACGCGCACTTTAGCGGTGCCCTGGGCAAATACCGCTGGTATCAGCGCTAACGCTAGTAGCGCCGCCATCATTCCCGCAAACCACGATTTCGCTTTTCGCATGACCTTCTCTCTCCTCCTTAAACAGTGTGCAACAGACCATTCTGTGCATTCCCTTTGCACTGTTCATAATCAAGTTACGAACGACAATAATGAGCGGATGCCACTACAATGGTCTATTTCCCACATTTATTATGAGAGTATGGTGAGAAGGAAAGTAGGAAACCTGTGCAAATAAGCAGCCAGAAGGCCATATTTATTGACTGTGATGCTCAATCGCGGGTGGGTCGTCCTCGGCGGCGAGGGCCACCAGCGGCGTGCCATACAGGGGATGAGTGCTTACCAGCGCCTCAACATCGTAGGCTTCGCGCAGCCACGCCGGGGTCAGCACTTGAGCGGGCGTATCGAAGATAAGCAGCCGACCATCGCGCAGTAGCGCCAGCCGCTCAGCATATACCGCTGCCAGGTTCAAATCGTGCAGGGCGGCCAGCACAACCATACCTGCACGCGCCAAACGGCGCACTAGGCTCAGCACCGTCACCTGGTGCTTTAGATCGAGATGCGCGGTGGCCTCATCGAGCAGCAGTACGCGCGGCTCCTGCGCTAGCGCCCGCGCAATCAGCACGCGCTGCTGTTCGCCGCCAGAAAGCGTGTGGGCGGCGCGTCCAGCCAGCGCCAGGGTGTCGGTACGCACCAGCGCCTGCCGCGCAATCGTCCGGTCGCGCGCACTCTCGCCGCCAAAGCGCGACAAGTGCGGGGCGCGGCCCATCAGCACCACCTCAGCCACGCTAAACCCCTCGGGCATGTGGGCGAGCTGCGGCACTACCGCCACCAGCTGTGCGCGTGTGGCTGCTGGCAAGCGCAACAGGTCGCGTTCCCCCAGGCGCAATGTGCCGCTGTCGGGCACAAGAGCACCACTAATCGCGCGCAACAAGGTGCTTTTGCCCGCGCCATTTGGCCCAATCAGCCCGATAATTCCGCCCGGCTCGGCCTGTAGTGTGATGTTGTGCAAAACCTGGCAGCCGCCATAGCCCGCGCTCACCTGTTCCATCGTGAGCGTCACAGCGCCACCGAGCGGCGCGCTCGGCGCAGCAGCCACAAGAAGAACGGTGCACCCACCAGCGCCGTAATCACGCCGAGCGGCAGCTCTTCGGGTGCGATCACTGTGCGCGCTAGCAAGTCGGTCAGCAGCAGAAAACCCGCACCACCAAGCGTCGCCAGCGGCAGCAGGCGGCGGTGGTCGGCACCTACCAGCAGGCGCGTAGTGTGCGGCACAATCAGCCCCACAAAGCCGATCAGGCCGCTAAACGCCACCGCCGCCGCCGTGGTCATCGTCGCCGCCACAATCACGATCAGCGTGACACGCTCAACATCCACTCCCAGCTGACGCGCCTGGTCAGCATCGAACAGCAGCAGGTTCAATGGGCGGGCGTACAAATACAGCAGCCCAAAGCCCAGCAGCGTGAACGGCGCTACCGCTAGCACGGCGCCCCAGCCAGCGCTGCCATAGCCGCCCATCAGAAACGCCAGCACGCGGGCGGCCTGGTTGCCCATGCGCAGCAACAAAAAGGTTGAACCAGCAGTGGCTAGCGCGCCCACCGCCACGCCAGCCAGGAGCAGCGACGTTACCGGCGTACTACGGCCCGCATGGCCCAACCCATACACCAGCGTCACCGTCAGCAGTGCGCCGATGAATGCACCACCTGGCACCAGCCATAACCCAAGGCCGGGTATGGCGCTCTGTAGCGCAATAGCGGCAATCGCACCCAGGCCCGCGCCACTTGCTACCCCAATCAAGAATGGATCGGCCAGCGGGTTGCGGAATAAGCCCTGATACGCCGTGCCTGAGCAGGCCAGCGCCGCGCCGGTAAGGCCAACCAGCGCCACGCGCGGCAGCCGGATTTGTAGCAAAATTGCGGTGAAGGTTTCGGGCCAATCGGCGGCGATGCGCAGAAATGGCAGCTGCGCTAGCACAATGCGCAGGCTGGTAGCTGGCGGAATATAAACACTACCAATCGCCGCACTCAGCAGCACAATCAGCGCCAGTGCCAGCAGCGCGCCCATAAACAGCGCCCACTGGCCGCGCGGTGCAGCGAGCGGGTCGGCGGTCACCTGCACACGCCGCGCAGGCATCAGCAGATCGAAGGGGCGCATAGGCATGCCTCAAGATACTTCCTGATTCCTGTGTTGCCTGTTGTGACATACTACGATCGTGGCAACAGACAACACAAAAATGATAGTAAAACCCCGCTACTTGAACAGCTCAGGATGAATGATCTTCGCTGCTGCCAGCACGCCTTCGATAATCCGTGGGCCGGGCCGACTTACCAGATTATCATCGATGGGCATGATGCGCTGGTTTTTCACCGCTGGGATGCCAGCCCACCCTGGCCGCTGCGCCACCGAATCGACCGTGACGCCATACGCCGCATCCGAAAGAATAATGACTTCGGGCTTAGCGGCAACAATTTGTTCGGTGCTTACCTGCGGGTAGGGCGAGCTCGCCGATGCAAACGCGTTCGTGCCACCCGCCAGCTCAATAATGTCGTTCACGAAATTGCCCGGCCCAACGCTATAGGGCTTGGTGGCGTCAGTTGCATCCAATTCCCAATACACCAGCGGCTTGGTCGTCGCCGATGAAAGAGTTGATTTCAGGTCGTTCAGCTGCTGGCGCATGGTCGTTACCAATGTCTGGGCCGGGCCATCCTGCCCCGTCGCCTTGCCCGCCAGCAGAATGTCATTGTTAATCGATTCGAGCGTGGTTTGTGGGCTACCCAGCACCAGCACCGGCACCTTCAAGCTTTCGAGCTGTTTGATCACATCCGGCGCAGTAATGCCTGCCGCCAACACTAGCTCGGGCTTCAACGCTACAATTTGCTCGGTGTTGTACACGCCATTCGTGCTACCAATCTTGGGTAATGCCTTGGCTTCGGCGGGGTAATCGGAAAAATCATCAACGGCCACAAGCTGCGTGCCCAGGCCAAGCGCAAACGCAATTTCGGTGGTGCTGGGCGAAAGCGAAATAATGCGCTGCGGAATACCGGGCAAGGTGACTGTGCGCCCGGCGGCGTCGGTAAGCGTTATCGGCGCGCCAGTAACGCTGCCTGGCGTGGGGGCAGCCGCGGTTGGTGCGGCCGTTGGCGCGGCGGTAGGAGGCACCGCAGTGGGTGCGGTGGTGGGGGCAGCAGTGGGTGGTACCGCCGTAGCCGGTAACGCTGTAGGCACACTCGCAGGCGCAGCCGTGCCACAAGCTGCCAGCAGCCAGAGGCAGAGCAGAATCGCTACAAGACTGCCACGGCGAAACAATAGGTTCATCATGTACTCCCTATCTACAACAAAAACCCGATCTTCACATGAAGATCGGGTGTATAGCCAGAATACACACCACTGGCTAATGAATAGCGCGTCGTGTGCGAGGCTCACCTTCTTGCATCGAGAAGTATCAACGAGCACGGTTGAGGCAGGCGCCCTGACTTTCGGGTTCGATCGCCCGATTACAGTTGCGGCACAGCGCTGGACTTTCACCAGCTTCCACCTTTACGCCCTAGCTTCCGAGCTAACGGGTCGCCTCAACACACCTATTCAGTTATTGATGTACAAATCGGCTAGCCAATTATACCAGATTTTAGCCGGGGCACTGTGCAGCCAACCATCAGCATCGGTTGCGGCTTACTGCGCGGTTTTTCGCAGGCCTGCTACGACTTGTTCGTGCGCGGGTCGAGCGCATCGCGCAGGCCATCGCCCACAAACGAGAAGGTCAGCATGGTCACAGCAATCATAATAGTAGGGAATAATCCCAGGTGCCAGTACACGCGAATATACGAGTTCGAATCGGCAACCATCTTGCCCCAGCTTGGCAGCGGGTCGTTAATGCCAAACCCCAGGAAGCTCAGCCCGGCCTCGGTGAACATAGCCGTTGGCACGCCCAGCGTAATCGCTACAATCAGCGGGGCCAGCGCGTTTGGCAGCAGGTGGCGCAGCGCAATTTGCAGTGGCGTGGCCCCAATTGCACGCGCCGCCAGCACATAATCCTTCTGGCGCAGCGACATCAGCTGAGCACGTGTCAGGCGGCAAATATCGACCCAGCCAATCGCGCCGATCGCCACAATCACCTTCAGCAAGCCGCCGCCGCTATCTTGATCTGAGCCGCGCCACACCGAGATCAGGAATAGCGCAAATAGCCAGATTGGAATCGCGGTAAGCACCTCAACCCAGCGCATCACAATATAATCAACCCAGCCGCCGAACATACCTGCTAGTGTGCCAAACGTCATCCCAATCGTCAGGGCAATCGCCTGCACCGAAAAGCCCACAATCAGCGAGATGCGCGCGCCATAAATCAGTCGGCTGAGGAAATCGCGGCCTACGGTATCGGTGCCAAGAATGTGCTTGGTATTCTGAAAGGGAAATTGATTTGCGTCTTGCAGGTTGGAAAAATCGTACGGCGCGGGCGCAATCACATCGGCCCCAACCGCCAGCACAATCAGCACCACCAGCACCGCCAATGCGCCAACCGCCAGCTTATTCTTGAAGAACCGCCGCCAGGCATCGCGCCACAGGCTCGCTGGCGCGCGTTGCGGCTCAGTCAGGGCGGCCAGCGGCGACGGTTGGGCTGCAACACTCATGGATTAGTCTCCGTACAGGCGCACACGCGGATCGACCAGGGTATACAGAATATCGCTTAGTAGGTAGGTAAAGCTCCACAGCATCGCCACCAGCAACATCGTCGCCATAATCATCGGGTAATCGCGCAGGTAGATGCTTGACACAAAGAATTTGCCCAGGCCAGGCACGCGGAAGGTCACTTCCACAAAAATCGTGCCGGTAATCAAATTCGGGATCTGCGGGCCAAAGATCGTAATCAGCGGAATCAGCGCATTCTTCAGCGCGTGACGCATAATCACGACATATTCGGCCAGGCCCTTGGCACGCGCCGTGCGGATGTAATCGAAATGAATCACTTCAACCAGGCTCGAACGCGTGTAGCGCGCCACGATGCCCAGCGGCCCGAGCGACAGCGCAAGCGCCGGCATAATCACAGTTTTCCAATCGCCAGTCGAGCCGTTCGGCCAGCCGCCGGTTGGCAGCCAGCGCAGCCGTACCGCAAATAAAAGCAGCAACCATAGCGCAACGACAAAACTTGGCACCGTCAGTCCAAGGGTCGAAATAAAGGTCACAAGGTAATCGATCCAGGTATTCTGTTTCACCGCCGCCAGAATACCAAAGAGCGGCCCGAGCGTAAACGCCAGCAAAATCGCCAGCCCGCCCAACTGAATACTGACCGGCCAGGTGCGACCAATCAGCTGAATGACCGACTCGGTGGGGCTTTGGAACGAGGTGCCGAAATCGCCGTGCAGCGCGCTCCACATATAGCGCAGATACTGCTCGTACAGAGGCCGGTCGAGGCCATATTTGCGCAGAATATTTGCGCGCGCCGCCGGCGGCAGCGGCGATTTCTCCTCATCGAAGGGGCCGCCCGGCACCGAGTGCATGAGCAGAAAGGCGATAATTGAGACCGCAATGAAGACCACAAGCATACCAAGGATGCGGCCCAGCAAATAGCGCACCATAATTCTAGCCTCATTGCAGGTACGTAGTGCGTAGAAGCAATGCCCACACACTACGTACCATGCACTATGAATTACGGAATCTGGCGGTTGCCAACATCCTTCGAGATGTACATCGAGCCAATCAGGTTTCCAAACCCTGAGTAGCCGGGCCAGTGCATTGCCGCTACGCCGTTCGTGTCGGCCTCAAGCTCGGTGCCTTTCAGGTAGGGCTTGTAGATATCGCTGACGGTGCGGTGATAGATGAACACACCGCCCACATCCGATACGAGCAGCTGCTCGGCGTCCTGGAACATCTTAGTGCGCTGGGCTGGGTCGCCGGTAAACGACGCCGCCTTCTTCACCATGTCGTCGAATTGGGTATTGCTCCAATTGTGGCGTCCGCCGCTGAGCCACACACTCAGCATATTGAACGGGTCGAGGAAATCGAAGCCATACGATACCATACCGAACTGAATCTGCGGCGGCTTGGCATTCATCGCATCGTTGAAGGTCTTGTTCTCTTTATTCGACACTTCAACGTCGATGTTCAGGTTTTGCTTAATCGAAGCGGCGATCGCCTGGGCCATGGCCTGGCGCACCGGAGCTTCGTTGCGCAACCACAGCGTCAGCTTGGGGAAGCCTTTGCCATCGGGGAAGCCCGCATCAGCGAGCAGCTGCTTGGCCTTGACCGGGTCATAGTTCTGGATGTCTTTCAAGCCCTGCGAGTTCGCATCGGGGAAGCCCGGCATAAGGAAGGAGTAGGCCGGAATGCCCTGCGATGGCTTAATAATTGACTTGATAATCGCATCGCGATCGATGACATGGCTGAAGGCCTGGCGCACCTTCAAATCGTTGAACGGCGGGTTTTGGTTATCGAAGAATAGGTAGTCGGTGCGGAAGTCGCCATAGTGCGAATGGCTTTCCTTCGACAGCTCGGGATCGGCAGCGATCAGCTCGTTATCGGCGGGCGAAAGGTTTGCACCCGCCACAAAGTCGATCTCGCCCGCCTGGTACGCGGCAAAATCACTGCTGACATTCGCGCCGATGTTAATAATCTTCTGGATCAGCGGCTTGTTTGTGCCTTTGTACTTCGGATTCGCCTCGTAGATCAGCCGATCGCCCTTGCGCCATTCCTTCAGCACAAACGGCCCCGACGAAACCGATGTTGCCGGGTCGGAATTGTACAGGCCGCCGTGCGCCTCAAGCGCTTTCTTCTGCAATGGGCTACTATACAGCATCATCGCGGGCAGGTATGGGGCGGGCGACACCGTAGTAATTGCCAGGGTATGTGCATCAACCGCGCTCACACCCAGCTGATCGACTGGCACTTTGCCTTCAACCGCCTCAGTCCAATTCTTAATCACGCCCTGGAAGAACCAGGTAAAATCCCAGGCGTGCTTCGGGTCGGCCCCGTAGCGGAGCGTGGCAACATAATCGTCGGCAGTGACAGGCGTATCGTCATTCCAGATCAAGTTCGGGTCAAGCTTGAATGTCCATACCAGGCCGCTCGCATCGACACTCCATTCGGTAGCCGCGCCAGGCTGCACTTTGAAGTTCTTATCGAGGCGTACAAGCGGATCAGAAAGTACATCGGTGATGGCCCCACCACGCTTGTAGACTGACTCGTAAAAGTCGATGGTAGTGAAGTCGGCAGTGTTATCATAGTGGACGATATACACCTGCTGCTCGGGCGGTGCCGCATCGGCGGGTAGTGTAACGCCATTCAGCGTTCCACCGGTTGCTGGCTCAGCGGCAGGGGCAGCGGTTGGTTCGGCAGCAGCGGGGGCAGCGGCAGTTGGCTGGGTTGCGGCAGGAGCAGTGGTAGGCACAGTTGTGGCCGGAGCACTACCGCCACAAGCTGCCAGCACCAACGAGAAGAGTAGTAGCACTACCATAGCCGGGCTGAAGCGCAAGAATCTGGCGAATTGCATAGGGGAAGCCTCCTGTGTTCAGTCTGACATGCGATGTCAGTTCAGAGCGCACGTGGGCCTGAGTAATCGGCAACGCCAAACAAATTTCAATTCAATATGAAGCATGCCTCCTTTCAATGCAAATCTACGCCTGAGTTGCTTTGCGCTGCCACACAATCTCACATATGGGATTCCGAGAATCGAGCCTAACGGCTGGCAGAGCACCGAAGCCCGCTAGTGGCTGTGACATCTCGCACACAACTAGCTGGAGGTTTCTTGGCACCTCGGCCTATTCTTGCTCGATAGGTAGCCGCGCACCAAACGCCAGCTGCTACTGAAGGTGCTGTTTCATGCTTGTTACACGCTGCTGCGTCAGGCTTCCTCGTTGTGGATAGCGGAGGTTCGCGTTTATAGCAGCGCGCATCTGGTATGGCTCAGCACGCGCCACTGCGCATGACCCAGTTGGTTCGATTGAGGTACAAGTATTTCGTTCGTGAAGCAGTGGAATTGACGGCGGGGATAATAGCATCAGATGATCTGGTTGTCAATATAAGCCTCAGCTATCGGCTTTGTCATTCTTCTCTATCGGCAGGGTCGCGGCGCAGGGGCCTGCCTGGCGGAGTTGGCGTATTCCCCTGGCGATCGCGCCGCTCGTCGATACGCCGCGAAAGCTCGCCGCCATACCGCTCGCGGCGTGGTGGCTGCTCGCGTGGGGGAAGGATGGCGCGCGGCTGGGTAGCACGCGGTTGGGTAGCGCGTGGCTGGCGGCGGCGGCGTATATTCACCCGCCGCCCCTGGCGTACCATAATCTGCCAGGCATCATCCTCGCTCATCGAGCGCGTGAGGAATTTGTCGCTGATACGGTTTGCCTGGTACTCATTTAGCGCAGCCACCTGCTCGTCGTAGGCCTCTTCCTCGGGCGAAACGCGGGCAAGATTGCTCCAATACCGCCAGACTGCAAACAGTACCAGGGCAATCAGCAGCACAAAAATAATAAAGAGCGCGATTGGTGGCACAATACGCTTTCCACTAACACACCACGACATCGTGCATTATACCATAGGCACTCTCAGCCTGGCTGTACGCCGCCCGCATCGCACATAATGCTTGATCTGTTTGGTTGATTACTTTGTTTGCTGGTACGGTGCCCGACATAGCTAGGTGCCACACGAGCAAAGGAAATTGGGGAGTGGCATCGCCGTCCTCGAACCCTCACCATACAATAAAGTGTATGCGGATTTGGTATAATGCCTCGGGTTCTCTACCGAGGGTGGTACCAAACCTATGCACACACGCGACGATATTACGCGCCTCACCGAAATGGCAGATTGCGCTGGCTGAGCAGCGAAAATGGGCCCCGCTGCCCTGGCGCAGGTGCTGCGCTCACTCAGGCTGCCCAGCAGCCCCAATTTGCTAATCGGCCTCGATGTGAAGGATGACGCGGCAGTTTACCAGCTTGCCGACGATTTGGCGTTGGTGCAAACCATCGATTTCTTTCCACCAATTGTAGACGACCCGTATACCTTTGGGCAGATCGCTGCTGCCAACGCCCTCAGTGATATTTATGCCATGGGTGGCAAACCGATCCTGGCACTGGCTATTGCGGGCTTCCCCGAAAACCTTTCGCCCACAGTCATAAGTGCCATTTTGCAGGGCGGTGCCGATAAAGTCGCCGAGGCTGGGGCAGTGATAGCTGGCGGCCATACCATTATCGATAACGAGCCGAAATATGGCCTCTGTGTTACTGGGCTGGTACATCCACGCCAGATCACGGCTAAAGCTCACGCCCAGCCTGGCGATACCATAATGCTTACCAAAGCGCTCGGTACCGGGGTTGTGACAACCGCGCATAAGCGTGGCGCAGTGCGCGACGCCGACTTACGTGCTGCGCTCGCAAGTATGGTGCGCCTCAACCGGCGGGCAGCCGAGCTAGCCGCTGAATTCAGCCTTCAGAGCGCGACCGATATTACTGGTTACGGCCTGCTGGGTCACGCCAACGAATTAGCACACAACAGTAGTGTTGGCATGCGCCTCTCGCTCAGCGCAATCCCGCTGCTGCCAGGCGCACGTGAATACGCTCAGCAAGGGATGCTACCGGGTGGGCTAGAACGAAATCGCACCTACTTGGCAGGTGATGGCAGCATCCGGCTCCACCCTGAGCTTCATCCGGATGTGGTGCAGTTACTCTTCGATCCGCAAACTTCGGGCGGGCTGTTGCTTATAGTGCCACCCGCGCAAACCGCAGCACTATACGCACGTTTCAGTGCCGCCCAGGAGCCGATATGGCAAATTGGGGAAATTATAGAAGGAGCGGGGATTGAGGTAACTGAATGACAAGATGACACGATGACTATGTGCCCGTAGCACGTGACCCAGCCGCCAGTAATCGCTCATCTTGTCAACACATCGCTAAACATCGTTAGCGTGGAAATAGGGCCCTGGCGCGATCAGGCCGCTGTGGCCGCAAAACCTCTTACAGCCTCTTCTTCATCCTGGTAAATATCAGCGTACTGAGCCAGCCCAACCATCCGAAAGATCTTTTGAAAATGCTGGGAAAGGCCACTCACCGCTAGCTTCTGATTATTGCGGTTTACCTCGGTTACAATCCCGATTAAGATCGCAATGCCCGCGCTGTTGATATAATCATTTTGGCGAAAATTGAGTAAAATGTGCCGAGCGCCCTGGCCAGTTGCTTGCGCATACGCAGTATTGATCTTCTCTTCGGCGAACGTGGTCACATCACCGACCAGATCAATAATAGCGACCCCATCGCGCTCACGGGTGCTGACGCTCAACTCATCATCCAACATGACCTTCTCCTACCCTTTGCAATATTGACAACGTTGCGGCTACGATGTAACCCACATAAGACTTTCGCTTGCGTGTATGCGCCTGCGGCAGCAAGGTGCTTTTTTCTTCTTCTTGGTGATGGTTTGCGCTCCGTGCAAACCATCACCAAGAAAGTGAAGAATATGCTTAGGTAAGCGAAAGCTCTACCACATAAGTCTAGGATCTGCGAAAGTATAACACCAGACGAAAGCGGTTGCCACCTTCGGTATTTTCCGTAAAGCCCGCTTCATCAACGAGCTGTGAGATCATCATAAGCCCCATGCCGCGCCGTGGCGCTAGCCCTTGCAGCTTCAAGTCGATACCAACCACCGGCATATCGCCTGGGTAGCGCCGCACGCCATAATCACGCACTTCAACCATCAACCGATCGACCATGCCAGTGCACTGAATATCGACGCGCAAGCCCGATACCGAGGCATTCCCATGCTCAATCGCATTAATACAAGCCTCGCTTAGGGCGGTTTTGAGATCTTCAACCCGCTCGCGATCGCAGCCCAGCCGCCGCGCAAATGCAGCAACCGCATCTCGGGCAATTTTCTCGTAACCTAACTCACTAGGAACTGAAAGCTCAATAAATGGATTGGAGGTTGCCATCTGCAATGTCATGAAAATAAGCTCTATCTTTCGAGATGGATGACCATGCGAACTTGGTTTCCCCCGCTCGGCGCCGTGGTAAATTCAACCTCGTCCATCAGCTCACGAATGAGCCATATCCCCCATCCACCTTTATCCTGGCGAGTGAGCGCCTCTTCAATGCGCGGCGTAGGTGCGGTTTGCTCCTGCCCCAGCTGTTTACGCCCCTCATCGGCCACGCGTACCACCAATTCATCTTCACGGGCTGTCAGCATCACCAGCACCCGCATTTCCGAATCGTGCGCATTGCCGTGCTCAATCGCGTTTGTAACTGCCTCGGCAATTGCCGTCCGCAGGGCTTCGATACGCTCGGGAACAAACCCCATACGCCGAGCCAACGACGATGCCGTATCCATCGCGACTTTTTCGTAGCCTAGTTTGCTCGGCAGCCGAAGCTCAATCACTCGCTCGGCCGGCCCGTTATCGCTGGGTGGATCGGTCATGATCGTCGTGTCGCTTATCAGGTTCTGCTACCAACAATGTTATCCTGCTATTCGATACCTGCAATTTATCTTAACACAGGTGAGGAATCACACGCAATAGGTATTGAGATTGAGATCGCTTTCACAAAAGGCGAGCTATACAAAGATCTTAGGATGTACGCAGTTGCGTTATTGAGCATACCAATGCTGTGCTTTTCGCCTACGGAAAGCCATACGCCTCGATGGCAGTGCTCCAAATTTTGGCGTTCCACACCAAAATTTGGAGCACTAACGATAATCAGTACCTTGAAGAACGAGCACGCTAGAGGGGGATGTTGCCATGCTTACGCGCAGGCAAACTCTGGCGTTTATTGCGAGCCAGGCGTAGCGCGCGGATCAATGTTGGGCGCGTCTCTTTGGGTTCAATCACATCATCAACGTAACCGCGCTCAGCCGCAACATAGGGGTTCGCAAAGCGATTCTGGTAATCTTCAACCAGCTCGGCCTGGCGTGCAGCCGGATCTTTCGCTTCGGTAAGCTCGCGCCGGAAAATAATTTTCACGGCGGCGTCAACCCCCATAACCGCGATTTCGGCGGTTGGCCAGGCAAAATTGAAATCGGCGCGAATGTGCTTGCTCGACATCACGTCGTATGCGCCGCCATAGGCTTTACGCGTAATGACCGTGAGCTTTGGCACGGTGGCCTCGCAGTAGGCGTATAGCAGCTTCGCGCCATGGCGAATGATGCCGCCATATTCCTGCTGCGTGCCGGGGAGAAAGCCTGGGACATCCACAAATGTGACCAGAGGGATATTGAACGAATCGCAGAAACGCACAAAGCGCGCGGCCTTCACCGACGAATCGATATCGAGTACGCCCGCTAGGTGAGCGGGCTGGTTGGCAACCACACCAATCGGGTAGCCATCAAGGCGGGCGAAGCCAATAACAATATTGCGCGCCCAGAAGGGTTGTACTTCGAAAAATATCCCATCGTCCACTACTGCGTCGATCACCTGCACAATGTCATATGGTTTGCGCGGGTTATCGGGGATGATGGTTTGCAGCGCATCGTCCATGCGTTCCGGATCATCGGTGGGCGCGATATAGGGCGGATCTTCCAGGTTGTTCAGGGGCAGAAACGACAGCAGTGTGCGAAGCTGCTCGAATACCTCAGGTTCGTCATCGGCAGCGAAATGGGCCACGCCACTCCGTGAGTTATGGGCCATCGCACCGCCTAGCTCCTCAAACCCTACATCCTCGTTGGTTACGGTTTTAATTACATCGGGGCCGGTAATAAACATCTGCGACGACCCCTTCACCATCAAGATGAAGTCAGTCATTGCCGGTGAGTAGACAGCGCCGCCAGCACATGGCCCGGCAATCACCGAAAGCTGCGGAATGACGCCCGAAGCGACAACATTCCGGTAGAAAATCTCGGCATAGCCACCCAGGCTCACCACGCCCTCTTGAATGCGCGCGCCACCTGAATCGTTCAGGCCAATACAGGGCACACCCATGCGCAGGGCAAGATCCATCACCTTACAGATTTTCTCAGCGAATACCTCGCCTAATGACCCACCAAAAATTGTAAAATCTTGCGCGAAAATGCAAACCGAACGACCATCAATAGTGCCGTGCCCGGTAACAACGCCATCGCCCAAAGGCTTGCGGCTAGCCATACTAAAGGCCGAGGTGCGATGCACTGCAAAGGCATCTAGCTCAACAAACGAGCCAGGATCAAGCAGCGCATCAATGCGCTCGCGCGCGGTGAGCTTGCCGCGGGCGTGCTGGCGCTCGGCTGCCTGCGGATCAGTAACACGCGCCTGCTCGCGGCGGCGGCGCAAATCTTCAATCCGTTCAATTGTCGTTTTCACGGCGTTCTCGCTTCAGTGGAAGAACAGGGAAGGATAGCTGCCGCTATGATAGCATATACGCTGTGTGAGCGAGTTACACTTAGGCCGGTGTACGCCGTGCTGCGGTGCCAGTTCTACGCTGCCACACGCTCACCAGCGATCACCTATAATGCTTCATATAGCTAGGGCTTATGGGGGCGGCGTTTTTTGCCTGCGGCAGCATGGGCCTTTGTTGTATCTTGGGTTAGCGAACGTCTGAAGGTATTTGAGTGAGCGAAAAATAATGCTGTACGTTGCCTTACGCTTTCTGGCGTTCAGTGCCGGCTTTGCCCTGGTAGCTGGCACCCTCATTTCAGCGGTACGCACCTTTGTATTGCCACGCAGTGCGCCCGACCAGCTGACACGCATTATTTTCTTCATTGTGCGCCTGTTCTTTAACATGCTGATTAAAGGGCGCACGAGTTATGCCGTCCGTGATCGCATTCTGGCGCTGTATGCCCCGTTTGCGCTCCTAGCCATGCCGCCGGTATGGCTGGCGATCATATTAGCGGGCTACATGCTCATGTTCTGGGCGGTTGGTGTCGCGAGCTGGGGGGTGGCTTTTCGTACTAGCGGCTCGTCGCTATTAACGCTGGGCTTCGCGCCGCTCGAACGATTGCCCGTGGTGTTGCTGGGCTATTCCGAAGCAGTCATTGGCCTGATGCTGGTCGCGCTGCTGATCTCGTACCTACCTACGATCTATAGTGCCTTTCAGAAGCGCGAAACTGCTGTAACATTGCTGGAAGTACGGGCTGGCTCGCCACCCTCAGCCATTGAGCTGTTCAAGCGCTTTCAGCGGCTCAAGCGCCTCGACAAGCTCACCGAGCTATGGCTGAGCTGGGAAGTATGGTTCTCCGAAATCGAAGAAAGCCACACTTCGCTCCCAGTGCTCGCTTTTTTTCGCTCGCCCCAGCCAGAGCATTCGTGGATCACTGCCGCCGGTGCCGTGCTCGATGCCGCAGCACTGAGTACCTCGACGCTCGATATCCCACGCGATGTTCAGGCCGATCTCTGTATCCGGGCGGGCTACCTGGCTCTTCATCGCATTGTGGATTTCTTCGACCTGCCGCATAATCCGCATCCACAGCCAGGCGACCCAATCAGCGTTACCCGCGCCGAATTCGATGCTGCCTGCAATGAACTCGCGGCCAATCACATCCCGATTAAAGCCGACCGCGACCAGGCCTGGCACGATTTTGTTGGCTGGCGCGTGAATTATGACTCGGTATTGCTCGCGCTGTGCGCGCTCACCACCGCGCCCACCGCGCCCTGGTCGGGCGACCGTGCACCAACGCTGCCGGTTGGCTCGTGGCGATTACACCGCAACAGCCATAGCTAAGGCACATTGGGCGCGCCCACAAGCAATTGCTGAAACGGCGCGCCAAGCAAGGTTTCGAGGTAGGGGGTGACAGACAAGATGTGCTGCTTCTGAATCACCACCGTACAGCCAGCTGCGCGGTGGGGTGGTATTACCTACAATTTCTGGCAACATTTACGCAGCAGCGCGCCAATAGCGATGCGCATTGCTACCATATTCGGGTTGCTGGCAATCGGCTTGCTGCTTGCCAATGCAACGTTGAGTATATTTGCTGTTTCACAAGCAGCGAGCCGTTCAAAGACCATTGCGGGCGGCGATACGTTGAACGCTGTTATCGGAATGTTGGGTATGGGCACAATCATGGCAAACGGGCTCTGGTATGTGCTTGCGAATTGGTCTGCGTATAGCTATAAGATGCTCCCGCGCGGCTTGTGCTGGCTCGGCTTGGCTATCGGCACAACGAGTCTTGTCCCATTTCTCGCACTGGTAGTGTTGGTTCTCGGCATCGTGTGGGCAATATGGCTGGCCATAGTCTTGAGAGGAACATAATGAAACACCACGTTCTCTATCGGACGTGCCTGTTCACGATCGTGGCGTTTGCGTTTTCGTGGACAATTTTTTTTGCCACCGAATATTGGTTCATCCCGTCTTTTATCAATCCAACCGATTCCGCTATATTGGTATTAACCCAACTAGCAAGTCACTTTCTCGGCATGCTGGGGCCAGCGCTCGCCGCGCTCGTGTTATGGCGCGTTTTTGCAGAACCCGCGCAACCTGTATGGCGCTGGGGGCATTTGAAATTTTATATTTGGAGCGCGACGTTATTGATTCTATTGCGTGTTGCGGCGCTAGCAATAGGTATCTTGGACGCCCCAAACGCATTTCAAATACGTACCTCGTTCGAGGCGTATGTGTGGGTCGTTCTCGGCGCAAGTCTGACGATCGGCTGGCTGGCTGGCATGGGCGAAGAGATTGGTTGGTGTGCCTATCTCTTGCCGCTACTCGAACCAGCTATGGGCAAATTTGGCGCGGTGCTACTTTCGGGCGTACTACGCGGCATTTGGCATTTGCCCGTGCTTTTGCTACCGCTGCTTGCACAAGTTTGGAAAGGGGAAATGGCGCTGGCCTCTTTTTCCATAACTGCGCTTGTGTTAACTGGCGCGCTACTCTTTTCAAATATCTTGTTTGGGGCAATGATGGGCTGGCTCTGGTTCAAAACTACAAGCATCCCATTGTTGGGCTGGGCACATCAATGGTTCGACCTCACGCGCGATGCGGCAGCGCTATTTATAAGCGGGTTGGCTGCCAGCACTGCGGCGACGCTTGCATACAGCATCGAAATTCATTTGCTTGGGCTCATCGCACTGCTTGCATTAACACAATATTCCACAGTTGTTAGGAAAAGATTTTGGCGATAGCCTACTCACGCCGCTGAGTGGCTGACGCGCGCTGGTAGATGTTTGTATGCCTACCAGAGACGTGAACGCGCAAACAAGGGTGCTGTAATTATCCTACCAGCGCTTGTGCCGGGTGCTGGCTTTGCCCTGAAAGTGCGCTCACAAGCAATTGCTGAAACGGCTCGCCAAGCAAGGTTTCGAGGTAGGGAGTGACGCCCCAGAAATGTTTAAGCGCCAGGTATTCATGCACAAATTGCACATCGCCGGGTGCTATGGCTTTCACCGCCCGAATCATCAAATTTTTGGCGGTGTGCTCGGCAGCGACAAACTCAATCACATCGGTGCGGTAGCCCATGATGCGCAACGTCAACGCCCGAAAGGTGTCGGTCAGGATGTCGGCCATGCGCTGCTTCAGAATGCCGTGGCGCAGCACCGGGCGAAAGAGCGCGTTTTCAATCGCATCGTTGAGATAGTGGTGGCAGCACGGCGCACAGATCAGCATATGTGCGTTATGTCGAATTACCTGACAGATCGCCTCATCGGTCGCAGTATCGCAGGCATGCAAAGCAAGAACCATATCCGGCGCATCTGCTGGCTGTGCATCAATAATTGGGGTCGCCTGAAAACACAGATCGGCATACTGCAGCGCAGATGCCTGGGCCGCGCACTTCTCAATCAGCGCGGCATTCGTATCAACCCCGCATACCCGGGCGGGAATACCACGGACATTGTTCAGGTAATGGTACATTGCGAATGTTAAGTACGAAGCGCCACAGCCGCAATCGAGGACATTGATTGGCGATTGCGGAAAATGCTCAAGTTCGCCCGTCGCCTCAACCAGTTTGATGAACTCATTAATCTGGGCAAACTTACCCTGCATTACGGGCTTTACCTGCCCTTGCGCGTTCATAATACCAATCGCCTGCAAAAAAGCATCGGGATGGTCAGCGGGCAAAGGCTGCGCTTTGGTGCGGTTGTGCGCCCGATCCGGCGCATCGCTAGCCGCATGGCGGTGGCGATGAAGAAGCGCCTTGCCCTTCTTCGTAAGCTGGATCTGAATGTCTTCGTCGACCAACTGAACGATGATCGAGCTGAAGGCAATATCCAGCGCCTCCGCCAGCCGGGTGGCGGCCTCGGCACCGTAGCAATTTTTCGATACGTCGCGCTTGGCATCGAAATATGAAAATTGCAACTGCTGGCGGCCCCGCACCTCAACCGGGCGTACCACAATTCTCTGCCAGGGCACGGCTGGCCCACGCACAATCCCCTTGAGGGTCAGGCGTATAAATGCCTGATCTTCAAAAACAGCCCGTGTTACCAGCGTTTTATAATCATCTGCCAGGGTTTCTTCCTGCGGCATACAAATTGGCTCCAATTGTTTCGGCGTATACCGTGCCAGTATACCATAGGCATTTTGTACAGCATCCCGACGACCGACGAACATCCTCAGAAAGAAATACCCACAAAGCGGTAATGGCATGTGCTATCATAACGGTGCCTTCGCAGTACGATTAAGGATGAAGCGATGAAACGAGGGATGTGGTATGCCACGGGCGCGTACATCGCCTGGGGCTTTTTACCAGTGTTTTGGAAAAGTCTGCACGGTATTCCTGCGCTAGAAATTCTGTCGCACCGGGTTGCCTGGGGGCTGGTTGTGGCGCTGGTACTGCTGGCCGTGCGCGGGCGTCAGCCATGGATCGGCGCAGTCGTCCACAATCGGCGCACCATGCTTACATTCGTGGCAACTGCTGCCCTCTTGTCGCTGAACTGGTTTGTGTACATCTGGGCTGTGAACGCAGGCTATATCGTCGAAACCAGTCTGGGCTATTTTATCAACCCGCTGGTGAATGTGTTGCTCGGGCGCATATTTCTGAACGAGCGGCTTCGCACCGGGCAGGCCGTAGCCATTGCGATAGCCTTTGCTGGCGTGCTTTACCTGACCGTGCAGTATGGCGCATTGCCGTGGATTGCGTTAGTGCTAGCTGGCTCGTTTGCGGGCTATGGCCTGCTGCGTAAAACTGCCGCGCTCGGCTCGCTCGAAGGCTTCACACTCGAAACAATGTTGCTCTTTCTACCAGCACTGGGCTATTTACTCTACCGCGAAGCACAGGGCGTTGGCGCATTCGGGCATGCCGGGTTAGGCACCACGCTGCTGCTTATGTGCGCGGGCGTGGTCACCGCAGTGCCGCTGCTACTGTTTGCCGCCGGGGCGCGGCGTATCAGCTTCACGCTGGTGGGCATTCTGCAATACATCGCACCAACTATTCAATTTCTGCTGGGCGTGCTGGTCTATGGCGAACATCTCGACATGTCGCGCCTGATTGGGTTTATGATCATCTGGGCAGCGCTAGCTGTTTACACGCTGGAAGGGCTGCGCTACGCTGGCGGCGCGGCACGGCTGCGTGCCGCCGGAGAAAAAGCATAGCCTGGCGACGTGCCAGGCTACCAGTGTACTCCCAAGTGTGGATGCGCGGCTCGATTAAGCCGAGGCTATCCCTGGGCTAATTCTTCTAAACCGCGCGGGTTCAGCAGCGTAATAAAGGAATGATCGATCTCAAGCAGATGAGCCGCGCGAAACTGGTTAATAACCTTCGTCACCGTCTCACGGTAGGCGTTAATCCGTTCCGCCAGCTGGCGATGGCTGCGTCGGGCAACGCGCGAGGGCTGAGTGCCGCCGTCGCTCTCGGCGAGATCGAGCAGCAGCGAGGCCAGGCGCGCAGGAACTGATTTGAACGCAACTTCATCGAACAGATGGCTCACCGTCTGGCGATGTCGTAACATATCTTCGGCCAGCGCCAAACCCAATGCCGGATCGCGCTCAACCTGTGCCTGTACCTCGGCGCGGGAAATGCGATGCAGCGTCACTGGCGTAATCGCCTCGGCGTAGGTATCGTAAATCCCTTGTTCAGCCAGCGCCATATGCCCAAATAGCTCGCCTGGCTCAACCACACGCACGGTCAGTGCGCGGCCCTCATCGGACATCAGGTGCAGCCCAATTTGTCCCCGGCTCAGCAGCATTAGCTCGCTCGCCGGCTGCTCAGGCGTATACAGCTGGGTTCCACGCACGTAGGTATGAGTATTGCGCCGTGTGACGAACTGGCCCCACACGCCAACATCTTCGCTAGTGAGGCCGATGCTCTGTCGCATAATCCCTCCGCATTCGAGTATACGCTGCTTGGGGTATTGTAACACAGCCGCTACGGTTCTGGCAGGGTTAATTATTGGCGTTCCATTAACGATTTTGTGATACGTCTTTTCCTGGTTTGGTTGTATGGCACCTAACCCGGTAATGGTTAGAGTCGACGCACAAACACCAGGCCCATAATCGCGCGCCCCACGCTACTTGCGACAAACAGAATAGCATAATGATTGAGCAATAGCGGGCCGATATGCACGGTCGTTCCGTTCAGAGCTGCCGCAATTACACCGCCCAATAAGCTGGCGACGAAGGTACCCAGGCCGGTAATTGCCCCATACGAGGCAACATACGCGCCCCGATTTTCGCTGGGAGCGCGCTCCATCACCAGGTTTACCCAGCCCTGGGTGATCCCCGGCCAGAAAATGCCTGATCCTGCGGCGTTGAGCCACAGCGGTAGCAAAAATGTTGGCGTCGCGAGCACCCACCCCCACGGCAGTAATACCGTGCCAATCACCGATGCAATCATCACACGCTTATCACCATAACGATCTTGTAGCCGACCAATCAACGGCTGGGTTACTAGTGCCACAGCACTAGTGACGATCGAGAAGATTGCCAGCGAGGCAAACGAGAGGCCAAGCGTTTGAATTCCATAGGCGTTGAAGAACGGTGCCGCAATACCAATCGCCAGCGCCCACCCGGCTGAGGCTAGCGATAAAGTACGAAACCCAATGTGGCGCAGCGGGGCAGTAAACAGCGCCCCAATGTGCACACGCTCACTGCGGCGCAGCGGCGGCTCGGGCTTGAGGGTAAGCAAAAATGCCCCTGCCAGCGCCGAAACCACGGCTACGCCAAAAATGATCGCGTAGCCAAGCGCAAGGTTATTGTTACTGCGATAATAATCGACAGCGCGGCCAGCAAGCCAGGCCGCCGCCATCGCAGTAATACTGGTAATGGTGTTCCGCGTGCCAAAATAGCGCCCGCGTTGCCGGGCTGGCACCAGATCGCTCATCCAGCTCGTCCAGGTATTTACGGCAATGCCAATGAGCGCCTGCGAAACAGCTACAATCAGCAGAAAGAGTGGGAGTCGCGCGGCACCCAGCGCTGTAAGAAACGGTAATGCTGCAATCAAAGCCCATAGCGCGCGGCTGATCGCGGCGGTAACTGCGGTAAGCATCCGGCGATTCCCCAACCGCGCTTCGAGGTACGCACCCATAAACTGAAAGAGCTGCCCGACAAATGGGAGCGCGGCAATCACGCCCAATTCAAAATCGCCAGCGCCTAACAACAATGCAAAGCCGGTGAGAAAAGCATTGGTGGTGACGGTAATATGAATATTGGTCAATAGCCCTTCGATAATGGATAAACGCAGCCCACGAGCGATAGCACTTGGGGGCAGCGGCGCATCGGGGGGCAATGCAGGGGCGCTTCGTTGTGGCTGTATTTTGCCGCGCATTTTTGCGAGCATATTCATCCTAGCCTCGCACACAGTCTTTTCATCATACCAGGCCGTATCATAGCCGCGAACATGGGTTCCGCTACCAGAATGCAGCTGATAGTTTACTGAAACCAGGCATACAAACGGCTACCCGCATCATTATTGTAAATCAAAGTTGGTCGTAAAAGGTGAGGTGATAAGCAAGAAGGCCGAGATAAATGCTTACACCTTTGCGCATACTGTTGACGAAAGCCAGGTTGGCAAGTACAATAAGCGCCAGGCACAGGTACGCACGCCATCAACCCAATACCTATGGCCCGGTAGCTCAGTGGATTAGAGCACCAGTCTTCGGAACTGGGTGTCGGGGGTTCGAATCCCTCCCGGGTCGCCAGCATTAGGAAGCGGTCGAGCAGAAATGTTCGCCGCTTTTATGTTTTTGTAGTAGCCTTTAACATGAATAGTAGTTTTTGCAGATATAGCTTATATAGTATAGCCTTGTTCTTGGAAGCACAAAGCGCATCGTGGGTAACAGGCGAATGTATTGCCTGCTACCCACGCTATTTGTCTAATACAAGCCTATTCACAAAACAGGCTCAATGCATCAAAGCACTGTTCTGGATTATCGTGGCGCCCACACCGGGTCACTTTCCGGATATGAAGGGGGAGAGAGTAAAACGGGCATTGTACCGCTCAAATCGGTAAAACCGATTTGACCTATGAGACCGGTAAAGGCAACTATACGGCCATCTGGTGACCAAGAGGGGTGTGACCCCGTGTCGAAGTTAGGATTAAGCAAGCGTTGCTGACTACCGTCGGTATTCATAATCATCAGTTGATGATAGCGTGTAAAGGCTATCGTGTGACCATTGGGCGACCACACAGGTTCAGTATTATCTTCCGAATTACTGGTAAGGCGCTGGAGTACATGGGTATTCACATTTACTGTAAATATATCTACCCACCCTGAAGCATCGCGAAGCGACGAAAAGGCAGACGGTGTAACATAGCTTCTGTACTTTGGGAAAGGGCCACCGCTTGAGGAGCGGGGTCGGGTGTATCCTTGGCGTTGCCTAGACGACCAAGAAAGGAACACCCGATGCCCCGCCAGCCCGATTG
>WBZP01002056.1_pt1 | contig 23782 bp, 24 predicted proteins | sample 5204301 | NCBI WGS metagenome assembly WBZP01 (sample SAMN12412401, study PRJNA552823) | activated sludge metagenome | isolation source: activated sludge from nitrification reactor of wastewater treatment plant... | place: USA: Pennsylvania | collected 2017 | reverse complement strand
GAGGATCCCGACGAAATGCTCAAGCAAGGCAAGACCCCGACCCTGGGTGAGCTCAGGCTCCACAATGGCACCATCTATCGCTGGAATCGTCCGGTGTACGACGTGGTTGACGGCATCGCACACCTGAGGGTTGAAAATCGCGTGCTTCCCGGCGGACCAACGGTGGTCGACACTCTCGCCAATGCCGCCTTCTACTTTGGGCTGGTCCGCAAGCTGGCTCAAGACGAGCGCCCCCTTTGGTCGCAGATGTCATTCTCCGCAGCAGCAGAGAATTTCCATTCCGGTGCCAAACACGGCATCCATGCTCGTGTCTACTGGCCGGATTTGGGTGATGTCGAGGTGGTGGAGTTGGCGCTGCGCAGGCTCATCCCGATGGCTGCCGAGGGACTGGCCCTTTGGGGGCTTGATCCGAGGGCAACAGACCGCTTGTTGACGATCTTGGAGCAGCGCTGCACCTCAAGACAGAACGGCGCCCAATGGCTCATTGACGGCGTGCACACCCTGGAGTCCAGAGGGATTGATCGGGCAGAAGCTCTGCGTCAGATCACCTTGGAGTACATGAAATTGATGCACTCCAATGAGCCCGTGCACAGTTGGCCCAGTATCTGAATCAGGTCCAGAGCCAGGCCAGCGGATCCTGGGCTCTTGTTGGATCCAAGGCCGCGATCTCGGGAGCGCGGTGCCGCTCTGGTCGTACGCGATACCAAGACCGAGATTCGCCGGTGACCAGGTCATGCCAAGCGTCATGATCCATGACTACGAAATGGGGCAGGGGGATGCCGCATGACATGAAGGCTCGTCGTACACACGCATGCACGTGATCATCCCAGGCATCCACGCGGGGCATCCGGCTGAACCAAGCAAGTGGGCTGCCTGTGAGATCGGTGAGTTCTGCTGCTCGCATGACCAGGTCAGGCAGAAAAGCGTCAGGAACACCAATAGTGATGCGATCGCGGGTGGGAAAGCCGATGTGCAACTCACTTGGCCAGACCCGCCGTCCGGCCAGCCAGCTGGCTCGGGCAAAGAGCTCATCATTCAAGGCGTCCAACAGATCAGGATCCACCGCGACATCATCACTGCTGGCTAGGCGCCTTGGGGCCTTTCCACAGCTAGTTTCGGCTCAAACAAGGCTATGGGGCAAGATGAGCAAGTGGCCATCCAAATCACTGGGGATCCAGCAGCTGATGCTGTTCTCGAAGACCCATTCGCTCTACTGATCGGGATGCTCCTGGATCAGCAATATCCGATGGAACATGCATTCCGTGGCCCGGCGAAACTCCTGGAGCGGTTTGGCAGCCTCGATCCCGCTGCCATCGCAGCGGCCGATCCAGAACGCTTTGTGGAGCTGGCTTCAACAACACCTGCGATCCATCGCTTTCCCGGGTCGATGGCGGCCAAGATCCAGGCTATTGCTCAATTGATCACCGATGAGTACGACGGGCAGGCCGCGCGACTGTGGACCGAGGCATCCTCAGCCCAAGAACTCCTTCGCCGGATCCAGTCGCTGCCTGGTTTTGGCAAACAGAAGGCGCAGATCTTTGCTGCGCTCCTGGGGAAGCAGCTTGGGGTCAAACCAGAGGGCTGGGAAAACGCAACTGGTGACTACTCCCTGCCTGGTTATCGATCTGTTGCCGACGTTGTGGACGAGGCCTCCTTGCAAGAGGTTCGGGCCTTCAAGAAGGCGAAGAAGTCTGGCGCAAGCAAGGGCTGATGTGTTTGCTCGCGTTTGGACGGGTGCCCGGTTCTTGGTATTTCCCAAAGACATGTCAGAATAAACAAAGCGGCTGTTGACAGGTACGGGCTTTGCCGCGCCCATAGGGCTAATCAGCGTTCAGCAAAGAGGTTTTTGTGTCTCCGAGTTCGACCCCCGCCAAGAAGACGGCTCCCAAGGCGAGCAAGGCTGCTGCCACGAAGAAGACGGCCACCAAGAAGACAGCATCGAAGTCCGCCGACTCCAAAGATGTTGCTTCAAAGGATGTGACCAAGAAAGCGGCCGCGAAGAAGGCCCCCGCGACGAAGGCCCCCGCGACGAAGGCAACTGCGGCCAAGCCGCCAGCCAAGAAGGCTGCTGCTAAGAAGACCGCTGCCAAGAAGGCTCCGGCCAAGAAGTCGGCAACGAAGCAGACGTCTTCGAAGTCGGCAGAGGCCATCCAGGCGGAGTCGATGGCTGTCGGCCCAGATGGCAAGCGAGTGCTGGCCGACGTGCCTGATGAGCAGTTTGAAGCTGATGTCAAGAATGACCCCACCATCAAGGAAGACGAGAAGGAAGCATCCTTCATCGTCTCATCGGCCGATGAGACCGATGAGCCCGAACAACAGGTCATGGTTGCTGGCGCAACTGCTGATGCGGTCAAGGATTATCTGAAGCAGATTGGCAAGGTCCCCCTCCTCAACGCTGAGATGGAGGTGGAGTTGGCCAAGCGCATTGAGGCTGGTCTCTTCTCCGAGGAGAAACTCAACAAGGGCAACAAGGTCTCGGCCAAGACCCTAGAAGAGCTCGAGTGGATTTGTGATGACGGTCGTCGGGCCAAAAACCACCTTCTGGAGGCCAACCTTCGCCTGGTGGTCTCGCTGGCAAAGCGCTACACCGGTCGCGGAATGCTCTTCTTGGATCTCATCCAGGAGGGCAACCTCGGCCTGATCCGTGCGGTCGAGAAGTTCGACTACACCAAGGGTTATAAGTTCTCCACCTATGCGACTTGGTGGATTCGCCAGGCGATTACCCGGGCGATGGCCGACCAAGCCCGCACCATCCGGATCCCCGTGCACATGGTCGAGGTGATCAACAAACTGGCCAGGGTGCAGCGCCAGATGTTGCAAGACCTTGGCCGTGAGCCGACTCCAGAAGAGTTGGCCAAAGAGCTCGACATGACCGCCGAGAAGGTCATCGAGGTGCAGAAATACGGCCGTGAGCCAATCTCTTTGCATACTCCGCTGGGCGAGGACGGCGACTCGGAGTTCGGTGACCTGATCGAGGACTCCGAAGCTATTGTGCCCGCTGATGCGGTCTCCTTCACTTTGCTCCAGGAGCAGTTGCACGCAGTGCTGGACACCCTGAGTGAGCGCGAGGCGGGCGTCGTTTCGATGCGCTTCGGGCTCACCGATGGGCAGCCCAAGACCCTTGATGAGATCGGCAAGGTCTACGGCGTGACCCGTGAGCGGATCAGGCAGATCGAGTCCAAGACCATGAGCAAGTTGCGTCACCCCAGCCGATCGCAAGTCCTTCGCGACTATCTCGACTGATCCCTACCAACCAGCCACTGCTGGGCGCGCACGAAGTAGGAGCGCTTTGGCATCAGTTGGCGAGGCCTACCAAGACCACAGCCAGCAGACATAGTGCCATGCCTACGCCTTGTGAGGCGCTGAAGCGCTCCTTGAGAAAGACTGCTGCCAAGGCGATGGTCGCGGCTGGGTAGAGCGAAGTGATCACCGCTGAGATCGACAGGTAGCCGTGGTGTGTGGCCAAGAGGAAGCAGATCATCGCACTGGCTGCCAAAGTGCCAGCTAGGACGCCCCACAGGTCGACTGTGCGTCGTGGCAGCCAGGCCTGTCCCAGCAGCGTCGCAGTGACTGCCACGGATGCGGCACCAATGACTTGGGTGATCGCCAGGGGGAGTAGCCCGGCCTCAGGAGTGACTTGGCCTGCAGCGACAAAGAGCAGCCCGAAGCCCAGCCCCGCCAATAGGCCGTCAGTCACTCCAGCCGCTGTTGCGTGAGCTGACGGTTCGCGAGAGACCATCCAGATACCCGGAAGCGCCAGGGCAATGCCCACCCAGGCCATCATGGTCGGGCGTTCGCCCATGAAGATCGCTGCTGGCAGCGGGATCAATGCCGCACCCACCGCGGAGATGGGGGCCACGACCCCCATTCGACCGCTGGCGAGCCCGCGGTACAAGAAGGCGCCACCGAATCCGCTGCCCACGCCAGCAATGCCACCCCAGATCAGATCGCTCATGCTTGGCGAGCCACCGACGGTCAGGGCGACCAATAGGGTCATGACGGCTGCGGCGATCGCCGCCAGGAAGGCGACCGGCCATGCCGTCGTACGACGTGAGGCCACCCCGCCGATGAAGTCGGAGAGCCCATAACCCACTGCAGCGACCAGGGCTAGGGTGAGGGAGATCATGTGATGATGGCGCCAGCCAGCCAGACGAGCGCAGCCAAGGATGCTGCACTGAACTCAATCAGGATTGAGACACCGACTGCCTTCAAGGCATGGATCGTTGAGGGCCAAGCTTCATCGTGCCCGACTCGGCGATACTGGGCTAGGTAGATGCCCAGGACGAAGCCGATCACGAAGCCAATCACCGGGATCACGAAGAAGCCGATGATCCCGAGTAGCCCTCCAGCTAGCAATGAGGAGTTGGGGATGCCTGCATTGCGCAGGCTCTTGCCGGGGATCAAATACTTGACCAGCCAGCCCACGACCATGATCAAGGTGGCGACCACGAAGATGATCCAACTTGTCGTGGTGCCTTGCTCGCTGGCCCAGACGGCAAGAGCCCCGACGATCAGGATTGGGCCAGGAAAGACCGGGATCAAGATGCCGGCCAGTCCGACGGCAATCACGATGGCGACGATGATTTCGATGCCGCTCACGTGATGGCTCCTTCGACGGGTTGGTGGCTAAGAGGGGATCACGTGTTTGGTGCCCTGGACCCACATGGGTTCCAGGGCACCAAACAAGCAGTTGGTCGGGTCAGTGCTCGTCGCTAGGGGCGCTCGACGGAGTATTGGCCAGACGATGCGTCTCGTCGTGTACGTCGATGGCGAGCTCGCGGATCTTGTCGCCATGCTCGCGCGCGTGGTGGGCGCAGAAGAGCAATTCGCCGCCGGATTGGAGACGCACTCGGAGGTAGGCCTGGGCTCCACAGCGATCACAGCGATCGACCGCGGTCAATGGCTCACTCGGGGCAGTTGCGGTGGTCATGTCCGGCCTCCTTTGCTTCATGGTCACAAGGTGAGTGACCCCTGTGACCGGGTCCATTCGTCATTACTAACAGAGTCGGGCCCCCAGACATTCCCGCGGGTCCTGCTGCAATGATGACAGTCTTATGCCTATCACGTGAGGCAAATGAACGGGTGGATGTCCGCGTGCTGGGCTCCTAGCGGGTTGGGCGAGTCCTGTCCTATCCGACTAACGTGACTGGGTATTTTTTGTTACGACCAGCTGCCGAGCATTGGAGTCAGCGCCTGCTGCCGACAGCTCACAGCCAAGCATCGCCGAACGTCCCATGAAGAGGTCAGGATCATCGACAACACCTACAACGCGCAACATCTGTTGGTCTTGGAAGGCCTTGAGGCCGTGCGCAAGCGCCCGGGGATGTATATCGGCTCAACAGACACTCGCGGTCTCATGCATTGTCTGTGGGAGATCATCGACAACTCCGTGGATGAAGCGCTCGGTGGCCACTGCAACAAGGTCGAAGTGACCTTGCACCCGGACGGCTCAGCAGAAGTGCATGACAATGGTCGTGGCATCCCCGTTGACAAGGAGCCAAAGACTGGCCTGTCGGGAGTTGAGGTCGTCTTCACCAAACTGCACGCGGGTGGCAAGTTTGGAGGAGGCTCATATGCGGCCACTGGTGGTCTGCACGGAGTCGGGTCGTCGGTGGTCAACGCGCTGTCGGCGCGACTGGATGTGGAAGTCGATCGCTCACCAGCAACTCAGGCGATGAGCTTCCAACGTGGCGTACCCGGGGTCTTCGCAGACGCAACGCCCAGCAGCAAGTTCGGGCCACAATCTGGGCTGCACAAGGGTGGTCGGGTCAAGAAGGGCGTGACCGGCACGCGGGTGAGGTTTTGGCCTGATCGACAGATCTTCACAAAGGATGCCAAGTTCGTCTACGACGATTTGGTCTCCCGCGCCCGCCAGACCAGTTTCATCGTGCCTGGACTGGAGTTGGTGATCACCGACTTACGTGGTCCCGAAGCGGTCATTGAGGCCTTCAAACACGACGGTGGCATTGCGGAGTTCTGCGAGTTCTTGAGCACTGACGAAGCGGTCACCGACATCTTGCGCCTCCAGGGCTCGCAAACCTTCACTGAGACCGTGCCCTTGCTCGATGAGCAGGGGCACATGACGCCCCAAGACGTGGAGCGCGACCTGCACGTCGACGTGGCACTGCGCTGGGGGACTGGCTATGACACCGAGGTGCGCTCCTTCGTCAACGTGATCGCCACCCCCAAGGGCGGCACGCATGTTGCTGGGTTTGAGGCCGGGTTGACCAAGACCTTCAACGACACGATGAAGTCTGCTCGGGTGTTGAAGGCAAACGACCAAGATGTGATCAAGGACGACATCCTTGAGGGCCTTGTGGCCGTGGTCACCGTGCGCCTGGCTGAGCCTCAGTTTGAAGGGCAGACCAAGGAGGTGCTCGGCACTCCGGCTGCGCGCTCCGTCGTACGCAAGGTCGTGTCAGGAGAGCTGAAGAAGTTTTTGGCATCAACCAAGCGCGGTGACAAGGCCCAGGCAAAACTCCTGATGGAGAAGGTTGCCGGAGCCGCGAAGACCAGACTGGCTGCGCGCCAACATCGCGAAAATCAGCGTCGCAAGAATGCTCTGGAGTCTTCGGCGCTTCCCGCGAAGCTGGCGGATTGCAGGTCCTCTGATGTCGACCGCACCGAGCTCTTCATCGTCGAGGGTGACTCGGCATTGGGTACCGCGAAGCTCGCCCGCAACTCCGAGTTTCAAGCCTTGCTGCCGATCCGCGGCAAGATCCTCAATGTGCAGAAGGCCACGGTGGCCGACGTACTCAAGAATGCTGAATGTGCCTCAATCATCCAGGTGGTCGGTGCGGGCTCTGGGCGTACCTTCGAGTTGGATGCGGCGCGATATGGCCGGATCATCTTCATGGCCGACGCCGACTCCGATGGGGCCCACATCAGATGCCTGTTGGCCACGCTGTTCTTCAAGTACATGCCCGACATGGTCAAGGCCGGCAGGGTCTACACAGCGGTGCCGCCATTGCACCGCATTGAGTTGACCAACCCCAAGAAGGGGATGGACAAATATGTCTACACCTATTCCGACCCTGAGCTACAGCGCAAGCTCGCCGAGCTCACCAAGAAGGGAGTGCGCTGGAAGGATCCGGTGCAGCGCTACAAGGGGCTGGGCGAGATGGACGCAGACCAACTCGCCGAGACCACCATGGACCCGCGGCAACGCACCCTTCGCCGGATCACCAGTGATGACGTCGAGCGCGCCGCTGAGGTCTTCGAGCTGCTGATGGGCTCCGAAGTAGCCCCCCGCAAGGAGTTCATCGTCGCTGGCGCCTATGAGGTCGACGCCGACGCAATCGATGCGTGATCAGGCGATCTGCTCGAGTAGGCCGGTGTCGACGTCGTAGATGAAGCCGCCCACCACAGTGGAGTCTGGGATGAGTGGATGCGAAGTCACGATCCGCACGTCATTGACCAGGGCTGCCCGCTGATCATCAATCACACTGAAGCGATGCCAAGTCGCATCTTGGCCAGCCGAAGCTGACACTTTTTCATGGATCTGCGCCTCGGTGCTTGAAGCCATCGCGCACTTGGTGTGCGGCACGATCAAGATGCGGTTGACCTTGAGCAGGTGCACGCCCAAGACAAGGGCTTCGAGGGCCTGTGGGGTGATCCGACCACCGGGATTGCGGAAGATCTTCGCATCACCGGGGGAAAGCCCAATCATGCCAAGTGGGTCGAGTCGTGAATCCATGCAGGTTACGACTGCGACGCCCGCATGGGCAACGCCATCGAAACCACTCAGCTTGAAGTCACTCGCGAATTGCTTGTTTGCCTCGATCAGATCTTTGAAGTTGTCAGTCACATTTCCAAGATAGCGGTCTGACCGCTGACCCTGGCCTGGGGGCTCAAGTCCGCATTGGGAAGGTGTTGCTCCAGACGGGTGGCAGGATGCGCCACTGGCTCTTCACCGAGCGAAGATCACGCGATCGCGGTCACGCCAGAGGCGTGGGCACGTGGTGCGCGTAGGAAGAAGATGACCGAGCAGCCAGCGGCGATGAATGCACAAACAGCTGCTCCGGCGAAGATCACGTGCAACTGGGAAATGCCTGCCTCGGTCACAAGTTTGGCAAACTCCGCACAGCGGGTGGAGTTGCCTCCACAGACTTCGTTTGGCGTGGGCAGTTGACTCTCCATGGCGTAGTAGCGGCGTAGCCCGATCGTGGTCAGGGCCGAGATCCCGACGAGCATTCCGACCATGCGGCTTACAACCAATAGGGCACTGGCCACTCCGTGATCTTGATCAGGAGTAGTCGCCAGGAGCGCGGCGTTGATCGGCGCCAAGACGATGCCGAAGCCAAAGCCCGTCATTGCCAAGTGCACGGAGGAGTGCCAGTGCTCGAGGGCGTCATAACTCCAGTTGGCCATCAACACGAAGCCGACGCCAGCCAAGGCCATGCCAGCGCCGGACAACAGCCACAGGGGCGCAAAACGGGTCAACCAGCCGCCGAGCACGGCACCGATCGGCAGGGCGATCAAAAACTCGATCAGCACAAGTGCAGCCCCCATTTGATCGGCATTCAGGGCACTGAGCCGAGCGAAGACCGGGATATCGGTGAGTGCTGCAATCAATGCGGCCCCGACGAAGAAGCTGATCACCAAGGCCCCCCAAGCCGGTGTACGTCGAAGCGCGCCACGCGGTACCAGGGGGGCCTTTGCGCGCCGGTTGTGCCACACGAGGAGTACGCCGGACAGCGCCGAGACCGCGAGCAGCCATGGCCCGATCGGGGAGAAGACTGCCACGGCAGGGTCTGCACTGGCGAAGGCCAAGATGATGCCGCCGAGCATGACCGACATCAAGGTGGCGCCCACGAGGTCGGCTTGGCGTGCTGAGGCGATCCAGCTTCGTAGGTTGATCAGTCGCCCGGCCCCACCGAAGCACCAGCCGACGAAGATGAGCGCGACCAAGCCTGCAACCAGGCCCAACGGAGACCACCAGATCGAGGTACTCGTCCCGAAGGGCACGAATGGCGCACCCAGCGAGACGCTGGTGATCAAAGCCGGTGGCTGGGTCATCACCAGGACCATCGCGCTGATGGCGACCGAGAGCAGAGCCAGTCCGATGAGGTCAACGTGCCGAGCCGGTGGGCTCGTGGCTGGGTCCGTCGTACGTCCGCGTGCGTTGAGGGTGCGGATAGCGGCTGCCAGGACCAGGCCAACTGCGAGGTTGATGAAAAAGATGTCGCGCCAATTGCCCACTGCCAAGACCACAGCGCCGTAGAGCGGGCCGAGCACGCTGCCCAACTCCTGGACGGCACCCACAATGCCCAAGGGCAGGCCCCGATCTTCCACGGCATAAAGGTCGGCAACCAAAGCCAGGGTCACCGGCACGAGACCGCCGCCGCCCAGGCCTTGGAGGAAGCGACCTGCCACGAGACTGTCGAGATCGTAGGCGACAGCCGTGACCAGAGAGCCGAAGGCAAAGATCACGAGCGCAGCAATCAGCACGGGCACACGTCCGCGCAGGTCAGCGATCCGGCCGATCAGCGGCAACATTGCCACGTAGCCGAGCAGGAATCCGCTGATGATCGGGGCAGCGCGCTGCAGTTGTTCGACACTCAAGCCGACCGAAGACATCATGTCGGGCAGTGAGAGCACCACGACATAGGTGTCTGCAGCGGCGAACATCACCGCGAGAGCTGCAAGCCAGAGCAGCGCGCGGTTCATCCCGGGCGCTGATGCGGCAACACCCATTCCTAGCTCAGACCCGAGGGAGCCTTGACGGTTATTGGCTTGCCATAGTCGGAGAGGTTCATGTCATAGGTGACATCACCCATGTCGGCGAAGAACTGCCCGGTGACCTTGATCGTCACTATGAAGCCGTCCTTGTCGATGCCGATCTCGGTGGGATAGGTGGTGGACTCGTCGGCGCTGGGGATGATCGCCTTGACCTTGCTGCCCGGCACCGATCCGGAGTACATCGTCAAGACCAACTTGCCCTGGCGTTTCTCGCCGATCTTCTTCAGCCCAGTCAGCTCATTGAGCAGCGAAGAGATCCCAGTATCGGGGTCAATGAAGGATGCCGGGTCGGGTGCGCCATATTCCATTGGGTCGATCACCGCTGGCTTGGGGAAGGGTGGGATCTGGGCGTAGACCAGGTTGTCAACGGATACGACTGGGATGTTGGCGGTCAGGCCCCCGAGTTGGATCTTCACCTTGCCATCGAAGGCAGGCTGATGGGTGAGGACGCCGTCGGCGCCGAGCACCCCCGTGCCGCTCTTCGGGATCGAGTCTGTGATCAGCTCAAGACGCACGCTCTTGGTTTCGTCGAAGAGCTTCTTGGCCTTGGCCATCGCGGCCTTGGCTTGGGCCAGCTCGTCTGACTTGTTGGTCTTGGCCTTGCCGCAACCGGTGATGAACACCAATCCCGCTACGACCATGACGACGGCGACGAGGCGCAACTGCTTCTTCATGGGCTCTACCTTCCCACGTCAATGGCAATCGCGGCTGCCGAGCACGCGGAAATTGGTTGCGAACCTGGGCTGCCGGAGCCATCTCTGCGGCCAACAGCATCAGGTAGTTCGATCGGCGTACCTGATGCTGAGCCAGCGACGGCTGGTGATGCACCTGCCCAGGCGAAGAGCAGCGCGTCTTCGCCCTTGAGCATGCGATGGCAACGCACCCCACCCGTCGCACGGCCCTTGGCTGGGTATTCACTGAACGCCGTGACCTTCACTGAGCCGGCGTCGGTGCCGTCGAGGGCAGCAGATGAGCCGCTGACCGTGACGACGACCGAGTCTGGACTGGGGAGCACGCAGAAGGCAACGACGGTTGCACCAGCGCTCAAACGGATGCCGGAGATGCCGGCGCCCGAACGCCCCTGAGGACGCACTGCGCTGGCTTCGAAGTGGAGGAGTTGGGCATCTGATGAGATGAAGCACAGCTCTTCGTCGCCTGACTGCAGTTGGGCGCCGCCAACGACTTCGTCACCATCCTTGAGGGTGATCACCTCCCAGACGTCTTTGTTCGGGACATCAGGATTGACTCTCTTCACCACGCCCTGCTTGGTGCCAATGGCCAATCCGGGCGAGTCTTCGCTGAGGGTGCTCAGAGCCAGCACACGCTCACCAGGGTCAAGCTGGAGGAACTCGCCAACTGGCACACCTCCAGAGAGATTGGGATGATTTGCCGTGCCCGGCAGCGTCGGCAGATCAAGTACGCCGATCCGGTGCAGGCGCCCCAAGGTGGTGAGTACGCCGAGCTCGCCGCGCGCCGTGGCCGGGACCACGCTGGTGATCACGTCGTGATTGGCCCGTGGGCCTCCGGTGCCGAGTTGATCACGATTTGTGGTACGCGCGATCAAGCCAGATGCTGACAGCAGCACGAACACCGGGTCATCAGCGACTTCGAGTGGAGTTGACGCGGCCTTGGCGGTGGCCCCAGCGCTCTCCAACAAGATGGTGCGTCGCGGGCTTCCGTAGGTCTTGGCGACCTCCGCGAGCTCATCAGAGACGACCTTGTGCAACATGGCTTCATCATTGAGGATCGCGTCGAGCTCCTCGATCGTGCGATTGAGGTCTTCGCTCTCCTTCTCCAACTCGATCTTGGAGAACTTCGTCAGCCTCCGCAGAGGCATGTCCAAGATGTAATTGGTCTGGATCTCGGTCAGGTCGAAGACCTGCATCAAGCGCTCGCGAGCCTGCTCGGCATTGTCGCTGCCGCGGATGAGTTGGATCACCTCGTCGATGTCGATGATCGCCAGGAGCAGGCCCTCGACAAGGTGCAGGCGATCGGCGGCCTTGCCGCGTCGATAGGCCGAGCGTCGTCGTACGACCTCGAAGCGATGCTCCAAGAAGACTTGGAGCATGTCTTTGAGGCCCAGTGTCTTGGGCTGTCCGTCGACCAGTGCGACGGCATTGATGCCGAAGTTTTCCTCCAGCGGGGTGGATTTGTAGAGCTGCTCCAAGATGGCCTCGGGATGGAACCCATTCTTCAGCTCGATCACGAGCCGGAGACCGTGCTCACGGTCAGTGAGGTCTTTGAGGTCAGAGATACCCTGCAGCTTCTTGGACTGGACAAGCTGACGGATCCGCTCGGAGACCCGTTCGGTGCCGACTCCATAGGGGAGTTCGGTCACCACGATGCCCTTGCGCCGCGGCGTGATCGACTCGATCCGAGCCGTGGCTCTCATCTTGAATGATCCGCGCCCAGTCTCATAGGCGTCTCGGATGCCATCGAGCCCGATGATCTTCCCGCCCGTGGGCAGGTCGGGGCCGGGGATGAATCGCATCAGTGAGTCAAGCGTGGCTCCGGGGTGCTTGATCAAATGCCGCAGCGCCTGGATGACCTCCACCAGATTGTGTGGAGCCAGGTTAGTTGCCATCCCCACCGCGATGCCGGTGCCGCCGTTGACCACGAGATGTGGGATTGCAGCAGGCAACACCGATGGCTCGATCTCGCGGCCGTCGTAGTTTGGCCTGAAGTCGACGGTGTCCTCATCGATAGAGGCAGTCATTGCCACGGCAGCAGGCGCCATCCGGCACTCGGTGTAACGCATGGCTGCAGGGGAGTCGTCTGGGGATCCGAAGTTGCCGTGTCCGTCCACGGTCGGCAAACGCATTGACCAGTCCTGAGCCAACCGCACGAGAGCGTCGTAGATGGCGCTGTCGCCGTGGGGATGGAAGCGGCCCATGGCCTCACCGACCACGCGTGAAGACTTCACATGGCCACGGTCGGGACGCAAGCCCATGTCGTACATCGAATAGAGGATCCGGCGCTGCACCGGTTTGAGGCCGTCACGTGCGTCCGGAAGAGCTCGGCTGTAGATGACGGAATAGGCATATTCCAAGAAGCTGGCCCGCATCTCGTCGCCCACATCGATGTCGATGATGTTCTCATCGAAGTCTTCTGGGGGCAGGGTGGTCGTACGTCGGGCCATGCGGGGCATTGTCGCAACTGAGAGATTCTTTGCGAGCACTGGCTCGCCGCCACCCGAGGTCGGGATATCTTCATCAAGTGAGCTCAGACGGCCCCTCCTCGTTGCAGGAACCCTCCTATCCCGCCCATTGGGTGGCCGATGTGCTGCTACGAGACGGGCGCACTGCCCACCTGCGCCCGGTCTCACCTGATGACGTCGCTGGCCTGACTGAGTTCTACGACCAGGTCTCAGCTCAGTCGAAGTACTACAGATTCTTTGCGCCGATGCCAAAACTGTCGAGCAAGGAATTGCAGCGGATCACGCATGTCGACCACCATGATCGCGTGGGCTTCGTGCTCACAGTGGCTGAGAAGATCATCGCCATCGGCCAATACGAAGGCATTGGCGATCGGCGGGCAGAGGTGGCCTTCTTGGTGCAAGACGCCCACCAGGGGCGGGGGATTGGCCAGCTCTTGCTGGAGCACCTGGCCCAGGCAGGACGCGAAAATGGGATCACCAAGTTTGAGGCCCAGGTGTTGCCGGACAACAAGAAGATGGTCCAGGTCTTCAAGGAGATGGGCTATCGGATCGCGAGTGGCTGGGAAGAGGGCACACTCAACTTCCACTTCGACATCAAAGCCACCGACACCGCGATTGGCGTCATGGTCGCCCGGGAGCACGATTTTGAAGCCGCCTCGATCGCGGCCTTCCTCAACGCCCGCAGCGTGGCGATAATCGGTGCGTCTCGTCGGGCCGACACTGTTGGCTCACAGCTCGTGCGCAATCTGGTCCTGGCCGACTATGCCGGCAAGCTCTATGTCGTCAACCCTTCGGCCGACTCCGTGGCCGGTATGCCCGCATATGCGTCTGTCAACGACATCCCCGGCGACGTCGAGGTGGCGGTGGTGGCCGTGCCCGCCGACGTGGTCAAGGACGTCGTCATTGACTGCGCGGCCAAGGGCGTGCTTGGCCTGATCGTGATCTCCAGTGGTTTTGCAGAGACTGGCGACGAGGGCCGCAGACGGCAACGGCATTTGGTGGGCCTGGCCCGGTCTTATGGTCTTCGCCTGATCGGACCCAACGCCCTGGGAGTGATCAATACCTCCCCGGAAGTCTCACTCAACGCTTCGTTGGCCCCGGTGATGCCGCCGAGGGGTCGGGCGGGCTTCTTCTGCCAGTCAGGTGCCTTGGGTACGGCGATCCTGGAGAAGGTCCGCAACCGCGGCCTCGGGTTGTCGACTTTCGTCAGTGCCGGTAACCGAGCTGATGTGTCTGGCAATGACCTGCTGCAGTACTGGGAGGAAGATGATGCCACTGAGGTCGTCTTGCTCTATCTGGAGTCGATCGGCAACCCGCGTAAATTCTCCCGGATCGCCCGGCGCGTCTCGGTGCGCAAACCGATCGTCGCGGTGAGGTCAGGTCGGGCCACCCAAGGAGTCCCGATGGGGCACGCCGTCCGCCAGATCGCCGCGCCCCCGGCAGCGGTCGACGCGATGTTCAGGCAGGCAGGCATCATCCAGGTCGACAGCCTCGACGCGATGTTTGATGTCGCCCAGTTACTGGCCCACCAGCCGCTGCCTCGTGGGTCTCGCGTGGCGATCGTGGGCAACTCAGACGCTCTTGGCCTCTTGGCTGTTGATGCCGCAGCAGCACATGGGCTGCCGGTGACGAGTGTGAAATCACTCGGTCCGACCGCCGACGCCGATGACTTCGAAGAAGCCCTGGACGCTGCGATCGATCATCCTGAGGTCGATGCGGTGATTGCCGTCTATGTGCCACCGCTCGACTCGCCTGGAGCAGACGTGGCACAAGTGCTTGCCGCGGTGGGGGAGCAGTCTGACAAGCCGCTCGTCTCCAGTTTCTTGGGCCGTGAAGGTGTGCCGGAGCTCTTGCGGGTGCCCGATCACACGGGCCTCACCGCAGGGCGCGGCTCGGTGCCGTCGTACCCAGGTGTCGAGGCTGCCGTGGCAGCACTCGCAAAGGTGATGGGTTATGTCGACTGGCTGAGTCGTGGTGATGCGGGGCCCGAGCCCATCGAGGGATGCGACGAAGCTGCCGCTGCTGAGTTTGTGGACCGGCTCCTCGCCGAGTCGCCAAAGGGGCTGGAGCTGGACATCGAGCAGATGCAGGAGTTGTTGTCCTGCTACGGCATCGACCTGTGGCGTCCGATCTCCGTTGCCAGCCTCGACGAGGCTTTGGCCGCGGGGGAGACGCTGGGCTGGGACGTCGTACTCAAGGCGACTGCGGAGCAATATCGACATCGCCCTGATCTGGCCCACGTGTGGCGCGGCATCACCTCAGTCGATGACATGACCCAGGCATGGAATGCTCTCGACGAGACCCTCTCAGACCCGGCCAATGCTGGCTTCGTGGTGCAACGCAATGCCGGCCCGGGCGTGCCCTTGACCGTGTCTGGACTCGAAGACCCGCTCTTTGGGCCCGCCTTGTCATTTGGAGTCGCCGGCCCGCTCACGGAGTTGGCAGGTGATCGAGTCTATGCAATCCCGCCGTTGTCGACACTCGACGCAGTTGAGACGGTGCGAGCCATCAAGGCGGCGCCGCTCCTATTTGAATACCGAGGCACCGCGCCAGTGGATGTTGAGGCCGTCGAGGCGCTGCTGCGCCGGGTGGCCCAGCTCAAGGAAGATCTACCTCAGGTGAAGCAGATCGACATTGACTTGGCTCAGGCAGGTGCTGCAGAGACCTCCGTGCTCACCGCGGCGATAAGGATCGAGCCGGTTGCTGATCCGCGATCGGATTTGTTTGTACGCCGCCTCACCGCCCCGCTCAGCGACACCATCCCCGGCTAGCCCACTGGAGTGGCGTGACACACTGTGCCCATGCCTGAGGGGACCACCACTGATCGAGCCACCGAGTTGTATGCCGAGATTGACAAGGCCGGCTATTTCCCTGCCGTGGTCAAAGCTTCGATCAGCTCGTCATTGTCTGGCGAGTCAGTGGTTGGCTTCTTGGTGCATCACGAGCCCACCATCGATCATGATCAAGTACGCCGCCATGTGACAGTCGTCGTGGTCACCCCATCAAGGTTGTTGTTGGCTCACACCGACGACCATGCAGGTGATGACCTCTTGCCGCAGCCCTATGCGGCCACTTCCACAGAGGCGATCCCGCTGAGCCGCATGCGCTCAGTCGTTGTCAACAGGATTGTGGCCAATCCTGAGAAGCACGCGGGAGACGTAGAAATCTCAGCCACCGAAGCGGTCTTGACCCTCAACTGGGGTGGGGTCAACCGCATCGATGTTGAGCCAGCCAGCTGCCCCGACCCCGATTGTGTGGCCGACCACGGCTACACCGGAGTCTTTGCCGCAGAAGACTTCTCACTTCGAGTCAGCGCTGCCGCAGACGGGCAAGCAGCGGTCGACAGCCTGTTGGAGCTTGGCGAACGGGTTTCAGCGATGACGGCCGGTCACAAGTGACAGACTTCTTGACGCCGGCCTATGGCCAGCGGGCGCTGAGTGATGTGTTGCCGGCGGCGGCTGCCGCAATCGGACTAGGCTCAGCTCTTGACCCCGGGGCGCTGCGCTTCGAGCCTGCGACGCGCTTCGTCGTACTTCTCGTGGATGGGCTCGGTCATCAACTGATCGCCGACCACCCCAAGCAGGCGCCGTACCTCCACTCACTGGTGAGCGCCCAACAGCCCGGCACCTGTGGGGTGCCCTCAACCACCGCCACCTCGCTGACATCACTGGGCACCGGGGCCCCCACGGGGCAGCACGGGATGGTCGGCTTCACTCAGCGGGTCCCCGAGACCGGAGCCCTGCTCAACTCACTCTTCTGGGATCAACCGGTCGACCCGACACAATGGCAGTCTGCGCCCACCGTCTTCGAACAGGTGCGCTCACAGGGCGGTTTGGCCACGGTCATCTCCAAGACGGAGTTTGCTGAGTCCGGGTTGACGCGCGCAGCCCTGCGGGGAGCGACCTACGTGGGCACCGGCAATGTGGATGACAGATTGCAGGCGGCGGTCGCTGCGGCCAACGAGGGCCCATCGCTGACCTATGTGTACGACGGTGATCTCGACGCCACCGGACACCGCTTCGGTGTCGACTCAGACGCTTGGCGCGCGCAACTGCAGGCAGTAGACGAAGACGTGCAGGAGTTGCGGGCGGCGCTGCCGGATTCGGTCGGGCTCGTGGTCACCGCAGACCACGGGATGGTCGATTCGACGACTCAGTCGCGCATCGACATCGATGAGATCCCGGGACTCCGAGAAGGAGTTGTGCTTCTGGGTGGAGAGGCGCGCTTCCGTCATCTGTACTGCGCACCCAGCGACGCGGTCGTCGTACGCGATCGATGGCAGGAGCGACTGGGTGACCAAGTGACCGCCTTGACCAGGCAAGAGGCTGTGGCACAAGGCTGGTTTGGGGAAGTCCGGGCCGAGGTGTCACCAAGGATTGGTGATGTGGTCGTGGCTGCACACGATCAAGTGGGCTTGTTCAGCTCGCGTGACTTCGCCTATGAGATGACTCTGGTCGGTCTGCACGGGTCGCTGACGCCGCGTGAAATGGAGATCCCGATCCTGCAGGTGCACTGACCTCAAGCGCGCCAGACGTGATTGAATCCCATCTCGTGGCCGAACTCCACTTCTTCACCGGGACCATGGACTCTGGCAAGAGCACCCTTGCCTTGCAGACCAACCACAATCACGCGGCCCGCGGACGAGTTGGCAGGATCTTCACCACCCATGACCGGGCTGGCGAGGCGATGCTGTCATCAAGGCTCGGGTTGGAGCAGGCGGCCCTCGAAGTCAGCGAGGACTTCAACTTCTGGCGCTATGTGGTCGACTCGCTGACCCATGGCGCACGGATCGACTACCTGATCTGTGACGAGGCTCAGTTCTACGCCCCGCGCCAGATCGATCAACTTGCCAAAGTCGTCGACGACCTTCAGATCGATGTCTTCGCCTTTGGCATACTCACCGACTTCCGCTCCCAACTCTTCCCCGGGTCTCAACGCCTGGTGGAGCTGGCCGATCGGGTGAATGTGCTCCAGGTAGAGGCGCTGTGTTGGTGTGGGCAAAGGGCCACCCACAATGCCCGCACCGAGAATGGCGAGATGGTGACCGAAGGTGAGGTGATCGTGGTCGGTGATGTGGAAGATCCGACCGATGAGTTGGCTGCTCAGGCGCCTGAAGTTGCCTATGAAGTGTTGTGTCGCCAACACCACCGACGTCGGATGACCGCTGCACGGGCCCGAGCCGTTTCGATGATCAGTGAACCATTGCCCTTTGACTGATCGTCGCCCGCGCTAGGGGCTCAGTTGCGCCGCTCGCGGGCGGCTTGGACTCCGGTCTTCACCAGGATGAAGGGCAAGGTGACACTCGCGATTGCGGTGACCAGCCAAACGATCAAGGTAGTGGAGATCCAGGTTGTCACACCTCCGGAGATGGTCAGGCCATCGGTGAGCAGGTTTGTGGCCACCAGCGCCACGAAGGTGGCCAACAAGCCGATCCCGCCCAAGAATGCAGCCGCATTGCGAGCCGCCATCTTCATCAGGAAGGGGCTGATCACGGCCTGGATCACCGAATAGATGGCGACGGCGGTGATGAATCCGATGGCTTTCACGGTCACTCCATCGACGAAGGTTGCCGCCACCAGGAGACCAATTGCGGCGGAGGCAAGGAAGACAACGATCTGGATCAAGAAGCGGATCATGGTTTCTCCTAAGTCAGGCGATTTGGCTGCGTAGGTTGATGTTTTTCACTTGTGCACGTAGTGCGATGCCGGAGGCGACCAAGATAAGGCCCCAGATCAAGGCCAGGAGGCCAACAATGAAGGCGACTGCCAGGGCAGATCGCCCTGGATTGGACATGAACAGCACGCCGATGGCTATGTCCAACGCGCCTCCGATTGCCAAGAGGATCTTGCCGTGCGCGTTAGTGATCGAAATGGCGCCGATCAACTCCGCGATGCCTCTGGCGATCAACCACAGGCCCAAGACCCAAGTGACAGCAGTGACTGCGAAAGTCGGACTGGAGATGGCCACCACAGCCGCAATTACCGAAACCACGCCAAGCAAGGCAGCCAAGAAACGAGCGGCTGGGGGAGTGCCTGTGGCGAAGATCTGGACGAGGGTGCCCAGTCCGTCGACAAGTGCCCATAAACCCCAGAAGATCGCCAGCACGACAAGCGTCTTGGCTGGCCAGATCATCGCGCCGGCTCCGAAGATGATGCCGATGCCGCCACGGGCGAGGAGCAATTTCCACGAGATTTCTAGCCAGTCCTTAGGCATTGGGCTCCCTTTCCGATCAAGGTCGTTGAAGTCACTGTATGGCAGAGGTCAGGCGCATGATGTTATCGACATACTTCAAGCGGGCTGGGCGCTTCAGCCAAGACTCCAAGGTCAACTCTGGGCTCATGCTGCGGTAGTTGTCTTCCACCTCGCGCATCTTGGTCACGATTTCTGGGCCTAGAAGCATGAGCGAAGTCTCATAGTTCAGGGCGAATGATCGCTGGTCCATGTTGCTGGAGCCCAACACAGCGATGTCGTCATCGACCGTGAAGTGCTTTGAGTGCAAGATGTACGGCGCGGGGTACTGATAGATCTTCACCCCAGCCTCCAAGAGCGCTCGATAGTACGACGCTTGGGCATGACCCACCATGAACTGATCAGCGATCTCGCTGACGAAGAGCTCGACCGCAACTCCACGTTGAGCAGCAGTCGTGACTGCGCTGAGCAGAGACTCGTCAGGCACGAAGTACGGGCTAGTGATGGAGAGGCGTCGAGTCGCGGCGTAGATCAAGGAGTTGAACATCCGGAGATTGTTTTCAGATGGGAATCCTGGGCCGCTCGGCACCAGTTGGCACTTGAGGTCGGTGACTGGAGCGGCACTCGTCGCGGGGTTGTCTGCAACTTCTCTCTTGATCGGCAGCAGGTTGGGCAGCTCGCCGGTCTCGGTATACCAATCTGCGGCAAAGACGGCATTGAGGTCGGCAGCGATGGGGCCCTCCAATCGAGCCATCAACTCCACCCATTCACGGCCCAACGCGTGGTTCTTGGGTTTGTTGTAGCCAGGCTCGGTCAGATTTAGTGAGCCACTGAAGCCGACCAAGTTGTCGATGATTACCAACTTACGGTGGTTGCGCAGATCTGGGCGGCGCCACCGGCCTTGCATGGGCTTGATCGGCAGCATGAGCTTCCAGTCGATCCTGGTTTGCTCAAGCTTCTTCAGCATCTGCTTGTAGCCGGGGATCCCGCGTGAGCCGATATGGTCAAAAAGGAGTCGCACAGCCACGCCGCGGTCTGCGGCTGCACACATTGCCTGGAAGACAGGGTCAGTCACGTCGTCCCATGCAGTGATGTAGAACTGCACATCGACGGTGTCTTTGGCGGCCGCGATCTCACTGGCGATCGCTTGGATACATTCGCGATAGTCAGGCAGCAAGGTGATCGAGTTGCCGGGTTGCACGGGGAAAGCCGCCAACGAACGGTTCAGGTGTACGACGGTCGCGACCTTCTCACGCACCTCCACCCTGCTTGATGGGAAATCCACATCCTCAGCCCGCGCTTTCGCGATTGCTGCGTGTGCTTCTTGCTGGCGTCGGTGACGGATCCGACCCAATCGAGTGCGACCAAGCATCAAGAACAGGGCGAAACCCGAAAACGGCTCAAACATGATCAGCAGCAGCCAAGCCATCCCGGTGCTCGGCTTGCGATTGCCAGGGATCACGCCCAAGGCAAGGAGACGCAGGATGATCCCGACAATGAGCACGAAGGTCCCGAGAGCGGTTGTCCAAGTTATCGACGACACGGCGGAAACTTTACCGGCGTGTGCTCACCGCTGCGGTGCCAACAGTCGTGGGCTTTGGAGATTTGCAGTCAAGTCTGCTGCAGGCTCAGCGCAAGTGCTGAGATCAGTCGGCAGTTGGCCTACGGCGGTTGCGTTTGGTCTCCCCGCGTCGACTCTTGGCGGTGAGCCGTCGCTGGATCGACCCCGCCGTTGGGCGGGTGGGGCGTCGTACGGTCGGTGGGGCGACAGCCTCGCGTAGAAGCTCGGCGAGACGTTCGCGAGCAGCGATCCGATTGCGTCGCTGGGAGCGGTGCTCCTCGGCGCTGACGGTGAGCACTGTCTTCGCCAGGCGAGGGGCCAATCGCCGCAGCGCCCGCGCCCGCTGCCCGTCATCCAGGGCTGTGGTGGTCGCCAAGTCAAGGCTCAACTGGACGCGGGAGTCGGTGGTGTTTACGCCTTGGCCTCCTGGCCCGGAGGCTCGCGAGAACTGCTCAACTAGTTCTTCGGCCGGGATCGTCAACCCCTCGGGGGCGCCGGGGCCACTGGGCACGTGCAGTGAATCCACCTGGCTAGCCTCCCTCAGGAGTCGAACTTCTCGCGCATCCGGGGCTCGATCCGGCCTTAGGGTCAGAAACCAGACTCGTCCACGTAGAAGACTCGCATGCGAATGACGCCGAAACGACCGGGTCAAGAGGACTCTGCACGCTCGCGCCCACCTGTGGCCTGTTTCCGACGAGTCCACCCGCACCGCCATCGACGCGGTCATGCGAGCGTGCGCGAGGTGGTTCAGTCGGAGGAGTCGGACTCACTCTGATTGGACCCGGCGTACGCAGTTGCGTTTGGGGCGACGAGGGTTCGCATTCGGTTGACTGCGTCCTGAAGGGGGACCGAGGTCGATGTCAATGGCTTCCTGAAGAATCTCCAGTTCCGTCATGAAGTAGCGGTGTGTAAGTTGGTCACGCATCCGAGCGATTTGTCGCCAAGGAATCTCGGGCTCGCTGTCGGTTAACTCAGGAGTGAGCGCTTTGACGCCTCACCGATCTCAAGGAAGCGAATGGGTCTGCTGCACGAAGAGACCACAGATGGCACTCGTTCATGCAGCAGGCTCGCGCGCAGGACATCTGCCCGGAGTGCATGCGAGCCGAGTTCAAGCGCGAGAGGGATGCCCTCGCCAGCGCGGGGTGAGAATGAGCGTGTCTACGAGACGTCCTCGGGAAGCGAGGCTCTGATGCGCTTGACCGCCTCGGCGAGCGGCCCGAGGTCCTTGTCGATCACGGCTTGGACGATCTCAGGGTTGGCCGCAAAGTAATGGTGGGCAAGGAAGTCGCGCATGCCGGCGATATCGCCCCAAGGGATCTCCGGCTCTGAGGCGGTTAGATCTGCAGCGATCGCCTTGACAGCTTCCCCGATCTCCAGGAGGCGCATGGCCACCGCGTCCATCACGATCTCAACCGAGATGGGGCCGTGCTGGAGGTGAGCGTGGATCGACTCAATCGCTGCGGTGATGTCGTCGAGGATGTCGGCGTCGGAGCGGCTCACAGCGGCAGGAGGTCCTTCTGGGCTCGTGCGCGAACTCGCTCCTTGAGGCCGTTGCGTGGCACCAGGTCGACGGGCACGCCGAGCAGCTCTTCGAGCTCACGCTGGATGCCGATGATGTCGATGATGCTAGTGCCCGGTGCGAAGTCGACGAGCAGGTCGACATCGCTGTCCTCGCGGTCATCGCCACGGGCGGCGCTGCCGAAGATCTCGGGGTTAGTCACGCCGTGACGGCGCAGCACCTCGTGCAGCTCGCCACGATGGGCGGCCACACGACGGCCCGTGGGGCCGCTGAGCGGCTTGGGGGCAGGTGTTGCGAGCTCGGTCATGGGTCCATCCTATCGGCGGAGGCGAGACATTGTCCGACCTACAAGCCAAGCGACGGGCCGCTGTCGCGCTGTGGCGTTCTCGGGAACGGGTCGATGCTTTGCGGAGCCCTCCGCTTCCTCGGGGTGGCGAGGTCATTGGCCTGGTGGGCAAGTGCCGAGGTCGAGGAGCCGCTCGGCATCGACCCCCTTGTGGGCGAGCTGGTCGAGGTACTTCGCCAACTCAGGCGTCTGCTCATCGCGCTTGCCGACGTACTCGAAGACTCGGTCTGCCCACACCTGCACCGCGTCGTCATACCTCGCATCGATCCGTTTGGTGCGGTGGCGGTGGTACTACGCCTCGCGGTCGTCGTGGGGCACTGGGCCAGTCAGCGTGCGCTCACTGTCGGGTACGCCGGCGGCTGCTCGCCACAGGGGCTGCTGCACGAAGAGGTGACAGCAGTGACCTGCCCCATTGTTTGGGTTCCAGTTGCGGTGGCTAACTGGCAGCGGTGATGGTGTTTTGGTTAGAGCGTAGTTCGTACTCGATTGGGGTTAGATACCCGAGGGCGGAGTGGCGGCGCTGGCGGTTGTGGAAAATCTCGATGTAGTCGAAAGTTGCGTTGGCCAACTCGACTCGGGTTTTCCACCTTTGGCGGTTGAGCAGTTCGATCTGCATGGAGGACCAGAAGCTTTCCATCATTGTGTTGTCGAGGCCATCGCCGCCTGTCCCAAATGATGGCAGGAGGCCAGCAGAACGGATCTTCTCACCAAAGACCCAAGAGGTGAACTGGGTGCCGTGGACGCACTTCTGTTTGTCAAGGGTTGAGGACGCCTGGTTCACTGCGCGCTGCTGGTTGCGCAGGAGGTAGTACACCTCGCGGGCGATATAGCGCTTGAGTAGGCGCAGGACCTCGTTTGCTTGCTCCAAGCCCCGAATACGTTGTCGTGCCTGGGCTAGCTCGACACCATCAACTGGCCTTGGGCTCTTCGGCTCGGTCTCCCGCTTCCACCGATGCAAGACCGACTTCGCGATCCTGAAATCTCTCGCGACCTGAGCTAACGAGACCCAGGCCCGCGCTCACGCGCGACCCTGACCAAGTCATCTCGAAACTCCCTTGGATAAGGCTTAGACAAAAGACACATCCTTCCACCGAGCCACTTCCAGAGCTCGGAACAGATGTCACCCGTTTATGCAGCAGCCCCATCGTGGCCTCTGATTGGTGAGCGCTGTCGATCGACTTCTGGATGCTGGCTAGCATCTCGCCGGCACGGTGCAGGTCCCACGACACTCGGTACGCAGCGCCTGTCTGCTTCGGATCGACGATCGTC